>Ga0209415_10008427_pt1 | contig 17888 bp, 7 predicted proteins | sample PeaSoiSIISIP2007_FD_187696 | JGI IMG/M metagenome (GOLD analysis project Ga0209415, IMG submission 187696) | Peat soil microbial communities from Weissenstadt, Germany - SII-SIP-2007 (SPAdes) (version 2) | ecosystem: Environmental > Terrestrial > Soil > Wetlands > Peat | place: Germany... | reverse complement strand
GCGCAGTTGCTGACTGCGGCCGAGGATCCTTCAGAGAAGAACAACGCATGGCTGGACGACTTTGTGGAATTGACAGCACCGATCGAACTGACCGACGCTGCGGAGTTGGTTCAAAGTCTGGCTGAACACGCGGCAGCGGGCGGGACGGATACCGACATAATCGCCGGTCTGCAAGGGCTCCATACCCTCATCGGACTTACAGCTGCCCGCCGGTCCGGCGAGCCGGTCGACTATGAGGCTCTGGCCGTCGCCCAAGCCGACGCGCAGACGCATCTCCCTGCGGAGGTCCGACCGCTCGTGTCCGCCGCAGCACTAGCCGACGTGACCTTGCCGATCGCCGACCTGTCCGCCCAGACGAGAGCACCGGGTCCCGGAACACGCTCTGCATCACGTTCCGCGGACTATTCCGGATCACCTGCGCACGCGGCCGATCGCTTCGACGAAACACGTGACCAGGCGACGCGAACAATAGAGCAGATCGAATCCGCATCAATAGGGCCAAAGGTGACAGCCGACCTGGACTCCTCCGAGCCGACTCAGGTAGCAGCAGGTACTGAGTCGGAGACCTCGAAAGCCGACGACGACCCGCTCGCGGATCTTGACGTGATGCTCGCAGATGGCTCGGCCGTGAGCCTCGCTGTCGCCACCGGCGCGCGGCGTCCCGCTACCGACGAACAGGCGGCTATCGGCCTGCCCAGCCCGCTCGCGGACGAGCTCACGGTCCTTGCGATGGACGCGGTTCCGGATCAACAGACGCCTGCTGCGTCGGATCTCGCCGTCAGCGAGATTGAGGAAGCTTTGGCGGGGAACGGGCGCTTCGGTCTAGCCGCTACCCTGCTTGAGGCACGCGGCGGAGCGGAACTGCAAGTTACCGCACGTCAGCTGGCTGCCTACGCCGCCGAGCTACGCCAAGCTACGGGTCCGCTGGCTGCCGCATTTGCCCGCATTGCCACGACGCTCACGCGCGAGTCACTGGCCGATGACCGCGGCGGGCAGCTGCTGACCTGGGCAGCAGCCGTCCGAATCGCATTGCTCGCACCATCGGCCGGTGCGGCGGGCCTGATCGCCGAATTTACTCCGTGCGTCTCGGACTACCCGCCGCTCGCCGAGCTCGGGAAGGCCTTCGCAGAAGCGAGTCGGACCGGATTGATCGTGTTGCCCGAAGCGGCGAGTGCAGTCGAGGCACTTTCGGCCGCGGAGACCAGAGCAGCGGATATTTCCCGCGTTGCAGCGGAGATGGCAAGCCTTGCCAGACAGCGCGCCATCAAGTACACGCCAGCCAATCGCATATATCAGATCTGGATGAATTCCGACGGATTGCTCGGCGGATTGCTTGGCATGGTCGCGGCGAACAATTCCGAGTTCCTCACATCTGTTCGCGAGAAGGTTATTGCCCTCCGTGATCAGGCCGAAAAGTCGATCGCGGACATCTTCTCTCAGCATCGCCGTAACCCGCACGCAAAGATAGTCGGTGGCGCATACACGACGCTGGTCAGCCGGTGGAACGAGGTGATTGAGCTCGCCTCGAGCTGGGCTGACGCCGCTGCCAGCGCCTCCGATCTGTCAGATGGCCTGCACAGTATGCGCTGGCGGGCCGGGTCGCTGGCGGCACTTCGCGCGCGCGTGCGCGATACCCGTGAAGGCGCGCTGGAGGCACTTTCAGCAATGGCGGCGCAGTCGGTCGAAGGCACCGACGGCGCTCGGCTGTTGGTGATCGATGCCCTGAAAGTGTGCGACGGGCAGCCTCCAACCGGCGACGACGTCGAGCCAGCCTTTGCAGCGCACGGAGAACTACTTGCCACGACACTGCGGCTCTCCCCCGCCACGCTGAGACCCGAAGCTGGGCTGTCCGAGACTGACGTGGAGTCCTTGATTGCCGTGGCAAGGGAGAAGCCGGACTGGGCCAGCGTCTACGCTGCGCGGGCCGCGGAAGGCGACCATGATCTAACCGCTGTGCTCATAGCTGCATTGCAGCACGCCCAGCCGCGTCTCGCAGCGAGTCTGCAGTTGCGCCGCGACGCAGACATCGCTGAAGCCGGGTCGGCGATTGCGGAGCAAGTTAAGGATAGGCAATCCCTCGTCGATGCTCGACGACTAGCTGGCGCGCTAAATGACGATCTGTGGTCATCGCTATCGGCGCGGCTAGCTGCGCTCGAAGCGCCTAGCCGACGCGACTTCGGTCAGATGAGTCGCGAACTCGCCACGGTCACCGCAGCCCTCGATGCCGAGCTGGCCCTCAGGATCCGGCAGACCGTTGCCCGCATCGAGGCGCTTGCGGCGGAGTCGCCCGTCGTGGCGGAGGCCGCCGAGACGCTCAACCAGATGGCGCGCCAAGGCCAGATCGCGAGTGCCGAAGAATATCTAGAACAAGCCCGTGCAGATCGCACTCTGCCCACTCAAGATGTCGGAACTAACCACCTGTCACGATTCTTTCCTGCCGTCCCCGACCTGATCGCGTCCCATCCCGACCTCATTGCCGAGATCCAGGCCTCATTCCGTAATAACACGCCCACTGCCGCGGTCCGAGCGCTCAGCGAGATCATCGACGTGGACGTGATGGCGCTCCCACAGGCGCGCCGCGATCTCGGCGAGTTGGCGTTCCGGGGATGGCGTTCATTGGAAGGACGCCCTGACAAGGGCACTCAGATGAATGTTAAAACGGCGCTCCGGGCCATTCTCGGTCAAGCAGGACTGGAGTTTGGTGGTCTCGAGATAGATCGATCGATATCCGGTCAGACCGGACGTCAATGGATCACGCTCTCCCAGGTGTTGGGCACGGGCGATGCGCCGCACCCGGCTCTTGGATCGGCAATGGGCCCGGGCGGGGCGTCCCTAAGGGTGCTACTCATTCGACGGGCCGCCTCTCCAGCAACCGTAGTTGAGTGGCTGAACGGCGAGCCAAGCGATCGCAGTGTCCTGGCGTTGTGGCTGGCTGGCCCATTGTCGGCTGACGACCGCCGCGCTATCGCTAACGCGGCACGGGGGCGGAGCCGCCCGCCGCTGTTGCTGCTCGACGTAGCAGCGCTAGCGTATCTCATTTGCCAACGCGAACCGCGCCGAACCACTTTCGCCGAGATCAGTCTGCCGTTCACAGCCTTTAGCCCATACCGCGACACACCAGGCGATGTGGCACCGGAGATGTTCTACGGGCGCACCGACGAAATGGCGGCGGTTCTCGACCTGGAGGGGTCATCGATTCTCTACGGAGGGCGACAACTAGGGAAATCCGCGCTGCTGCGCGCTGCCGAGCGCCGCTTCCATGCCGAGGGCCCGGCTCGTGCTGCTGTGTGCACCTCTATCTTCACCGTGGGCGCCGATGGCGACCCAGAACGCCTCTGGTCCACGCTCTGGCCGAAGCTCGCGGCGTGTGGTGTCGTAGGCGAGTTGCCGCCAACCGACGGTGACCTGGCCGGGGCCGTACATACAGGAGCCCTCGCTTGGCTTGCCGCCGATCCCGAGCGGGCACTGCTGATCCTGTTGGACGAGGCCGACGCGTTCCTTGACGCTGACGCTTCGGCCAACAGGTTTGCCAACGTTGATTGGTGCCGACGCATCCGCGAGGACTCCAACTACCGCGTGAAGTTCGTCTTTGCCGGTCTTCACCGCACCGCGCGTTTCGAATCGCTGCGCAATCAGCCGCTCAGCCACTTCGGCCGGCCCGTCTCAGTCGGACCCCTACGCCCGCAGCATGCATACGACTTGCTTACACGTCCCCTGGCCGCGCTTGGGTTCCGTTTCGCCGACGAGCCGACGATCCCAGCGCGGATCCTGGCTTTGACCAATAACATGCCTGCGCTCCTGCAATTGTTCGGGCATGCGCTAGTAGCGCACCTAACCAGTCGCCCAGTGGGCTCAGGTGAGCCACCGAGCCTTGTAACAGACGCCGACGTCGACGTGGTGATTTCCGACGCCGATCTGTTCGATGCGTTTCGCGAGAAATACGTGCTTACCTTGAACCTCGACCACCGCTACCTCGTGATCACGTATGCGGTGGCCCAAGCCGCACACGAGCGCGGCATTGACAGTCCGATCTCCTTTGCCGAACTATCTGCAGTCTGCCGGCAGGCTTGGCCACAGGGCTTCGCCATGTGTGGTGTAGACGAACTCCACGGTCTAGTCACCGAGTGCGTCGACCTCGGCGTACTCGCGATCGACAATGGCCATTACCGCTTGCGCACACCTATGGTGCTGCGCCTGCTGGGCACTGAGGACGAGGTGCTTGAGGCGCTATACAGCTCCTCAGAGCGCCTGTCACTGCCCGCGATCACCGAGCCTGGCTCATACCGCAGGCATCTGCCTGGGACTAGCGCTCGGTCACCACTGACCGAGGCACAGCTGGGACGGATCTTTAGCGAAAGGACAAAGGTCTCCGTCGTTGCGGGTTCCGCAGCACTTGGCGTGGAGCGAGCGCGAGCTGCCATTGACGAGGCCCACTCTGAAGGCAGGCGCCACTTCGGTCAGCTGGTACCTGCCGGATCGCTGACGCCTGATGGCTTGCGGCGGGCGATCGAAATGCTCACCGCCTCGCGAGCTCTCGTCGTCGCCGACGCTCGCAGTGTCAAGACCGAGTTGCTGCGGGATCTGCTCTGGACAGCCACTGACGCTGTCAGTGTCGCTGAGCTATCGAATATTGCGGCCAGTGTCGTGCTTATTGCCGGGCCCACCAATGCAGCTGGCTGGGTTAACAGTGACGACCTAATCGAGCTGTGCCGGCTTGATCTTGGCGGCCTACGGCTATGGCTCGACGAGGACGGGCTGCCGTACCCTGATGAACAGGCGCGCGTCGACGTGCTGGCAGCAACCGGCGGATGGCCCAAGCTCGTAGCCCGGCTCACCGAGTCACAGCGAGGGACGGGCCCGGTCGCTTCGGGCACTAAGGCGCTCACCGAGCTTTCTACCTGGATCACTGGTCCTGGCGCGCACGAGTTCGCTGACGCTGCTGGTGTAGGAGCCGGAAGCGGTGTGCTCGGCACGGCGTTCGCCAGTGCCGCCTCCCTGACCAAAGGCACGGGAACAGACAGCGAGTATCTTGCTGACCTGCTTGCGCTAGATGACGCCGTTGACCTGGTCGGTGAAGCGAAGTCAGCGGGATATGCCTCCCTTGGGGAAGTCGTCGCCGCACTGACAGTGCTCGGATGCCTCACGGTCGGTCCCGACGGAACGTTGCTCGCTGAGCCTGTTCTGGCCGCTGCGGTGGCAACGGCGGCGACATTGTGAGCCAGGGCTTGCCAATTTCCAAGCAGGTCGCGGCGGTGATTGCCGAGGCGGCTCGAGTCGTGGCGGTACGCTCCGGCGAGCCTATCAACCCAGGTGGCGTGCATAACCCTGCTGCGATCGGCCAGGTCCTGCGGCTCCTGTGCGGATCAGGCGGGCTGCGTCAAGCGGTCGCCAGTGCTGTGCAGATCGACGATGACGCCCTCGCACTCACGCTCGTTGCCGCGGATCCAGAAGTCGCCGCCAGAGGCGCGCAGCAGGTACATGCTCAGCTGGCCCAGGAGCGCACTGCGCGTCGTCGCGACGAACGGCGTGCGCGCGGGGACGGTTCAGCCCAGCAAATCGCCCGCGAAACCGCCAAGCTCGCCAGCCTGAGGGCAGCACGTGACCGTGCACGAGTGCAAGCCAGTGTTGCGAGCGCTGACGCCGCCAACCTCCGCCGTGAGGTCAAGGAGTTGTCGGCCACTATCGAGGATCTCAGTCGTCGGGTCGAGGCGCTTGTTGCTCAGCTGGCACAGGAGCGGGCCGCTGCCAGCGAGGTTGCTCATCTGGCCCGTTCTCTCGCCTTCGCGCTCAGTGCGCCACCCTCAGCCGACCGCAATGACCCGCGTGGAGTTGGTCCGGGCGAACCGGCACGCGTCGATCCAGCCCGGCCCAAGCGGCTCGCGCGCGTGGACAATACTGCGACTCTGCAGATTGCAGCGCGGTCAGCCGACCTGCCCGACTCGGCCTGCGAGAGCATCGCGAACTGGTTGCCCATCCTACTTCATGCACTGGCCGACCCGCCGCGGGTAAGCCTAGGCGCCGACCTGGCCTTGCGGGTTGAAGTTCTCGGGGGCGGTCACGAGATCGGGGGATCCTGTGTACTGGTGATGGCGGGCGGCACCCGCATCCTTGTTGACGCCGGGACTCGCCCGGACGGCCGGGACGCAGGAAGCCTTGCCCCGCCGCGCATAGCTCAGGCACTCGCTGGCCGCATTGATGCCATCGTAGTAACTCATGCCCATAACGACCACGCAGGCTGGGTGCCGGCATTGCTCGCTAGTCGGCCGAACACTCCCGTCTTCACAAGCCAGGCCACCGCAGACTTGCTCGCCACAATGTGGATGGACTCGGCGAAGATTCTCAGCCGACGCAGTGAGGGCACCGAGAGCCGGCCCGCTTACACCCGCGAGGATGCGGCATACGCCTTAAGTCGCATCGAGGCACTCAATACCGGTGAGCGCCGTCGTGTCGGCGAGCTCGACATCGAACTCTTTCCCGCTGGGCACATACTAGGAGCCGTATGCGCGGTCGTATATGCAGGCGGACAACGGATTGTGGTCAGCGGAGATGTGTCCGGCCCCGGGCAGCGCACTGTCGGCGGCATCGTCATACCTGACTCGGCGGTTGGCGCCGACCTGCTGGTTCTTGAGTCCACCTACGCCGGAATGTCGCGGCCGATGCCGCGACCACGGGCAGTGGACTTGTTCGTCCGTGACGTGACTTCGATTCTCGACCGCGGTGGCCGGGTGCTCGTACCGGCCTTTGCGCTCGGTCGCGCACAGGAGATCGCGTTGCTCTGCGCTGAATACATGCCCAGCACACCCGTGATCATCGACGGCCTCGCTCGGGAAGTGAGCCGAGTTTATCAGTCGCACCCTAGCCCCAATGGCGCTCTGATGCAGATCTTCAACGGTAACGTGCGCCCGGTTCCCCACGGCGGAACGCAATCGGAAATCACCATGCTGCGCACCGGCGTGATCATTACAACATCCGGAATGCTGACGGCCGGTCCGGCGGTCGCATGGGCCCGATCTATTCTGCCTGACCGGCGCAGTGGGCTGATGGTAGTTGGTTACCAAGACGAGGATTCTCCGGGTCGGCGCCTTCTTCAGCTTGCCAAATCTGGCGGCGGCATCTTCGAGTTTCCGGGCACTGACGACAGCGCACCGGAACTGGTGGAAGTCGCAGCCCGCGTTGCGGACTACAAGCTCGGCGCACACGCATCGGCTGACGAGCTCATCACGATCACCGCGAACGTCGCAGCACGCGAGGTGATGCTGGTCCACGGTGAGCCGGCCGGCCAGCGTGATCTACGGGCGCGCATGGCGCTGCGCCATCAGGCCACCGTCGATGCGACTGAATGGCATGCGTCACCACTCGTAACAAGGGATATTGACGGCCGCCGTTGAGACGACGAAGCGCTGAACTGCGATGGCGCTCTGCCACACATCCATTTCTGCCTGTTCTCGCATGGCTCAGTTCATGGTCACGGTCGCTTCGGATTGGGGAATCGGCGCTCACCCAAAGCAGTGCTGACTACCTGCAGCCACCTCGCGAGCACGGACACACTCGGACCGGACAGCAGGACGCCTGCCTCCGCGTGCGCCGAGCCTCCCGCAGGAGTCAGGTTGGCCGAGCCGAGGTAAGCCATGTGTTCATCTGCGACAACTGCCTTGAAGTGCACACCGAGGCCGTCCTCCTCCCAGGAGCGCACCACCAGCAGGTCTCGCGCCGATGTGGCGTGGCGTAGTACCTCAAGCGCCTCGATGTTGGCCTGCGAGTGCTGTGGCGAAAGCGCGGAAAGCGCGCGGGTGATGAGCGCTACCGTTCCGCCAGCCTGGGCGATTCGCTTGACGTGAGGTATGAACATCGTGACGAATGCCGGATGCAGGTAGGGCGCGGCCAGCACCAGGCGCTCGCGTGCCTTCCCGGCTATCATGTGCATCGCCGGGACGGTCTCGATCGGGCGAAGCGGCGATGGTAGATCGGCGACCATATCGGCGAACGGTCCGCGGACAAACGCAGGTATCGTGAGTGCCAATTGCCAGTGATCCGCGCTCACTCGCGCCTCGACGATAGCAACAAGTTGTGCAGCGGGTATCAGAGCGCCAGGGCACACCGTGTGGGTGGCGAGGTCCACGATGTCGGCGAGCACCAGGGCGGGCAGCACCAATCCGCCGTCGTGTACCTCGCTGATTAGACGGCCCTCCAGCGCCCCACCGGCGGTCGCGCCTGCCTGAACTTCGGCGAGCACGCTCTGGGCAAGTTCCACCGGATCGTTAGCCTGGAGCAGCAGCTCGGCGAGCGGGCTCAGCGAGGCCAGAATGGCTGCCATACCGGCTCCGGAAGAGCTCCAGGGCCAACCGCGTTCCCAGCCCCGTTTCCTCCCGATGCCACAGCATCTGCGCCGGCATCCACGGCAGCCGAGGGCGGGACAGTGCCCCACAACAGGTTGCGGTCGAGCACGGTGTTGAACCGCGCACAGGCCACCTCTGAGACGTGCAGGCAGGCCGCACACGCCGCACCACCCGGCGCGTGGCGGCACAGCGGGTCGAATACACACCGCCTCTCGGCGTCGAGGTCGGCAAGCACCTCGTCGAGCGCATAGCGGAACACATGTTCAAGGCCGCCGAGAACGAACTCGCTTCGTGAGTTGGCGTAAACAAGGAATGCGGCGTTAGCCGGAAAGATGTACTCGGCGAGGGAATCGGTATGCAGGCCCGATGCGACACCGAGCGCTTTCATCGTGCGGTGACTCGCCGAGTGCACGAGCCCTAGCACGGCGTCGGTGATGCGATGGCCCGTCGGGTTGAACAGGTCGGCCACGGGCACGCTGACTTGCATGAGCCATCGCTGCGCATCTACCGGCCCAGGATCGTCGACGACCCCTGAGGCGACGAGCCAGCTCACAACGCGCTCGGGGTCGAACCGGAACAGCAGGCCCTCGGTGGAGACCTTTTGGCCGTAGATCTCGTATCGCGACTTGCGGGTCTCGGGGAAGTAGTTGAACCTGGTCTGGCCGTCAGCAGTGCTGCCAAGGCGGGTGAAGCCCGGCACCAGGAAGGCAAGTGGCAGCTCGCGCAGCAGCGTAACCTCCGCCAGCCCGTAGCGGGTCAGGCGGGCCGGGATTGTCGTGTACCGGGCCGCGAGCGCGGTGTCGGCCGACATCGCGGTCAGCTCGGAGATGGATAGCGCGCCAGCGTCGCGGGCGAGCGAGAGCTGCAGGCACTCCTCTCCGAGCGCGTCGAGCGCCTCGTCAGTGAGCCCGAGCGAGCCGACCTCCTCGCGCCAGCCCGTTCGCGTTGAGGCGTTCGCGGCCAGGTCGGCGAGCATCCTCGCGAGCTCAGGGCTGCCTTCGCCATAACCCATCAGTGCGGCGACTTCGCGTACCTTGGTCTCGTCCGCAGTTTCGTTGGCGCTGGCAGCCTTCAGGCCCTCCAAGCCAGTCGGTAGCACGCCAAGGCACGCGGCGACTCCCGCGGCGAAGGCGTTCTCGATAGCCAGATGCGAATAATCCGATCGGGACAAGGGATTGAGCAGTGTCAGCGACATCGGGCGGTACGCAACCGCCTGATTCGCGCGGACTACCCGTGGACCCCGGCGACTGCAGTCCGGGCACACATACGGTCCGGCCGGAGCGTCCGAACGGGTCGAGCACGTCAAGCACACCCACCGCCAGTCGAAAGTGGAGAAGCGGTGGATGTTTCGAAGCGCCATCCCGCCCCGGCAGTTGCTTACGCACCGCGGCGGAGTCAGTGGCCGCATTAGGCCGCAGCTGTGCACGACGACCCACGCGAACTGCTCGGTGTCGCGGTCACAGCGTCGGCAGTGCGGCGCGCCCTGAGGCAGATTCGCGGCGGTGAACCAGCCACAGCGACCGCAGATGAAGGTATTGGGGAACCGCGACCCGCGCAGCTCCATAGGTTCGACGAGCCTGTACTGGCCGTTTTCGATGACTTCGACGTCTGTACCGACACCCGGGATTCCCGAGCGGGCCTCGGCGAACGGCCGGATCAGGCGCAGCAGCGCCGGCCGAACGAAGCGTTCATCGACATCGAGATCGCTGACTACCTGCGGCTGCTCACCCTTCACCACCGCGCCACCGCCAGCTGCAAACGGCTGCTCGGGCAAGTAGCGCCATAGCGACGCAGTGGCGTCACGACGAAGGACGTCTTCAGTTACCACCCGAGGGTCCTCCTAATAGCGGACACGAACATCGAGCGAAGTGCCGACGTCGCGCAGGGAGCGAGGCACGGACGGGTCGAGGAGGTCGGGCACGCTACGTTCGCCTGAAGCTGACAGTTGCACCTTGCGCATCGTCTCGTCAACGAAGCTCGCGACGGCCGCGCGATGTGCGGCATGGTAGACGCTGACAGGATCAACGTCGAATGCCGCAAGCATGTCGTCGATGAGCATCGTGCGGTCGATCGCTCCGGCGTCGAGCGCAGCCTTAAACGCTCTGCTGTCGCGCAGTGAGCGCGCTGAGCCGCCACGCGCGAGCCACGGAGATTCATAAACCTGATATAGCAGGGCCATCAGGCCGCCAGAGAGTACCCGGCGCAGCACTGGCAGTGACTCGCGGTTGATCGGAACCTTGCTTACCAGCTGATTGAGCCGACGGATCCAAGGTCCGTAGTAGCGGAAGATCGAAGTGTCTCGGTCGCGCATAGTATTGACGATGCTGACCACGAGACCGGGATAGCGGCGACCGACCCGAGCTGACGCCTGGATCACTTCCGCAGCCGAGGTCGGCGTGCCAACCATAACCATGACGCCGAGTCGCTCGACATCGAAACCATGCCCGATCGCCCTGGTTGCCGCAATGAGCTTGACCCGCTGCTCATCCCCGCCGGGTGGGTGGGACAGTCGGGCGACCGCCTCTCGGATCTCGCCGAAGTTCGCATCTCCGCGGATCTCAACCAATTGTGCGGCCTCCACAAGCTCAAGCGCCGGACCAACGTCACCAACGAAATTGTCGAGATCCTCGTTGCGCAGCAGGTAGCCGACTAGCACCTCATAGAGATCGCCTGCAGCGATCCTTAGCGTCGCTAGTACCGCATGATCTGCCGGGTCCGCACCGAGCTCGACCGCCATGGCCGCCGGATCGAGCAGTGTGTCCCGCAGCATCTCATGGTGGCGACGGGCAACTTCGCGTGCGGCGGTGATATAGGTGATCCCCCGCGGCTGCACGCCGAGGTAGCGGCACAGCGGATTGCCCCTATCCGTGTACGCCCAGAACGTCTCCCCAACCTCTGGGCCGGCTACCGGAAAGCGCCTTGGTGCACGCCGGTAGAGGTGGTGGCACTGCGCCTCGTAGCCCTCGAGCGTCGCAGTGGCACCGACAATCTGCAGCGGAAGGTTTCCCAATCGGGTGCCGATAGCCTGCAGCAGGCTCTCGTACAGGCCGTCGAGAGCGCCGAGACTCTCGTCAAGCAGATGGAGCTCGTCGGCGATTTCCAACCGAAGCGCGGAGAGCCCAGGCGGCACAGCCTGCCAGACCCCGTCGCACCCCTCAACGGCGCAGAACCGCGAGTTGACCGTATACCCGTGGGCCGCGCAGCGGCGCACGGCCTGGCCGAGCAACGTCTTGAAACGGGTGGCATGCGCGAGCTGCGCGAGCTTGTCGACAGTCCCCACCAGGACAGTCGGTGCGTGCCTGTAGATGTCGTCGTCGATGGTGTATACAGGCAGCGGGCCGGCCAAGGCGCAGCTTGCATTGTCGCAGGTGTGCGTCATGATCCAGCGCGACTCGTCAAAACGCACCGTGACGGGAAAGTCGCAGACCGGACAGGTCGCCAGCACGCGGCAGTCCTCGGCCACCGTCGGATTGCGTGGGTCGACGGTGACAGGCCATGAATGGGACCGACGAGGATCGAAGAAGCGGTTGGGTGTCGAGGTCGAGCCGACGAAGTAGCCCAGCGAGAACGGCTCGTTGTCAGCCAATTCCGGAACACCACGACGAACCAACTCGGCGTGAAGCACGACTTCAGCGAATCGCTCAGTCTGCTGCAGTGCCAGCAGCCTCAGGGGGAACCGCGCCCAGGCGAGCGTACCCGTCGTGGTACCCGTCAGCCGAGCGTAAAACAGGACCACGAGAAGCAGGAACAGATATGCCTCGCTTTTGCCTCCGCCGGTGGCGAACCACACTATATTGACCTCCGGGTGTATCGCCGGATCGACCATGCCCGGCAGGCAACCGAGTACCCATGCAAGTTGGAACGGTCGCCAGGCGCTGTAGCCATGACGTTTGGCGACCTGCCATATCGCCTCGTTTGCCAGCTCTACCGCCCGAAGCACCTTCTTGTCCCGGAGAAGCGCCGCACCGGCTGCAATCCAGTTGAGTTCGTCGTAGGCCGCCGCTGCGTCGGCGCCGGCCTCATTCTGCGCGTCAGCGTTCCATCCCTTGCGCGTCGCCCGGGCAGCCAGCGCAGCGGCTGACCAGTTGAGATCAGTCCACTGCCTTGCCGCGTCGAGCAGCCGAGTTGCTACTGCGCCAGGATCGGCAGCCACTGCGGCGAAGGAGGTGTCCAGCGGAGCGCCGTTGACATCGTATTCACGCGGCAGGATTCGGTCAGTCGTGGTAATTGACCCGTATTGAGTAGTCAACTTCGTGCGCACCGCACCGGCCGATTGCGCATGCCGCTCGACCTCGACCGGAGACGATAGACCCATCGCATCGACTTCGCGGTCGTAACGGTAACTGGCAGGCACCTGCTCGAGCGAGTAGGGCACGACGTCCGTGTCGAGAGTGGCAGCCATCTCGACCTCGTACAGCCGCGTGTCGACAGCGCGAGGCGGAAACGAGATCGTAGCGGTCACATCGGCGGTTTGAGACTCCATGCCGGGCGTACGGTTGAGGATGGTTACGAAGAATTCGTATCCAGCCTCGCAGGCGCTGACTTCGACCTCTACCGACGCGGCGAACGTTGGCCCGACCACATCGCTGGAGTTGACGAGGTTTCCGGCCTGATAGCTCGACCATCCCCCCTCGTTGGCGAGATCGGCGTCACGGGGCAGGCTGCCGCCCTGCAAGCGCGGGCGCAGGAGTTCGGCGCGGGGCGGCAGGCTCGCGAGCGCGGCGCGAAACGCAGCAGCAAACTCACCGCTGCCATGGCTGGACTCGCCCAGGAGGTCGGCGTCCAAGGGCACCACAATTCTCACCGGCCCGACCGGAAGTTTGGTCCACACCAAGGCGAGTGCTCGGCCAGTCGTCGACGCCGAGGCCGCGGTGGCAGCCGCCGCGGCCGCCGCGCCCGCCTCGTCGTCTAGCTCGGCCGTCGCGGCCACCTGCTGCTCGTCCAGCGTTGGGTGCAGCGTGACATAGACGGCGGTCGAGACAGTGATTTCCAGCGTGGCTGGCAGCGACGCAACGCGGAAGGAGAAGCCCTGGCTCGCCGGGTTGAATCGCTCGAACGCATTCGACCGCACACGCCCGGCGGCCACGGCCGGGCAGGCGAGCATGCCGAGCCACAACGAGCGCTGGATGTCAGCATCAGCGATGCGTGTGCCGACAGGCACTGTCTTGCCACTGGCCGTCGCGAGAACGCGCTGCGCCAGTCTGGCCAGGTAGCGGTCGAACAGGCCACGCTCGTCAATCAGGGCCAGGCGGGGGGGAACCGCGGCTCGCTCTGCCACAGCCGCGGTGCTCATCTTCCCAATCGGCTCACCGACCGGGGTGGCCCGCGCATCTGATGACATCAGGCACCTCCTCCGCGGGCGCTGAGCCCGCTCTCGTGATCTGGCGGTGCGAGCTCGTCCGCCGCGTCAGATGAGCCAGTGGGCCGGTAAGCTGCGGCCGATGCTTTCGGAAGCAGCACGCCACAACGTGCTGCAGGGACACCCATCAGCTCGACTTCGATGGCAAGCACGCGGTGAACGGTTACGACCTCGAGCAGGTCACTGACATGGATCGACAAGTCGTTGTCGACAAGGGAGTCCTCACGTCCGCCGTGAACAGCGGTCAATTGGCTGGACAACCAGCGGCCGATCTTGCGATGAATGCGGCGCATGGTGGCGAGCGCGCTCGCTACATGCGGGGCGGCCGCCATCAGCTCAGTGTCGGCGAGAGCCCTCCCGAAGCGCTCCACGTCGTCAAGATCTGCGGGACCTTCGTTTTCTCCGCGATACCAGCTGTAGATAGTGCTTGAGCTCGTCAGCGATGTTCCGGCCATCGCATCGAGCACCTGCTGATAGCTCATCCCGATACCAGCTACCCTCCGCACCCTAGAACGCCAGAAGCGAAGGCGCTCGGCGACCGGCGCATACTCGGGCAGCTCGGCGAGAGTGTCCGTGATCGCATCGAACAACGCACGGCGCGCACTCGAGCTCACCAACACGAGATCGTTGCCGGGGTGCAACGCCTTAGCTGCGACGCGCCGAATCTCACTGCCATCACGGATGTCAAGGAGGTCATAGGGGCTTGCAAACAGCACCCCGTCGGCGAAGTCGAGCCGAAGGGCGGCAACGACCGTGCCCTCGTCACGCGCAGGCGGGAGGAAATGATCGTCGCCTAGACCATACGCAAGCACCCCCCGCAGCTCGGCGAGCACGTCCAGGCCGAAAGGCTCGAATACGTTGATGCCGTCGTCGGGCGGCAGAGGCGCCGCGGTCCCCTCAACGATGAGCACCGGCTCAGCTTGGGCTGGACCTCCGGCGGCAGCGGAGGTCATGAGCTCCGCAGAGCTGGCGTGTGTCAGCACGCGTAGCTCGGCCAGTTCTGCGCGCACGCTCAAGACCTGCCGCGTAATTCGCGCGGCCTCCCACGGCCCGGCAGCAAGAACAGTGAGCTCTTCTGCCGGCGGCATCGCCAGCAGACCAGCTGCTGCGCGTGGCAGCGGGCCCGGCAACAACAACCGGCCTGTCCGCGCACCACGCCGCCCGGTGGCCAGATTTCGCAGAGTTTCAACTGCCACCATCGCGTCAGCCTCCAGCGGCACCTGCGGGTGCTCAGCTAGCGCTGTACTCAACGCCGCCGCAGCTGTCGCGCTCTTGGCCACAATCGCCGCCGGCACACCCTCTGCGACGACATCAGCCACCCAGGCCACGACTTCGCCCATCTTGGGCGCGGGCGCCGCTGCGGCCAGCAATTCCTCGAACGCTGTCGCCAGGTCAAGCCACATACCTGCGCATGCCCCGGACGCGACGCGGGCAACCGCACGGGCGTGACCGGGCGAGTCAGACAGACGAAGAGCGTAAGGGTTTGGTGCGGCGAATCGATCGTAAAGGGCCGGGCTCACAGGGGTCGCGGCAGCGACCGAGAACACGCCGAAGGCCCAGTGCAGCGCCTCCGCCAGCCCACTACCGCAGGTTCTGCCCGCCGCCGAGAGCGCCCTCCAGGTACCTGCCAGCGCTTCGTCCAAGGGTGCTGGGCCAGCCGGCGCCCGCACAATCAGCGGCGCGGCTGCCGCAGCAGCAAGCGTTTCTGCGGTAGCGATAAGAGGCTCACCGCCGCCTACCGAAATGGCAGCTAGGGCGGAAACTGCGGGCGCGTCAAAGGCCCACACGAGTCCGCCACGCGAACGCACCTCCATGATTCCTGAGTCGGCGGGCGCTGAGGCGAGGTAGACAAACGGTCCGTCAACGTGCGCATCAAGCAGTCGACCGAGCTCAGTGGGCGGGATTGCTGAGTCGCATACTAGGCCGTCAATCGGCACTCCAGTTTCCAGAAGGGCCGCAAGCCGACCAGAGTCAGAAACGAACGTGAGCGCACCGTTCGCAGCCCGCAGCGGCACACCGACCGGGCGCAGTTCACCTGCCGCGTTGATTGAGGCACGCGGGACAAGGTCGGCCAGTCGCGAGTCGCGCAAGTAGAGCGAGTCATAGAGCGAGCGGTGGGCCAGCGCGCCGGAGACGACAGCAACGTGCGCGTCGAGGCGCCCGCGGCCGGTGATCGCGTTGATTAGCGCAGCTGCCCCGATAAGGACCGGCAGACGCGCACCAAGGAGTGGAAGGACCACTGCAAGTGGAAGGTTGCGGCTTGCGGCCGCGTCTACGGCAGCGAGGAGCTCAAGGTCCAGTGTCGTCGGATCGTACGCGACCGACCGACCGGCGGTCCGATAACGAAGCTCACCGCGAGTTACTACGCCGGACAGGCCCCTCACCTGCTCCTCGCCGATCCGGCTCCACTTGGTACCTGCGGGCTTGCCATATTCCGATGCGAGCCGAAGCCGGTGCACACCCCGGCCGTGCTGGTGACCATCATCGATGGTTCTTTCCGGCTGGATCAACAACGCCAGCCTAGGGAACGGTGAGACTCGGCCATTCGATCAAGAGCAGCTGCAGCCGACATAGCTAGCATCCACGAGACTATGCCCTCAAGCACTGTCCCTCGTGCTGTCGCTGATGCACCGACGAAACAATGTATGCCGCGACGGCCACAAAAGATCAACACGATCCACACTTCGGCATCGAACCCGGTGGACTGCGGATCCCTGGTGAGTTACTGGTCAGATGGAAGCACGATCACACGTCGCGATGCCTGGAAGAACAAAGCTGGGCATCTACCAGCCACGGTGGCCTGGGACATGGGAGCCAATATGGGCCAATACCAGGCCACACCGCACCCCCAGACGTTCTGAATAAGGCGTTGACCTCGTGCCTAGCGACAACAAGCAACGGCCAGCTGCTGCTGATACCTCGTTCGCATAGAAGTACTCAAGAGGTGTCAACTAGCCGCTGCAGTTCGGCGAGGCCGTTCGTGGCCTGCCGTGGCTGACGGCATGCGGCCGATCATCACCGGGCCGCTGGCCTGTTATCGCCCGCCGCTAGTCGCGTGCCCTGTCCTTAAGTTGGTCGTGCCGAATACGTGCCGAGGTTCCTGCCATCGAGGGGTTCGCGCAGGTCAGCCATGTTGGGTTATCAGTCTTGAGAACCGCTACCGCGCATGGCGGGTGTCCGCCCCAACTGGTCCTAACGTACATCAGCTGCCGCCGCTTATTCCTCTTCCGTGCCCGGTTTGCGACGAATGCAGCGGGCGCATGGCGTCCTCGATGCGGAGCTTTGCCTTGCCCTGCTGACCTGCGATGCACTTGATGTAGACCGCAACAGCACATCCCGTACTGTGGCCTGCCCACTGAACGACCTGGGCAGCGGGCACGCCTGCGTTGAGCCAAGGTCGACACGGCATGGTGCAGGTCATACGGCTTGCCATCAGGGGCTTGGCGGCATCGGTCTCGCCGAGCGCTTCGCGGCGCGCCGCATGGAACATCTCCAGATAGGTCCATCGCGCCGGCCGGTGAAGAGCCGTCTGCCAGGGCCGGTCCCGAACCTATCTATGTGACCGCGTAACACCGCCCTGATCGCCGACGGCCGCCAAGCTAGTCAGTCAACCACACACTCCGGTCTGGGGATCCCCGAGCGGTCACCTTGATCCGGCCACCGATGCGAGCGGAGCGAGAACCGCCCGAACGAGAACCCTGAATCGCAGGATGAGCATGAGACCGCACAGCAGTTGTGTCGGTCAGCACGGGGCCGCGCCGCAGAGGTCGAACGATCTGCGAACGGCCGACTGGAACTGTGGCGCATATCGCCGGCCGTGTTCTCCTTACAACTATGATGCTGAGACGATCGAGTTGGCCGCGTGGCGGCCGCAGCTCATGTGCCTACGAGGTACATCGCTGCTTGCGGGAGGTCAGATGACGTATGGACCCACTGGGCCTCCTAAAGGATGCCGGGCCAACTTTCAGGGACTCTTCTTTGCAGCTCTTGCAATAATTCAACGCCAATTCAGAGCATCGGCATGAACGACTCGGGATCTTCGTACAAGTATGACGTATTTCTAAGTTATCGACACGCAAATGCTTGGCCGAAGTTTGTCGGTGACATATTCGTTCCTATGTTCCAGCACTGGCTCGCAGCTGAACTAGGGCGATCCTCCAAGATCTTTTATGATGCTGAGCAGATCGAGACCG
>Ga0209415_10008426_pt1 | contig 17890 bp, 16 predicted proteins | sample PeaSoiSIISIP2007_FD_187696 | JGI IMG/M metagenome (GOLD analysis project Ga0209415, IMG submission 187696) | Peat soil microbial communities from Weissenstadt, Germany - SII-SIP-2007 (SPAdes) (version 2) | ecosystem: Environmental > Terrestrial > Soil > Wetlands > Peat | place: Germany... | reverse complement strand
GGGTGGCGCGGGTGGTTTTCGCCATGATCAGGCCTCCACCGCCTTGCGGGCCAGGGCCAAGGCGCCGTCGCGGCTGACCGCGCCGCAGACGAACAGGGCCGGATGGCAGAAAGTGGCGTCGGCGACGCCCGAAGCCTCGACCATGGCGGCGTCGCGCAGGCCGCCCCAGGCGTCGGGCAAAGGCTTGCGCTGCTCGAACGATCCCTTGTCCGGCGGCACGGCGCTGACGGTCCAGGCCTTGCCGGCGGGGCGCACCACATACAGCGCCTGATCCAAGCCCAGCTCGAACACCGCCTCTTCCCAGGGAACCTTGCGTTCCAGCAGCAGAATGCGCGGGTCGGCGGCGGTTTTGGCGGCGTCTTCCACCAGCCCCATGGCCTGCACGGCGGCAAAGGCATGGGCGATGCCGCGACGCATGATGGCTTCTGCGGTGGCGGCGGCTTCCAGGAAAGCCTGATTTTCGTCGCGGTCCTTTTCGGCGTGGGTGGGATTCCAGCTTTCCAGCACCAGCGCCACATGGCCGGGGTTGGAGGGCAGAGCCCCGTTGTCGGAAATGTCGATGTCGCGGATCACGCCCTGATCGAGAATGCGCCAGACCCGATCCGTCTCAACCTCGCCGATGCCGGGCTGCAGGGTGCGGATGGCGGCGCGGCCAAAGTCCTGCCAGACCAGCCCCACCGAGCTGAACGGCATCCCATCGGCCCGCATGGGCTTGTCGCGCATGTGATGATCATAGCGATGACGGCTGGGGTCGCAGACGCCGCCCACATCGAACAGAACATCGGCGGCGGCCAGCAGGGCGTCGTCGCGGCTGCGGGTCAGCTCCAACTGACCGTTGGTGGCGGCGCGCAGCACGGCGAAGGCAAAGACGTCGTCGGCGTGAAAGGTTCCGTTATGGGTGGCGACAGTGAGCATGGCGGCTTCCGTTGGCTGGGATAGGCCGGGAGTATCGGGCATCGCCCCTTAAGTCTCAATCCCCTGTCTCGGAAACCATTATGGGAATCCGCTTGTTGCGGCTTCGTCGCATTTTGCAAAGCATTTTGTCGGTCATTTTTTTCCTGCGGGAAGCGTCAAGGAGGAGTTGTCGCGGTTTTGATCGGCCATCGGGATCAGAGCCGAGGGAAATTCATCCTAAAGAGGGATGCCAAACGTCGAAGGTGGGGGCTCTGGCGCAGGCCGCAGCTTGGTATGGTGGTTGCTACCAACAAGCTTGGAGGCTGAACGCAGCTCTCCGCTTTGGGTGAGGGAGTTCCCCACGAAAAGAGGTCCGTCAAGGATCCGGTGGGAACGGGCCAGACGAGGCCGGCGGTGGCGTCTTATCAAGTGGTTCGCCGGCTTCGTCGCCTGGTCAAAAGCAAGAACGACAATGTTTGGGAGGCTCGGTGCGCGGTATGAAAGATAATGGTCCCATCACCAACCGCGAAGTCGAAATGCCCGACGGCACGCGCATCGTGTCGAAAACCGATCTGCAGGGACGGATTACCTTCGTCAATCAGGATTTCGTCGACATCAGCGGCTTCGGAAACGAAGAGCTGGAAGGCGCGCCCCACAATATCCTGCGCCATCCCCATATGCCGGCGGTGGCTTTCGCCGATCTGTGGACCACCATCAAAAGCGGCAAGCCCTGGCGCGGGCTGGTGAAAAACCGTTGCAAGAACGGCGATCATTATTGGGTCGTCGCCAATGTGACTCCGCTGGTGGAAAACGGCCAGATATCCGGTTACATCTCGATCCGCACCAAGCCGTCGCGGGCCCAGGTGGAGCAAGCCGAGAAACTCTATGCCGACATCCGCGAAGGCCGGGCCGGTCATCTGCGGCTGGTCAATGGTCGGGTCGAGCAGATCGGCGGCATGGCCAAACTACGGCGCTTTGCCGCCAGCCTGTCCGGGCGGTTGTTTCTGACCTTTCTGGTCCTGAATGTCATGACCTTGTTGGTGGGTCTGGCCGGCCTGGGCGCCCTTCCCGGCGGCGACGCCACGGTGGCGGCGGGCATCGTGCTGTCCTTGCTGGGCTCGGTCCTGGCGGGACATCGGTTGCTGAGAGCCGTGCTGGCTCCGGTCAAACGGCTGGAAGGCTATTTCGACGCCATCGCCCGCAATGACTTTCACGGCGAATTGGCCCCGGAAGCCGCCAGCGAATTCTGGCAGACCATGACCCAGCTTCAGGGAATGCGGGTGCGGCTGGCCTATTCGATCCAGGAAAACGAGGAATTGAACCACCGCACCCAAGAGCAGCTTCAGCAGGAAATTCTAACCCTGACCGAGGTTCTGGAAGGTGAGATTCAGGAAACCGTGAACGACATTTCCTCGCAGTCGGTGCGGCTCAATGAAAATGCCGCGCGCCTGACCAAAGTGGCGGCGGCCCTGCACCAGTCGGCGGAAAGCGCCACCGATTCGATCCAGACGGCGGCCAGCAACGTGCAGACGGTGGCCAGCGCCACCGCCGAGCTGGAAGCGTCCAGCCGGGAAATCCTGTCCCAGGTGGGCAACAGCTCGCGCCTGGCCGAAGCGGCCCGACTGCGCGGCGACGAGGCCAGCCAGAAAGTCTCCAGCCTGTCCGAAGCGGCCACCCAGATCGGCAGCGTGGTGGGGATGATCCAGAGCATCGCCGGCCAGACCCGCATGTTGGCTCTGAACGCCACCATCGAAGCGGCCCGCGCCGGCGAGGCCGGCAAAGGCTTCGCCGTGGTCGCCGACGAAGTCAAAAGCCTGGCCCGCCAGACCGAAAGCGGCATCGCCGACGTGGAAAACCAGGCCGGTGAAATCCGCACCACCACCCAGGACTCCGCCGAGACCGTGCAGGCAGTGGTGGAATCCATCCGTGAAATCGACGCCATCGGCGCCGAAGTGGCCCGTGCCGCCGACGAACAGCGCGCCGCCACCGGAGAAATCATGAGCAGCGCCGCCCAGGCCGCCGATCACACGGCGGCGGTGGCCCAGAATATGAGCACCATGATGCATGGGGTCGACACCACCAGCCATACGGCCCAGCGGGTGTCCGATCTGGCAACCATGGTCAACCGCGACATCGCCGCCTTGCAGCGTCGCCTGGATGTGGTTCTGTCCGGTTCCTTCAAGGGCGGCGACGAGAACGGCGAGGCCGGGCGCAAGCGCGTCGCCGCCGCCATTCGCTTCACCGGACGTTTCGGCAATCAGGTCTATGAGGGCTTCACCGGCGATATCTCGACCCGCGGCGCTCTGCTGGTGGCTCCGGCCAAGGAACTGCCCAAGGTACTGACGGGAACCGTCGAACTGGACGGCCTGGGGCTGCTGAACGCCCAGGTGCTGACCGAAAGCGCCGCCGGGTTCCATGTGCGCTTCCTGAATTTGCGTCAGCGGGATTTGGCCCGAATGAACGAGGTCATCGCCACGGCCAACGCCAATGATCAGGCTTATGTCGCCATCGCCATCGATGTGGCGGCCAAGGCGTCGCAGGCCGCCGAGCGGGCGGTGCGCGACCGCATGTTGAGCATGGAAGACCTGTTCAACATCGAATATGAACCGATCGAGGGCACCAATCCCCCGCAGCATATGGCCCCCCATACCGAGATGGCCGACAAGCTGTTCCGCCCCCTGATCGAGACGCCGTTGGAACGTGATCCGCGCATTGTTTTCTGCTGCATCACCGATCGGAACGGCTATATCGCCGCCCATAACCTCAAATATTCCGAGCCTCAGCGGCCCGGCGAGGCGGTGTGGAACACGGCCCATTGCCGCAACCGGCGGATTTTCGACGATCGCACCGGCATTTTGGCCGGGCGCAACACCAAGCCGGTGCTGCTCCAGACCTATCCCCGCGATATGGGCGGCGGCAATTACGTGGTGCTGAAGGAAATGGATATTCCCATCACCGTCGGCGGCCGCCATTGGGGCGCGGTGCGCATGGCCCTGAAGCTGGGGTAAGTTTCCGGCTGGCGGGCTACGCCGTCAGCCGTATGGCCACTTGCTTGGTGGCGGGACCAGCGGCGATAATCCTCCAGGTCCATCCGGTACGGGCGATGAATTCGTGGAAGGCCTTGAACTCGTCGTCGCGCCAGCTGCGATTGCCGATGAATTCATCGAACACCAGAATGCTGCCCGCTTGCAGCCGCTCTTCCAGGGCGGCCAGAACTGTGCAGGCGCTGGAATAGATGTCGCTGTCGATATTGGCGAAGCGAAGCGGCCCAGCATGGGCGGCAAAGAACGGCGGCAGGCTGTCTTGGAACCAGCCGGCATGGAGCTGGGCGTTGGCCGGAACCGGCGGCAGATTGCTGCCGGTGGTCAGAACGCCGCTTTGGGTGTTACTCCAATCCTCGGGCAGGCCTTCGAAAGAATCGAAACCGTGAACCTCCTGTTCGGCCTCGTCGGCCAGAATGGTCAGCGAGGTGCCGCGCCGCACGCCGAACTCCAGCACCAGACCCGGCTGCTGGGCCTGATCCAGCGCCCAGCGCAGCAGATTGCCGCTGACGCCGAACAGGCGGCAGTCGGGGGCCATTTGGGGGCGGATGGCGGCGGCTCCGTCCACCAGATAGCGATGGGGCTGCGGGGCATCGCGGCCGTCACCTTCGTCCAGCAACAGCTCATAGGCCGCCTGCATGGCGGCATATTTGCGGTTGGCCCCCGGACAGGCCGAGGCCCGTTGCAGCCGCAGGCGGGCTTCATCCCAGCCCAACAGGTCCAAAGCGGGGCCGTGGCTGGCATACCAGGCGGCGGCCAGATCATCCTTGCGGGCCAGCAGGTCGTCGAAGGCGGTCAGGGCTTCCTCGGTCCGGCCCAGGGCGGTCAGGGCCATGGCCATGTCGTAGCAAAGCTGCGCCGAGGGATCGGCAATTTTCGCCGCCAAAGCCAGGACATCCCCATAGCGGGCATCGCGGCGATAGGCTCCGGCCAAGCTTTCAGCGGCCTGGGGATGGCTGGGGGCGCGGGCGTAAAGTTCCTCGAACACCGCCACGGCACCGAAGGGATCGGCAGCCAGCAGATGGGCCTTGCCTAATCGCAGGCGGCTGTCGTGATCGTCGGGATTCAGGACCAAAGCCTGACGCAGCGCCGCCATGGCGGGGCCGGCGCGGCGCTTGTCCAGCAGGCGGGCTCCGGTTTCGGCGGGGGTGGCGGCGTCTTGACTCACGGTGGGACTCCCAGGAAGGATCGCCCTTGAGAATGACATGGCGGGCCTTCCGGCGAAAGGCTCGGCAAGCTTTGCCCGGCAGTTTCTGCCGAGCGGCGACTTCTGCCGGGCACCGGGGAATCCGCCGGGAATCCTAAGTGATTCAAAAGCCTGCAAATCCGAGTCGGGCAAAAGTTGGCCCGCGCCCTGCAAGAGGGGGATATCTTTCTGAAGCCGGGAGTTCGCGCGATGAGCCATGAACGGGTCGAGACCTTCCAGACGCTGGTGGACCGAGCCTCGGATCTGCTGACGCTGGCGGAACGCAGCGGCGAATGCGATGCCATGGCCGAAGCGGCGCTGATCTTGGAATATCTGCGCAAGCATTACGAAGATCCCTTCGATGAAGAAGAATTGCAGCATCTGCTCCATGGCGCCGAGGGCGAACAGCGGGCGGTGCGCGTGCTGCTGGACGGTTTGCGCCTGAAGCGGCTGATCAAGACCCTGTCGGTGCAGACGGCGGGTCTGATGGCGGCTGAGTGAGTCTATTTGAATTCTTGGCCGTCCTGGCGGTTGTCATCCTGGGCGGTTGGGGGCTGGCGGTGCTCGCCATGGCGCTGCTCCAGGGGCGGCTGATCTATCGCCCCTAGGAATCCGCGCCAACTCCCCTTGAGGCGGGAACCCCTTGGTTTACGCCCGTCCATGATGGATCCCGCTTGTTGGGCTGGTGGGTTCCGCCCCGCAATTCCGACGGGTTGGTGCTGGTGGTGTTCCACGGCAACCGCGGCACCCTGGCCCGCATGGCGGCCAAGACGGCGCTGTGGCACCACTGGGGCTTTGGGCTGTTTCTGGCGACCTATCGCGGCTATGAAGGCAATGCGGGAGCGCCAAGCGAACCGGGGTTGCATGACGATGGCCGGGCCTGCCTCGACTGGTTGACCGGTCAGGGCATTGATGAACGACGGCTGGTTCTGTACGGCGAATCCCTCGGCGGAGCCGTGGCCTTGCAACTGGCGACCGAGCGCAAGGCCCGCGCCTTGGTGTTGGAAGCTCCCTTCAGCAGCCTGAGGGCCATGGCCCACGAGCGCCATCCCTGGGCTCCCGCCGGATGGCTGCTGCGTCACCCTTACGACAATCTTTCCAGGATCGGCGGGCTCTCTCTGCCGATTTTGATTTTGCATGGCGACGCCGACCGCACGACCCCGTTGCGCCATTCACGGGTGCTGGCGGCAAAAGCCGGGGCCAACTGCCGGTTGGAGGTGCTGCCCGGCGGCGGACATTTGGATTTATACGACAAGGGGGCTGCCCGCCTTCTGACGGAGTTTCTCAGCGGCATTTAAACCAGTCGGCATCCAACTGCCGTATTGCGCCCCCCTTCCGGCTGCACAATAATGCCGCCCATGGGAATACCAACCTTGTCGAAGGGGGTTATCGATGTTCTTTAAGTCCATGCTGACCGGCATCGCCGTGGCGTTTGTCGCCGCCGGCTCCGCCTATGCCGCCGAATGCACGTTGCCGGCCGATGCCCAGAACGGCAAGGTGGTGTCGAACCAGTGCAAGAGCTGCCACGTTTTCGAAGCCGACAAGCCGTCGCGCCCGACCGGCCCCAACCTGCATGACGTGTTCGGCGAAAAGGCCGGCACCCGCAAGGATTATCCCAGCTATTCGCCGGCGGTGTCCGCCGCCAGCGCCAAGGGTCTGACCTGGACCGAGGACAAGCTGTACGACTATCTGGCCGACCCCAAGGCTTTCCTGGCCGCCGTCACCGGCAACCCGGACCTGAAGCACGGCATGTACTTCAATGTGAAGGACGAGCCCAAGCGTAAGGACGTGATCGCCTTCCTGAAGGCCATCAAGGGCAAGCCTGACTGCAACTAAGCGCAGATGGCTGGCAAATATGAAAACGCCGCCCATTCGGGCGGCGTTTTTTGTTGGGACTTCAGAGAGCAGCCCTAACGAAATGCTCTATTCCGCCAGACAGAGCTGAGGCTGGGGACGCCAGGCCCACCAGGCCAGGCTGGTCGCACTGGCCAGCACCGCCAGCACCAAAGCCACGCAGCCCGGCCAGCCGGCGATATGCCAGACGGTCAGGCCGGGAATTTCCGCGCCCGCGCTGCCGCCCAGATAATAGCAACAGACATAGATGCCCACCGCCGTGGTGCGCGCCATTTTGGCCCGCTGGCCGACGAAGCCGGTGGCCGAGGTCTGGGCCACGAACACCCCAGTGACGAACATGGCAAGCCCGGCCACCACTTCAACCAAGCTCGGCCCCAAGGTCGCCAGCAACCCCGCCCCCGAGGTGGAAAGCGCCAGCAGAATGGTGCCGCGACGGCCCAGCCGACGGATCAGATAGCCGCTGGCCGGAGTGACGAAAGCGCCGATGGGATAGACCAGGAAGATCATGCCCAGGGCCGATACACCCATGGAGAACGGCGGCAGGGCGAGATGGAAGTTCACATAGGTAAAGGTCGCCACCATGGAGAACAGCACCGAAAAGCCCACGGCATAGGTGGCCAGCAAAGCCGGGTCGGTCAGATGGCGGCGCAACCCTTCCAAGGCCGAAACATGGGAAGCCTGAGCGACGCGGCGGCTATTATCGGCGGGTAGCCATTTCCAGATCATCAGGGCGCAAAGCAGGGTCACCAGGGTCAGAGCCAGCGAACCCGACTTCCAGCCGAAATGATCGGTCATCAAGGCGGTGACGAAGCGGCCGGAAAAGCCTCCCAGGGCCGAACCGGCAATGTAATAGCCGGTGACGCCCGACGCTTCCGACGCCGGCCATTCTTCGCTGATATAGGCCACGGTGGACGAGAAAATGGCGGGCAGGAACACCCCCTGGAAAAAACGCCAGATCAGGATTTCCCGCAAACTGTCGGCCAGCACCAGCATGATGGTGGGCAGCACCAGGGCCAGCACGGCGACCAGCAGAACCGGCTTGCGGCGCATCTTGTCGGTCAGCAGCCCCACCAGGGGAGCCGACACCGCCACCGCCAGAGTGGAAATCCCCACGGTCGATGCCGCCACGGCTTCCGACACATGGAAGCTTTCCGCCAGCTGGGGCATCACCACCTGCGGCGCATAGAGATCGAGAAAGGCGCAGAACCCGGCCACGGTCACGGCGGCGCGGGGTTTGTCCAAGGTCATTTTAGGAACTCCTTCAGCCTCCTATTCATCGCGCAAAGCGCCTCATTCTCTCAATGTATTTGTTTGCATGGATTGATATCGAATTTATATTAGTCATATGGAACTCCGACATCTCCGCGCCTTCGTCACCCTGGCCGAGGAACTGCATTTCGGTCGCGCCGCCGTGCGGTTGGGCATTGCCCAGCCGCCGCTGACCATTCAAATCCAGTCTCTCGAAGCGACGCTGGGGGTCAAACTGTTCGACCGCAGCCGCCGCCATGTGGCGCTGACCGAGGCCGGAGCCCTGTTCCTGCCCGAAGCTCTGGCTACCCTGGTCCAGGCGGAAAAAGCCCGCCACACCGCCCAACGCGCCGCCCGCGGCGAGATGGGACGGCTTGAGATCGGCTTTACCGGCTCGGCTCCGTTCAACGCCGCCATGCCCGGCATCATCAGCCGCTTTCGCCGGGCCTGGCCTGATTTGCATATGGTGCTGCGCGAGATGTCGACAACCGACCAATTGCGCCATCTGGCCGAAGGCAGCCTGGATATCGGCTTCATCCGCCCTGGCCATCCCAGCGAGACGGCGGGAGTCGAGGCCACGGTGGTGCTGAACGAACCCCTGTTGGCCGCCCTGCCCGCCGACCATCCCCTGGCCGGACGGCAAAGTCTGGCGGTCAGCGAACTGTCCGGCGATTCGTTCATTCTGCATCCCCGCGCCATCGGCACCGGCCTTTACGACAAGGTCATCAGCCTGTGCGCCGCCGCCGGCTATCGCCCCCATGTGGTGCTGGAGGCCCACCAGATGTCCACCATGATCGCCCTGACCGCCACCGGCCTGGGAGTCGCCGTGGTGCCCGAGGCCATGCGCCGCCTACAGGTGGAAGGCTGCCGCTTTGTGCCGTTGACCGACGCCGGGGCCAGCATGGTGCTGGCCGTCGCCCACCGCGCCGGCGACCAGCGTCCCGCCGTCAGACATTTCCGCGATGAGGCGACGGCTTATACCGGCGCGACTTTGAGCTGAACGAGACGCCCTACAGCCAATAGCGGGGATAGGCCCGGTCCCGCGCCAGATTGTTGAACAGCACGGCGCACAGCACCAAAACCAGCGACCCGGCCAGCACCGGCGTCAGCAAGCCGCTCCAGCCTAAACCGCCATTCATCACCAGCAGAGGATTGGCTCCCGCCGGGGCATGGGTGGTGCCGGTCAGTTGCATCAAAGCAATGGCCAGGGCCACCGACAGCCCCATGGACCACCAAACCGAACCAAACAGGCTCAAGCAAATCAGCCCCACCAGCGCCGACAGCAGATGACCGCCGATGATGCTGCGGGGCTGAGCCAACGGGCTGTCGGGCAGGCCGAACGCCAGCACGCAACTGGCGCCGAACGGCGCCATGACCCAAGGCTGTCCTGTGGCCTGGGTCAACCCGGCAATGACGCCGATGGCCAAACCGCCGCCCAGCAGCGACCACCCCACATGCCGCCAAGCGGGGCGCGGCGGACGCACCGCGCCACCCCTCATGCGATTGAAATATCCTGATAATTCACGCCTCATGGCTCGTCCTCCAAGGTATAGACAGGTCTGTCTTTTTTCAAACTAGACAGATTTGTCTACCTCCGTCAAGCGCCTTGGGCTATGCTGGCCGCCATGAAAGATTCGGCCCGCGACATCCTGCTGGAAACCGCCCTGCGGCTTTTCCACCGTGACGGTTTCCACGCCACCGGCATCGACCGCATCCTGGCGGAATCGGGCGTGGCGAAGGCGACCTTGTACAAATATTTCCGCTCCAAGGACGCCTTGATGCTGGAGGCTCTGCGCCTGCGCGACGCCCGCTTCCGCCAGCATCTGGAAGAACAAACCGCCGCCCGCGCCGCCTCGCCCCGCGAAGCCTTGCTGCGGCTGTTCGATGTGCTGGAGGAATGGTTCGCCGGCGACGAGTTTCGCGGCTGCCTGTTCATCAATGCCAGCGCGGAATTCGGCAACCCCGCCGACCCGCTGCACAAAGCCGCCGCCGAGCATAAGGCCTTGGTCCTGGACTGGCTGCACCGCCTGTGCGCCAAGGCCGGAGCCCCCGACGCCTATGGTTTAGCCCGCCAGTTGGCCATGCTGAAGGAGGGCGCCATCGTCACCGCCCAGGTCAGCCGCGACCCCCGAGCCGCCCGCACCGCCCAAGGCATTGCCGATCATCTGATCAGGTCGTTCCTGCACAGCTGAATTCCGGCCTTGCCCCGTGGGAGAAGGCAGAATAACCTTTTGAAATATATTACCCTCATATATCCATTTCCGATCCCGGCTGAAGGGCTGCCGATGCGTTCCACCTGCTTGCTTTTGACCTTGGGTCTTTTGGTTTCGGCTCCGGCCTGGAGCACCGAGGACGGCTGGAACGACTGCCGAGCCAATCCCAATGCCCGCTGCCTGGCCAATCTGGCCTTTACCATCGGCAAGACCCTGCCCGAGCAGGACGCCGCCCGCTATAAGCTGGCCGAAGAGCAGTCCAAGCAAAATTTGCGCGATGGGCTGGGGCAGTTGCTGGCCGAAGGTCAACGCCCACTGACCGCCGCCGACCATATTTCCCACTTGGCCGAATTGGGCGACATGGCCAAAGCCCGCGCCTTGCTGGGGCAACAGACCAGCCGGGCCGACCGCGCCCAGGGTTATGCCGTGCTGGCCACCGCCGAAGCCGCCCGCCGTCACCTGCGCGACGCCCGTGACGATTTGAAACGCGGCAGCCAGCTGGCCCGCAAGCTGAAGGGACAAGAGGCCGATTTGTTCGCCAGCCGCGCCGCCCAGGCCCAGATGGAGCTGGGCAGCGATTCTCTGGCTCTGGAAACCGCCGGGCAGATCGCCGATACCCACCTGCGCTTCCAGGCTTTTCTCGCCCTGTCGCAACGGATGTGGGAACTGAAGCGCAAGGACAGCGCCCGCGCCGCCCTCACCGCCGCCGAAAACACCGAAGGCGCCGACAGCTTGGCTGTTGCCCGCCAATGGCGGCTGTATGGCGACGAAGACGGCTTCCGCCGTGCCCTGGAAAATGCCGAAAAGCGCATCGCCGGACACAAGGAAAGCCGTGACGAACATGATCTGTCGGGCATCGCCGTCGATCTCAGCCAGGGCGGCGACCTGAACAAGCTGCATGATCGCATCTCCCGCCTACCCGAACCGTTATGGCGGGCTCAGTCTTTGGTCTCCCTGGCCAACGCCCTGCCCCCGGCGCAGTCAGCCGATGCCGGGGTATTTCTCTCGGAAGCCGCCGACATCGCCACCCGCATCGCCGGCCCGTCTGAACGGGAGGTTCTCGAGAGCCAGCTGGTGCATGGCTTCAGCCTGCTGGGTGACCGCACCCAGGCCACCCGCCATCTGTCTCAACTGAAAGACCCGAAGCGCCGCGCCGACGCCTTTATCGATCTGGCCAGCCTGCGCGCCCCCAAAAGCTCTGCCGATGCGGCCTCGCTGTTTGATCAGGCCAAGGATGAAATCGAGCATTTCTCCAACCGCCTGGACCAGGACATCGCGCTGCGCGACCTGATCTGGGCTGAACGCCGCGCCGGGCAAGATGATCTGGCCCGCAAGATCCCCAATCAAATTGCCGACCCGCTGCATCATCTGCTGGCCCAGGCGGAAATGGGCGAGTGGACCGCCTTCGACAAGGAAGTCAAAGCCGTCCATCCCAGCGATCACGACCTGCAGGCCATCGCCTCGGGACATGCCATCGAAGGCCGCTTCGCCGATGTTCTGGAAACCGTCAAACGCATCGGCGACCCCGCACTGCGGGCCGAAACCCTGGCCTCGTCCGCATCCCTGGCCGCACAACTGGCGCCCTAAGCACATGCTGACGGGCTGCCGCCCCCGCCTGCTTGGGGCCATCGGCCCCAAACCCCGTTCCCTTTTATAAATATCAGTGGGATCTGGGGACCGTGTCCCCGGTGAGGCTTGGGGCAAAGCCCTATATAACTTCCCTTCGGGCTGCCACCCGCGCCTGCTTGGGGCCATCGGCCCCAAACCCCGTTCCCTTTTATAAATATCAGTGGGGTCTGGGGACCGAGTCCCTGGTGGGGCTTGGGGCAAAGCCCCATAACCCTTCGGGCTGTTCGACGACGCCCCTTATTTCGACTTCATCACCCAGACGCCATCCCAATCCTTGCCGGGGGGATTGGCCAGCAGATGTTCGCAGCGTTCCACATACATCTTGCTGGGAGGGTCATTGGGATGGAGGCCGACAGCCTCGTGGAAAGCCCGCAGCGCCTGATCGAAATGGCCTTCACGATAGGCCCGCAGGCCATATTGGAAGGCTTGCAGCACCCCCATCATATTGGGGAACGATTCATCGGTATGGAAATCGACCATCTCGTGAATCGCCACCGGCTTGGTCTTTCCTTTGACCACCACCCAGTCGATTTCGCGGGACCGATAGGTTCCCTTCAGCTTCTTCACCGTATGGTCCGACACCAGGATATGCGCGCCATATTGCTTGCAGGCGCTTTCCAGGCGCGAGGCCAGGTTCACGCCGTCACCGATCACCGTGTAATCCTGGCGCTTCGGACTGCCGATATTGCCTGACACCACCACGTCTGTATTCAGGCCGACGCCGATATCGATAGGCCGTTTGCCGTCGGCGGCGCGGCGCTGATTGAAGCCTTGCAGCTCGGTCATCATGGCGATGGCCGAGCGCACGGCGCGGTCGGGATCGTCCTCGTGACGCTTGGCGGTGCCAAACACCGCCATGATGGCGTCGCCGATGAACTTATCGAGCATCCCTCCCTGGTCGGTGATGCAATCCACCATCAGGGTGAAATATTCATTGAGCAGGCTGATGATGCCTTGCGGCCCCAGCTCTTCCGACAAAGTGGTGAAGCTGCGCACATCCGAGAACAGAATGGTGGCTTCAACCGACTGACCGCCCAGGAAGTCGGAGCCCGAGGCCAGAAGCTGATCGGCCAAAGCCGGGTCCATATAGCGGGACATGGTGGACTTCATGCGCTTCTCGGACGAGATGTCCTCGATCATCACCATCTTGCCCAAACGCTTATCGGCGGCATTGGTCAGCGGCATCACAGTAACGTTCACCGACAGGGTTTCCGTCCCCACATGCAGCTGAGCATCCACCAGAACTTCATCATGGGCGCTTTCGTCGACGGCCTTCAGCTTGTCCAGCAGCCAGGAATTCTCGCCCGAGAAGAAATCCGCCACCGGCTTACCCAGAATATCCTTCGACGCCACCTTCAAGATGCGCATTCCGGCCAGATTGCAGGTAACGATCTGCCCGTCCTCGCCCAGGGTGATGACGCCGTTGGTCATCGATTCCAGGATGCTCTCGTTATAATTCTTGATGGTCTGAACATCATCAAACAGCTTGGCGTTTTCCAGGCCGATGGAAATCTGCGAGGTAAAGGCCTTCAGCCGCGCCTCGTCATCGCTGCTGAACGAACCGCCGCGCTTGTTCAGAACCTGGGTAACGCCGATCACCTTGCCGGTCTTGTTGGCCACCGGCACGCACAAGATCGAGCGGGTGAAAAAGCCGGTCTTGCGGTCGAAGCTGGGGTTGAAGCGCAAATCGGCATAAGCGTGGGGAATATTGACGCTCTGCCCCGAGGTGAACACCGTACCGGCGATGCCCAGATGGTTGGGCAGGCGGATCGAGGTGGCGCCCAGCCCCTGACCGACCTCGGTGTAAAGCTCGTTGGTTTTGTCGTCGTTGATGAACAGCGTCGAGCGTTCAGCGTCCAGCAGCCGGGTAATCGCCGCCATGATCTTTTGCAGCAAAGGCCCCAGCTTCAGCTCCGAACTGATCTCGGACACCACGCCGAGGAACTCCAGTTCCTGGGTGCGGCTGCGCTCGATGTTCTCGATGGTGCGGAAGCTTTCCAGCGACACCGAGGACTGAGAGATAATCGCCTCCAACAGTCCCGTATCGGCCTGGGTAAACGGCCCCTCCACCTTATTCAGCAACTGGGCGACGCCAATCACCTCGCCCTTCAAGGTGCGCAGCGGCACACACAGAATGTTGCGTGTCTTGAAGCCGGTCTGTTGGTCGATGGTGCGGTTAAAGCGATCATCGGCGTAAGCATCGGGGATCAGCAGCCCCTGGCCGGTGGTAAAGACATGACCGGCGATGCCGGTGGAGTTCAGGATGCGGATCTCGCGGGCGAAACGCCCGGCGATACGCGAATAAAGTTCGCCGGTGGTTGCGTCGTTCAGAAAGATCGAGCCGCGCTCGGTGCCGATGATCTGGGTGGCGATGTCGCGCATGGTGCGCAAGGCCTCGTCCAGATTGTTGGACATGGCCAGGCGGTTCGACACCTCCAGCAGCAGCTCGGCCATCTGGGCCTTGGTCCGGGTTTTGGCCTTGGTCACCGTCATCGCGGGGGACGATTTCTCAGACATGACCGCTCTCCAGCTTCAGGCGCAAATCTTGAATGGTTTGGCGAAGCTGGGACAGTTCGCGCTGATATTGGCTTTCGGTCTTGGCCGCTTCATCCAGATAATGGCGGCGCTGGCTTTCCATTTCGTCACGCAGGGCGTTGACACTGCCTTTCAGCTGCAGACATTCGGCATTGGCAACCGCCAGCGCCCGCTGGGTGCGCTCGGCCTCTCCGGCGGCGCGGCGTTCTAACTCGTCGCGCAGGGCGTCAACCATGGCTTTCAGCTGGCGCACCTCGTCGTTGGCCGACATGGCCGCCGCCTGGATGCGTTCCTGCTCGCCTATACGGGCTTGCTCCATGGCGTCGCGCAAAGCGTTGATGGTTTCACGCAGTTGCTGGGTCTCGGCCGAGGCCAAGGATAGTTTTTCCAGTTGCTGCTTATGATCAGCCGCCCACAAAGCCTCGACCCGCTCCAGCCTTTGCTCGGCGGTTTCATTGTCGAAGTTTGCGGATTCAGCCTTGGTCATCATCGACTTGGACATGCGGGCTTCCCCATGCACAAAGTTGTGCAGCCATCCGGCCATGTTAACACCGACGGCCAGCCCACGAAAACCCCAGGCTTGGACGAAAGACTTACGCAGTGCGGAATATTGACCGCCAGGGATTCAGCAAACGGTGAAGACGTCTGCCAACTGGGAATTATCGAGCACCGTCCGCACATGCCCATGTGCGCCGCGCAGAACGATTTCGGCGTTGTATTTCTGGCAAAGATCCGCCGCCATCACCAACATGCCGATGCCGCCGGAATCAATGAAATCCAGATCGACCATATCGAAGACCAGCCGGGTTTTGCCGGTGAAGTCCAATTGGTTGCTGAAGGTCAGGAACTCGCGGTAATCCGCATGGGTGAATTTTCCGGTCAAGGTGACGATCAGATCGCCGCCGTCACTGCCGAGCTTATGCATAGAACATCCACCCAAAATACGTCCCAATTGAGACTCAGTATAAACAAGCCTCCCGCACTCTGCCAAGCTATGCCATTGAGGGGAAAGGCCTATCTTATGGGCTATCCGCTTCAAACAAAAAGGGACGGCCCCATGGCGGAGCCGTCCCCTTTTTCAGATCAGTCGACCGATGGGGCGATTAAATCAGCGCCACGCTCTCGGCCTGCGGACCCTTCTGACCCTGGGTGATGGTCAGACGCACGCGCTGGTCAGGCTCCAGAGCGCGCAGGCCGGACTTCTCCAGAGCGCGGATGTGCACGAACACGTCCTTGCCGCCGTCGTCCACGGCGATGAAGCCGAAGCCCTTGTCGGCGCTGAAGAACTTCACGCGGCCTTCAACGGTCGGACCGGGTTCGCCACGGGGAGCGAAACCACCGGCGCTGCCACCTTCACGGGGAGCGGCGGGACGACGCGGAGCGGCAGTGGCCATATCGACGGAATGCACGGCGACAACCTGCGGGCCGCGCTGGCCCGGGCCCAGATCGCACACCACGGTGGCGCCTTCAGACACCTCGCCAATGCCCGCACGCTCGAGAGCCGAGATATGCAGGAAAGCGTCGGGGGTGCCATCGGTCGGCGAGACGAAGCCGAAGCCCTTGGTGGCGTTGAACCACTTCACCGTTGCCGAGACATTGGCCTGATCGACGGTGGGCTGGCCGAAAGCGGGGCGCGGGGTGCGTACGGGCGCGGCCTCGAAACCACCACCGAAGTCGCCGAAATCGTCCCGGCGCCGTTCGCCGCCGCGACGGCGGTGTTCAGACCTATCACGCTGCCATGACATGTGTAGTACTCTTTCCGTTAAGTTGTCGTCGTCAATGTCTGCCGAGGGACCTGCTCGCCGTCTCGTGCCTCCACATGCCGGCTTTTCGCCATCATGCCGGAATCACACGTTCTTACTGATCCGCACTATCCTTCAAAAGACCCTTCTGCCCGCCGTCTATATCAGCGAAACGATAAACCATAACATTCCAAAATTGATTTGGCACCCCCTTCTTCCAGCCAAAAGCCAGGAAATTCGCCTTAGGCCTTACGAAAGAGCCGATCCAGGCCGCCGTCGGGGAACGCTTGGGTTGACTGATTTTCGGGCAACCCACTAAATCATGTGAGGACTGGCCAGGAGCGCCCCTAATGACTGATTCAATCCAAGGCTTTTCGGGCAGTTGGGCCTTTCTCTCAAATTTTTATCCCAGCCCCCTTGAATGGAAGAATTTTTTGTTTCCGTCGGTGGAAAACGCCTTTCAGGCGGCAAAAAGCGATGATTCCCAGGCCTGGGACCGGCTGACCAGCCTTACCCCCGACGATGCGGCGGCATTTGGCCGCAGCCTGATTTTGCGCCCCGACTGGGAATCGGTGAAATTGTCGGTGATGGCCGAACTGCTGGAGCTGAAGTTTGAAATCCCTGCTTTGCGCCGCCGCCTGATCGCCAGCCGCCCTTTGACGCTGATCAACGACGCCTGGTGGGGCGACCGTTTTTGGGGCGTCACCAAAGACACGGGCGAGAACCATCTGGGACGCCTGTTGATGGAATTGCGGGATAAATTATAGCCATCATTGCGCGGCGAAGCGGTCACGGTAATCGCTGGGGGTTACGCCCAATTGGCGCAGGAAGGCCCGACGCATGACATCCGCCGTGGCGAATCCGCTCATGCCTGCCACCCGTCCCATGGGCAATCCGTCAGCCAAGGCATGACGAGCGGCATCCACCCGCGCCCGCTCGATGAAGCGTCCGGGCGGCAAACCGATTTCCGAAGCGAAGACCCGGGCAAAATTGCGCGGACTCATGGCCGCCCGCTCGGCCAGATCCGACACCGCCAAAGGCTTTTCCAGATTATCCATAATCCAGCCCTGCACCGCCTTGACCGCCGGGCTCTTGGCCGACTGCCCCAGCAGATGCGCCGAATATTGGCTCTGCCCGCCTGAACGGCGCAGATAGAGCACCAGATTGCGGGCGATTTCCAAGGCGATATCGGGGCCGCAATCTTCCTCGACCAAAGCCAGGGCCAGATCAATGCCCGCCGTGACGCCGGCGGAACTGTAAAGATTGCCGTCCTTTACCCAGATAGCATCCCCTTCCAGCCGCACCGAAGGGTAAGTCTCGGCCAGCCGCGCGCAACTGCGCCAATGGGTTGTCAGGCGGCGCCCCTCGGCCAGACCGGCAGCCGCCAGCAGGAAGGCTCCGGTGCAGACCCCGCCCAACCGACGCACCGACAAAGCCTGACGCCTCAGCCACAGAATGACGTCGGGATTGGCCGAGATCTGGTGAATGCCGGCCCCGCCCGCCAGCAGCAAAGTGTCGATGCCGTCTTCTTGCCCGGCGATGGCGGCG
>Ga0209415_10008425_pt1 | contig 17891 bp, 17 predicted proteins | sample PeaSoiSIISIP2007_FD_187696 | JGI IMG/M metagenome (GOLD analysis project Ga0209415, IMG submission 187696) | Peat soil microbial communities from Weissenstadt, Germany - SII-SIP-2007 (SPAdes) (version 2) | ecosystem: Environmental > Terrestrial > Soil > Wetlands > Peat | place: Germany... | reverse complement strand
GATACTACGTGACCATTGGCGCGACGAAAAGGAGATGCCTCATCCAATATCGCTGGCCCTTCGCTCTAAATTGATTGACGAGCAGGACGTGGCCGCAAAGCGGAGAATTTTGACAAGCCGAACCCGGCGGGGATAGAAAGGGGCGGTATGTTGTACGCCGAATCAGAGAAGCCGACTCTCGCGCTGAGAGCGGACGTCGTGGTCACCGTGTTGGAGGACGAGGCGGTGCTGTTGGACCTTGAAACGAAATACTTCTATTCCGTCAACGCGACGGGGTGGGCGATCGTGCAGCTGTTCGAGCAGGGCACGACCCGCGAGAGCGTCCTCGATCAGTGCCGTGCTTGGGGCGCAGGCAGCGACGACATCGAGCCGATCGTTCGCTTCATCGATCTCGTCGCCGCCGAACGGTTGGCGGTTCCCGTCAACGGTTCTGAACCGACGGGGCCGGTGACCGCGCCGCGGGCATGGGTGCCGCCGGTCATCCAGAAGCACAAGGAACCGTTGCAGCGCGTGATGATCAGCGCGTTCGATCCAACCATGCCGCTCGCCGAGTGACCTCGTTCGACCGGGCGGTGATGCACTGCGAAGTGTTCCGCTGCGGCCCGCTCGAGGTTACGGTCGGCGCGCAGACCCCTCGGCTCCACGGAAAAATCGCGGAGATCCTGACACTGTACACCGCAGGGTGGACGCCGCCGTTTGTTCCCGTGCACATCCGGATCAGCGAGAGCGATGCCCCCGCCGCGATGATCGATGGAAGCTATCTCATCTGTGCGCGGATGCGCGTCGACGCCACCGCGGACGGGCTCCACGCGACCGGTGAGTCGGGTGCGGCCTGCCGGTTCGTCTCACAGACGCGGCAGTGGTCCATTACTGTGCCGCGTGGCGCCGTACAGGAGCGGGTTCCGGAGGATGTCGAGGACCTGGTTGGGTTGGTGCTTGCCACCGCGTGGCGCGAGGCGGGATGGGTACCGCTCCACGCTGGTGCCGTCGGAACGGACGGATGCTGCGCGCTGCTCACGGCGCCCTCGGGTGGCGGGAAGACGACCCTCACCGCGGCGCTGATCCGCCGCGGTTGGCTGACGCTGGGCGACGATAAACTCTTGCTGCGTACCGACCCCACCGGCCGCCCGCAACTGCGCGCGCTGTTGCATAACTTCAATCTGCACCCCGACACGCGGCGCTGGTTCCCAGAGGTTGGCGATCTTCGGGCGTTACCGCGCTACTCCGAATGGACCGAAAAACGGAGAGTGCGCATCGGGGATATCTGGCCCAATCGGATCTTGAACAGTCAGGAACCGACCCACCTGGTGCAGATTGAGCGCCGTGCGGACGGGGACGGCGTGACGGTCAGCGCCCTCGACCATGGTGCGATCCTGTCAACCCTCCTCCGCCAAACGGTCGTCCCGCGGGAGCCGGCCATGGCGAGGCACATTCTTGCGACGGTGGCGGCCACCGCCAAGCGGCTTGTGGGGTGGCGTGTCGACATCGGCGGGAACGCGTACCACGATCCCGAGTGCCTGGCGGCCCTCGAAGCCGTGTTGCGGTGAGCTGATGCGGTCGGTGAGCGTGGTGGTCCCAGTCCTCAACGGCGCAGCCACCATCGGGGACATGTTGAACGCGCTGCTCCATCAATCGGGCGCACCGCAACAATTCGAGATCATCGTGGTCGACAACGGGTCGACGGATTCCACGTGTGCGATCATCGAGAAATTCGCGGTGACGATGCTGCACGAACCGAAGCGGGGGCCCGCGGCCGCGCGCAATCGGGGCCTGCGCCACGCCAGTGGCGAGATCATCGTGCATCTGGATGCAGACACCTTGCCGACGCGCAGCTGGCTGCGGGAGATCGTCGCCCCGTTTGCGGATCCCGACGTCATCCTGGTGGGTGGTAAGACCGTGCCTTTCCGGCCCGATACGCCGGCGGAGCGCTACGTCGCGCGCGTGGGACTGTACAACGCTGAGTTCGATGCGGCCCGACCGATCTTCCCTTTCGTCGCTTCAGTCAACATGGCCACCCGCCGCCTGGCTGCGCTCGCGGTAGGCGGTTTCTCGGAAGACATGCTGACCGCCGAGGACATGGACTTTTGCTACCGCCTCTTGCGGCAGTTTCCGTCACGCATCGTGTACCAGTCGAGCGCCGTTCTGTTTCACCGCAATCGCAGCGCCGATACCGCGCTGTGTCGGCAGGCCTGGGCGTACGGCGAAGGAGCCGCACAGCTGTATGCGCGCTATCCCGACGTGCTGCGGTGGGGCGCCGCGCAGACCATGACGGTCTGCAGAACGCTTGCCGCCCGGACGGCGAGGCCCCCGTTGCTCCGCATTGCGAGGTCACTGGGATCCACGTCGGACTCGGAGATCGAGTTCGCACGGTATCACCGGATGTGGACCTGGTGGTATTGGCGCGGCTTCTACAGTTACCGGCGGTACGGCGTAAACCGCCTTCCTGGTGGCGAAACGCGCTGATGCTCCGTCTCTCGGTGGTCATTCCCGTTTACAACGGCGCGCTCACGGTGGCGGACTGTCTGCGCGGGGTGCTGTCGCAGACCCTGCCTGCGGAGGAGTATGCGGTCATCGTGGTTGATGACGGGTCCACTGACTCCACGGCATCGGTGGTCAAGGATTTTCGCGTGCAGCTGGTGACGCAGCCGCACCGCGGCGCGGCGGCGGCGAGAAATCGTGGGCTGTCTGAGGCGCGCGGCGAGTGGGTCGCCTTTACCGATGCCGACTGTATCCCGTCGCGCGGTTGGCTGCGCGCGCTGCTGCAGGCGGTGGACGAACAAGACGCCATTCCACCGGTCCTCGGTGCCGCTGGCCGCGTGATCGGGTACCAGTCCACGGCGTCGGCGGCGCGGTTTGTCGATCTTGCCGGTGGATTGGATGCCGAGCGTCACTTGGCACATCCGACTTTCCCTTTCGCGCCATCCGGCAACGTCATGTACCGTCGGGAGGCAATGCGTACAGCAGGCGGATTCGATGCGCGCTATGCTGCGTACGAGGCGTGCGAACTGCACACTCGCCTGCTCCGACTCCACGGCGGCGCCTTCCATTTCCCGTTCGCGCCCGCCGCTGTGGTGCTGCACCGTCACCGTGCAAGCTGGCCCGAATACTGGCGGCAGCAGGTCGGCTACGGGCGCGGTTACGCGCAGTTTCTCTTGCACCACCGAGACCAGCTGCCGTGGTCGCCATGGCGCGAGCTGCGCGCCTGGGGCCACGTGGCGCTGCAGGGATTCGCGGCGTGCTGGCCGGCGCGTGGGGACCGGTCGCTGATCCGCCGCGGCACGTTCATCAAGGGCGTCGCCCAACGCACCGGCTTCGTGACGACCTACTGGACCCGGAGGGAAAGGGCGCGATGGTAGAGCCGGTGCTGGCGGCGAAGTGGACGCCACTCGGGATCCTGCAGCGCGGCCGCAACCTCATCCACCAACCAGGCGACGTTGTGCTGACGCTGCGCATCGCGTATTTCCTCGCGATCGTTCCCAGGGACTTGGATCAGACGAATTTGCCGACTTTCCTGTCTCGCGTGTGCTCGCTGCCCCGCCCGCGGGCTGCCGACCTGCGATCCGGTGTGGCGCGCATTGCGCGGTTGCGTCAGCCGTGGCTCAACCTCTCCGTGTTCGGCGGTTGGAACACGTGCTACATGCGCGCCCTGACGCTGTACCGTTTCCTCGATACGGGCGACGCCCCGATGCGCATCCATTTCGGTGTCGACCGCAACACGGAAGCTGGTTTCCGGCTGAGTGGCCACGCCTGGATTACCGTTGGGAACGACACCTTCGAAGCGCCGGAGCCGGTGGTGCAGGGACGGGTGCGCGAGATCTATCGGCACCCCCACCGTGAATGAGATGGGTCAAGTCTCGGGACCGCTCGTCCGCCTGGTGCTCGGCGACGCGGCGCAAGGGCGGGGTGCGGCAAACCGGCTCTCGCAACTCGGTCGGTGGGATCACGCGGTGGCCTTGTCCGTTGCCTGGCGCGTCGTCCCACAGCTACGCCGGCGGTTGGCGGCACTCTCCATTTCTCCCGATGAGGCGGTGCAGCGCCGGCTCCACAATGTGAGCGTTGCAGCTGCACTGCAGTCAACCGCGCTGGCGCACCGCGCCGTCGCAGTGCTGCACCAACTGAACAACGCCGGCGTGCCCGCCCTCACCTTTAAGGGCATCGCGGGCATCGCGGACCTCTACGCAGGACCCGGCCAGCGCATGGTCAGCGACATCGATGTGCTGGTGGACCCTGACCGTCTGGCGGCGGCGTGCGAAGCCCTCAAGGTGCTCGGGTTCAACCCAGTGGTGGACCGGTTGAACGAGTACGTCGACTACCTCGAGCGCCGCCCGTACGAAGGGGCATTCTCCGGACACTATTTTCTCGTTCTCATTGACGCCGACGATATCGAGGTTGACCTGCATTGGCGGCTGGGCACGCGGCCGCCTCCACCGCTGGCGGCGAGTCGTCTCATCGCGCGCGCCGGCGCTGCCCGCTTGTACCGAAACGCGATACCGGTGCCTGCTCCTGCCGATGCCATCGTGCTCACTGCGCACCACGTCTTACGCGACAACTTCGCGCCGGAGACGACGGTGAAGGATCTCTGCGATCTGGCGGCGTGGTGGGAGGTCGAGGGTTCACGCTGGCACATCGCGGCGGTCGTGACCCACGCGCAACAGTGCGGCGTGTCCGTTCCACTCCTCGCGCTGTGGAAGATTCTGGTGTCATTCGACGCGGCGAGCCGCGCGCGGGACGGAGTCGAGCAGCTCGCGGCGGTTTGCGCCCCGCGGGAACGGGAGGACGCGACGCGACTAGCCGGTCTGTTCCAGGCGCAGGTGGAGGGCGGTCGGTTGAATCCGGACCTCTTGCGGCTGCTCAGTCCGACGGTGATTGCACGGTTCGTGAGCCGCCGTCTTCGCCGCCGCGCGGCGGTGGACTACTTCACGCGTCACATGGAGGCCGAAATGCACCTCGAACCCCATCGCTCCTTCACCGAGCGTGTCGGCCGGTTGTTCCGCGACCTCTTGCGGCTCCGGGGACGCACCCTGTCCGGGTACCGCGCGTTGCTCCGCGTGCATCGCATGAGTCAACTGCACTGAGGCACATGCGGCGCGAGGGTCGTGACGATATCCACAAATCGGCGGCCGTACGCTTCCCAGGTGAATGCCTCGGCGCGGGCGCGCGCCGCCTGGCCCATCGCGCGCCGCAGGCGGTCGTCCGCGCGGAGTTGATCGAGGCGCTGCGCCAGCGCGTCGGCGTCGCGCACCGGCACTACGAATCCCTCCACCCCGTCGCGGACCTCGGAGATCGCCGCGGCCGTCGTGATGACCGGCAGCCCGCACGCCATGGCCTCGTAGGTGACCTTCGCAGCTCCCTCATCCAAGCTGGGAAACACAAAGATATCCGCGTGCTGATAGCTTGAAAGCGGATCGGGCAAATGTCCGGACAGATGCAATCCCGCCAGTCCCTGGTACCGTGCAAGCAGCGGGCGGAAATCCCTGTCGATCCCCCCGACCAAGTGCAGTTCCGCATCCGGCCACCGTAACTGCCGCCACGCTTCGAGGAGATACGCAATGCCCTTCCCGAAGGAGACCACGCCAACGTAGAGGGCGCGAAAGGCGCCGGACCGGCGGCGATCGGCCGGGCGGAGCACGCGCGTGTCCGCGCCCCGGCCGGGCAGCGTGACGAGCTTGGCGTCGGGGATGCCGTAGCGCGCGTACGTCGAGCGGGCAGCGGCGCTGATCGTGAACACATAGTCGGCAGCGTCGAGCTCCGCCACCTTGCGCCGCATTCTCACCGGCGGCGTGTGGAAGTGCTGGCCCCAACGGGCATACTCCTCGGCCAGCACCGCCGCGTAGTGACGCGGGTCGGTGGATCCCCGGACGATGGCTGTCCGCATGCCTAGCCGCGCGGCCTGCCGCAGCGAATGCAATCCCCAGGTGCTCCAGGCGATGAAGAGATCGGCGGGCTCGATCTGACGGCTCGCCCAGGCGTCGTAGACGACGTTCTGCACATGCAGCAGCCGCTCGCTGCGATCGTAGGCGGCCAATTTGCGCAGCACGCGGTCGGGCAACCCAAGGGCGCGGATGTGCTCGCGTGGGAAGTCGGTGTCGCCGCAGAAGCCGCACAGCAGCCGTTGCAGGAGCGCGTGTTGCTGGAGCGCCCGCACTTCGTGGTAGACGGTCGTGGCCAGCCCGCTCACGCCGAACTTGCTGCCGTACGAGTAGATGATCTTCATCGTGCGAGGCGCCGGCGGCTTGACAATACACCACTCACGGCGCTTATGGCCCTGCCGACCCTGATACGTGCCATGAGTGGACGAGGCGCTCCAGCGTATGACGCGTTCTGCCGGCGGCCGCAAGCGCACGTGCGCCGGAACATGCGTGCGGTGCCGCGGAGTACGCGTCCGCCAATTGGTGGTGGTCCGACCGATGTCGCCGGTGCCGCTCCTGTTCGTTGACCACGCCCAGGCGTGTGGCGGCGCGGAACACTGGCTGCTGCTGCTCTTCGAGGAGCTCGACCGCCGCCGTTTCGTCCCGCACCTTGCATGCCCACCCGGAGACCTCGCACAGGCTGCGCGGGCTGGCGGGACGACCGTGCATGCGGTTCCGCTCCCCCGTCTCTGGGGCGAGCCCGCCGCACCGTGGCGGCTCACCCGAGGAGTGGCCGCACTGGTCGGCATCATCCGACGCGAACGCATCGCGCTGGTGCACGCCAACAGCGTGCGTGGCAGCGTCTACGCCGCCGCCGCCGCGTCGTTCACCCGACGCCCGTTGGTCTGGCACGTGCACGAGATTCTCACCTCGCGACTGTACATGCAGGCGCTCTGCAGGCTGGCGGATGCGGCGATCGCCGTCTCGACGGCGGCGGCCGCGCCGATCCCATGTACGCGCAAAGTGCGCGTCATCCACAACGGCGTGCGCCTTGCGGATTTTCAGGGTGACCGGACCGGCGATGCGGCGAGATTGCGCGCGGCCTGGGGCGTGCCCGCCCGCGCAACGGTGGTCGGCCAGGTCGCGCGTCTCCAACCATGGAAGGGACAGCGCGATATGATCGCGGTCGCCGAGTCCGTGCTGCAGCGCTTTCCGGACACCTACTTCTTGATCGTCGGTGGCGATATCTTCGGTGACGCGCATGCCTACGAGCAGGAGCTGAAGGCGAGTGTGCAGCGACGCGGCCTCTCCGCGCGCGTCATCTTCACCGGACAGCAGTCGGACATCGCCGCGACCCTGCAGGCGCTGGACATTCTGGTGCACCCGAGCGTGAACGAGCCGTTTGGGCGCATCTTGATTGAAGCGGGCGCCGCCGGCCTACCCGTTGTCGCATACGCCGACGGCGGCGTCGGCGAAGCCGTCGTGCACGGGCAGACCGGCCTGCTCGTGCGCCCCAGTGACCGCGCGGCACTGGCCGCCGCGCTCGGCCGTCTCTTGACGGACCGTGACCTCGTACGCGCCCTCGGCATCGCCGCCCGCGCGCGTGTGCAGGCGCAGTTCGATGTGCGCCCGTTGACGCGTGAGATCGAGGAAACGTTCGAGCACCTGGTGAGTCCAGCGGCGACCCGCTTAGCGGAAAGCTAACGCTGCCTGCGGCGCGGGCAGTGACCAATTCGTGAACACGCCCCCGTTCCGGGGTTCACTGCCGGTCGACTGGACGGGCCTCGCGACGCTGTGGCACAGCCGCTGCAATGTAAGGGAGGCTTCGCTCCACTTCGCAATACGGCGAGAGCAAATCTGATGAAATTCAGACCGTACGATACCGGAGGCTTCTACGACGAGCTGCTGCTTCCGAATGGACAGCCTCGGCCCGGTGGCGATCTGCTGATCCGCAGGATCGAATCGCTGACTGACGGCGAGCTGCTCGACCGCCAGCAGGCCGCCGAGCGCATTTTGCTGCGCATGGGTATCACGTTCACGGTCTATGGCGACGCGGATGGGACCGACCGCATCTTCCCGTTCGACATCGTACCTCGCATCGTCGAGGCCGGGGAATGGGAGCGCGTGGAACGTGGCCTGAAGCAGCGCGTGTACGCCCTCAACGAGTTCTTGCAAGACATCTACAACGAGCAGCGCATTCTCAAGGAAGGCGTAGTGCCGGCGGAGCTCGTCGAGTCGGCGCGGAGCTTCCGGCCGGCCTGCCGTGGCCTGACCCCGCCGCGCCGCATCTGGTGTCATATCACCGGTACCGACCTGGTGCGGGATCACGACGGGCAGATGTATGTGCTCGAGGACAATCTGCGCTGCCCGTCGGGCGTCTCGTACGTTCTCGAGAACCGCTACGTCCTCAAACGCACGTTCCCGGAGGTGTTTGAAGTGTCCGGCGTGCGTCCCGTGGACGACTACGCGGGCCAGCTGCTCGACATGTTGCAACACCTGGCGCCCGACACGCTGTCGCAGCCGACCGTTGCGGTGCTGACGCCCGGCATCTACAACTCGGCCTACTTCGAGCATTCGTTCCTGGCACGGCAGATGGGCGTCGAGCTGGTCGAAGGCGGTGACCTGGTCGCGGCCGACGGCTTCATCTGGATGCGCACCACCAAGGGGTTGCAGCGCGTCGACGTGCTCTACCGCCGGCTCGACGATGATTTCCTCGATCCGCTGGTGTTCCGTCCCGATTCGTATCTCGGCGTGCGCGGACTGATGGCCGCGTATCGCGCCGGACACGTGGCTTTGGCCAATGCTCCGGGCACCGGCGTCGCGGATGACAAGGTGATCTACAAGTACGTGCCCGACATCGTGCGCTTCTACACCGGCGAGGCGCCGATCATCCCGAACGTGCCGACGTACGCGTGCTGGGATGAGGCGGAACGGACGTACGTGCTCGAGCACCTCGACCAGCTGGTGGTGAAAGCCGCGAACGAGTCGGGCGGCTATGGCATGCTGGTCGGACCGCATGCGAGCGCCGGCGAGCGAGCGGATTTCGCCGATCGCATTCGCGCCAACCCGCGCAACTACATCGCCCAGCCGACACTGAGCCTGTCACGCGTGCCGGTCATCGTCGGCGATCATTTTGAAGGCCGGCACGTCGACCTGCGGCCCTACGTCCTCTACGGCCGCGACATCTACGTGTTGCCCGGCGGGCTGACGCGCGTCGCGCTGCGCAAGGGGTCGTTGGTGGTGAACTCCTCGCAAGGCGGCGGCAGCAAGGACACCTGGGTGTTGTCGGGGCCGCGGGTGCGGGCCGGCGTCACCGATCAGCCGCACGCCAGCGCGTGAGTGGTTCCTGAGACCACGTCACCGCACCCGAGACGCAGATGCTGAGCAGCGATGCCGAATCGATCTACTGGCTCGGTCGCTACATCGAGCGCGCTGAGAACGTGGCGCGCTTCGTCGACGTCAATCTGCACCTGATGCTCGACCTGCCGGGCGAATCGCTGGCGCAACATTGGGAAGCGCTGGTGACCACGAGTGGCGACTCGGCAGTGTTCCATTCCCGTTACGACGCGCCGTCGCGTGAGCACGTCATTTCCTTCCTCACCTTCGATCGCGAGAACCCCAATTCGATCCAATCCTGCCTCTCCAGGGCGCGCGAGAACGCCAGAGTGATTCAAGAGGTGATCACGTCGGAGATGTGGGAGCAGGTGAATACGTTTTTTTTGATGGTCAGGAGTGCGGCCACGGGAGGACAGGCCCTGCACGATACGCGCGAGTTCTTCAGCCAGGTGCGCATGGCGAGCCATCTCTTCGATGGCATCACCGACGCGACGATGTCGCGCGGCGAGGCGTGGCACTTTCTGCGTCTCGGCCGTCGGATGGAGCGTGCCGATAAGACTAGCCGCATCCTCGACGTGAAGTACTTTCTGCTGTTGCCGTCCGCGTCGTACGTGGGAACACCCTACGACGACATCCACTGGGGGGCGTTGCTGCGCTCGGCCAGCGCCTTCGAGATGTACCGCAAGCGCTTTGGCCGGCTTGCGCCTGAACGCATCGTGGACTTCCTGCTGCTGGATCGCGATTTTCCCCGCGCGGTCCACCATTGCCTCCTCAAGGCGGACGAGTCGCTGCACGCCGTCTCCGGCACGCCGATCGGTACGTTCCGCAACGTTGCCGAGCAACGGATGGGACAGGTGCGCGCCGAGCTGGCGTATGCGGTGGTGGGCGAGATCATCCGCAGCGGCCTGCATGAGTTCGTTGACGCGCTGCAGAGCAAGCTCAACCACGTCGGTGACGCCATCCACGAAACCTTCTTCGCCGTGCCGCCTGCCGAGCCGTTGACCGGGAGCGGGGAGGGCGATACGTCTGGAAGCGGGAACGCATGACCTTCTGCCTCGGCATGAAAGTGGAAGACGGGCTGGTCGGCATCGCCGACACGCGCATCACCTCCGGCAGCGAATGCCTCACCGCCGGCAAGGTGTTCGCGTATCAGACCGAGCGGCGCTGCCTGTTCATCATGACCTCCGGTCTCCGTTCAGTGCGCGACAAGGCGATCACCTATTTCGAGGAGGCGATAGAGGAAGGCGCCGAACACTGCGATCGCTTGTTCAAGGCGCTCAACATCTTCGCCGCGCAGTTGCGACGCGTTGCCGAAGAGGACAAGAGTGCGCTCGACGCCAGCGGGTTGAAATTCGACTTCTATGCCCTGATCGGCGGCCAGTTCGAGCGCGATCGCGAGCACAAGCTCTACCTGCTGTATCCGCAGGCGAACTGGGTGGAGATCGGGCGGGGGACGCCCTATCACATCATCGGCGCGCCCGGCTACGGTAAGCCCGTCCTCGATCGCACGCTCAAGTACCAGGATCCCATGCAGTTCGCCCTCAAGGTCGGCTGCTTGGCGTTCGACTCCACCCGTATCAGTGCCGCCGACGTCGATTTCCCGATCGACGTTGTGCTCTATGCGCGCGACTCGTTTCGCATCGTCGAGCACCGCTACGAGAAGCCGGATCTCGCAGAGATCTCGTCCTGGTGGCAGGAGCGGCTGCGGCGGTCAGTCAACGAGCTCGACTCGACATGGACGGACGCCGTGTTTGCGAAGCTGCTGCTGCGTCAGCCGTCGCCACCCCACGAGTAACCACCACCCGCGCCCCCTTGGCGTGTATGGGGAAGCAGAAGATCCGTCGCCCGCACTTTCAGGTACCGCTGTCTCCTCCATCGTCGTCACTGCCGCCGTCGTCGCCGCCATCGTCACCGGCGTCATCGGCGACGACCGTGTGCCGCCCGTGAGTGGCGAAGGCGGAAAACTTGCCCAGCCCTATCAATGCCAGACCGAGGACCATCATCATGGCGATCCGCTTCATCGTGTGTCTCCCCTGGCTGCCGCGAACTCGGAACGAGGCGGCTCCACCACCATTAGCAAACAGCAAGGAAGAGGCCGCACGATGTCCTGATTGCAGTGCTTCATTACCGGGCCCTTCTGCTTCGCGGCTATCCTCCCAGTGCTGAACAAGTGGATGGCAGTGCTCGGCGGGCGGGCAATCCGACGTCATCTGCGCGCTCGACGGGACGGTCGAGGTGCGCGCGCTCGCGGCCACCGAGAAGCCGGCACACGTCGCCGCGGGGCACTGCGTCAATCAGATGAGTGCCGGAAAGACCATATGCCATCGGCCATATGCCATACGCCGCCCTTCAATGCCCCGGACCGGACCCGTGCGGCTGATGCGAGGGGTGGCCCGCCGAACGCGTTGCGGCGCAGATGTGCGGCGCGAGCCGCGTGTCGAAACTTGCAGCGCGTGGCAGGCAGCTGCTAAGCGCAGGGCCATCCCATGGCGGACCGCGCGCACGAGGTGGTGATCGTTGGTGGTGGAATCGTCGGCTTGGCGACGGCGCTGGCGTTGACCGAGCGGTTTCCGCGCTGCGGTATCGTTGTCGTCGAAAAAGAGTCGCGGCTGGCCAGCCATCAAACCGGGCACAACAGCGGCGTGATCCACGCCGGCATCTACTACAAGCCGGGTTCGTACAAAGCGCAGCTGTGCGTCGAAGGTGTGCTCCTCATGAAGGCGTTTTGCGACGCCAACGGTGTGCCCTACGAGAACTGCGGCAAGGTCATCATCGCTACCACGGACGACGAGCTGCCGCGGCTGCAAATGCTGTACGAGCGCGGGACAGCCAATGGTGTCCCCGGGCTGGAGATGATCGGGCCGGAGCGTTTGCGCGAGCTCGAGCCGCACGCCCGCGCCGTGCGCGCCCTGCACTCGCCGCAGACGGCCATCGTCGACTACGCGCGGGTGACGCAGGCGATGGCCGCGAACTTGGAGCGGCGCGGTGTGCAGCTGCTCACAGGCACCCAGGTCATGGCGGTGACGCATGCGGACGGGCTCGTGCATCTCGAGACCAATCGCGGCAGCGTCGCGGCACGTCACGTGATCAACTGCGGCGGCCTGCAGGCGGACATGATCGCAACATTGATGGGGGTGCGGCCCGACGTCCGCATCATTCCGTTCCGGGGGGAATATTACGTGCTGCGCCGCGAGCAACGCGTCGTCAACGGCCTCATCTATCCGGTGCCCGATCCGGAGTTTCCGTTTCTCGGTGTGCATTTCACCAAACGGATTCAGGGGGACATCGAAGCGGGGCCGAACGCCGTGCTGGCGTTCGCGCGCGAGGGCTATCGGATGCGCAACGTCAACCTGCGCGAGACGTTCGGTGTCCTGACCTACCGTGGCTTCTGGGCGATGGCGGCGCGCTATTGGCGGACCGGCGCGTACGAGTTCTACCGGTCACTCAGCAAGCCGGCCTTCCTGCGCGCGTTACAGCGGCTCGTGCCGGCGCTCGAAGCGCACGACATGATCCCCGGCGGCTCGGGTGTGCGCGCCCAGGCGGTGAGCCCGGACGGTTCGCTGGTTGATGACTTCAAAATTACCACCACGCCCAACGCTATCCACGTCCTCAACGCCCCGTCGCCGGCGGCGACAGCCTCGCTGGCCATCGGCCGCCACATCGCGACGCTGGCAGGGCAGTCCTTCGGGCTGAAGGAGGAGGGCGCGGCGGCCGGCGCTATGTAGTTTCCCGAGAGCTGTCCGCCCGTGCGTCGTGAATGACCAACTCACGGCCGCGGTGGCGCGGCAATCTTTGATTGCGGTCTTCGACCCTGCGGACTATTCTGGACCCAGAGGCGGCGAAGGCGAATGACGCTCGACGACCTACTCAAGACGAAGCGCAACGAGATCCTTGCCGTGGCGGCGCGACACGGAGCCCACAACGTGCGCGTCTTTGGTTCCGTCGCACGCGGCGAGGCGGACGAACGTAGCGACATTGATTTACTCGTTGATATGGAGCCGGGCCGCAGTCTCTTGGACCACGCCGGCTTATGGCTCGACCTGAACGCCGCGCTAGGCCGCAAGGTGGACGTGGTCACGGAACGCGGGCTCAAGTCCCGTATCCGCGAGCGCGTGCTGCGTGAGGCAGTTCCGCTGTGAGGAGTCCTGCCGAGCTCCTGCAGGACATTCTCGATGCAATCGAACGGGTAGAACGTTACGCGGCCCGCGGGCGCAACGCGTTCAACAGCGACGAGCTGATCCAGACCTGGATCGTGCATCACATTGAGATCATCGGTGAGGCGGCGACGCGGCTTGATCGCGATTTCCGCGATGCGCATCCCGAGATTCCCTGGCCCCAGGTCATCGCGATGCGCAACGTGCTCATCCACGAATACTTCGGGATAGATCTCGACGAGGTATGGTCGACCGTCGAGCGGGACCTGCCCGACCTTAAAGCCAAGATACAATTGCTGTTGCAGGGATTGGGAAAGCCCTGAGACCGGACTCGGCGTCCACGCCGAGGGTGCGACACGACCCGTCAAAGCGGGGCACTGAGGTTCTCCACGAGCAGGCGGTACACCTTCGAGGAGAACAGCAGCGTGTGGTGTCCGACGTTGGGCAGCTGGATGTTGAAGGCGTCGGGATAGACCGCGTTGGATGGCGGCACGATCGTCGCGTCGAAGCTCGAGTGGATGGCGACGACATCGAATTGTTGCGGGACGCGGTCGCCCGCGTTCATCAACGTGAGGAATTCCGAACCGGGCCGCAGCTTTCGGGATCCGAGCTGCTCGGTTCCTTGATGCGCGGTTCCCAGCGTGGCGACACGCCCTACGTTCGTGGCGGGGTAGCGACGGAGATAGTAGCGCACGACGAAGCCACCCAGACCGTGGCCGACGAGGATCAGCGGACGGCGGTCGGCCAGCTCCTGGATGAAGACGCGCAATTGCGCCGCGGCGTGTTCGACGTTGCCGCCGAAGGGCGCATAGTCGAAGCAGCCCACCGGGCTCCACCCGTCGCGCAGCAGCCGGCGGCGGAGCAACCAGAAACACCCGCGGTTTGCGCCCCAGCCGTGCACCAGGACCAGGGGTCCGCGATCGCCCCGGCTCCACCGGCTGCGCGGTGTCAGCCAACCGAGTGGGACCAGCACAATCACCGCGGCGGTTGCGGCGCACTCGCGCACCAACGCCCATGCGGCGTCAATCGCGCCCAAGCGCTCCGCGGCATCGCATGCGGGCACGCGTCGGAGGATGCGTGCCCGCCACGCGTACCATGCGGCGTTGTACAACGGAATCACCAGCGCGCCCCCCAGGACGATGCGACCGACGATGCTCACGCCGCCGATGCTTACCGCAGTGGCCGCGTGTGGGCAAAGCAGTCGAGCCGCTTGTGGCGCTATGGTATGAATAGCGGCGTGCCATGAACGAAGCAGCCACACCGTTGCCGCCGCCAGGGCTGACCGAACTCGGACCGCTGCGCCGCTTCGGTTTCTGGCCGGGTTTGTTGTGCCGCCGGGTGTTCTCGCAGGTACGCATCGATCCGGAGGCGATCGAGCGCATCCGCACGCTCGCCGCCCGCGGCAGCATCGTCTACGTGATGCGCTATCGCTCCCTCGTCGACTACTTGTTGATTGCGTTCATCCTGCTGCGCGAAGGGCTGCCCCTGCCCGAGTTCGTGTCGGACATTCCGACCCTCTTGTTGCGCCCGCTACGCGAGATCGCCGCGGCGTTGTGGGAGCGACTGCGCAGCGCGCGCATGTTCGGCAAGGAATTGCGGCGCGTCGAGGACCGCGACCGCTGTCAGCGTTTGGTCAGTCAGGGCCGTCCCGTGCTCATCTTCATGCGCACCCGCGCCCCGGGCGTGCGGCTGCTCGAAGGGCGCCGCGCTGCCTTGAGTCGGGTGCGCAGCGGCACCGATTATCTGCGCGAGATTGTGCACGTCGGGCGGTCGAGCGATCAGGAAGTATCGTTGGTGCCCTTGGCGGTGATGCGCGGCCGCGGCTTTCGGCGGCGCGAGTCACGACTGGCGACGCTCGTATACAGCGTGCAAGAGGCGCCGGGGGAGGCCAAGCGTCTCCTGTCGTTGGTGTGGAACGCACATGAAACCAGCATCACCGTGGGGAAGGAGGTGGTGCTGCGCGAGTACGTGGACCGCTATCGTCAAGAAGGCGAAGAGCGCATCGTCCGGCGCTTGGGACGGGCGCTGCAGATCTTCCTGCACCGCGAGGAGCGTGTCGTCTGGGGTCCGACGCTGCTGCCCAAACGGACGGTCCGCCAGTTGGTCATCCAAGGTGACGATCTGGCCACACTGATTCGGCGGCTTGCGGTGGAACGCAACCAACCCGAGTCGCAGCTCTGGCGCACCGCCGAGCGCTACTTCGACGAGATCGCGGCGAACTACAAAGGGTCATACTTCGCGGTGCTGGAGTTCGTCTTCAACCGCATCTGGCCGAAGGTCTTCACCGGCTTCGAGTACAGCGGCCTGGACAAGGTCGTCGACTGCGTCAAGCAACATCCGGTCGTGCTCGTGCCGTGCCACCGCAGCCACTTCGACTACCTGATCCTGTCGTACCTGTTTCATTCCAACTACCTCAGTCCGCCGCACATCGCCGCCGGTATCAACCTGTCGTTCTGGCCGTTGGGGCCGTTGTTCCGCGGCGCCGGCGCGTACTTCATCCGCCGCAGCTTCGAGGGCAACGATCTGTACAAGCTGGTGTTCCGCAACTACCTCGCCTTCCTGATCCGCGAAGGCTACACGCAGGAGTTCTTCATTGAAGGCGGGCGCAGCCGCACCGGCAAGATCCTCACGCCCAAGCTGGGGATGCTGTCGGCGCTCGTGAACGCCTTCGTCGCCGGCGTGCGCCGCGATCTCTACTTCGTGCCCGTGTCGATCCACTACGGCCGCGTCGTTGAGGAAGAGGTCTACAAACGCGAGCTCGTGGGTGCGGAGAAGGAGAAGGAGTCGCTCCTCGCCCTGATCAAGGCGCGGGCCGTGCTGCGGCAGAAGTACGGGACCGTCTACGTGACGTTTGCCGACCCCATCTCGCTCAATGGGTTGCTCGGCGACCGGAAGACACGCTTCCACAGCGGCGCTGCCGATCCGGCGGTGGAAGAGGAGAAGCGACGCTTCATCCAGAAGCTCGGATTTCGCATCCTGCGTGAGGTGAACGCCGTCACGGTGGCGGGCGCGACGTCGGTGTCGTCCACCGTGTTGCTCAGCTCGCCGCATGCGGCGTGGCGCTATCCGGACTTTCTCGCTGCGGCGCAGACCTTGATGCGATTCCTGCGCCACCAGGGCGTCCGCTTCACCGCGTCGCTCGAACGCAACGCCGATGACTTCCGGGAGAGCCTGGGCTTCCTCGAAAGCGGCAGCTTGATCCAGCGGCTACCCGGCAACGACGGCGTCATTCACGTGGCCGCCGAGAAGCGCATCATCCTCGACTTCTACAAGAACAACACGATCCATTTTTTCCTGTTGCCGGCGCTCCTCTCGCGCGCGCTGCTCACTGGTGCGCGCGGCGCGGCGCTCAAGGACGAGGTGAGCTGGTGGCTGGAGCTGTATCGCTGGGAGTTCGCGTTGCCCGAACGAGAAGCGATGGCCGCCGAGGTCGGGCGGCTGCTGGAATACTACCGCGCGCAAGGGGCCATTGCCGCCGGTGATGGGGACCGGGTCGATTCCGACCATCCCCTGATCCGCAACACCGTCGGCGTTCTGGACAATTTCTGCGAAGCCTACTGGATCACCCTGCAGACGTTGGCGCAACTCGAGGAGGCGGGCGTGGTGCAGAAGGCCCTGCTCGAGCGCATTCGCAAACGCTACGCCACCGGGCTGCTCTTGGGCGAGGTGCGCAAGCCCGAGGGCAACTCCACCGTCACGCTCGGCAATGCCCTCAGCCGATTTGCCGAGATCGGCTGCGTGACTATCGCGGCGGGGCCGAAGGGCCGCGAGCGCATCGTGCGGCGCGGCCCGCGCTTCGACGAACTGAGCCACATCGGGCGGCGGTTGGCCGCCCAGCTCCAGCATCCGTAAGAGTCGATTGAAATACCGCCGAGTGCGCCGTACACTCGCGATCGTCGTCCTCGTGGCCGAGTGCAGTGAGATGATGGAGCGTCTTCGGAGAACCCGTGCGCTGACGGGCGCGTTGTTGCTGGTTGGCGCCGCCCTGTTTGCCGGGTGCCGCGCCCGAGAGAAGCCCGAGGTGGAAGTCGAGGTGCGCAGCGTCGGCTTCGACAGCCAGTCCAACGCGCCGGTGGTGGTGCTGCAGGACCATGATCGCAAGGTTGCGTTGCCGATCTGGATTGGGCCCGCCGAGGCGCAGTCGATTGCCATGCAGATGCAAGGCATCAGTCCGCCGCGGCCGATGACGCATGATCTCATGAAGACCATGCTCGAGCGCACCGGCGTGCAGTGCACGAAGGTCGTGATCCGAGAGCTCAAGGACAGCACGTACTACGCGCAGATCACCCTGCACTCCGGCAATCAGGACGTGCAGATCGATAGCCGCCCGAGTGACGCCATCGCCTTGGCGGTGCGTTTTCACAGCCCGATCTTCGTGGCCACGACGCTGCTCAAAGGGGACAGCACCATCGACCTCCGCCAGGAGGCCTCGGCGGCGACCACGGTCAAATTCTCGGGTATCACGGTGCAGAACCTGACGGACCAGCTGGCCGAGTACTTCAGCCTCCCGAAGGGGACCGGCGTGCTGGTGGCGGACGTCGAACGCGATGTG
>Ga0209415_10008424_pt1 | contig 17891 bp, 13 predicted proteins | sample PeaSoiSIISIP2007_FD_187696 | JGI IMG/M metagenome (GOLD analysis project Ga0209415, IMG submission 187696) | Peat soil microbial communities from Weissenstadt, Germany - SII-SIP-2007 (SPAdes) (version 2) | ecosystem: Environmental > Terrestrial > Soil > Wetlands > Peat | place: Germany... | reverse complement strand
CTTCCCGACAAACGACGTCGGGTCCGATTTCGGGACTCCGGTGGAGTCCATCGGACTCCTGAAACCGGAGACGCGAAGGGCGCGAAAGCTCCGACCCCCTAAGGTCATCACGTCGCGGCTCCCTCGGCCGCGCGACGGCCGCTACTCATACCGCAAAGCCTCGACGGGATCGAGGCGGGCCGCGCGGGATGCCGGATAAATTCCGGCCGCGAGGCTCACGCCGATCGAAAATGCGATGGCTGCCGCGACCATCCACCACGGCACGGAAGCGATTGTGATCGAGGGCAGTTGCTGGCGAGTCAGGTAGATATTGGTGCCGAAATTGATGGCGCGCCCGATCAGCCAGCCCATCAGTACGCCGAACACGCCGCCGAGCAATCCCATGGCGCCCGCTTCGACGAAAAAGAGCCTGCGAACGTCGCGGTCTGCGGCGCCCAGAGCCTTGAGCACGCCGATTTCGCGGCGGCGCTCCAGAATCGCCATCACGAGCGTGTTGATAATCCCGAGCGAAGCCACGACGAGCGCGAGGCTGCCGAAAATGCCGAGCAAAAGATCGAAGACCGCGAACACGAGACGCAGATTGCGAGTGGCGTCAAGCAGCGAGAAGGCGGTAAAGCCCATCTGCTTGAGCGCGTCTTCCACGCCCTGAACCTGGGACGCGCCCTTCACGCGCACGGTGAGGCTTTCGTACGTGCGCTGCGAAGGCTTGTCGCGGAGGAGATCGCGGAGGTCGGTGGCCTGCGCGGCGCGCAGCGTCTCCGCAACTTGCAGCGGGATCAGGAGACGCCCGCGGCCGAAGCCTCCCATGCCTGCGGCAGGCTCCGTCTCGACGATGCCGACGATGCGGAGTTTTTCCTCGCGCGGGACGATGGAAAATCCGCCGCCGGAATTGCCGCCCGCGGTATCCGCCGGCAGCGCCTGCCGCTCGGCGTAGCGCAGGACGATCTCCTGACCGATCAGCGTGTCGGGCTGGTTCGAAAGCTCGCGCGCGAAATCGATTTGCAGGATTGCCTCGTCTGCCGAGGGGCTGGAGAAATACGTGCCCTTCATTCCGTCGAAGGCCCCGTCCGAACGCGCCGACGGCGCGAGGCCAGCGACGACGGTCGGGTACGGATTGCCCGCGAAGCGGATTTCCGTGGGGAACCGGATTTCGGGATAGACCTCGACGACTTCGGGCAGGGCCTCGATCTGGTGCCGGGCGTCTTCGTCGAGCGGGCGAGGCGGCTCGGCGGGCGCATTGGCCGGCCTTACGGGACGCCCGAAGCCGTTGAGATTCGTTTGCGGCGCGACAAAGATGGCGTCGAAAAGGCCGGTGCGTGAGAGCCGCTCGCTCGCGAGGTTCTGCAAGCCGACGCCGAGCGAAAGCATGGCGACGAGCGACGCCACGCCGACGGCGATTCCAAGCGTCGTGAGCGAATTGCGGAGCATGGCCTCACGAAGATTGCGGTTGGCGAGTTCGACGAGGTCGCGGGCCTTCACGCGCTGGCTCCGTCGCTGATGATTTTTCCGTCGCCCATCAGAATCAGGCGATGCGCGACGCGCTCGGCGCGCGGGCGCTCGTGCGTCACCATCACGATGGTCATTCCCATCGATTCGTTGATCTCGCGCAGCAGGAGCATGATTTCGTCGCCGGTGGCGCTGTCGAGATTGCCGGTGGGCTCGTCCGCGAGAAGAATCGTCGGCCGGTTGACAAGCGCGCGGGCTAGCGCGGCCCTCTGCTGCTCGCCGCCGGAAAGTTCGCTGGGGCGATGCGTCAGCCGGGCGCCCAGCCGCACACGCTCGACTGCTTCGCGGACGCGCGCCGTGCGCTCGCCGCGATCGACTTCCGCGAGGCGCAGGGGAAGCTCGACGTTTTCTTCGAGCGTCATCCGCGGAAGCAGGTTGAAGGCTTGAAACACGATGCCGATGGTGTGGCTCCGATGGTGCGCCAGTTCCTCGGAGCTCATTTCGGCGAGGTTGCGGTCGTGGGCGAAGATGGCGCCGGAGGTGGGCCGGTCGAGGCCCGCCATCAGATTCAGCATCGTGGATTTGCCCGAGCCGGAGCTGCCCAGCAGCGCGACGAACTCTCCCGCGCGGATGCTCAGCGACACGTTGTCCGCGGCGCGGACGAGCGTATCGCCCATCTGGTAGTGCCGCGTGACTTGCTCCGCCCGGATTGCTATTTGATTGCCCGGCGCCATTATTAGCCTCTCCATGTTACTACGCGCGAGCGCGGTTGGATGTTGCTGTACCACACGTCCTTTCAATCTGATCCGGGCCTGCCATTTCACATTCGGCTATAATCACGAGCCTTGGCGCCGAGCACCGTATCGGCTGAGCGGACGGGAGAGCGATGACAATTCTTGTGACGGGCGGCGCGGGCTACATCGGGAGCGTGACGGTGGAATGCCTGCGGGCCAAGGGCGAGCAGGTTGTGGTGCTGGACGATCTTTTCCGTGGCCACCGTGCGTCCGTGGACCGCGAGGTGCCGTTCTATCACGGCCGCGTGGGCGATCGCGCGCTCGTGGCGCGCATCGCCAAGGAGCACAAGATCGAAGCGTGCGTTCATTTCGCCGCGCTGGCCTACGTGGGCGAATCGGTTTCCGAGCCGGCGAAATATTTCGAGAACAACGTCGAACAAGGTGTGGCGCTGATGGGCGCGCTGCTCCAGGCGGGCGTGCGGCGAGTGGTTTTCTCATCCACGTGCGCCACATACGGCGAGCCGAAGCAGGTGCCCATCCCGGAATCGTGCCCGCAATGGCCTGTAAATCCGTACGGCTGGTCGAAGCTGCTGATGGAGCGCTTGCTCGATAGCTATGACCGCGCTTACGGGCTGAAATTCGTCGCACTGCGCTATTTCAACGCGGCGGGCGCAACGGAGCATTGCGGCGAACACCACGAGCCTGAATCTCATTTGGTTCCGAACGTGTTGGCGGCAGCCCTCGGAGAAAGATTAGAAGTGCCCGTTTTCGGGAAGAACTACCCAACGCCGGACGGAACCCCGATTCGTGATTACGTTCACGTGTCCGATTTGGCCGGAGCGCACATCCGCGCGCTCGATTATCTTCGCGAGGGCGGCGAATCCGATTTTCTGAATCTCGGGACCGGGCACGGCTATTCGGTGCTGGAAGTGATCGAGACCGCGCGCGAGGTGACGGGACATCCCATCCCGATTCGCGTCGAAGGGCCGCGTGCCGGCGATCCCGCACGATTGGTAGCCGATGCGAAGAAGGCTCAATCGGTTCTCGGCTGGAAGCCCGTGATGTCCGACCTGCCCTCGATCCTGCGCTCGCAGTGGGAATGGCGGCGCAAGCACCCGCGCGGCTACTCGGAATAGAAGAAAGCCCCGGCCCATTCACAAAATGGGCCGGGGCTCGTTGTGGTTCCTCTGGTTCCTGCAATTACGGCCGTGTGGTGCGGCTGTTGTGCTTCTTGGCGTAGATGTTCTTCGAAGCATTGTTCTGACGTTGGTTCAGGGCCGCCTTGTCGGCGCCGGTCAGCTTGCCACCGTTCGCATTGCGCATCGCAGCATCTTCATGGTTGATGCTCTGCTGCTGTCCCTCGAGGTGAGCGGTTTCGCCTGCTGTCAACTGTCCGCTCTTGATGCCCTGCGCGATGCGGTCCTGCTGATTCTCGCGGCGCTGGCCGACTTCGTTGTTGCCGTAGTGGGGCGTGTTCGCGTTGTGCTTGTCGTCGTAAATCCGGTTCGACAAGTGGTTCTGCTGGCGATTGATCTTGGCGCGGTCGGCGGCGGTCAGATGGCCGTCGTCTTCCGTGCGCATGGTGTGCTCTTCCTTGTTGACGCCCGCTTCCCCGGTTTCAAGACGCTTGGTCTCACCGGCGGTGAGCTGGCCGCTATCGATACCCTGGGCGATGCGATCCTGCTGGTTGTCCTTGCGCTGCGCGATCTCGCCCGGCTGGGCGGTAGTAGTTGTGCTGGTAGTAGTGCTGGATTGCTGAGCGAAAACCGACGGCACACACAACCCAATTAGGGCCGCCGCACTCAAAATAAGTTCTCTCGTCTTCATGATGTCCTTCCTCTCTTCAGCTTGCTTCTCTCTATTTTAAGTGCCGGCCCCCCGGTACTGGTGTAGAGGCCGTCCACTGGATAAACACGTCCTGCCGGGGAAAGTTTCGCTTCGAATTCCGGATCGTTTAACCCTCTGAAAACCGTGGCTTTAAGGCGAACGGCCGTTTCCAGGGGGCCGAATTTGCCGTTCGCTACCGGCTGATTGTAGGAGAATCGATCGGAGAGCGAATCTTGGCCCGAGGTACAGATGTTTGCGCCAGGTAACGGGTGATTGACGTACATCTGAGAATTGTTGGGAATTGATCCGCGGCCGAATCGACCGCGCAACGTTGCGGACTTTGACTGCGGTCATCCCTGTGTATAATGCGCGTGGGTTTGGGACCCGATAGCGATTGCCGATAGTGCATATCGAAATATAGATTACCGACAGGCAGCTGGAACGCTCATAGTGTGTGCGGAGGCGTCCGTCTGCCCGGGGAGATGACAGCCTCCATGCGAAACCTATGGATCCAGCGACTTATACTCATCTTGTTGCTCTCTTTTTTGGCGCCCGTAACCGCGTTCGCGCGGATGCCCGACGGAAGCGGACCGGTGGCCGCCGCCACTCTGATGGCCCCGCAGGTTCATGTGGACCGGCTTGCGGCGGTGGAGCAGGCCGTGGCGGACGCAAAGAGTTCCGCCGACAACTCCTGGATGCTCGCGAGCTCGGCGCTCGTGCTGCTCATGACCGGGCCGGGGTTGGCGCTCTTCTATGGCGGCCTGGTGCGCAAGAAAAATGTGCTGAGCACCATGATGCAGAGCTTCGCGATGATGGCCGTGATCACCGTGATCTGGGCGATCGTGGGTTACAGCCTGGCCTTTGGGTCGGGGAACAGCTTCATCGGCGGGCTGCACAATCTTTTCCTGAGAGGCGTGGGCTTGCAACCGGATCCGGATTATTCGGCAACGATCCCGGCGCAGACTCACATGATCTTTCAGTTGATGTTCGCGATCATCACGCCGGCGCTGATCACGGGAGCATTCGCGGAACGCATGAAGTTCAGCGCGATGCTGCTGTTTTTGACGCTGTGGTCGCTGTTCGTCTACGACCCGATGGCGCACATGGTGTGGGGCAAGGGAGGCCTGTTGAATGCGTCGCTCGGCGGCCGGTTCCCGGAGCTCGATTTTGCGGGCGGCACGGTGGTTCACATCACCTCCGGAGTATCGGCGCTGGTCTGCGCGCTGTATCTCGGCAAGCGGCTGGGGTATCCGAAAGAGCCCATGCCGCCTCACAGCGTGGTGATCAGCTTCATCGGAGCGTGCCTGCTGTGGGTTGGCTGGTTCGGATTCAACGCGGGAAGCGCGCTGTCGGCGGGCGGGCTGGCGACTAGCGCGTTCGTCGCGACCCATTTCGGGGCAGCTGCGGCCGTGGTCGGATGGACCGGGGCGGAATGGATCCGCAAGGGGAAGCCCAGCGCGCTCGGCGCCATCTCGGGATCGGTGGCGGGGCTCGTTGCCATTACCCCGGCATCGGGGTTCGTGAGTCCCATGTCGGCGCTGGCGATCGGTTTGATTGCGGGCGCATTCTGCTTCTGGATGACCTCGTCCTTCAAAGCGCTCTTCGGCTATGACGATTCGCTCGATGCCTTCGGAGTGCACGGCGCCGGGGGCACGATCGGGGCGGTGCTGACGGGAGTTCTCGCTTCGAGCGTCATCAACCCGATCTTCAAGGATGCGAATGGCAACGCCCTGCCTTCGGGCGCAATTCAGGGGAATTTTCACCAGATACTGAATCAGCTGATCGGCGTGGCGATCGCGTGGGTGCTGGCGATCGTGGGCACGCTGATCATTCTCAAGATCGTCGATATGGTTGTTGGCTTGCGCGTCGCGGAGGAGGACGAGGCGCAAGGCCTGGATCTGACTCAGCACGGCGAAGAGGGCTACTCCTGGTAGACATCCTCGTAGCGAGCGCGTGGAATTGGGCGTAATCTCTTCCGGGTCTCGGTGAGAGAATCTTAAGGCTGAGGCAGACTACGATGACAAAAGTCGAAGCAGTGATTCAGACGTCGAAGCTGGATGCAGTGAAGGATGCGCTACACGAAATCGGCGTCGAGGGAATGACAGTACTCGAGGCTCGTGGGCATGGCCGGCAAAAAGGCCACACGGAGTTTTACCGCGGCCGCGAGTACACCGTCGATTTGATCCCAAAGATCAAGATCGAAATGGTGCTGGCGGATGAAATGGTGGAAAAGGCCGTCCAGACGATCGTGACGTCGGCGCGCACGGGGAAAATCGGCGACGGCAAGATTTTCCTGACGAAGGTGGAAGACGCCATCCGGATTCGGAACGACGAGCGCGGCGATAGCGCGCTCTAGCGGGCGCGCGTCGAATTCCAGTCGAAGCTGCACGGCACCGGCAAGGAAAACGGCTGACGGGCTTCCGGTGCGGGATCAAAGCACCGTCACACGTGTATGTCCACAAGACCCCTATCCGGCCACGAGCTGCGCGAATTCTATGCGGGAGAATCGGCGCGCCTGCGCGAAGAGTTTTCCGCGACGGGCGACGGCCGCGCCGCCGTGCACGGGCGCACCGCTCTGGTGGACTCCATCGCCGTTCGCCTCTGGAAGGAAATGATCTCGCCCGATCTCGATGGCCCGGAGAATTTTGTCCTGGTCGCGCTCGGAGGATACGGCCGTCGGTGGCTCTTTCCGTATTCGGATATCGACATTCTTTTCCTTCACGCGGGGGGTGGGGCGGAGCGCGGGCTCCAGGACCGCACGCGCGCCTTTTCCCAGGAGATGTGGGACCTCAAGATGAAATTGAGTCCCGCGACGCGGACGCTCGCGGAATGCGAGAAGTTCGATCCCAACAACGTCGAGTTTGCGATCTCGCTGCTCGATTGCAGGTATCTCGCCGGCGACCGGAAATTATTCGATCGGCTGCACGATCAGGTGATCCCGAAGCACGTTTCCCGCGAGTCGCGATCGATCGTGCAGAAACTGACGGACCTCACGCGCAGCCGCTACAACAAATTCGGGAACACCGTCTTTCACCTCGAGCCCAACGTGAAGGATGGCCCGGGCGGGCTGCGCGACTACAACCTGGCGCACTGGCTTGCGCTCATCGCTGCGATGGAGGAGCAGGGCACCTGGCCGGATGAGAATACGCTGCTCCCGCCGTGGCTGAGCCAGAAGTTTGGCGCGGCCCTCGATTTCCTGATGTCCGTCCGATGTTTCCTGCATTTCCGCCACAAGCGCGACGACAACACGCTCGCGTGGGTGGCGCAGGATGAAGCCGCCGCGTACAAGGTCGGGGCGCCGAATGCCGAATCGCTCACCGCCTCGGAATGGATGCGGATCTATTTCGGGCACGCGCGGCTGATCCATCGCGTGGCGGGGCAGCTTCTGGAAGAGTTTCCGGCAGCGCGCCCGTCGCTCTACCGCCAGTTTCAGAATTTGCGCTCGCGGCTTTCGAACGCCGAATTCGCGGTGGTGGACAGCAGGATATTCCTCCAACGGGAGGAGACGCTGCGCGACCCCGAGCTGCCCCTGCGCATGTTCCGCTTCATGGCGCGCCACGGCCTGAGCCTCAGCTCGGCCACCGAACACCAGATCGAGGAGATACTGCCCACGCTCGCCGCCGCGCCGCCCAAGGGCGCCGCGCTCTGGCACTACCTACAGGAGATTCTGCTCGCGCCGCACGCAGCGGAGGCGCTGCGGACGATGCACTCGCTGGGGCTCTTGACGCTGCTGCTGCCGGAGTTCCAGGCCATCGATTCGCTCGTGATCCGCGACTATTCGCACCGGTTCACAGTGGACGAGCACACGTTCGTCACGATCGAGAATCTGCACGCGCTCCGCAAGTCGCAATCGAAGTGGGACCAGGGCTACGCCGAGCTGCTCGACGAACTCGAGCAGCCCGACCTGCTCTACCTGGCTTTGCTGCTGCACGATACCGGCAAAGGAACCAAACCGGAGACCCATATCGCCGGCAGCCTCGAAATCGCCGAAGCGTGCCTCGCGCGGCTCGAGCTCGATCCGCCCGACCGCGACACGGTGCTCTTCCTGATCGCCCACCATCTCGACATGGGCGCGGCATTGCGGCGCGACATCTTCGATCCCGAGACGATTCGCCTGATCGCGGGGAAAATGGGGACGCCCGAGCGGCTGAAAATGCTCTGCCTGCTCACGTACGCCGATATTAAAGCAGTGAATCCGGAGGCTCTGACGCCGTGGAAGGCGGAGAACATCTGGCAGCTCTACATCGGCGCCGCCAATTTCCTGATGCGGAGCGTCGATGAGCGGCTGCACGGGGAGCTGGATGACGAAGTGATGACTCACCTCCGCACGCTCACGCCCGCGGCGGGACAGAAGATCGAGAGCTTTCTCAATGGCCTGCCGCGGCGCTATCTTCGCACGCAGACGGCCAGCGACGTGATCCGCCACATGGACATGGCGAGCCGCTTGGACGCGGACCCGGCGCAGCTGGAATTGACGCGCGGGCGCCACTGGTACGAGCTCACGCTCGTCACCGTGGACCGGCCGTTCCTCTTCGCCAAAATGGCGGGCGCGCTGGCAGCGTGGGGAATGAATATCGTGAAGGCAGCGGCGTTTTCGAATCAGGCGGGAACCGTGGTGGACACGTTTTTCTTCACCGACCGGTTTCAGACACTCGAGCTGAACCTGCCGGAATGGGAGCGGTTCAAGAAAAGCATCCACGACGTCCTGCTCGACAAGGCCGATCTCGAACGCATGCTCAAGGACCGGATGCGGTCGGAGAAGAATGTGGCGCCGAAGGTGAAGGTCGAGACGCAGGTGATTGTGGACGACGAGTGCTCCGAGCACAGCACGCTCGTCGAGGTGATCACGCAGGACCGGCCCGGGCTCCTCTATCGCATCAGCTCGCAATTCTCGCGCGAAAATTGCAACATCGAGATCGCGCTCATCGAAACCGAGGGCCAGACGGCCATCGACGTTTTCTACCTGACGTCCGCGGGAGCCAAGCTCAAGCCCGAGCATCAGGAGCGTATTCGCAAGGCCCTGCTCGCCGAACTGGCGAGCCAGTGACCCCACATCTTTGTCACTTCCGGCAGGTTCAGGCATCCAATCCTAAGGCGGGTGCGTAGTATTATTGGACTCTGGGGCGGGAGGACCAACATGCTCATCAAAAAGCAAACGGACCTGACCTACGCGGACGTCACGCCCAAGGCCCTTTACATGGGCCGGCGAAATTTCCTTTTGGGATTGGTGGCGACGGGAGCGGCTGTCGAAGCCTGGAAGAAGCTGCCGCGGCTGGTTTCGGCTGCGGGCACTGGCTCGGTACCTGTGAAGCTCGATAACGTGATCAAATGGCCGGGTAGCACCAGCGAAGCGCAGACGCCCATCGAGAAGGTCACCACCTACAACAATTTCTACGAATTCGGCACCGACAAGAGCGACCCCGCGCAGAACGCCAAGAACTTCGTGACCTCTCCGTGGACCGTTTCGGTCGAAGGCGAAGTCGCCAAGCCGCGCAAGTTCACGATGGACGAAATCATGAAACTCGCGCCGCTCGAGGAGCGCATCTACCGGCATCGCTGCGTGGAAGCGTGGTCGATCGTGGTGCCGTGGATCGGCTATTCGCTCAGCACGATCCTGAAGCTGGTCGAGCCGACGCCGAAGGCAAAGTACGTTGCCTTTGAGAGCTACTACGATCCGAAGCAGATGCCGTGGGGAAGCTCGGCCGGTGTCGAACTGCCCTACGTCGAGGGCTTGCGGCTCGACGAAGCCATGAATCCGCTCGCACTGCTTTGCGTGGGCATGTACGGTGAGACCCTTCCGAATCAGGACGGCGCGCCGGTGCGCATGGTGATTCCGTGGAAGTACGGGTTCAAGAGCATCAAGTCGATCGTGAAGATCCGATTCGTCAAGGGCCAGCCGCCGACTACATGGAATATGTACGCCGGCGGGACGGAATACGGTTTTTATTCCAACGTGAATCCGAATGTCGATCATCCCCGCTGGAGCCAGGCGATGGAGCGGCGCCTGGGGCCCGGACTTGGCCTTTTTACGAAACGGATTCCGACGCTGATGTTCAACGGCTACGGCGACCAGGTGGCGAGCCTCTACGCCGGCATGGATCTGCGGAAGAATTTCTGACCGGAGCCGCCGTGCTCAATAAAATCCTGACCAGCAAGTGGACGAAGGTTTTTGTGTTTGTGCTGTGCCTCGAGCCGGCCGCGTGGCTGGTCTGGCGCGGAGTTCAGGGCGACCTGACCGCCGATCCCGTTCAATTCATCACGCACACCACCGGCGACTGGACGATTCGCTTCGTTGTAATTACGCTGGCGATCACTCCGCTGCGCAAACTCCTGCGCCTGCCGCAGCTCATCCGCTTCCGGAGGATGCTCGGGCTATTCGCATTCTTCTACGGCTGCCTGCACTTCAGCACGTGGATCGGAATCGACAAGCAGTTCGCCTGGGCCGAGATGTGGAAGGACGTGCAGAAGCGGAGGTTTATCACCGTCGGCTTCACCGGCTTCGTGCTGATGATTCCGCTTGCGATCACGTCCACGGCCGGCTGGATCCGGCGTCTTGGCGGCAAGCGCTGGCAGCTGCTCCATCGCCTGATCTACGCAACGGCGATTGCCGGCGTGGTCCACTACTACTGGCTCGTGAAGTCCGACGTCCGCAAGCCGCTGCTCTATGCCAGCCTCGTCGGAATATTGTTGGCCTGGCGGCTCGGCTCATGGCTGATCGGGCGGCGCCGGCATTCCACCGCCGGCAGCGTCCATCGCGAAGGGCCGATCACCGCAGAGACGTCCAAGTTGGCTTGAGCCCCGAGCGGAGCCCTGCTTCCAGCTTCATCCGCTGGGGCCCATTCGTTTCTGCCGCTGAGGCGCCCTCAACGCGGCTGTACCAAAGCTGGACCCCAGTACAGATGGACTTACTTCGGGCCGTCCGTAGTATTGTTGTTGAGTAGGATCTCATGAGATTGGGGCGGAGTCCTGATCCCGGCAGGACTTTTGCAGGATCGGTGTACAAAGCTTGCACGGCTTTCAAAAAAGCGTTCTCGAGGAGCTGCCCGTGATGCGCAGGCTAGGCGTAGTCTCTTTCCTTGTCGTCGCACTGGCGGCACTCAGTGCATGCGGAGGGAATTCGCCTGGTGGTTCTGGCGGCACTGCCCCAACGATCACGACGCAGCCGACGGATCAGACGGTGACGGCGCCCGCGACGGCGACTTTCACCGTTGTGGCTACGGGCACGGCGCCGCTGAGTTACCAGTGGCAGAAGAACAATGCCAACATTCCAGGCGCGCCCGATTCCGCGAGCTACACCACTCCAGCGACAATGCTCGGCGACCCTGTCGCCACCTTCCGGGTAATCGTCAGCAACGGCGTGAATCCTTCGGCGACGAGCAACTCCGCGGCGCTGACCGTGTCGTCTGGGCCGGCGACGCCTGCGCTCGTTCAGCACGTCAGCAGCTCGAATACCCGCAACAACAACTTTACGAGTCCGTTTTGCTACCACACCCAACTTCCCGGACTCACGACCGCAGGAAACGCCGTGGTGGTGGGATTTACCTACAATAGCAACGTGACTCCGACCGTGACCGACGATCAAGGCGACTCGTATACAATCGAGCCGCCCTTTTACGACAGCACTCATACACAGTCGATCGCCATTGCGGCCGCGTTCAACGTGAAGGCGGGAGCGCGAGCGATATCCGTTTGCTTCGCGTCCAATCCGGGGGGCTTCGTCGAGCCGATGGCAACCGAGTTCGATAACGTGATCGGCTTTGACGTTGCAGCCGCCGGAAACAAGGGCACCGGCACGACGTTAATGGCCGGTAGCATGACGCCAACCGTCACCGGCGATCTGGCGTACCAGGTCGCGCATAGTCTTGCCACGAATCAGGATCAGGCGAGCTTTACCGCGGGTTCCCAGAGCAACATCACATGGAAACTTGTGACCGCGGACCTGATGGACGGATGGACGGGACAGTACGGAATCTACAATTCAGTCGGCGCCATCGATCCGACGATGAGCATGGGGACGAGCAAGAACTGGATTTCGACGGCCGTACTGCTGAAGACGGGAACCACTGGCGGAGTTCCATCAGGCATGCGGATCGTGAGCCTGCTGCACGAGAATATTCCGACCAAGACGGCGGCGGGAGGAAACGCGACATCGTTTCCCAATCCAACCAAGCTGCAATTCCCGTGTTCCGGCAACCTGGGAGTTGTCACAGTCGGAGGCGGAAATCAGAATCTTACCGGCATAACAGACTCGAACGGGAACACGTGGACACAGGTAGGAACATACGTCACTACGAGTGACCCCTCCACGAACGTGTTTTACGCAGCCAATGCCAGGTGCTCACCAACGCAGACGCTGACCGTCAACTGGAACGGCAATACGACGGATCAAACGATCCTCTACTACGACGTCGCGGGTGCCGCGGCGTCGCCGTTGGATGTGGCTGGCGGCGCGACTGGAGACCAGGGATTCGCCAGCAACACGCTGACCACCTTCTCGATTGCGCCGACCACGTCTTCCACGGAACTGATCTTCTGTGCCGTGCCGGTGCAATTCGACACGGTTACAGGCCTCACGACCGGCTTTAATGACGCGAACATGTTCGACGGCGAGAGTTTGTCCGGCCCCGAGCCGGTTGATGAGAACAACGGCTGGGGACACTTTGTGACGAACAGCACGAGCACGGTGTCTGTCGTCTGGAACCTTCAGTCTTTTTCTCCTGCTGTGCAAATTTGGGCCGCGGTTGGAGCAGCCTTTAAGGCAGGACCGTAGCTCAGAAAGACCGCCCGAGCAGTGCAACCAAGCCTCGGCATATGTCATTTGTCTAAGTGGGTTAGGTCGGCCTGGCGGTGGCATGAATCGCTCCAAAACCCAGCTGTCCCAAGCCTAGACCGCAGGACAGGTGTGTTTTTGCGGCACTGCCGGTAAACTCTACGTCACGTGCCTGGCATCGTAGCCGGCGATGGGTGGAGTGAGCTGGCAGCAGGTACACGCAAACCTCATGCGGTCGGGCCGTGGTTCCGATAGGGACCTAGGGGAGACACCTACTTGAGAAGGATTGCGAGCATCTTTTTTCCCTGCATCTCTCTGCTGGGGCTGGTGGGGTGCGGCCTCTCAGGCTCGCCTGCCGGCGGTCCCGGCGGCAGCGTGATTCCAACGCTCACGGCGCAGCCATCCAATGAATCGGTCACGGTAGGCGAGTCGGCGACTTTTGGCGTGAGCGCGGCAGGTACGGCCCCAATCAGCTATCAATGGCAGAGCTCAGGCGCGATTGCAAACGCCGCGACGCCAACTTCCTCCCGCCACGCGCTCGCACAGATTCAGACAGCAGCCGCGACTGCATTTACAGATATTTCTGGGGCTACTTCCTCCAGTTACACGATCTCCCAGACGACAGCGGCTGAAAACGGATTGAGTTTCCGGGTTGTCGTCAGCAATCCGGCCGGCAGCATCACCAGCAATTCCGCCACTCTGACGGTGAACGCGGCGCCGGTGGCTCCATCGATCACAACGCAGCCGGTGAATCAGACGGTGACAGCCGGCCAGATGGCGACCTTCACCGTCGTTGCCACAGGTACCGCGCCGTTGAGCTACCAATGGCAGAAGAACAACGCGAACATCTCGGGCGCTCCGAATTCCGCGGGCTACACAACGCCGGCGACAACGCTCGGCGACAATGGCGCCACCTTCCGCGTGATCGTCAGCAACGGCGTGAATCCTCCAGCGACGAGCAATTCCGCGACGCTCACAGTGAATCCCGTGCCGCCAGTGGCTCCGTCGATCACGACGCAGCCGACAGATCAGACGGTGACAGCCGGTCAGACAGCGACCTTTACCGTCGTTGCGAGTGGCACCGCGCCGCTGAGCTACCAGTGGCAGGAGAACAATGCGAACATCTCGGGCGCGCCGAATTCGGCGAGCTACACCACGCCGGCAACGACACTCGCCGATAGTGGCGCGACCTTTCGTGTGATCGTGAGCAATGGCGTGAATCCGCCCGCCACCAGCAACTCCGCGACGCTCACGGTGAATCCGGCGCCGCCGCCCCCGACTGTCAGCGTGCTCACGTATCACAACGACAACGGGCGCACCGGGCTGAACCCGAGCGAAACGATCCTGACGACTAGCAACGTGAACTCCACAACCTTCGGGAAACTGGGGACCCTTTCCGTCACGGGACTGGTGGACGCCGAGCCGCTCTACGTCCCGAACCTGACGATTAACGCCGCCACGCACAACGTCGTATACGTCGCCACCGAGCACGACATGCTCTATGCCTTCGACGCGGACACGCCGGGCGCTCCGCTCTGGCAGTTGTCTGTGATTCCGGGCACGGAAGCGCCGAGCGACGACCGCGGCTGCGGCCAGGTGACGCCCGAAATCGGAATTACGTCCACGCCGGTGATCGATCTCAACGCAGGACCCAACGGCACGATCTTCGTCGTCACCATGTCGAAAGCCGGCAGCACGTATCACCAGCGCCTGCACGCGATCGATCTCGTCACGCATGCCGAATTGAACGGCGGGCCTACCGAAATCAGCGGCATCAGTGTGGCCGGCACGGGTACGGGCAACTCCGGCGGGAATCAATCGTTCAATCCGGCCTCGTATGAAGAGCGCGCCGCGCTCTTGCTGCAAAACGGCGTGATCTATACGACGTGGAGTTCACACTGCGACGCGCCGAATTACACCAGCTGGGTGATCAGTTTCAACGAATCCAATCTCACGAGGTTGAGCGTCCTGAACCTTACGGCCAATGGCACGACGCAAAACGGCCAGGAAGGCGGCCTGTGGATGGCGGGCGACGGCCCGGCGGCGGATGCGTCCAACAACATTTACTTCCTCGTCGGAAACGGGACGTTCGACACGACACTCAGCGGCGGATTCCCGAACAAGGCGGACTTCGGCAACTCATTCATGAAGCTTTCGACCACCGGGGACACGCTGGCCGTGGCGGACTATTTTGCGATGAACAATGGCTCGGGCAATGCAGAAACGGAGTCCAGCGCGGATACCGATCTTGGTTCGGGCGGCGAGATGCTCCTTCCCGACATGAAGGATAGCCAGGGAAATACGCGTCATCTGGCCGTGGGCGCCGGAAAAGACTCGAATATGTACATCGTGGACCGGGACAACATGGGCAAGTTCGCGACGAACGACAGCGGAATCTATCAGGAACTTCTCGGGGCATTGCCCGGAGGAATCTGGTCCGCGCCGGCCTATTTCAACAACGCGGTTTACTACGCGTCGAACGGCAGCAGGCTGAGGGCATTTTCGATTTCGACTGCCCGGCTCTCGACGTCACCGACGCTCAGTTCGCATTCTTTCGGCTATCCGGGCGCGACGCCGAGCGTTTCGGCGAACGGTACTGCCAACGGAATCGTGTGGACGCTGGAAGCGGGCGGCACGGGCGTCCTCCGCGCTTACGATGCGACAAACGTTGCGACCGAGCTTTACGACAGCAACCAGGCGGGCTCGCGGGACCAGTTCTCGTCCAACTCGAACGATAAGTTCGTCACGCCGATGATCGCGAACGGCAAAGTGTACGTCGGCACGCCCGACGCCGTGGTTGTCTTCGGCTTGCTCCCGTAACCACGAGAGCGCCGTTCGGGACTGGCCTTAGTCGTCCGGATGGACGCCGAGGCGGTCGTTTTCCTCGCCTGCTTCGAGCGAGCGGATGCACAGATCCGTACCGCTCAGGCTGCACTGATACACCTGATAGACCGGCAAATCCTCCGGCTGTACCTCGTACTCTCCCTGCTCCATCTGCACGGCGAGATCGTAGTCGTCCAGGACATACGGATTCCCGGGAAGCGCGCGGACGTGAAAGATGGCCGAGCCCGGCTCATAGTTGCCGTAGCTGAAGCAGCGGCCGATGCACGCGCGGTCCACGATGTGCTGGAGCTGTATGCGCGAGCCGGGCAGAGGCAGGATCGTCGCCATCACGCGCTGATTTGGCGGCAGCTTGCTGACAAGGCGCACCACTTGTTCCTCCATCCGATTGCCCACGGCCGTGTCTTGGTACACGAAGGAGAAAAACACAGCGGCGATTGCCGCCGTCCCGGCGAGATGCCACTTGCTCGGCCGCATCGCGCCCAGCAGGCAGCAGGCGAGCACGGCGGAAACGGACGTGAGCCGCTCGGTCAATAGAGCGACGGTCGCCGTCGGCGGAGGGAAGTGGACGCCGCCGGGAAGCAGAGCGACCGATAGCTCCGCAAGGATGTAGAGCTGAAGCGGAATGGCGTAGGACGTCCACAGCCCCCGCTCGTGCCTGCGGTTGATGATGTCCACAGCCAGCGAAACGATCGCAAATGCGATCAGGGCAAGTTCCGGGATGTGATACCGCGGCCCAAAGAGGTCCAATTGGTCCGCGCCATTGTAAGGAGCGAACGGCTTCGATCCGGCGTACACGTTGTAGTGCCGCCACAGGTAGGAATGCACGGCGAAGACGGAAGCGGCCGCCGCCGCGAACAGCAGCAATTGATAGCGGCGGTGCCGCGCGATCTCGGCGATTCCTACGTAGGCGACGGCGCCCGCCAGCCAAATGAAGCCCAGCGGGTGCGCCACCACGGCGAGCAGGGCAATCGCGACGGCGGCCAGCCGCTCCCAGCCGCGGCCTCGCCAGAAGATCGCCAGGCTGAAAAATGCCAGGCCGAGCGAAAGGTAGAAGTTGAAGAACCCCATGTGAAACGTCCAGCCGTACGTGACGGCCGCGATTCCGGGCAGAAGAAACCAGGGCGCCCGCCGCGTGGCCGCCGAAACCAGAGCAAAGATTCCCCAGAAAAAAATCAGGACGGCGAGCGAAACGGCGATTCTTTCGGCGGCTCGCAGTCCGAAGACCGAGCCGAAGCCGCTCAGCAGAAGGTCGAAGAGTACGTTGGTTTTTTGCGGAGCGATCCACAGGCCCGGCGCTTGCCCGTGGCGGATCAGTTGCGCGAGCCACGCGTTGTACAGATGGCTTCCGAGATCGGCCGATATGATTTCCCGGTGCCAGAAACACGGGATGAGGACGAGAGCGGAAATCCCTGAAAGCTTCAGCCAGTGTCGGCGGAGAAATCCGGCGCAATCCAGTCCCGTGGCAGCCTCAGGAGATTGGCGGGGCACTAGCCTTGGTGTTTCGCGGAGCCACGCGGGCCGCCGGGGCGCTTGCGCTCGGAGGGATCCCAGTCTTCCGGCGGAAAGGCGATGCGCCAGAAAAGCGGCGAGGGCTCCGCGAATTCCACGCCGACTTCGGTCTTTCCGCCTTCCTTCTGTCCGTGAAACGTCACAGTACACGGCAACTCTTCGGCCGTCTTTGTGTTGACGATTGCAATCTCCTGCGCGCGCGCCACGGGCGTGGCCATGCGCACCATGCAGCCGTGCGCGCTCACCGAAATCGTCTGCGCTTCTTCCTCGAAGGGCTGCGTGCCTCGTTTGCCTCGAACGAGCACGGGCATCGCGATGTTGACTCGGTGCGAGCGCCGGCGCTCAGCGGCGATCTCGCTCGGCGTCTGGTTCTTCATCTCGGCCATGCAGATCCCCTCACTCGTTTGTTCGCCGGAGCGCAACGCAGCGCTCGCTTCCGATCATGCACATCCACGGCGATCTCTTGCTTAAATTTCCAACTTGCGCGTGCAGCTGTAAGCAGTGCCCAGCAGACATTCTACACCGGGGGCAAAGCGCTCGCGGAGAGCATAGTGCCTTGTCGAGACAATCGGTCAATACCAGGAATCCGTTTCGGCTGAGTGGTTGAGATGTGATGCGGGGATTTGCTTTCGGCGGGGCACAAAAAAAGGGCGTCCCGATCAAATGCATCGGGACGCCCTTTTTTGACTAGAGGCTGGTGACGTTCGCAGCCTGCAGGCCCTTGGGGCCGCGGGTGACTTCGAATTCAACCGCCTGGCCTT
>Ga0209415_10008423_pt1 | contig 17893 bp, 15 predicted proteins | sample PeaSoiSIISIP2007_FD_187696 | JGI IMG/M metagenome (GOLD analysis project Ga0209415, IMG submission 187696) | Peat soil microbial communities from Weissenstadt, Germany - SII-SIP-2007 (SPAdes) (version 2) | ecosystem: Environmental > Terrestrial > Soil > Wetlands > Peat | place: Germany... | reverse complement strand
CAGAAGCGGCACTTGAAGGTGCAGACGTTGGTGTAGTTGATGTTCCGGTTGGCCACCCAGGTGACGACGTCGCCCACCGTCTCGGCCCGGAGCTGGTCGGCCAGGGCGGCCACGGCCCGGACGTCGGGGCCCCGGGCCCCGAAGAGGGTGACGATCTCGTCCTCACCCACCTCCTGACGCAGCGCCACGCCCACCAGGATCTCGGCCACCGCACTCCCGGCCCCGGCCAGCGGGGCCACCGCCGGGCCCTCGGTCACCACGCCCAGAAGGGCGGGCGGCTCGACGGTCCCGCCCGAGCACCAACCGTCCTCGCGGGCCAGGCCCGCGGCGTCGGAGCGGTCGAGGACGGCGAAGCGCAGCGCCGGGTCGAGCCACCGCTCGGGATCGAGGGCGAACTCGGGATAGACGGTGAGCCGGGGGGCGAGCACCATCCCGGCCGCCTCGGTGGCCCGGCGCAGGATGTCGAGGGCGGGCCAGGCCCGCTCGGGGTTCACGTGGTCGATCGTCACCGGTGACACGCCGCCCCAGTCGTCGATGCCCGAGTCGAGCAGAGGGGCCAGGTCGTCGGACAGGTTCGGTGGCGCCTGCAGGTGGACCTCGGGGGGGAGGACGAGCCGGGCCACGGCGATGGTCCAGGCCAGCTCCTCGGGGGGGCAGGGCGGCGTATCGTACATGGCCGTCCCCGCCTTGGGCAGGAAGTTCTGGACGATCACCTCCTGGATGTGGCCGAAGGACCGGTGGGCGTCGGCGATGGCGTCGAGAGCCCGGATGCGCTCGGCGCGCGACTCACCGATGCCGACGAGGACGCCGGTGGTGAAGGCGATGGCCAGCTGCCCGGCCCACGCCAAGGTGGCCAGACGGCGTTCGGGGACCTTGTCGGGCGCCCCCCGGTGACAGGCCAGGTCGGGATCGAGCGACTCGACCATCATCCCCTGGCCGGCCGCCACCTCCCGGAGCACGGCCAGCTCGGCCGGACCCAGCGCGCCGGCGTTGGCGTGGGGGAGCAGTCCCGTCTCGTCGCGCACGAGGGCGCAGGCCGCCGCCAGGTAGTCGACGGTGGAGGCGTAGCCGTGGTCGCCGAGCCACTCCCGCGCCACCGGGTAGCGGTCCTCGGGCGCCTCGCCCAGCGTGAACAGCGCCTCGTGGCACCCGGCCCCGGCCCCGGCCCGGGCGATGGCCAGCACCTCGTCGGGGGACAGGTAGGGGGCGGCCACGCGCGCTGGAGGCTTGGCGAAGGTGCAGTACCCGCACCGGTCGCGGCAGAGACGGGTGAGGGGGATGAAGACCTTGGGGGAGTAGGTCACCCGTGTCCCGTGGGCCCGGTCCCGGACGGCCCGGGCCTCGGCCTGCAGGTCGCCGAGGGTGGCGACGAGAAGGTCGTTTCGGTCCACGGCGGTCACCTTAGTGGTCGGGCCCCGGCGTCCCGCTGCTCCCTGTCGGGAGCGCGCACGGTGGCGCCGGAGCGCTAGCCGCCCGACGTGGTGACCGTGAAGGGAGTGCTGGAGACGACGTCGCCGGAGTTGGAGATGATGGTGAGCCGCCCGGTGACGGCCCCCGACGGAACGGTCACCACCAGCTTGGTGCTCGACGCCGGGTGTTGGATGGGGGCCGTCACCCCTCCGATGACCACGGCGGTCACCCCGGTGAGGTCCTTGCCCTTGATGGTCACCGTGGTGCCGGAGGGACCTTCGGTCGGCGAGAACGTCTTGAGCACCACGGAGGGTCCCCCCGTCCAGAAGCGGGGGTCGTTGGCCGGCGACAGGAAGGTGGCGACCACGCTGCCGCTCGATTCCACCAGGGACTGCAGGCACGGAGGTGTCGGGGTCGGCATGTGACAGGGATGGAGGAAGGCGGTGGTCGTCGACCCCGACCCCTCGAAGCAGACCTTCACCCCCTTCTTGCTCGGCTCGCCGGCCACGGTGTCGGTCACCGTCAGCGCCTCGCCGGAGGCGAACCCGTCGGTGGACAGCACGGAGAGGGGGGTCAGGTAGCCGTAACGGGACCTGCAGCTCAAGGTGCCGGTGTTCACCACCAGGCTCATCGACGCCGCCGAGCCCGTCCCCGATGAGCCCGTGGCCGACACCGTCGTCGGATCGGGGCTGCTCACGGTGGCGGTGCACGAGGGGTCACAGTTCTCGACCGTGGGGGTCTGCTCCACCGTGTAGGTGAACTCGTCGGCCGGGTTGACCGCCGAGGTACCGGCCGGTGTCGTCACCGTCACGTCCACCGTCCCGGCCGCCTGCGGCGGCGACGAGGCCGTGACGGTCCCGTCGTTGACGAAGGCGAAGCCGGCCGAGAACGTCCCGAAGTGCACGGCCGTCACCCCGGTGAGGTCGGTGCCGGAGATGGTCACGGGGGTGCCTCCGGTGGTGAGGCCGGTGGGGGGGGACACCGCGCTCACCTGGGGGCCGGCGTCCTCGACGGCCCCGATGTCGCACTCGGTGCCCTGGGGTCGCGCCACCCCGCGCTGGTCGACGCCGGGACACAGGGTGATGCCGTTGGCGGTCGTCCCCGTGGGGATCTCCCCGAGCGCCGGGCTGGCCGATGTGGGCTCCTCGGTCTCGGTGGGGCCGCCGTTGTCCTGGAGCGGACCGAGGTCGGCGGGGACATCGGAATGGCTGTGATGGACCGCCGAGAAGGCGCAGCTCCCGTCGTCGTCGAGGTTGTACCCGGAATCGGTGATCGTCCCCCCGCAGTCGCCCGACGTTCCGCTGCCGGCCACGATGGTGGCCGCCGCCAGGAGCGTGCCGGAGTTGAACAGGCCTCCGCCGTGGGCGATGGAGGTGTTGCCCGCCACGGTGTCCCCGCTCAGCTTCACCGTGCCGCCGTGATTGTCGACGCCACCACCGACACCGCCCCCGTCGTAGGCGTCGTTGTCCGCCAGGGTGCTGTCGGTGACGGTGACGACGCCTCCGTCGTTGCTGATCCCGCCGCCGTTGCCGCCCCCGTTGTCCGACAGGGTGCTGTCGGAGACCGTCAGGGTGCCCCCGTTGTTCCAGATCCCGCCGCCGCCCGATTCGCTGCCGGCGGTGTTGCCCGACAACGTGCTGTCCACGACGGTGAGGATGCCGTCGTTCTCGATCCCGCCGCCGCTGCCGTCGAACCCGGCGGTGTTGTCCGAGAACGTGCTGTCCGACACCGTGAGCGTGCCCTTGTTCTCGATGCCCCCCGGGTTCTCGATGTTGTCATCGGGATCCGACCCGTTGTTGTTCTCGATGGTCAGCCCGGAGATGGCGGCCGTCACCCCCGCGCCGACGTCGAAGATGGCGCTGGCCCGGTTCCCGGTCAGCGCCAGGTCGCCCGACCCCGGTCCGTCGATCGTCAGATGGGTGGTGATGCTGACGGCGGTGCTGAGCACGATGGGCGAGGCGGGCGGGCAGGAGACCGAGAAGGTGACGGTGTCGCCGGCGGCGGCGGCGGCCACGACGGCGGGCAGGGAGCCGGCTCCCGAGCCGTTGCAGTTGGTGACCACGTCGTCGGCGGCGCCGGCGACCGGGGCCGGGAGCACCGCCACGCAGACGGCGGCGGCACCCGTCACCAGTGCGACGGCGACCAGCCTGAGGCCGACGGGTCGGACGACACGGACGCCATGGAACACGAGCCACCCCCGCTGTCGGGCAGGGCTACCGCCTCTGCCGGGCCAAACGTAGCGAAGCGATGTGCCTCCGTCCACCGGTCCCCGACGAGTGCCGTCGGGCTCTTTCCGTCGGTGCCCTCACCCTCCGGCGGCGGCGTGGTCGACGATCCAGACGATCTCGGCGGCTTTGACGCGGGTGGCCGGCACGTCGGCCCCGGCCGTCATCTCGGCCCAGACGTCGCGCTTGGACTCGCCCGAGACGGTGAAGACGACGCGACGCGCCCGGGCGATGGCCCCGTAGGTGAGGCTCATCCGGTCATGGGGGTTGCGTCCGTTGGGGTCGCGGGTGACCACGGCCATCCGCCCCGGCGGTGCGTCGAGGTCGGGGGAACCGGGGAAGAGCGAGGCCGTGTGCCCGTCGGGCCCGAGACCGAGGTGGACGAGGTCGAGGGCGGGGATCCACGCCACCAGCCGGTCGTAGTCGTCGACGTCCTGGCAGGACATCGGGTGGAAGGAGGCGACGGGTCCGACGCGGTCGAGAAGTGCTTCGCGCACGAGCCGTTGGTTGGCGTCGACGTCGTCGGCCGGGACACAGCGCTCGTCGCCCATGAGGACGTCGACGACGGTCCAGTCGATGTGGTCGGCCCCGACGTCGGCCAGGTGCTCGTAGCAGAGTCGGGCGGTGGGTCCGCCGGACAGGACCAGGGTGAATCCGGTCTCCACCCGGTGGGCGAAGGCGTCGATCACGGCGTCGGTGAAGGCGGCGGCGACGTCGTCGACGATCCGGACGGTGCCGTCGATCACGGGTCCCGCCAGCGGCGCAGGTCACTGGCCAGCAGGAGCTCGGCCTCGCGCGGTCCCCACGTCCCGGCCGGGTAGTGGGCCAGGGGGACGCCCTCCTCGGACCAGGCCTCGAGGAAGGGATCGGTGATCCGCCATGCCTGCTCGACCTCGTCGGTCCGGATGAACAAGGTGGCGTCGCCGATCATGACGTCGTGCAGGAGACGCTCGTAGCCGTCGGTGGCCGGGCCGGGGAAGGTCTCGGCGTAGGAGAAGTCCATCCCCACGGAGCGCACCCGGAAGGCCTCACCGGGCACCTTGGCCCCGAACCGGAGGCAGATCCCGTCGTCGGGCTGGATCCGCAGGACCAGGCTGTTGGGGAGCAGGTCGCGCGACAGCGCGCTCCCGAAGGCCATGTGGGGGACGCGTTGGAATTGGAGGGTGACCTCGGTGGAGCGCTTGGGCAGTCTCTTGCCGGTGCGGATGTAGACCGGGACACCGGCCCACCGCCAGTTGTCCACGGCGAGCTTCATGGCCACGAAGGTCTCGGTCCGACTGTGCGCGTCGACGTCGGGCTCCTCGCGATAGGCGGGGACGGCCTGGCCGTCGACGGTCCCGGCCGTGTACTGGGCGCGCACCGCTGCCCCGACGGCCTCATCGACGCTCGGGATGACGACGGCCTGGAGCAGCTTGACCTTCTCGTCGCGGATGCTCTGGGCCTCGATCAGGGCCGGCGGTTCCATGAGGGTCAGGGCCAGGACCTGCATGACGTGGTTCTGGACGATGTCGCGCAGCGCTCCGGCCGTCTCGTAGAAGCCCCCGCGGTGCTCGACGCCGAGCTGCTCGGCCACGGTGATCTGGATGCTGTCGATGTAGCGGCGGTTCCAGACCGGTTCGAAGACGGCGTTGGCGAAGCGCAGGGCCAGGACGTTCTGGACCGTCTCCTTGCCCATGTAGTGGTCGATCCGGAAGATCTGTGACTCGTCGAAGGCGTCGTGGAGGGCGGCGTTGAGGGCCAAGGCGCTGGCCAGGTCGCGCCCGAAGGGCTTCTCGACGAGAAGCCGGGCGAACGCACCGTCGGGGCCGGGGGTGGCGCACCCGTGCTTGCCGAGGGCGGTGGCCACCGTCCCGAAGAGGTCGGGGATGGTGGCCAGATAGAAGACCCGGTTGCCGGCCGTTCCCAGGTTCTTGTCGGCGTCGTCGAGGATGGTCTTCAGCCGGTCGAACGTATCGGGGTGGCCGTACTCGCCCGCCACGTAGCGAAAGCGCGTCACCAATTCCTTCCACGCCGCGCTGGGCTCGGCCACCGCTTTCAGGGCCACCGACCGGAAGTCGTCGTCGCTCCAGTCGGTCCGGGCCACCCCCACCACGGTGAAGCCCTCGGCCAGCGCGCCGTGGTCGGCCAGGCTGGCGATGGCGGGGAGGAGCTTGCGCGCCGCCAGATCCCCCGACGCGCCGAAGACGACGAGGACCAGAGGCGGGGGAGGGCTGACGGTGTCGAGCTCGTGGACGACCTCCGCGGCTTTGGCGTCGACGTCGATGTCGTCGACGTCGACGCCCGCCGGCACACCGACCGTCACCGGCGGACCGTCCTGCGTCCGGCGGTCATGCGGCCGGCGGCGATCATTCGACGGAGGACAGGTCGTCGACCGCCACCCGGATGACGCGCCGGCCGTGGCTGAGCAGGCTGCGGTGGTCGCCCAGGGCCTGGGCGCCGATCAGGGTCCCGAAGTCGTAGTCCTTCTCGGGGATGGGGAGCACGGGGCCGGCGGTGGCCGAGACGATCTGGACGGCCACCACCGAGTTCGGCCCCCCCTTGTGGAGCTGGCCGGTCGAGTGCAGGAACCGCGGTCCGTAGCCGGCGGTGACGGCGGCACCACCCAGATGGTCGCGGACGCGGCGGCGCAGCGCCTGCAGGGCGTCGTCCTGGCCGAAGGGGAGATAGGCCTGGAGCGAGACGTAGTCACCGGGGTTGACCACACCGTCCAACCAGGAGAAGACGTCGCCGGCGTCGGCCGTCTCGACACCGGGCAGGGGCAGGCTGGCCAGGGCGTCGTTGGTGTTCTTCTTGGACTCGGCCACGTTGGGTTCGTCGAAGGGGTCGATCCCGAGGACGTGCCCGCAGACGGCCACGGCCACCTCCCACCGGTAGAACTGCTCGGCGATGTCCGCCGGTTGGGCGGGGTGCAGCGGGACCACGTGGCGGTCGGGTCCGACCTCGGGATCGGTGGTGGGGACCGGGATGCAGCCGGTCCCGTGCTTGCCCGTCGACTCGGCCACCAGCTGCTCCACCCAGAGGCCGAACGACGCGTAGGCGTCGGGGACGACGATGGTGACCTTGTCCCGCCCGTTGCGGGCGTCCTCGCCCATGGCCATCCCGAGCCCGGCCGCCTCGCTCAGCTCGGCGCCCAGCGCCCGACCGCAGAGCTCGGCGACGTCGTACCCGATGAGGGCGGCCGGAACCATCCCGAAGTACGACATCACCGAGTAGCGCCCGCCGATGTCCGGGGGGTTCTCGAAGCAACGGGCGAAGCCCCGCTCGGCCGCCAGTTTGGCCAACGGGGTCCCGGGGTCGGTGATGGCGGCGTACCGGGTGGGGTCCGGGAGCTGGGACCAGGCGTGGTCCAGGAGGACGTTCGGTTCCAGGGTCGTCCCCGATTTGGAGGAGATCAGGACGAAGGCGTCGGAGAGATCGAGCGACGACACCGTGGCCGGGTGGGTGGTGTCGCAGACGACGAGGCGCCGCCGGCCCGTTCCCGGTCCCCCCGGCGTCCCCGTCTCGGCCAGGACCGACTCGAGGACGGCGGGACCGAGCGAGGAGCCCCCCATGCCGAGGAGCACCACCGTCGACTGGGCGATCCCCGACGCCCAGGCGGCGATGTCGGCCGCCTCGGACTGCAGCCGCCGGGGGACGTCGAGCCAGCCGAGGCGGTTGGGCGAGACGTTGCCGTCGGGCCACAGCGTGGCGTCGCGCCTCTTCAGTCGTTCGATCAGGCCGGCGGCATCGTCGGGCATCGGTGGTGGCCTCCTCGCGTCAACGACCGGCGGCCAGGGTGTTGGCCTTGTCGGTGAGTGACTGCATCAGCTCGTCGAAGGACTTGGCGAAGCTGGCCACCCCTTCGTCCTCCAGTGTCTCGGCCACGTCGGACATGTCGATCCCGAGGGACTCCAACCGGGCCAGCGCGGCGCCCGACTGGTCGGGCCGGGCGTCGACGGTCCGGGCCACGGTGCCGTGATCGAGGAAGTGGGCGATCGTCTCGTCGGGCATCGTGTTGACCGTGTCGGGGCCGATCAGGGTGTCCACGTAGGCCAGGTCGGGGTAGGCGTGATTCTTGGTCGAGGTCGAGGCCCACAGGGGGCGCTGGACCTTCGCCCCGAGCGCCGCCAACGCCTCCCAGCGCGGACCGGTGAACACGGCCAGGAACCGCTGATAGGCCTGTTGGGCCTGGGCCACCGCCGCCGTCCCCCGGGCGTCGAGGAGGGCCCGGCGGCTCGTGTCGTCGGCGGCCTGCCCGGCGGCCGTCTCGAGGCGACGGTCGACCTCGGTGTCCACCCGGCTGACGAAGAACGAGGCCACGCTCCTCACCCCGGACAGATCGGCGGCCCCGGCGGCCACGGCGTCCTCGAGACCGCCCACGTAGGCCTCCATGACCTCGGCGTAGCGGTCGAGGCTGAAGATCAGGGTGACGTTGATGCTGTGCCTCTCGCCGATCATGGTCCGGATGGCGGGGACGCCCTCGGCCGTGGCCGGGATCTTCACGAAGAGGTTGGGGAGGTCGATCCGCTCGTGCAGATGACGGGCCGAGACCACCGTGGCCCGGGTGTCGTGGGCCAGCGACGGTGCCACCTCGAGGCTCACGTAGCCGTCGACCCCCTCCGACGCGTCGTGGACCGGTCGGAGCACGGCCAGGGCGTCGATGATGTCGGCGATCACGAGCTCCCAGTAGGCGTCCTCGACGCCCATCGTCCGCAGGAGGGTCCCGAACTGCTCGTCGTAGTCGTCGACGCCCTCGATGGCCTTGGCGAAGATGGTGGGGTTGGAGGTGACGCCGCGGATCCCCTGATCGACGAGGGCCTGGAGCTTTCCCTGGCGCAGGTAGTCACGGCGGAGATTGTCGAGCCACGGGCTCTGGTCCTGTTGCGCGTGGAGATCCTGCAGTGTCGTCATGACTACCCCCTTGTCGCGAGCAATGCCCGGGCACGGGCCACCACGTTGTCCGTGGTGTACCCGAAACGGGCCAGAACCTCACCACCGGGGGCCGAGGCGCCGAAATGATCGATCGAGACGGAGTCGTCGGCGTAGCGGTCCCACCCGAACGACGAGGCCGCCTCCACGGCCAGGGTGGGGACGCCCGGGGGCAGGACCGTGGTCCGGTAGGCCTCGTCCTGCTCGGCGAACAGCTCCCACGACGGCAACGAGACCACCCGGGTCCGCGTGGCGCCGGGACCACCGGCCAGCACACCGGCGGCCTCCACGCACAGATGGACCTCGCTGCCGGTGCCCACCAGGACGACCTCGGGTGTCGCGCCTTGTTCTTCAACGAGGACGTAGCCGCCCCGGGCCACGCCGTCGGCGGCGTCGGCGGTCCCCTCGAGAGTGGGCACGCCCTGGCGCGACAGCAGCAGGGCGGTCGGCCCACCGGAGTCGACGGCGATCCGCCAGGCGTGCGCCGTCTCGTTGGCGTCGGCGGGCCGGATCACCCGCAGTCCGGGCATGGCCCGCATGGCGGCGATCTGCTCGACCGGTTGATGGGTGGGGCCATCCTCACCGAGTCCGACCGAATCGTGCGTCCAGGAGTAGATGACGTGCGCCTCGGACAGAGCGGCCAACCGCACGGCGGGACGCATGTAGTCGCTGAAGACGAAGAAGGTCCCGCCCACGGGCAGGACCCCGCCGTGCAGGGCCAGCCCGTTCATCACGGCCCCCATGGCGTGCTCCCGGATCCCGAAGTGGATCTGGGCCCCGTCGGGGCTGTCGACCTCCTGGGCCGTGGCGCCCTCCAGGGCCACCCCGTTGTTCTCGGTCAGGTCGGCCGAACCGGCCATGAGCCCGGGGATGAGGTCGGCGGTGGCGTTGATGACCGCATTGACGGCCCGGCGGGTGGCCATCTCTCTACCCGCCTCGAACGTCGGCAGCTTCTGCTCCCATCCGGCCACCCCCCGGCCGCCCTGGGCGGCGTTCCACGCCGAGCGGTCGCCGTCCCAGGCGTCGAAGCGCTCCTGCCACTCCTCCCGGCGCCGGCGCCCGCGTGCGGTGGAGGACCGGTAGAAGGCGAGCACCTCGTCGGGAACCCAGAACGTCTCGTCGGCCGGGAGGCCCAGGATCGTCTTCGTCTTGGCGATCTCCTCGTCGCCGAGGGGCGACCCGTGCGCCTTGGCCGTGTCCATCACGTCGGGTGCCGGCCAGCCGATGTGGCTGCGCAGCGAGATCATCGACGGCTTCTCCTCCACCGCCATGGCCCGGCGGATGGCGGCCTCGAGGGCGTCGGTGTCGTTGGCCACCTCGCCGATGTCCTCGGTGTGCCAGCCGTAGGAGGCGAAGCGCTCGGGGACGTCGTCGGAGTAGGCCAGTTCGGTGGGCCCGTCGATGGAGATGTGGTTGTCGTCGTAGACGTAGATCAGCCGCCCGAGTCCCAGGTGGCCGGCCAGGGAGCCGGCTTCATGGCTGATCCCCTCCTCGAGGTCGCCGTCGGAGCACAGGACGAAGGTGTAGTGGTCGACGAGCTCGGGCCCGAAGCGCGAGCGCAGCCATCGCTCGGCCAGCCCCAGCCCTACCCCGTTGGCCACCCCCTGCCCGAGGGGGCCCGTGGTCACCTCGATCCCGGCGGTGAGGTGGATCTCGGGATGGCCGGGGGTCTTGCTGCCCCACTGCCGGAACTGCTCGAGATCGCCCTTGGTGAGCCCGTAGCCGGTCAGGTAGAGCATGGAATACAGAAGGATCGAGGCGTGGCCGCACGACAGGACGAAGCGGTCGCGGTCGGGCCACTTCGGATCGCCCGGGTCGTGGTTCATGACGCGCGTCCACAAGACGTGGGCCAGGGGGGCGAGCGCCATGGCCGTCCCGCTGTGGCCGGAGTCGGCCTTCTGCGGCGCGTCCATGGCCAGACCGCGGATCACGTTGATCCCGAGCTGCTCCAACGCGTTCTGCGACGTGGTCCCGCTCACGCGGCCCACCGTACTCAACCGGGGGAGTCCGGCGTGTCACACAGCAGCGCCATCGACGCCGTGAATCCGTGGATGAAGTTGTGCCCCCCGACCGGTCCGATCTCGCCGGCGGCGAAGAAGCCGGCCATGGGAACGGGGCCGAGGAGGTCCGAGACCACGCGGGCGTCGTGGTGGGGCTCGTCGAACAGGCGTGAGCCGCGGCCGTTGCAGGTGAAGACGAGGGCCCCGTCGGCGTGGTGACCCTCGAGCAGGACATGCAGATCCTCGTCGGCGGTCCGGGCGTCGCGCAGATGGAATTGCACTGTCGTCCCCACAGGCACGACGTCGCCCACGGCCAGCGCCCCCGTCCGGCGGTCGGCCCCGAGGACTCCGCGCAGGAGGAAGTCGCCCCGACCGAAGGACTCGCGGTGCTCGTCGATCACCCGGCCGATCTGGAGCCCGCCCATCTCGAGCAGCGCCACCTCGTCCTCCGTCAACGCGCCGTGGGCCTGCGCCACCAGCCTCTCCAAAGCCGGCGTCCCGGCCAGCTCCAGGATGAGGTTGCCGTCGGCCCGGGTGACGACCAGGGGCTGACCGAAAGGGCGACACCCCTGGGAGACCACTGTTTCGACGGAGACGCCGGGACCGAGGAGAGCGCCCACCGCCCCCGACGTCCGGACGTGGCGCCCCATGGCCAGTCGGTTCCCGCCCGGCGCCTGGGCGGCCGACGCCATCCCGCCGATCACCGGCAGGCCCGGGTACGACGTGGCCACCCAGTCGAGGAACGCCTCGGTCGGAAAGGAGAACGGATCGGCCACCAGGAGCAGGGCCTGGGGCGTGAAGGCGATGTCGTCGGGCCAGCCCCGGACGGCGATGCCGTCGGCCCCCGGGGCCTCCCCGGCGTGGAGGGCCACGGGCAGCAACGGCCCCGTCCGGGCCGCGAACAGCGAGACGGCGGCCGTCTGCTCCACCTCGCGGTGGGGACCGACGATCGACTCCGCCGCGCATCCGAGGAGAACCAGAGGATGCAGGATGTCGTCGATGGCGGCCACGGCGTCCTCGAGCGCGCCGGCGAAGGGCGGGGTGACGAAGACCATGGCCAGATCGGGGCGTTCCCCGAACGTGTCGAGGATCTCCCCGGCCACCTCGCCGACGGCGTGGGCGGGGACCGGGTGCTCGCTCAGGGCGGCGGCGAACGGCATCGGCCCGACCCTACCGTCGGCCTCCACGCGCCCGGTGACGCCTACCCGTTTCGTCGTCGCCCGTCGACGTCGCCCGTCGGCGTCGCCCTCAGTCCGGCTGCCCGCGCGCCCACGCCTCCTGGCCGGCGATCCAGACGCCCTCGACGCCGAGTCCGGCATCGAGGGCGACGAGATCGGCGCGGCGCCCCGGGGCGATGGCCCCCCGGTCGTCGAGCCCGAGGAGGGCGGCCGGCGTGGTGCTGGCGGCCGTGACGGCGTCGGCCAGGGCGATCCCCGCGGCGTCGACCGTGTTGGCCACCGCCCCGACCATGGTCAGGACCGACCCGACGAGGGTCCCGTCGGCCATCCGCGGGGGTCCCTCGCCGGCCCGTGCGGCACCGCCGGTGGCCACGGCGTCGGTGACCAGGATGGTGCGGGCGGCCCCCTTGGCCCGGAAGGCCACCCGGAGCAGTGTCGGGTGGACGTGGACGAGATCGGCGATGAGGGACACGGCCAGGCGGTCGTCGCCCAGCGCCGCTCCCAGGAGACCCGGTTCACGTTGGCGCAGCGGAGCCATGGCGTTGCCCAGGTGGGTGACGAGCCGGGCCCCGGCGTCGGCCGCCCGCCGGGCGACCTCGACGTCGGCGGCCGAATGCCCGAGGGCCACGACCACACCGGCCGCCACCAGATGCTCGATGGCGGCGGTGGAGCCGGGGAGCTCGGGGGCCAGGGTGACCACGGCCACCCCGGGGAGCGACCCCAGCCAGCGGTCGTCGACGGGGGACCGGAGCCACGCCGGGGGGTGGGCCCCGGCGACGGCGAGGAAGGGACCTTCGAGATGGGCGCCGGCGATGGACGGCCGGCCCTGCGGGGGCCGGGCCGCGGCCCGGACGATCCGGTCCACGGAGGCTTCCATCTGGGCCGGTGCCGCCGAGACCAGTGTCGGGCACCACGTGGTGACCCCCTGGGCCAGGAGGGCGTGGTCGAGGACGTCCCAGTCGTCGCCGGCGGCGTCGGCCACGTCGACGGCCCCGATCCCGTTCATCTGCAGATCCACGAAGCCCGGGGCCAGGATCTGGTGGGCGACGGGCCCGCCGGCCGGCCGGACCTCGACGATCATGCCCCGCCGGACGACGACCTCCCCGGGGGAGAGGGGCCCCGAGGCCGCGAGGATGGTGGCTGCACGCACGACGCTGTCCGGGGCGCTGGCCATCTCCGTCGTACGGTACTTTCTCGAAGGTGGCCGATCAGCGGGTCCAGGTGCCTCCCAACTGCGACCTCACCCTGGGGATGGTCTGCATCGACAAGACCGAACCCGGGCAGACGACATGGCGGATGCCCGCCGATGAGCGCTTCACCAACCCCGTCGGCGTGATCCAGGGCGGGTTCCTGGCCGCCTGCTGTGACTCGGCCATGGGCGCCGCCACCGTCACCTGGGCCAAGGGCGAGAAGGTCTACTCGGTCAACGCCGAGATGAAGATCAGCTTCCTCCGGGCGGTCCGACCGGGGGGCATGCTCACCTGCGCCTCGCGGGTGGTGTCGGGGGGCAGCAGGGTGGCGTTCGTCGAGGCGGACGTGACCGACGACGAAGGTCGCCTGGTGGCCCGGGCCAGCTCCACCTACCTCCTCGCCCCCCGTCACTGAGGGCGCGACCGGCACGGACACGCTGAGGGGGGACTCCTTGCCTCGGCGCGCCACGGCGGGGGAGGATGGTCGATTCGCAGAGGAGGATCGTGCCGGGACGTTCTGATGGGAAGGGCAAGGACGGCGGCGGCCGCCGGGGCACCACCGCGGCGGGCCGCGAGTTCGTCGACCTGGTGGTGGCCTACGCCAAGCAGGAGACGCTCGGCCCGCTGCGCGGGGTGGGCCGGTTCGTGGCCTTCGGCGTCTCGGGATCGATCGCCCTGTCGATCGGGGTGCCCCTGCTCCTGCTGGCTCTGCTCAGGGCCCTCCAGACCGAGACGGGATCGACGTTCGGGGGCAACCTGTCGTGGCTGCCCTACCTGATCACGTCGGGCGCCGCCCTGGGCGTGCTCGGTCTGGCCGCCTGGCGTATCAAGAAGACACTGCCGGTCCGGACGCCGGCCGGAGTCGAACGGAAGGACGCGTCGTGACCATGCCGAGCACGACCAGGATCACCAGGGGTGACCTCGAAGCCAAGCTCCGCGACGTCTCGGGCGACGTCGGCGAGACCGTCGAGGCCGCCAAGCCGCAGCTCGTCGGGGGGGCGGTGGCCGGCCTCCTCCTGGCCCTGATCGTCGCCTACCTGCTCGGCCGACGCCGCGGCCGCAAACGGTCGGCCATCGTCGAGATCCGCCGGGTCTGACCAGCCGTGGACCGCCTGCTACGCGCCCTCGCCACCCGGTCGCTCAAGCGAGGGCTGGCCGGGGAGCCGATCTGGTTGGCCGTCGCCGTCGGGGTCTGGCTGGTCCGGCGGGCCCGCCGGGCGGGCCCCGAGGTGATCTGGGAGGGTCGCGTCGCGCCCGGTCAGCGCCTGGTCGTCACCACCACCGACCCCGCGTCGCCGGGCCGGTCGGCCCAGGGGTGACGGTCGTCGCACCGGGCCCCCGGGGGGCTCTCTCCCCCGGCGAGCGGGTCCTGCTCGTCGACGCCAAGGCCCGTCGGTACCTACTCACGCTCCAGGCGGGGGCCATGTTCCACACCCACGCCGGGATCGTCGCCCATGACAGCATCATCGGCCGCCCCGAGGGGGTGTCGGTGGCCGGCTCCACCGGCCGGCTCTTCCTCGTCGTCCGGCCCACCCTCTCCGACGTGGTCCTCAAGATGCCGCGCGGTGCCCAGGTCATCTATCCGAAGGACCTGGGGGCGATCCTGCTCGCCGCCGACATCGGCCCCGGGATGCGGGTGCTCGAGGCCGGCGTGGGATCGGGCGCGCTGTCGATGGCGTTGCTCCGGGCCGGGGCCGACGTGGTCGGCTACGAGGTCCGTCCCGACTTCGCCGCCGGGGCGCGGGCCAACGTCGCCGCCTGGAGCGGGGCCGGCGCCTCGTACCGGGTCGAGGAACGCGACGTCTACGACGGCATCGACGAGCCCGACCTCGACCGCATCGTCCTCGATCTCCCCGAACCGTGGCAGGTGCTGGGCCATGCCGAGAAGACACTCCGGCCCGGTGGCATCCTGCTCGCCTATCTCCCGACCATCAATCAGGTGGCGACGCTGCGCGCCGCGCTGACCCGCAGCGCGTTCGGCATGGCCGAGACATCCGAGATCCTGCGACGGACGTGGCACGTCGAGGAGAGATCGGTCCGACCGGACCACCGCATGGTGGGTCACACCGGATTCCTCACCACCGCCCGACTTCTCGTCCCCTACGAAGAGGGCGGCGGCGTCGCCGGCGACGGGCTCGGCTAGCCCTGTTCGATGAAGATGCACTCCCCGGGGCACTCTTCGGCCGCCTCGGTCACGGCGTCCTCGAGATCCTCCGGCACGAGCGCCATCCCGGCAGAACCGCCCGGGTCGTTCTTCACGGCGTCGGCGTCCTTCACGTAGGCGAGCCCGTCGTCGAGCAGCGTGAAGACTGCCGGTGCGATCTCCTCGCACAGTCCGTCACCGGTGCACAGATCCTGATCGATCCAGACCTTCATACCGTTACTTTCAGCCTCTCCTCGCCGGCGGACGGTGCCACCGGACGGTAACGACGCGCCGTTCGGAGTGTCAACTACCCTCCAGGAACTCGCGAGCCCCCACCGACCGGCGTCGGACGCCATGCAACGGCCGGCGGAGGTCGCCACCTGGTCTCACCAGCCTACCGGGGCTCCCGCCCTTATCCCGCCACCTCGGTTTATCCCACCACTCTGCGTTTATCCCGCCACAAGGCGCACCTTTGGGCGCGGGGGCCGTGTATGGTCGAATTTGGAGGCCATGAGCGACCCTCGGGGAGGTGGTTCCGACGGCCGATTCCAACGAAGAGCGGGAGTTGGCCAGGGAGCTCGAGCAACTGCGCGAGCGATCGCGCCAGGCCGAGGAGGAAGTCGCCGTCCTGCGCCGTCGACTGTCCGAGGGGCCGGGCCGGGTGCAGTCCCTCGAGGAGCGGATGCTCGAGGCCAAGGGTCAGCTGGCCCAGGCCATCTCCCAGAACGAGAAGCTCACCTACACCCTGCAACAGGCCAAGGAGCACATCGCCGCGCTCCGCGAAGAGGTGGACAAGCTCACCCAGCCCCCGAGCGCCTACGGGACCTTCCTCCACGCCAACGAGGACGGCACCATCGACGTCTTCTCCGGCGGCCGCAAGATGCGGGTGGCCCTGCACCCCGAGATCGAGGCCGTGGAGCTCCGCCGGGGCCAGGAGGTCGTCCTCAACGAATCGCTCAATGTCGTCCTGGCCCGCCAGGGTGAGGACTCCGGTGAGGTCGTGACCCTGAAGGAGCTCCTCGACGACGGCCGGCGCGCCATCGTCTACGCCCGGGCCGACGAGGAGCGGGTGGTGGAGCTGTCGGACTCCCTGGCCGGCATCCACCTGCGCGCCGGTGACTCGGTGCTGATGGAGACGCGCTCGCAGCTCCTGGTGGAGAAGTTGCCACGTCCCGAGGTGGAAGAGCTGGTGCTGGAGGAGGTTCCCGACATCACCTACTCCGACGTCGGCGGCCTCGACGTCCAGATCGAGGCGATCATGGACGCCGTCGAGCTGCCCTATCTGCACCGGGCGCTGTTCAGTGACTACAAGCTGCCGGCGCCGAAGGGCATCCTCCTCTACGGCCCGCCGGGATGCGGGAAGACGCTGATCGCCAAGGCGGTGGCCAATTCCCTGGCCAAGAAGGTCGCCGAGGTGACGGGGAACGCCAACATCCGCAGCTACTTCCTGAACATCAAGGGGCCCGAGCTGCTCAACAAGTACGTGGGGGAGACCGAACGGCAGATCCGGCTGGTGTTCCAGCGGGCCCGGGAGAAGGCCGAGGAGGGTGTCCCCGTCATCGTCTTCTTCGACGAGATGGACTCGCTCTTCCGCACACGCGGGACCGGCATCAGCTCCGACATGGAGTCCACCATCGTCCCCCAGCTGCTGGCCGAGATCGACGGCGTCGAGACCCTGCGCGACGTGATCGTCATCGGCGCCTCGAACCGGGAGGATCTCATCGACCCGGCCATCCTGCGTCCGGGCCGGCTCGACGTGAAGATCAAGATCGAGCGACCCAACGAGGAGGCGGCGGCGCAGATCTTCGGGCGCTACCTGACGCCGGACCTGCCCCTCGACGAATCCGAGGTCGAGCGCCTGGGTGGCGGCGATCGGGCCAAGGCGGTCCAGGGCATCATCGAGACGACGGTGGCCGAGATGTACCGGGCCGACGACGAGAACCGGTTCCTCGAGGTGACCTACCAGAACGGCGACAAGGAACTTCTGTACTACCGCGACTTCTCCTCGGGGGCGATGATCGAGAACATCGTCCGCCGGGCCAAGAAGCTGGCCATCAAACGGGTCATCGCCGGCGAGGGTGGGGGCATCCGCACGTCGGACCTCCTCGAGTCGATCCGGCGGGAGTACAAGGAGAACGAGGACCTTCCGAACACCACCAACCCCGACGACTGGGCCCGGATCTCGGGCAAGAAGGGCGAGCGGATCGTCTACGTCCGCACATTGTTGGCGGACTCCGAGGAAGCTCAAGGGGGGCGGTCGATCGAACGGGTGGGCACCGGGCAGTACCTGTAGCCCGGTCGCCGCAGGTCATGGACCCCCAGCATCGTTCCTGGGCGAGCCGCGACTGTCCGCCGGGTCGGGGCTAGGGTCGATTCCGTGGCGGTCGCCAAGGTCTGCGGCATCGAAACGGAGTACGGGATCCATCACGTCGGCGGCGACGGGAACCCCGTGGCATCCTCGTCGCTGCTGGTGAACGCCTATGTGACGGACCTGGCCCGTGTGGGCTGGGACTTCGAGGACGAGACGCCGGGCAACGACGCCCGCGGCTTCGCCCGCGAGGGGGCGATGCCCCCGGAGGTGGAGACCCACCTGGTGAACGCCGTCCTCACCAACGGGGCGCGCTACTACGTCGACCACGCCCATCCCGAATTCTCGTCGCCGGAGTGCATCGACCCCCTCGAGGCCGTCCTCTACGACAAGGCGGGGGAGGAGGTCCTGCGCCGCTCCATGACGGCCGTGGCCCGGACCCTGCCGCCCGGCCAGTCGATCGTCGTCTACAAGAACAACTCCGACAGCAAGGGCAACTCCTACGGGACCCACGAGAACTATCTGATGGAC
>Ga0209415_10008422_pt1 | contig 17895 bp, 18 predicted proteins | sample PeaSoiSIISIP2007_FD_187696 | JGI IMG/M metagenome (GOLD analysis project Ga0209415, IMG submission 187696) | Peat soil microbial communities from Weissenstadt, Germany - SII-SIP-2007 (SPAdes) (version 2) | ecosystem: Environmental > Terrestrial > Soil > Wetlands > Peat | place: Germany... | reverse complement strand
CGGCTGCGCGAGTGCTCGCTGCGAAATACGGCGGATACACGGTGGGAGTTCTGGTGCAGTGCAACTATGGACAACGCGATCAGCTGCGGATTGCGGGTGTGCCGGTGGGCCGCGAGATTGGAGGAGCACCGGTGTGGGATGACGATGTGGGTTCGATCATCGTTGTTGTGGCGACCGATGCTCCGCTGATCCCGACACAATTGAAGCGCGTGGCCAAGAGGGTGTCGCTGGGGCTGGGACGGGATGGGAGTTATTCCGGCGACGGATCGGGAGACATCTTCATCGCTTTTTCTACGGCGAATGCGGGAGCAGCGTCGGCGAGCCACGCTAGTCAAATCAGCATGCTGCCGAACGACCAGATCAATCCCATTTTCCTGGCGACGGTGCAAGCCACGGAGGAGGCGGTGGTGAACGCGATGGTCGCTGCCAAAACCATGACCGGCGTAAACGGGCATACCGTTGTGGCGCTGCCCCATGATCGACTGCGGGAGGTGCTGCAGAAGTACAACCGCCTCGCGAAGTGAGAGGACGGGCGACCAACGCGAGCCGGGCAACTGATGTACTCTGTACTTTCCGCGCATGAAGCTTCTACGAGGACAATGGCTGGCGCTGTCGGCGTTGGTTTGGTTAACCGGCTGCGCATCGATCGGTGCGCCGCTTCCGCCCTCGCTGGAGCTGCCACGGCCGCCGGCGGACCTGCGGGCTGCACGCAAAGGCGACAAAGTCACGCTTACCTGGACTATCCCTCCGCGAACCATGGACCGGCAGCGGGTGCGCTATTTGGGGAAGACGAATGTTTGCCGGAGCCTTGATCCGACTCTTACCACTTGTGGCACGCCCGTGGGCGAGGCCGCGCCGCTGGCGGATTTTGCGAGCAAGAATGAGGCGGGCGGACAGAAGTTGATGGCCAGCTATACGGACACTCTGCCGCTCGACCTGCGGATCCATAATGGCTTCGGCTCAGCGACCTACGCCGTGGAGGTATTGAACCGGGACGGTCGCGCTGCCGGATTGTCGAATCAGGTGCACGTTCCGCTGGCTGAAACCCTGCCTGCGCCAACGGATTTCAGCGCGCGGGTTACGGCGCAGGGCGTCGTGCTCGCGTGGACGGGTCCGCTGTTATCTCTGCCGGTTCCTAATCCTCTGCGCCATGGTTATCGCGTCCATCGCCGGGTGGAGGGCAGCCAGCAAGAGATCCTGGTGGGCGAGCGGGAGGCTGGGATCGAGAACAATCTTTCGCTCAACGATCAGAGTTTCGAGTGGCAGAAAACCTACTACTACAGGGTAACCACTTTCACAGTGATCGCGCAACCCGGAAAACCGGAAGTGTCGATTGAGGGCGACGACACGCCTGAAGTGAAAGTCTTTGCCGACGATGTGTTTCCGCCGGCGGTGCCTTCCGGGTTGCAGGCGGTGTTTTCCGGGCCGGGTCAGCAGCCATTCATCGACTTGATCTGGGCTCCGGCGACCGACGCGGATCTTGACGGGTACAACGTTTATCGTCACGAGGAAGGTGGCGCGCCGGTTAAGGTAAATTCGGAGCCGGTCAAGATGCCGGCGTTTCGCGATGTGCAGGTGGTTTCGGGGAAGAGGTATTTTTATTCGGTGTCGGCCGTGGATTTGCGCGGGAATGAGAGTGCGCGGTCGGAGGAAGCCAGTGAGGTTGTACCGTAAGTGTTCCGCCTCCGGATTCCCTAGGTCTTGGATTCAGCCTCGGCCAGACGGCGGGAGAGGAAGCGGCGTTCAGCTTGGTTAGCGGCGAGAGAGAGTGCGCGGCGATAGGCGGCGGCCGCGTCGGTCCACTGCTGCAAACGGCGCAGGAGGTCACCGCGGGCCGCGGCAGCAGGTAGTAGTCGCGTAGCTCAGACCTGGTTTCGAGTGCGTCGAGCAAGCGAAGCCCGGCGGCGGGACCATCCGACATGGCCACCGCTGCTGCGTGATTCAGTTCGACCACGGGCGATGGTTGCACGCGCAGGACCACCTCATAGAGCCCAGATTCTGCTCTTCCAGCAGGATGATCTCGCCGCTCTCGCTTATCCGGGCACTGCGTCGCGAGTCGTGCAGCAACATCAGCGCGAGCAAGGAGCGCGCTTCCTGTTGGCGGGGAAGCAATTCGCAGAGCACCCGGCCCATGCGGATGGCCTCGGCACAGAGTTCCTGCCGGATCAGCGTATCTCCTGAACTGGCGTTGTAGCCTTCGTTGAACACCAGATACACCACCAGCATGACGGCTTCAAGTCGCTCGGCCAGTTCATGCTGCGGCGGAACCTGGTAGGGAATTCGGGCATCCCGTATTTTGTTCTTAGCCCCGACTAGACGTTGCGCCATAGTCGGGACAGGAACCAGAAATGCGCGAGCAATCTGCTCCGTGTTCAGCCCGCATAGGGTACGCAGCGTGAGTGCGACTTGGGCCTCCAGCACCAGGGCAGGATGGCAGCAGGTGAAGATCAAGCGCAAACGGTCGTCGCCAAATGGGTCATCCGTGGTGAGATCATGGCGCCGCATGTTTTGATCCGCCTCCGCCAGTTCTTGTTCAAGCTCGGCGAGTTTCTGCAGTTCCTCGCGCCTGGCATCGAAGCGGGTCCGGCGGCGCAACAAATCCACGCCCTTGTGATGGGCCGTTGAAATCAGCCAGGCGCGGGGGTTTGCGGGCACTCCCTGAGTGGGCCACTGCTCGAGGGCCACTGCGAACGCCTCCTGGAGCAGTTCCTCAGCGAGGTCGAAGCTGCCCAGAAGACGAATCAAAGTGGCGAGAATTCGCCCCGACTCCTCGCGATAGATGTTCTCGATATCCATCCGGCTACCTGCACCCAGAGTAGCCGGAGGCACAGGCGCAAGGCTAGGGCATGTCATGCGGATTGATCGGCCGGACTTCAATCGATCCCCAGCGCGCCGACGGGATGCGCGCCGCGAGAGCGATGGCTTCATCGAGGTCTTTCGCCTCAACCAGATAGTAGCCGCCGAGTTGTTCTTTGGTTTCGGCGAATGGACCGTCGGTGACGAGCCGCTTCTTATCCCGCATTCGCACCGTGGTTGCGGTGGAGATGGCCTTTAGCTCATTGCCGCCTCGCAAATGGCCGCTTTGGGCAATGCTTTTGGTGAACTCGGTGTATTCGTTGGAAATCGCTTGGCGTTCGGTTTCAGAAAACTTGTCCCACTGCGGTTCGTTCCCATAAATCAACAGAAGGTATTGCATGTTTTTGGCCTCCTTTTGGCCTATTCAACTAGTAGTCGAACAGGATCAGTCAATATCGACATCTTCGGTGGAAAAATTATCGCCGCATTTCCATCTCTCGTGGTTAGATAGATGGCGATGAAATATTGCCGATTTCAACTGAATGGTGAGGCTCATTACGGGCTGGTCGAGTCGGTTGCTGGACGCGAGGCGATTCTGCGGATTCTGCTCACGGCTCCGGAAGAATCTGATGGCGACATGGAGGGTTTGCGCACGCGCCGGATCGAACCGATTGCGCTGGAGGAGGCGACGTTGCTGGCGCCGGTGCGGCCGTCGAAGATCGTGTGCGTGGGCCGCAACTATCGGGAACATGCCGCGGAGCTTGGTCACGAAGTGCCTAAGGAACCGCTGCTGTTCTTCAAGCCCAGCTCGGCGCTGCTCGGGCCGGGCGGGGTGGTCCGGCGGCCCAAGCTTTCGGAACGCGTGGATTATGAAGGCGAGCTGTGCGTGGTCATGGGCAAGACTTGCTTTCAGCTTCCGGCCGATGAGGATGTGCGGCCGTATATTCTGGGCTACACCTGCCTGAACGACGTGACGGCGCGCGACTGGCAGAATAAAGATGGGCAGTGGGCGCGGGCCAAGGGTTTTGACACGTCGTGTCCGGTGGGGCCGGTGGTAGTGGAGGGAGCCGATCTTGATCCCTGGGCCGGGGTTGGGGTGGAGACGCGGGTGAATGGCGCGGTGCGGCAGTCGGGGAATACGCGGGACTTCATCTTTACGCTGGATGTTGTGATCCGGTACATCGCGCAGGTTATGACGCTTTTTCCGGGCGATCTGATTGCAACTGGCACGCCGCAGGGGGTGGGACCGGTGGTGGCGGGAGATGTGATGGAGATCAGCGTGGAAGGCGTGGGGACGCTGAGGAATTCTGTGGTGGATGAATAAGGATGCAGCGGGCAGCGCCTGAAGGCGCATTCATCTTTGGGGCATCCACGGTATACCTGAAGGCATACCCCGATACGAATCGAGAATCACTGCAGGCGGAAACGCTCTCGCATCAAGCGCTGCAGGCGGGGTTTGTAGAGCAGATCGTAGGCTAGTTCTTTGTCGGGAAACATGGCGAGCGCGGCTCGCTTGGCACCGGCTGCGAGTTCGGAAGCCTCTTCGACCGTGAGGCCGGGATCCTGACTGATCACCGAAGTGACCATGCTCATCATGACCTGCAGGCGTCGGATTCTTCGGGCCTCGTCTGCATCTTGATCCTGCAGTGCTCCGGCTTTCTGTGCCGCCAGAGGTGGATTCTTTTCGTGATCCGCCGGTTCGCCGATGTTCATGCTGGCCTCTTTTTTCGCCTCACAGCTTTTTCATCCACACGGTTTTTGATGTTCCGGTTGCCCCGCCGGTCGCGCCCGTTTCCAGCATTCTCCCCTAATCGGGAAAGAAAACAACTGCCCGAAAGTGCTGGCTTGGTCACTAACGTCATCTGAAGTTCCCGGGAGCTCCGCAATTGGAAGGGAAGTTGAAGCGGGAGGGGGCCGTAGGGGGATTTATATCCCTTTAGCACGGTGAAACACCGTTGTTGATTGCTATTGCTTGGCAGTCTGCTCGAGACCGTTTTTCAGCAGGCTGACTTCGATACGGGTGCCGACGGTGCGTTTTTCCTCGGGCGCGTTGCCCATCCCGATCACGTAGATGCGGTAGGCGGGGACCTCGTGGTTCAAGACCAAATAACGCTCGACGGAATCCGCCATCTTCTTGGAGTTGGCGATGGCAGCCTGGCCGCGGCCTGCGGAGAAGCCTTGCACTTCGATGATGTAACCGTGCTGGCCTTTTACTTGAGCGGCTAACTCATCGAGCGCGTCCTTGGCCTGCTTGCTGAGCACGGTCTGGCCGGGGCGGAAGCGAATCTCGGTTTGAGCGCCGGCCTTGTACTGATCGAGGTTTCCGACCACGGTCTGGTCGGTGGCGACGCGAGTGTCGAGGGAGGCTACGGTCTGGCGGGCCATTTGAGCCTTGTTGGCCGCGTCTTGCGCGTGCTCGTCGGCGAGGCTGGTCTTCGCCGAAACCAGCTGAATGCCTTTCTGGGCGCGGGCATCGACCTCCTTGATCATTCGGCTGCTTTCCCCGGTGATCTCATCGAGTTCGTTGACCCGGTCCTGGATGGGCTGAACGTGGCGCCGAACGTAGGCTTTGCTGGCGAAGGGGTGCAGGACGAGCCAGGTGAGGCTGGGCTCATCGCCGTCCCAGAAATCCTGGCGCGGAGGAGGCTGCAAGGGCTCTCCGCCAGAGACCGTCATGGGCTGGGAAGCGGGAGCGGCTTGATTTGCAGATGTTGCAGGTTGCGCGCTTGAACTCGAAGTGGTTTGCTGCGCGAAGGCGGACAGCGCAAGCCCCATGGACAGCAGCAGCGCTATGAACATGCGATTCTTCATATGATCTTCCTTCCGAGTAAAGGCCCTGAGCGCCTCACTCCTGCCTGAATGCCGATGCCGGCGGCGGAGGGCTGGTCTCAGTCGCGCAATTGATATTGTAGCGCCAAAGGAGGGGATTTCCGGCTAATAAATTTGGCTGGAAGGTGGCTTTTTGACTGGGGCGACGGGCCAGATTGGAACGAAAAGCCGTTGACTTTAACCGGCTTGTTTTGCTGTACTTGAGGTATTCACCACGGTGAAGGAGTTCACCGCTAACCGCTGTCCCAAGTCTTTATGCCGGGTGCAGCTGATGACTCCTGACAAGCGGATTGTTTGTCGCGGAGTCATGGTACCGGCAATAATCCGCAGGAAATTATTCGGAGGGCTGTAGTGTCGTCGGGTCGGAGGCGGATTACAGACTGGTCCGGGATGCGGGCGCGGACAGCAGATTGTTCGCTGCGCTCAGCAGGACAAAGCATTTTAGGAACAAGCGAGCCGTAGAGATTTAGTATGAAGGGGAAAGGAACGGAGCGACTTGCTGAAATACCTGATGGTTGGCATTGGCGGCGGTCTGGGTTCGATCCTGCGCTTCTGGCTGGGCAGCTACATTGGCAACAAAATGGGAACTCGTTTTCCCTACGGAACATTTGTGATCAACATCACGGGATCGTTTCTGATTGGCCTGGTCTTTGCTTTCTTGACTGCTAGAACGCAGTGGAGTCCCAACTGGCGATATCTGATTCCGATTGGATTCATCGGAGGCTACACGACATTTTCCAGCTTCGAGTTTGAAACGCTGCGGACGATTCAGGATGGGCAGATCGGACTGGGGCTGCTTTACGTGGCCGCAAGTGTGGTTGTCGGGTTCGTTGCGGTTTGGGGAGGCATGATCGCAGGGCGGGCGGTCCAATGAAAGACGAAGCATCTAGCGCGGGTGCAGATTGTGGCGGGTCGGCGAGGGCTCTAATTTCAGGAGGACAACGTGCTCACAGCGGGACCTGGTAAGAAGGTCGGCATCTACGTGGCGGAGGACCAGCAGTACCACGGGAGCGCGGCCTATGCCGCTATTCTGGATTTTCTGTTCTTCCATGGCGTGGCCGGTGCGACGGTGACGCGGGGTATCGCAGGATTTGGGGCCGATCATCATCTGCACACGGATCGTATGGTGGATTTGGCGACGCGCCTGCCAGTCAAAATCGAATTCATCGAAACTGCGGAGAAAGTAGAGGAACTGCTGCCCAAACTGCACACGATGGCGGGTACCGGACTGATTGAGATGCACGACACCACCATCGTGAAACCGGCGGAGAAAAAACAGAAGCACCTTGCGGCCGAGGCGCCGGCCTTGAAGCGCGAGAGCAAAGCCAAGATGATGCGGATTTACGTTGGCGAAAACGACAAGTGGAATGGCAAGCCGTTGTATGAAGCCATCGTCAACGGCTTGCGAGCTCACGACATTGCCGGGGTAACGGTTTACCGCGGCATTCTCGGTTATGGCGCCAACCGCAGAATTCATAAGGATGCCGCGCTTAGCCTTTCGCATGATCGTCCCATCCTGCTGTCGGTGGTTGATACGGAGGAAAAACTGAAGGCGTTTATGCCTATCCTTGACCAGATGGTGCAGCAGGGCTTGGTCGTGCTATCCGACGCAGAAATCATCAAGTACGCCCATGACTATCAAAAGGCCGATCGGCGGCAGGAGACGCGGACATGAAACTCGAAGGCAAGGCTAGAATGTTGCGCATCCACTTTGGCGAGGATGACAAATGGCACGGCAAGCCGCTATATGAGGCGATCGTGGTGAAGTGCCGGGAACTCGACATTGCCGGGGCCACGGTTTTTCGAGGGATCGAAGGCTACGGAGCAAGCACGCTGATTCATAAGAAGCATCTGCTGTGGTCTTCCGACCGGCCGATTATGGTTTCTGTAGTTGATACGGAACAGAACATCAAGAAGCTGCTGCCGGCGCTCGATGAGATGGTGGCGGAGGGGTTGATCGCGATGTCTGAAGTGGAAGTGATTCGCTATGTGCATCAGGATGGGGTGCGCTCTCCAGTCTCGTAGCTTTCTCTGGTCAAGCTATCGGATCAGGCTACACCAGAGGTTTGCACATTTTGACCGGATGGCAAGGCGTTTTGGGGGGATGCTGGTCGTCGGGAAAGGGCAGGGTTCCATTTTCCACGTATCCGCGACTCCGGTAGTATCCGGGTAGTTCCTTCCGCAGATTCACGATGGTCAGGTCCATGACACGGCAGCCGGCCGCGCGGCAGTGCTCCTCGGCTGCGTTGATCAGACTAGATCCCATCCCGGCTCGCTGCCGTGCGGGATCGACTGCCAGCAAGCCAAAATACCCCCGCTCGCCGCGCAGCTCTACATAAATGCAGGCGACCAGGGTGCCGGATTCTTCGGCGAGCAGGAACTCGCCCTTCTCGAGAAGCGCCCGCACTTTTTCCGGGTTGGTGCGCTCCGCGTCAATGAAGAAGCGTTCGGGACGGAATGCAGCGTTCACGAGATGTGCGATGTTTTCGGCATCGGCTGAGTCAGCTGCGCGCGTTGTGATTGCGTCCACGCTAGTGCTGGTTCACGCTGTAAATGGTGTGGTGGCTGGGCAAGAAAAATCCGACCACTGCGCCCACCGGGAGGCCAATAGCCAGGCCGATCCCGGCCTTTCCAGCTCTACCGATGGATGGAAGGCAGAACGATGGGGCCGAACATGGCTGGTACGTCGCTGCACCTATCCCGGCTCCTATGCCGGCACCCACCGCGCCGCCGATGAGGGCGTTGCGCAAATGGTGTTTGTTTTCCATGAGTTTCACCCGGCGAACATCCTGCTTCGGAACGGTCTGTCCGCCTGCGTTGTCCTGGTACGCGATCGCGGTTTCGGAAAAACTCACGAAGGTTCCGGAATGTTTCTTCGAGTTCATTTCGATGACTTGAATCCTCTCTCCCGGACGCAGGGCACTCAAATTCATCCAGGATGTTTGGTCGCCTTGCGCCCACGACGCGCAGGACACTCCAAGAACGCACATCAGGAATAGGATTTTTCGCATGAGCGCATTTTCTCTCTGAAACTCTCAGGAGTGCTCGTTCCCACTCGACGGCACCCTTTTGAAACACCGACGCGCGCTTAAATCTAGGCTTTTTGCCTTGTGAAAGCAAACCACGCGTGCTCCGCCAGCCCGCAAGAATCCGGGTAAATCCGATTTGAAAGTCCCTCCGTACTGTTGGTGAGGGTCAAGAAACCCAATTCGGAAAGGATGAGGATAGCGACAATGAACAGGAAACTTGCAGTTGTGCTGGCAATGGTTGCCATCGCCGTAACTTCAGCCATGGCCGGGATGAAGAATCCGGTGGTGGGTGGGCAGGAAATGTATCCCACCAAGAACATTATCGAGAACGCGGTGAATTCCGCCGATCACACTACTCTGGTGGCTGCCGTGAAGGCTGCTGGATTGGTGGAAACTCTGGAAGGCCCCGGGCCATTCACGGTGTTCGCGCCCACGAATGAAGCTTTTGCGAAACTGCCTGCGGGTACTGTGGACATGCTCTTGCAGCCGGAGAACAAAGCCACGTTGACCAAGGTGCTGACCTATCACGTGGTTGCTGGACGTTGGAGCACGTCGGACCTGAAGAAGCAGATCAAAGCGGGCAACGGGACGGCGGAACTGAAGACGGTGGAGGGTGGCAAGCTGTGGGCGTCATTGCACGACGGCACCCACATCATGTTGAAGGATGAGAAGGGTGGAACCGCGCTGGTGACCATTCCGAATGTGTTTCAATCGAATGGCGTGATTCACGTGATTGACACAGTGGTTATGCCCAACTAGCTTTCGAGCGAAACGTGGAAGCACAGCAAAGGCCGCCTGCGAAGGCGGCCTTTGTCTTCAACTAAAATTCCGGCTTTGCTCACGCCCCCGCTCTGGCTGCTCTGGCCAGTGGTGTAGTGCGCGGAGTTTCTTCCGCCCGGCCAAAGTACAGCCGGTAAGAGCGGTGCACGCCATACATTACCGGGAAGACCACCAGCGCCGCCTGCCAGCCCAGGTGATGGCTCACCAGGTTGACCATTGAGGTCATGCCCGCGCTCAGTACGTAGTAGGGGAATGACAGTTGTACGATACTCAGCCAGACGCGGCGCATGGCCGTGCCCTCGGCCAGCTTGATGATGCCGGCCACGGGAGCGGTCTGTCCCACGAAGAACGCGGCGGTTGCCGAGGCCAGCATGAGCGGCTCAGAGGCCCAAGCCGATTTTCCCAGCCAGCCCGCATTCCAGATCAAGTTGGCCATGCTGGTGGCAAAGGCCATCATGCTGACGTTGAACAGCATCTGCTCCGGTCTGAACTTGCTGTCGAATTTCGGCCAGCACTGCACGACCGTGGAGAGGCAGGCGATAAGAACGGCTTCGAGCGCGCTCAGATTTACCACTGCCATCAGCAGGAAGGGGAGGTTGACTGACATGTTGCCGTCAATGCCCGGCAGTTTGATCTTCATCCGCGAGGTTGCCGCGGCCAGTGCCAGCACAGCCAGGGCGTAGCCCGGGTGCAGGGCGTGGCTTGCGAGTGAGGCGTAGACCGTGCCTGCAATCGCCGCCAGCGTCATTGCGCCGATGAAGGTTTTCGTTAGCCGTGTATTGCGATTCATGATCGTCTCCTTTCTTTGGTTATTTACACACGGCTACTGCTCATCGTCTCCAGCATCGGAGAACGCGGCGTCGGTACTCGTCGCTGAAGCACCCCAAACCACGCTGGTGGCTGAGGTGCTCGTACTCTTGTTCGACCCCCAAACCACGCTAAAGGCGCTCAACTGGTTGTCATTCCAGGGCAGTGCAGCACCCCAAACCACGGAACTCCCGCTTATGTTTGCGCCCCAAACGACCGATGCACCCCACACTACAGAGGCTCCCCAGACCACCGAGCCCGCCGCGACGTTGGCGTTCCCGTAAACCAGAGAAACGGTGCCGGCAGACTGGTTATAGACCGCCGACGGAGACAGAGCGGCGCCCACCGTGGCCGGAGCGAGATCAGTGTTGGCAATCGCGCTCTGCATATTGAGCAGGCCCGAGCCGACCGAGAACAAATCGTAGAAGTCGGTGAAGTTCTGCGACAGATGCGGAACCCAGGCGACGGTGGAGTTGGGAAATACTTTGTACGCCGTCTTCATCAAGCGCGCCTTCACCTGATCCGGAGTTAGCGCGCTGTTCTCTTGCAGGAGCAGTGCCACCGCTCCGGCGACGACCGGCGTTGCCATGCTGGTGCCGCTTAGCGTGAAGTAATCGTTGTTCCCGTCGTTGCCAGCGAGCAGTTCATTGGGATAGTTTGCTTCCAGAGTGGCGCCCGGAGCCGACAGTGAGACGATGTCGTTGCCGGGAGCCATAATGTCGGGCTTTACCACGTGATCGTAAGTGGTAGGACCCTTGGAACTGAAACTCGCTTTGGTTTCGGCCGATGGAGAAGTGGAACCGTTGCTCTTCATCGCGCCCACAGTGAGCACGTAGGGATCATTGCCCGGAGCAGTGATGGTGCCAAATCCGTTGCTGTCGTTGACGCTCAGGCGGCCGTAATTGCCCGCCGCAACCACGACCACAATCCCTGCCTGCCAAGCCGATTCCACTGCCTGGCAGAGAGGATCCTGGGTATAGCTGACGAAGATGCCGCGTCCCAGCGACAGGTTGATTACTCGGATGTTATAAGTGCTCTGCAGAGCGATGGCTTGCTGAATGGCCGCAATCACGGTGCTGTCGGTGCCGGAGCCGTTAAGATCCAGAGCGCGGAGGTCGACGAGGCTTGCGCCGGGGGCGACTCCGACGTAATTCCCGCTGGAGAGGTAGCCGTTGCCGCCGATGATTCCGGCGACGTGCGTACCATGACCGTACAGGTCGTGCTGTGCACCGCTGGAGTTCGAGGTCGCGGTGCCGGTGAAATCTTGGTGATAGACCACGCGCGAGTGAGACTCAGTGGAATCCTTCAGATCGGGATGATTATCGTTAATGCCGCTGTCAATCACGGCCACGCCAATCCCATCTCCGTTGAAGCCCGCGTTCCAGGCGGAGGGTATGCCCGTAGCCACGTCCGTGGTGTCATCCAGTTCTTTCATGGGATGGTCAACGGTTACGGAGAGGACCTCGGGGTCAGCCTCCAAAGCGGGCAGTGCCCTTACCGGAATGGTGAGAGCGATGCCCTTGACCATGCCGAGCCTATGGTTCAGGCGCGCACCCAGCTGCAGCATTCGTCCCTCTTGGGCCGAGCGCGGAACCTGCTTGTACTGCACAATCACCTTCACGGTCTCATCGGCCGTTGCACCATGCGCTCTAGCAGCAATAGGTGCGAGGTCGGGCGCAAACTTGCCCACAAACTGCCCGTCGCCTCCACGATTTTGGGCGAAGGCGGTTCCGGCAACCAGGACCAGAAGCAGGCTCAGGCGTTTTCCCCATGCTGCGCTGTGACGCTGGTCCCGACCCGGGCTCTTAGGTTTCAGTTTGTGCAACATAAGTCTCACCTTTCCCGTCTGGTGCGAACGAATGCGGAGCGAAATCGTGCCGTACCCACTTACTGTTGTGCACGGGCAATGCCAATTTGCTCCCCGTAAGTGATTGTTATCATTGGAGATGGAAGAAGCCGCCTGGGGAGCGTTTGGGCCACTCTGTCCTTCCGCGAGGGGCGCGGGACAGTTTGTCCCGCGCGGCTTGGTCGCCGCACTTACTTCGGTTTTGGCCGGGATTGTTTACTCGCGGGATGAAACGCTGATGGCAGGCAAGATGAAGATGCCGAATGCCTGGAAGGCTTATCGCGCGGCTGCTGTTCCGGCCTTGCGCTGGGCTTGCGCGCCCGACGGCAGCAGTCGCGGCATCGCCGCCATTAGCTGCTGTGTGTATGAGTGTTGGGGATTGGCGAAGATCTGCTCGGTCGCTCCGCACTCGACGATCTCGCCTTGATGCAGAATGGCGATGCGGTCGCAAATCCCCGCCACGGAGGCAAGATCGTGAGAAATGTAGAGGATGGCCATTCCGGTCGAGCGATTCAGTTCGCGAAACAGCGCCAGAATCTCGGATTGCGTAATTACGTCGAGAGCGCTGGTGGCTTCATCAGCGATGAGCAGCGCGGGACGGTGCATGACCGCCATGGCAATCAGCACGCGCTGAGCTTGTCCTACACTCATTTGCGAAGGATGTTTACGCAAGAATTCATCGTCGGTGGGCAGGGAAACGCTCTGCAAGGAAGCGCGGATTGCGTTCGTGCAATCCGAGCTCGTGCCGGACGCATGAGCCCGCCATGCTTCCTTGAGCTGGGTTCGGATCTTGAGCGCGGGATTCAAGGAGGACAGGGGACTCTGCAACACGAGGGCAACGGCGCGTCCCCGCAGAGCGCGCAGTTCGCGTTCTTTGAACTGCAGGAGGTCGGATTCCTGCAAGGTTATTGTGCCTTCAACCTGCGCCCGCTTTTTATCGAGGAGCCCGAGAATCGCCAAGGCCAGCGTGCTCTTGCCGGAACCGCTTTGTCCCACCAGGCCCAGCACTTCGCCACGCTGAATTTCCAACCGCACGTCGCGCAGAACCGCCGGCTTGCCGGCATAGCGCACCGAGAAGTGCGCCGACAGCAGAGTCTGGTTTTGTGAAGCTTCGGACGCCATCTTTCTTACCTTTGTGGTTCCTAAGTTGTCAGATCCGTGCGATCCGTGTAGACGGTGGCAAAGACTTTTGGTTATTTCTCCGACACCGTAAGCCATTCCGCATTCCAAAAGGTTTGCGGAGACAGAATTACCGGAGCGGCGCCGTGCACCGCCGCTGAAACCGCGGAAAGCGAATTCTTGTTGATCAGGAAGATGAATGGTTGCTGCTCGACGACGATTTCCTGCACGCGGTCGAAGGCTTCTTTCCGCTTCTTCACATCGCTTGAGGACGCCTGAGCCCGCATCAGGTGGTCAATCTCGGCTTCCCACGGAGTTTCAGGGGCTTTCTGTTGCGGGTTCCACTGGTGATTCTCCGAAGAACTCAGCCACACGTTCATCTCGCCGTTCGGATCCAGGTCAACATTCGTCAGGCCGAGAATGATGGCCTCATAGTCGAAGCTTTGGGTCATGCGCTCGATCAGGGAAGGGAAGTCGAGCGTAACCACGTTCACGTGGATGCCGATCTTCTGCAGGTCGTCCTGGATCAGCACGGCCATGCGCTCGCGTATCTTGTTCCCGGAGTTCGTGATGATGGAAAACACGACCTCGTTGCCGTCTTTGTCTTTGAGCGCTCCGTTTTCCATGCGGAAGCCCTCCTCTTGCAGTTCCTTCAAAGCCGCATCGGGACTGTAGGTCTGAGGCTTCAGCTTGCTGTTGAACCAGAATTTATTGGCTGGTGAGAACGGTCCCATGGCGGGCTGGGCGTGACCGTGGAAGACCACACGGCTTAAGTCGTCGCGGTTGATCGCCTCCGAGATTGCGCGCCGGAAGTTGGCCGAGCGGAACCAGTTCTTCTTGTAGCCCGGGATCGGCGACCTGGCCACCTCATTGAACCAGAGCTGCTCGCTATCGAGAGAGGCACCTGCGTCATGCACGAGTTGCGGCGTGGTCGCAGCCAGCTTGTCGAAATATTCACTGTCAAGAGAATTGATCAGATCGACCTCTGCGCGTTTGAATCGCAGCATCTCCACATCACGGTTGGGTTGGATATCGAGCTCGATCGAATCCAGATAGGGTAGTTTCCGTCCCTGCTCGTCCGTCTTCCAGTAGTTGGGGTTGCGTTTAAGAAGAACCGATGACCCGGGCTTGTAGTCGGCCACCATGAACGGGCCGAGCACTGCCATTTCTTTCTTGGGCGAACGCTCGGAAAGAATCGCTACTTGGTCGAACAGGCGGTCGAGTCCGGCCACGGGGGCCGGAAAGCGGATCGAAATCTGAGTCGGAGAAATCACCTTGGTTTCTACGTTCCCCGCACCCGAACGAAAAGCATCGCCAGTCGGCGAATGCAGCGCCGGGTCCATCAATTGTTGAATGGTGTAAGCGACGTCCCCGGCGGAGAATGGCGTGCCGTCGGAGAACGAAATGCCGCTTCGCAATCGAAACGAGACTTGTCGACCATCCTTCGAGACCTTCCATGACATCGCCAAACCAGGCTCGAGTTCTTGCGTCTGGCGATTCACGCGGACCAGGACACCACCGGTCAAATAACGGATCGCGCCGGAGGCATCGTCCTCGACCTTTAGGGGATCAAACGTCTTCGGTTCCGAGCGCAGGCAAAACCTCAGTTCGCCACCGCCTTGAGCCGGTGCGCGCCCCAACAAAGATCCCAGACAAAGCACCGCAACTGCGATCGCCTTCCCGCAGGGATCTACCAACTGTTTTAACTTTTTTCCGTGGCGCTTCATGCGGCCAACTCCTCCTGCCTGGAAAGCAAACACTGAAACGACGTCACTACCACTACCAGCAAAATCAAAGGCACAAACTTCCATGGTTCTTCACCAACCGAGACCAGCCCTTCCAACTCTTTCAGCAAACTTCCCCACGAGGGCATGGGCTCGGCCACACCCAGCCCAAGGATTCCCAGGTTGGCCTCACTCAAGATGAAGACCGGAATCGAAATCCAAAACTGGGCGTAGAGCACGGGCTTCAAGTTAGGCACTACGTGTATCCAAAACAACCGTAGCCCGGGAAGCCCTGCCGCCCGCGCCTGCCGCACAAAATCGGAAGTGCGCAAAGTTCCCGCGGTCGTGCACAAAACGCGCGCTGCAGCGGTCCAGCCCAGAAGCCCCAGCAGCAGGAATGTCACCAATACCGAGACCAGTGGAGACACATTCAGCGGCATGAGCGCGCGCGCTGTGATCAGCAGGAACAACCAGGGCAGCGACATAAATAAATCGGTCACCGCCATCGCCACTCGCGCCCAGACGCCGCCCAAGTATCCCGCGAGTCCTCCGATCAACGCGGCCATTAGCGTGGATAGAAGAGCTGCGGCCGGAGCCAATAGCAAGGAAATCCGGGTTCCGTAAAGTACGCGGGCAAAGCGGTCGCGCCCAATTTCGTCCGTTCCCAGCCAGTGGGTGCGCGACGGAGGCGCGTTGGTCGCTTCGCGGTACTGTTTGGCGTATCCCGCGGGAGCCAGCCAGTTCGCTGCCACCGATGCACCAAGCACCAGCACTAAAACCACGCACCCCAGTTTGCGCCAGAAACTCATGATTCCTGGCCCCGCACTACATGACCGATTACATCTGCCCCGGAATTGGCCAGCAAGGTTACGAGCGTCACCAGGATCGTGATGTTCACCAGCAGTGGAAGATCGCGGGCCAGAGCGGCCTGCCAAGCCAGTTGTCCGATGCCGGCCAAGCCGCACAAAGCTTCGACAGGAATGGCCGCCCCTACCGCGAGGCTTACCGACACTCCAGCCACGGCCAGCAACTGCGGCGTCACCACCGGCATTACATGCCAGAAAAGGATGCGCGCCTCGCCCAGGCCTTTGGCTCTCGCGGTGATGATGTGAGGCCGAGAATAAGCCTTCACCAGCAGATTTCGCGCATAGCGGTACGTGTGCGGGAACACGATCAGTGCAATCGCCAATGAGCCCGGTACGTTCCACAGCACGGAGAGCAACGCCAGCACTGCGGCCGGAAGGCAGAGAAATGTTCCGCTCACCACGGTAGTAAGCGTGTCGTAGACCGAAAGCCGCAGCCATGCCGCACTCAACGCCAAGGTCAGGGTCAGCAGCCAGGCCAGGCCGAGACCCATGGTGAGCAGTCGGAGCGAGAGGGGTGCACGATCGCGCAGCAGCGTGCGTACGGGCTGTCCCAGAGCGAGTGAGGTTCCCAAGTCGCCATGCGCGGCTCGATTCATGTAAGAGAAATAAAACTTGAAGACATTGCGGTTTTGGCGCCTGGCGTCGTGCAACGCCTGCACGCTCTGTGCATTCAGGTGCGGATCCAGTTCTCGCTCATCGACGTCGAAGCCGGGCGCAAGGCGCACGAACGTCGCGGAAAATAATCCCCCGAGAAGAACAGTTGCCAGCAGGGCCAGCGCATGCCCAGCAATTTTCCATCGCAGGCGTCGCATTTATTCTCCGGAGGCGCCGTGCGCAAGGGAATTCTTGCCGGCGGCACCTTTCGCGTGGTGGGTCTGCTTCACGGAGTACATGCGCCGGTCGGCCTCGGCCAGTAATGCCTCCACGTCATAGCCATCTTCCGGACAGAAGGCCGTTCCCACGCTCAGGCTGATTACATCTTTTCCGCAGGTGTGCCGTCCCGCCTCAACAGCCGCCTCGTTCAATCGGATTGTCTTTTCCTCGACCGCTTCGGGAGTGAGCCCGGGCGCCGTGATGACAAACTCGTCGCCGCCCATGCGGGCCACGTAGTCGTAACCGCGGCAAGCATCCTTCAGGCGCGTGCTGAACTCGCGCAGCAGTTTGTCGCCTTCCAGATGCCCGAAGGAATCGTTGATCTTCTTAAGTCCGTCAATGTCGCAGACCGTCACCGCGAGCGAAGTCTTCATGCGCCGACAGCGGGTCACCTCCTGCGCCAGGTGCACGAACAGCGAGCGCGCGTTAGGCAGCCCCGTGAGGAAGTCCGTGGTCGCCGAGCTTTCCGCCTGCTGATACTTCAGGGCGTTCTCTACGGAGAGGGCTACTTTCGAAGTCACGGCTAGCAGAATCCGGAGGTGGTCCGCCGTGAAAGCGTCCTGAGTCGAGTGATACATGGCGAGCACGCCCACCACGCCGTTCAATCCCTGTAACGGAACCGCCAGGGCCGAAGCCAGCGTGGCGGTTTTCGGATCAGCGACATAGCCTGACTCCACCTGCGGGTTGCCATTGATGATGGGCTTGCAGTTCTCCGCCACCCATCCGCACAACCCCTCGCCCACGCGGATTTTCAACGACGACAGGACGCGGAAGTTTTCGCCGCTGACCAGTTCCGGCAACAACCAGCCGTTCCGGTTCACGAACACGGCGATGGAGTCGTAGGGAACCAGCTTGCGCAGGCGCATCGACAATACCGAAAGGGTCTCGCTCAGACTCAGCGAGTTCCCCAGATCCTGGCTCAATTCGAACATGGCCTGCGCCTCTTGCCGGGCCGATGCGATCGAGGTCAGGAAGTCGGAATCATTCTGCGTGTTGTCGGCCCACTTCTCGAATCCTGTGGCGGGAGCCAGTCCGCGGTCCACGCGCAGGTCTTTGGAGAACCCGCAAGGAACGAAGCCATCCTCGTAGGTCTGCGCGATGCGTTCCAGATCCACGTAGCGGCGTTCGAGAACTTCCACGATCTTCGGGTCGAACCAGGTTCCTGCTCTTTCTTTCACCCGATCCATGGCTCGATCCAGCGGCATTGCCTGGCGATACTGCCGGTC
>Ga0209415_10008420_pt1 | contig 17896 bp, 15 predicted proteins | sample PeaSoiSIISIP2007_FD_187696 | JGI IMG/M metagenome (GOLD analysis project Ga0209415, IMG submission 187696) | Peat soil microbial communities from Weissenstadt, Germany - SII-SIP-2007 (SPAdes) (version 2) | ecosystem: Environmental > Terrestrial > Soil > Wetlands > Peat | place: Germany... | reverse complement strand
ACATGATCCGGCTGTCTTTCATGATCCCCACGATGGTGATGGTGTTTTTCGGATTATTGAGCATTGCAAATTGTCTGCCCAGGGCGTCTTGGTTCGGCCAAAATCGCTTGGCCATCGCTTCGTTGATGATCGCGACTCGCAATGAGCTTTCGTCGTCTGCATCCGCCAAATCTCGACCGCGAAGCATTGGAATCTTCAAGGTTTTGAAATAGCCGCGAGACACGCGGTTGATTGTGGCGGAGGGCGCCGGTTCGCCTTTGGGTGAGGAGTATCCGGGGATGGAAATGCTTTCGTCGACCGCGCGGTCATCCATGGGCACAACGGAGGCCAGGCTGGCGGATTCGATTCCTGGAATTCCACGGACCCGTTCCAGCAGCTGTTTGAAAAATCTCTGCCCCTGGACCTTGCTGTATCCAATCTCGTTGGGGTCAATCGTAAGGTTCAAGACATTGCGCGAATCAAATCCGAGGTCGGACTTCTTGAGTCCTTGGAGGCTTCGGACAAACAGCCCCGCGACGATGAGCAGCGTCAGTGATCCACCTACTTCCGCTGCCACAAGCGCAGCCCGAAAATAGCTGCGGCCGGCGGTCAATGTCCGTCCGCCATCGTGCAGCACCTTGCCTAAATTGCTTCGCGACACGCGCAGGGCGGGCACAAGCCCGGCCAGAATGCCTGTCAGCAGCGCAACGGCGAAGGCATACGCAAATACGCGCCAATCGAACTGAAAATCGAAATTCAGCGGCAGGACGTTCTGCGCAAGCACGGGCATGGATGTGATGGCACGATTCCCGGCCAGGCCTACGATGAGTCCGCCCACGCACCCGAGGAGTGATAGAAGGACGCTTTCCGTGAGCATCTGCCGGAGGAGCCGCCCCCGCGACGCGCCCAGCGCCGCGCGCACGGTCATCTCACGATTGCGCACCGCCGCACGAACCAACAGCAGGCTGGCCACATTGATGCACGCTAAAGCCAACAATAAAGCGCCGAGTGTCAGGAAGAGCCCTGCCAATTTGTTCAGCGGGTTTGTAGGCCCGCCATTTACAATTCCGGGGGGTCGCAACGGCGTGGCGATTAGGGTGCCTGGTTTCCCCTCTCGCGGATATTGCTCCAGTATCCGCCCACCTTCGATGCGCAGCTCCGTCTGCGTGCTCGCAATTCTCACTCCGGATTTCAGTCGGCCGAAAATCAATAGGCGTCGAGCCTTTGGATTTGTGAACAGGTCCGCCGCTGCGGGTGATTCGACGCTTACCATGCCGAGCGGCAGGTAAGCTTGCATCTCCACAATGGGTGTCGGTCCAGGAAATCCCTTTGGCGCCACGCCGACAATGGTTACCGGGCGCCCATCGATCGAAGCTGGCTTGCCAATAACCGATGGATCCCCGCCGAATCGTGATTGCCAGTATTTGTAGCTCAACACCACGACGGGATCTGCTCCGGCACTATTCCCCTCACCGGGCAAAATAAATCTACCCATAAACGGCTTAATTCCGAGAAAATCGAAAAAATTTCCGGTCACAAAAGCGGTCTGGATGGGCTGCGTCTTGCCGTCCACGGTGAGTCCATCTGGCCCGGTCTGGTCTCCAGTCAAGCCCCCAAAGACGAACCCGGCCTCGTCAGAAAACAGATTCCCGGTCTGCGAGCGGATGTCCCGAAATTCAGGATAGGAAAATTGGGTGTTCGTGTTTGCACCCCCCTGCGAAAAACCAAGGTAGGTAATTTGTTCTGGTGATTGGACAGGAAGGGGGCGAAGGATCAGCCAATCAACCATGCTGAAGATCATGCTGTTTGCGCCGATGCCCAGCGCCAGAGTCAGTACCGCAGTAGCGGTAAAGCCGAGACTTTTCCTTAACATGCGCAGACCGAATCGCACATCCTGGGTGAAATTCTCAATAAAGTTCACTCGCCTGGTGTCCCGGCATTCCTCCTTGGATCGCTCCAGGTCACGCAATTCAATCATGGCAGTCCGTCGCGCCTCCGCCGGCGCCATACCCTTGGAAATGTTCCGCCGCGTTTGGCTTTCAATGTGATCGCGCATCTCCTCATCCAACTCTTGTTCCACCGCGGGGCGGCGAAATAAGGAACGCAATCGTAAGGGCACGGTGTAAATCCATTTCTCCAGTTGCATGGTCAACTCCCCAAATCCTGTAGAAAAGCCCGTTCTGAATCGAGGATTCACGCTTCCTTCAACTTTACGACACGCGAAATCGCTGCGGAGAGCCGGCTCCAATTTGCGGCTTCCCTCAACAGATGCTTGCGCCCAAGCCGCGTCAGTGAATAAAACTTGGCTCGCCGGTTGTTTTCGCTTGGTTTCCACTCCGCGGTGATCAAGCCTTCCTGCTCGAGTTTGTGTAATGCCGGGTACAGCGATCCATCGCTAACCCGAAGGACTTCATCGGAAATTTCCTTCAGACGTTCACTGATGGACCAGCCGTTCAACGGCTCCAGCGCCAGAATTTTCAGCAAAAGCAAATCCAGTGTCCCCTGGACCAAATCGGTTGGTTTGCTCAAACGCCTTGCCTCCAGTGAATCATTCGACGAGATCTGAAACCGCCCTCTCGGTTACCGAGCTTACAATACACTTCTTCCTCTCGGTAAGCAAGTGGAAAAGATATTGGCGTGGAAATCGCCGTCGGACGGGGCGGCGCAAAGACTGGAGTGAATGCCGGAAAAGTTTACGGCTGACGGCCGCGCGCGCCGCTCTGCCACATGGACCAGATCCCGATTTGCTGCATCTGTTGCGCCAGGCCTGTTTGCTTCAGCATGCTCTCTATTTCGCTCCGCGTTTGACGCCGGCCGAATGGCGCGGCTTGTTCCGCGATTCCGAATGCCGTGATGCCGATAATGGCCGCATTGATTTTCACTTCGCGAATGTCCACTTTGTCGAGCGTGTCCGAGGCTGCGTGATAATTCACCATGTAATTCGCGGGTTCCTGGTTGGCCACCAGCGTGGGCACGCCCTCGAGCATGAAATCGAAATGGTCGGTGCCCCAGATGGCGTCGGGCGTGTGTTGCGTCACCCCCCAGGATTCCACCGGCTTCAGGATGGTACGCAGCGCCGGTTCCGTGTCTGTTCGTCCTCCAAGCGAATATCCCGTGATTCGGCCGGTGCCCTCATCTATCGCGATTGCGCCGGCCACGCGATCCATCTCCGCTCGATGCGCGCGCACGTAGGCCCATGATCCGAGCAGCCCCTGCTCTTCGCCTGAAACCAACATGAAACGGATGCTGCGCCGCGGCTTCAGGCCGGTGGCCACGATGTCCCGCGCGACCTCGATCACCAGCGCGGCGTTGCATCCGTTGTCGAGCGCGCCGGTGCCCAGCTCCCATGAATCCAGATGCGCTGCAACCACAACATATTCGTCGGGCTTTTCGCGCCCTCGGATTTCCGCGATCACGTTTTGTTGCTCTGCGGGACCGCCGATGTGATTTGGGATGTCGAGTTTTGCCCGCACGCTCTGGCCCGCGGCCAGAAATCGTGCCAGCCGCTCCGCGTCTTCACGAGCGACAATGGCCTGTGGCAAGCGGTCAAGCTTGCCTTCGGTGGAATTCGTGTGACGGTAGAGCAGCAAGTGTTCACGCGAAGACATCCAGAAAATTGCCGAGGCGCCCGCGCCGATGCTGCGGTCAATAATTCCGGGTGCCTCCATGTACTCAGCGAAAAGCCCGTCGAGCGTCTGCAACACCGCGGAATGTACTAGGACAATTGCGCCGCGCGCTGCGCCGCCAACGCGCGCGAAATCCGGCGCCGTGCCGTCGCCAACATCCACCACATTCGCTGTGATTCCGCCAGGGGGAGTGGCTGGCCCCCACCCAATCGATACCAACCTCACGGGGAACGGATGCGCCCCAAGAATTTCGAGCTGCGTTGCGCCCTCGCTCCAGTTCACTGGAATTGTGTAAGTTTCCGTTTTTACATTTTCCACACCGGCGGCGTGAAACGCGTCCATGGCCCACGTGATCGCCTTGGCCATGGCCGGCGAGCCGGTCTGGCGCCCTCCGATTTCATCCGTGAGTTGCCGCAGGTTTTCGTAAAGAGGTGATGGCCCCAGCGCATTGGCGATAATTTTTGGCGCGGCCTCCTCACAGAGCGATTCACCCGTTGCCGAGCACGCGCCGTTTTGTCCTGCGGCCTGGCCCGCGGCCAGAATCTTCTTCAGCGGGTCCTGCTGAGGCGGCAAACTCTGTGCCCAGATTGCGCAGGTTGTCCCTAGGCAGAAAATGGTTCCGGCCAGGAAGGATGCTGACCGTAATATTTTCAACAATTTGCTCATTGAAATTGACCCCTCGCCGAGCATCGCTGCGCTTGCGATGCCAATTTGCGAATCATGCCTCGCTCGCGATTAAGTCCGCGACGCGCGCGACTTGAACCATCTCCTTCACGTCATGTACTCGAACGATGTGCGCGCCGCCCAGAATCGCCGACGCAACCGTTGCGGCCGTTCCCCAGATTCTTTCTTCCGGCGGCGCGGGCGATGCAGCGCTCCCCAGGGCGGTGCCCAGAAACGCCTTACGCGACGTCCCCATCAGCAGAGGATATCCAAGCGTTGCCAGCCGCGGCAGACACGCCAGCAACTTGAAATTCTGATGGTAATTTTTCCCGAACCCGATACCGGGGTCGAGCACAACTTGGGATCGCGCTATCCCCGCGCGGCGGGCGCGAGCCGCCGCAGCCCGCAATCCTGCCGATACATCACGGATTACGTTCCGTGCGAATGGTCCTTTCTGCATCGTTGCCGGGCCGCCGCGCATGTGCATCAACACGATGGGCACTCGCGCACGGCGTACAACCTCGCCCAGCTCGGCGTCGAATTGCAGCGCCGACACGTCATTCACAATTTCCGCCCCCGCGCGCGCAGCCGCTCTTGCCACTCCCGCCTTTCGCGTGTCAATGGAAATGGGAATTCGCAATTTGCCCCGCAAGGCTTCGAGAACAGGCATCACGCGGGCCAATTCTTCCTCCATGGAAACGTGCGCAGATCCAGGCCGCGTGGATTCTCCGCCAATGTCAACAATGTCCGCGCCCTCGGCCTCCATTCTCAGCGCCCGTTCCACCGCATCCTGCGTGTCCAAACATTGTCCGCCATCGCTGAAGCTGTCCGGCGTGACATTGACCACGCCCATAATCAGCGTCCGTTCGCCCAGCACCAGCGTCCGCGACGGCAGCCGCAGTCGAAATTTTCGGCGGCGAATCATCGTGCCAGTGTAATTCAACCGCGTCCACCAATGAAAATTCCTGATGACGCAATCGTGCCCGGCAATGGTCTTGCTACTGGGAAAAGGGGACGTAATAACTTGGCCGGCAATCCAACCGCGCACCCGGATGCGCACCTAGATGCTCGCCCGACTGGCTGAATCCGATCGTCACCAAGTGCCAACCGGACTTATCCACGGAAGCGCTGGGATAAAATCCCAGCATGTATTCAGTGCGCAACGTGGCTGCAATGCGTCCATAAACCTCGCTCAGCGTCCCAGTCTCGCGCAAGAAATAGAGCGTTCCTCCCGCGCGCCGCACCAACTCCGCAAGAAATGCCGTATACGCTGGAATTTCCATTTTGCGCGACCCCTCTGAAATCAGCGTCACCTTGCTGTGCGCGGCGAGCCACGCCTCCGTCATTCCCTTGGGCCGGTTCTCCGTCGAAATCACGAACATTTCAATTCCTGATCCGGCAAGCGTCCTGACAACATCTTCAAACGTCAGCCGGTTCGCGTTCACACCCGCCACAGGGAGCATGCTCGACGGATTCCAGCTCAGACCCAGCCCGCTGTCCTGCCCATCGGTCAACAGCAGGATCGCTTTGCGTCCCGCCGGAGCGCGCGGCCCGGTGAACAATCTCTGCGCCGTCAGATAGACGGACCCGTAGATATTGGATCCGGTCTCCTCCACTGCCCGAAGCACCTGCACACGACCAATGGAGGCCTCCAGCAACTTCCGGTCATTGGAGAATGGCAACAGGATATGCGGATGACCGGCGAATGCCACCACCGCAACCTCATCCCGGGGGGAAAGTTGGCGCCCCAGGGCCCGCGCCGCCGCTCTCATCTCATCCAGGGAATGGAATTCGCTGGGGCTGGCATCAATCACCTGGGCAATGTGCGCGGGTTCCGTGGAGGAATCCAGATGCACCAGTGACTGCGTCTCGCCATCGGCGTGTAGTTGAAAATCGCTCAGCGCCAGATTTCGCAGAGGGGCGCCATCACCACCCAACGCCGAGCAGCCAATTTCCACCAGCCGAACCTGAGCACGAATCGTAACTGGCCCTCCGGATTTTGTGGACGGGGGCGCAGTCCCCGCCGCAGCTGAATGTTTCGGGGCTAAGCGCAATTCGCCGGTCACCGGATCGCGCAAGTACTCAGTATCTTTGTCGATTTGCTGCGCGCGAGGAAGTTTCTGTGGCGCGCTCGTTTGACCCCGTGCCGTCCCGCCGCCGGCCACGCACAAAATGAACAATAAGCCAAACACCGCTGCTGAAGGCATCTTTTGATGCGCGTCAAGAATACAGTGAGCCCGATAACTCATGTACTTGGAGTTTGATGCGCCGTGGGTCAATCGAGGTCGAAATCGCGCACAGGTTTTTTCACCGGCTCGCTTTGCGCCTTTTTCAAGCCTTCTTCAAATTTGCGAGAGAGCACATCTTCCTTCTTTTGTTCCGCCATCCACGATTCGCGGAACTTGTCCTCGCGCTTGCGCGCTTGCTCCGCCAAAATGTTTGCGGAATCAGTCAGATCGACATCCGGTCCGGCCTTCACTGGAACGGCATGCGACAACACCGCTTCAAGGTCGGGATCAATCTTGAGCTTCGCCTGGCAGCATGGACAGGTTACTTCGATGGACCGGGAATTCTTTGCCATGGCCTTATTCTACGCCCAACTGGCATGCGCCAAAAGCACCCGCCCGGCGCAACTCCCAAAAAGTGGCCGCCGGGCGGAAGTATCGTCTGAAACGCTAATTTGAAATTTAGCCCTTGGTGAATCCCGGTGCCGGCCGCAATTCCGGCCTCCCGACTGGTTTCGGATCCGCAGCGGGCAGTGGAGAAGGCGGCCCGGATGGGGGCGTCCGCACCTTATCAGGCAGAGGTGTGCCGTCTATCAGCATCTTGATTTCGGTGGCGTCAAGCACTTCCCGTTCGAGCAATGCCAGCGCAATTCGGTCGAGGGCATCCCGATGCGACATCAACACGTCCTTGGCGCCCTCATAGGCCTTCATGATGATTCTCTGCACCTGATCATCAATCCGCACAGCCGTGCTCTCTGAAAAATCGCGGTGCTGCGCGATTTCGCGGCCCAGGAAAATTGCCTCTTCCTTCTTGCCGAACGCCAGAGGTCCGAGCTCGCTCATCCCCCAATCGCAAACCATTTTGCGCGCGATTTCCGAGGCGCGCTCGATGTCATTGCCCGCGCCCGTAGTCAAGTGGCTGAGCACTATCTCCTCAGCAGAGCGGCCGCCCATCAGCACCGTCAGCGTGCCTTCAAGGTACTCCTTGGTGTAGGTGTGCTTGTCATCGATCGGCAATTGCATGGTGATGCCCAGCGCCATACCGCGCGGGATAATGGTCACCTTGTGTAGCGGATCGGTGCCCGGTGTCATGGCCGCCACCAGCGCGTGACCCGCTTCGTGGAAGGCCGTGTTCCTCTTCTCCTCTTCGGAGAGGATCATGGACTTCCGTTCCACGCCCATCAGCACTTTATCTTTGGACATCTCAAAGTCCGCCATGCACGCAGCCTTGCGGTTCTGTCGGGCAGCCCATAGCGCCGCTTCATTCACCAGATTGGCCAGGTCAGCGCCCGAAAATCCTGGAGTACCGCGCGCCAATACGGAGATATCCACATCGTCGGAAAGAGGCACCTTGCGCATGTGCACGCGAAGTATTTCCTCCCGCCCTTTGATATCGGGACGGGGCACCACGACACGCCGGTCGAATCGTCCGGGGCGCAGCAGGGCCGGATCCAGCACATCAGGACGGTTGGTGGCCGCTATCAAAATCACGCCTTCGTTGGACTCAAACCCGTCCATTTCCACCAGCAACGCGTTGAGCGTTTGTTCCCGCTCATCGTGTCCGCCGCCCAGACCCGCGCCGCGGTGGCGTCCGACCGCGTCAATTTCATCAATGAAAATGATGCAGGGCGCATTCTTCTTTCCTTGCTCAAACAGATCGCGGACGCGGCTTGCGCCCACGCCCACAAACATTTCGACGAAGTCCGATCCGGAAATGGAAAAGAACGGCACGTTCGCCTCGCCGGCAATCGCGCGAGCCAGCAAGGTCTTGCCCGTTCCCGGAGGGCCTACCAGCAGAACTCCCTTCGGAATTCGGCCACCCAGTTTTTGGAATTTTTGCGGGTCCTTCAGGAAATCAATAATTTCCTGTAGCTCTTCCTTGGCTTCGTCTATCCCCGCGACGTCCTTGAAGGTGGCCTTCTTTTGTTGAGCCGTAAGCAGCCGCGCACGCGACTTGCCAAAGCTCATGGCCTTGTTTCCACCCGCTTGCATCTGGCGGATCATGAACACCCACAAGGCAAACAGCACCACGAAAGGAAGCAAGTTGATGAGAATGGAAATCCAGTCGCCGTGTGTAACTTCTTTTACGTTGATGCGCACGCCCTTATCGCGCAGCTCTTTCACCAGGTCCGGCGCAGCTTCCTTGAAAATCGTGACATGGAATTTGGTGTCCGGTTCCCGGTATTCGCCATCCACGTCATAGCTGTTGGCCGAAAGATTCAGCGTGACTTCCTTGATGTTGTTGTGGTCCACGCTGGCCATGAACTCGCCAAATGTGGTCTCCGTCGTCCGCCCGGACTGGCTCTTGGGCGTAAATACCTGCCACAGTACAAATGCGAGCAGTATGATGCACAACCAAACTAGTATTGTTTTTGCTGCTGAACTCGAATTCACGAATTTACCCGCCTTGGGCGTGCCGTGCCGGACTTTCGCCTTGTCTTCCTGCTCCCACCTTTGCCGGAAAGCTGATTGCCAAGCGTTCCGACATAGGGAAGATTGCGGAAATGCTCCTGGTGCCCTGCCAGCCCATACCCTATCAATTGATTAGATGCCCCAACGAAGCCAAAGTAATCCGGCTTCAAGTCCACGCGGCGGTCATCCGGCTTGTCTACCAGCACGGCGATACGCAGCGATCTGGGGCGGCTTTCCATCAGCCTCTTGCACAGGAAATCCAGAGTAACCCCCGTATGCAGCACGCTCGATACGATCAAAATATCTTTGCCGCGCAACGCCGGAGGCTTGCTGAAAAAAACCTCGCGGCGGGTGAACCCGCTCAGTTCCACATCCCGCGTCTCACTCCGCACAAAATGGCAAACGACGGGCCTGGAAACGCGTCTTAAAAGGTCAGCCGCAAAGATGAACGCGTCTTCGAGAATTACCACCGCGTCCACCGTCCTGCCGGCGTAGTCCCGTGATACTGCTCGGCCCATCTGCGCCATCCGCGACGCCAATTTAGCGCTGGAATAAACTACCTTCGGTTTCTCACTCAAAAATGCTCCTCGCAAATCACCAGCACTTTGCGTGTTTCCTCACCCGTGAGAAACCGCTGGGCCACCGGAAAACCTCTGGCCCAAACCAACTCGCCGGCACTGGTGAGCACAGGCCAACTGCGGCGCTCGCGCAGCGCAATTCTTCGTTCGCGGAACAGTTGCTTCAACTTGCGGGCGCGCAGGCGTCCCTGGGGCCGAATGGCGTCGCCGGGGAGCCAGTTCCGCACCACAAAGGGCGCACGAATACAGCTCCAATCGGCGAATACCGCCTCAGGATTAGTGTCCCTCTGCCCGGCAGGCCAGTCAATCACTTTCAGCCGGATACGTCTCCCAATCTGCGGTAGCTCAACTTCCAGTTCATTCAGGCCTTCCAGGGGAATGGTTCGTTGGAATTCCGCCTCACCAACCGATCCCTCTCCCGTCTGACGTGGCACTCTCCGGCTGAATCGCAGTTCGTCAAAACCGCGCTCCACGGCAATTCCATGTGGCAAGTGAATCTGGTGTCCGCTGGTGGAAGTTGTTGCCAGGCTCAGGATGTCCTCGATGTGCCGGCTCGTGAATCCTAGTCGATCTCCCTTCAACTCCGCCAGGATCCGACGAATGATTCTGGTCGTGACCGGCGCCATCACGCCACGATCCTGCTCGGCCTCTCCAGCAAAATCCAACGGCATCAATAAATCCTGGATCACGATGCTTTGCGCCTCTCCCTCGCGCCGGACAAGCTCCCCGAAACGCTCCTCGGCCACGGCCGCCCAGAACCACTCGTCCTCCCGAGCCAGCGTGCCGAGCTGGCTCAGGTGCGATACAATCGCGGGTTGAAAATCCTCTTCCAGAAGGGGCAGTAGGCGCCGGCGAATCCGGGCACGCAGCTTCGATTCATCAAGGTTTGACGAGTCCTCGCGCCAGGTCTGGCTTCGCGCTTTCAGGAACTCCCGCAGTTCGGCTCTTCGGATTTCAATCTGCGGGCGCACGATATTCCCGGCAACGGGATAAATCCCAGCCAGCCCGGCGGGCCCGGTGCCACGAATGATTTTGGCCAGAATAGTTTCGGCCTGATCGTCAGCCGTGTGCCCCACGCACACCCGCTTGACGCGCCCTGCCTGCACCAGCCCCTCAAAGAAAGCGTACCGGCATTTTCGCGCGGCATCTTCCAGATTGGAACCTGATGCTTTCGCTTGGAACGCAACATTCTCGCGTCCAGCGATAATTTCCAGACCCAGTCTTTCCGCCAGTTCGGCCACAAACCGCTCGTCTTCGTTGGATTCTTCGCCGCGCAACTCGTGATTAAAATTCAGGACCAGCAATCGGATTCCGAGCGCTTCTCGCAACCCTTTCAATAGCAGAAGGAGCGCCACCGAATCCGCCCCGCCCGAAACCGCGACTCCGGCAACATCTCCGGCTCTTAGCATGCCGTGGGTGCGGATGGTGGCCAGCACTCGCTGGTCAATTTTATCCATGTTGGAAATCATTTCATCGCGCGGGATTGAGCCGCGCTAACTATGGTAGCAGCCGCATGCAACGCACGGCAATCATTTGCAGGGATTGGCAGGTGAAAATAGAAGCTAGCTGGATAATTGTTGCGCCATCAGGCCCCGGCTATAGTTAATCCGGCGGTCAAGCGCAATGGCCGCAAAATGGGCGCAACGAGAAAGCTCCCGCTCTGTCCAGGAAACCACCCCGGGGATATACCGTCCCGAAATTGTGCGGAAAACACTCAGCAGTCTGTAATAAGCGCGCACCGCCGCGATTCTGGCCCGATCCTTGCCGGACTCCGGGCACAGCCGCGCCAGTTGCAGTAAGCGCGCGAACTCCGCTCCATCGATTTCAGGATCTCGGATTCCAGTAACTTCGCGAACTTGATCGGAAACTGGCTGCGTAACCGTTGCTGCGATCACCGAACGGCAATAGGAGATGAAAAACTGCAGCAACGCCACAACCGACAACACGAAAATGAGCGCGGTGGTCATCGCGCGGCCGCCGTCACGCGAGCTGTGGCCAGCCGCGCCCCTTCAGGGATTTTCAGGAATGTATAACCCCACGCCAGGGGCAGCCAAAGCGACATGATGTAAGGTCCAAATTTCCACATTGAACTTTCAGGATAAATTACCGCTAAGGCCCAGCTCGCTGCGTACGCGCTGAAGTAGACACCAAGCGAGAGTACCAGCTGGATCAACTGCGTTCGCGTTTCATGCATCTTCCGGACTGCCGCCCACAAAACGTAAGTGATCACCGCGCCAATGAAGTATAGGTTCTGGGAAAGCTTGGCGACAAAGTGCGTCAGCATCTGGTCCTGGGCCTGGCGCACGACGAAGTAGGAAACCGCGGAGATCAATCCCAACACAAGAATTGCGCCGATGCGGATGTAAGTTTCCGCACCCATTTCATGGAATACGTGCGCGAAGAGTGCCATCAAAGCAAAGAACAAGCAGATGGTCAGCAGGGCGTCCGAATAATAATAAAAATAGAAGTATTGCGATGAGGCGAGGCCGAACTTCACCAAGACCATAAAACGGACAATTGTGAATAGGGATGCTACTAACATATAGAAATTAAGGGGGAAAAACTGAAGGAAGGACTTAGCTCTGATCGCGCACACTACCACGCCAATCTGCAATAATGCAGTCAGGAACCACACGGCAAATTCGAGCGTCCTGGACATGAGTGTCCAATTCAGGTAGCGCTCACGCCCAGGTTCGCCCGAGACTTACGGAGTCATGCCACTCGGGCTAAACGAAGGCTCATCCCGCGTGGCCGATCCGGTTTAACTGCTCGGCCACGGCGGAATAATTCCGCCACCGTTAGCCGTCTGTACCTGAGCGTGCTGTACCGACAGGTTGGAAACAACGATTGCGCCTGTCAGGCCTAGCACGGTGAGCACAGCTATTGCTAGCCACTTCTTCATAACCCCTCCGTGATGCGAACAACGGGGGGATTATACGCCCACCTGTGCCACTAAGGTACATAGACGGCTTTTTCTGTCATTTGTGTCTAATCAGTACACACCACCACTGTTTGGCCCATCGGCAGATATACCTCTACCGCTAGGGTCAGCACGTGAAAACTTTCCAGAAGCAGAGTAACGTTCAGGTCAGAATAGGGTCAATGGGCCTAAAGTACTACGTTGAGGGCAGTTTTTCAGTCGAAATTTGGGTGGGGTTGAAGGCTGGGCGTTGCCCATAAGTCCAACCCATGATTAAGTCCGCCCCCCTCCCACAATCCTTGATCGCTTGACACCCCTATTCAGCGTTCTTACTATGGAAATCCCTTCAACGGCCGGCGTAGCTCAGGGGTAGAGCGAGGGTCTCATAATCCCTAGGTCGTGAGTTCGAGTCTCACCGCCGGCACCAGCTTTATTATTTCGATTACAAGTTGCTCAGCAAGTTCACACGTTTCCGTTGTCCTGAACACTTCCCTTGCCGAGGCTCAAATGCAGAGGATGTTGTGATGAATCTTCGTGTACCCGTGTTCCGCAGCCCAAATATTCAAGGGGAGGCTCGCAAGTTCGTCGACCACTGGAACCGCAAGCGCCGTTTTTGTAAGGTCAACCGTCTTGATGTAGCAGTGGCAGGTGTCGCACGCTTCCACGCGTACGTGGCCGATCTGCTGAGCGGAATACACCGCGAGTTTGTGCACATCTTCTTCACCGCAGGCAGGGCACACAATTCGCCGAAATTCCCACTCCCCCGAACACAGCGAGCAGATCAGAGACCGCTTCCCCCCATCGCCCTCGGGGCGAAGCACTCCGACAATCGGCTTCGAGCCGCACAACGGGCACACTTGTGGAGTCCCGTCGGGCACAGCCCAATCGGTGTTTGCCGCGATGCACTCGGCATAAGGCTGTAGGAAAATCCATGCGATCAGTGCTTCCGCGGGTGTAAGACTCATCTCCAAATCCGCGCCATCGTGCCAGAACTCCTCTAGGATTTCTTTCCAGCGGTTGCTGTCGCGCAAATGCAACTCGCGCACAGATAGAGCAAGCGCAGCCGGTGCGTGTCGCTCAATATGTGAAAGGAATGCTGAGAAATGTGGAAGCAGGAAAACCAAATCCAGTTCTTGCCTTAACGTGCCCGCGAAACCTGTCCTCTTCATTTTCCCGCGCGCGGATTCCGCTTCGCCGTACAGCGATTGCTGAAATCGCGCAATTTTTTCGTAAAAAAGGAGCCCTTCGGAGGCGTATGGATGCGTGGAGGCCAGTTCCTGCGCGCGGCGAATTCGCCGCTCCCACTTACCTTCCTTCATTTCCTCGCCGGGGAGCTGCCCATCACCCGGTCGTACCACAGCCGGTGAAACACCTGCGCCCAGCTCATGGAAACATCTCCGTGCAGCATGGAGCGGTTCGCACCGCCTTCAAGGAACAATGCCATGTACAGATGAATCATGAACAATCCAATGGTCAGCAGCGCTGCAATCGGGTGGACCAATATCGCAAAGTATCGGAGATAGCGCAGGTTCCAGGGAATATATTCCGTGAACCAAAGAATTACGCCAGAAACCAGCAGCGCAATCGCGCACCACAAGAAACCCCAGAAGAGCTGCTTCTGGCCTCCGTTGAACTTGTCCGCGGGGGGCATTTTGTCGTCTTCGTTGCGAATGTAAAGCGGCAGCGCCTTAGCCCACGTCCGGTCGGCATCGGTTAAATGCATTTGCGACGCCCATTGGCGATACATCAAAACGATCCCCGTGCTGAATATCAAGCCGACCCACGGATGCAGATCGCGAACGACTGTGCCGCCGCCCAGCACCACGGCAATCCAGAACAGCCACGGCGACCAAAACGCCAGCCCCGTCAACAGCAGGTAAACGTAGGAAAGCCCAACGGTCCAGTGCACGGCGCGCTCATGGAATTCGTACCTCAGGATGCGTCCGCCGGGAAGAAGGTGAGATTCTTCTTTCATCCTTTTACCTCCTTCTTGGGGACGTCCGACAAAATGTTTTCCGTCTTGGGGCCAAACCGCAGATAGTGGATCGCCATCCCCGCCAGCCCGGCGATCATCGCCAGATTCCCCAGCCACTTCAGCGGAGACTTCCACAGCTTCACGGTCCACGGAATTGTGGGGTTCGACGGCAGCCCGCCGTACGCTTCCGGATTGGTTAAGTCGTGTAGCACATATATCACGTGCGTCCCGCCCACTCCTGCGGGATCGTACACGCCCGCATTGGCAAAGCCCGATTGCTCCCTCAATTGCACCGCGCGCCTCTGCGCCAGGTCCTTCATGTCATCTTTCGTCCCGAAGTGCAGGCATCCGGTCGGGCAGCTCTTGATGCACGCTGGCTCCAGCCCCTCGCTCACGCGGTCCACGCACAGCGTACACTTGAAAACTTTCTTCGCCTGCGGGCTGAACTTCGGAATATTGAATGGGCATCCGCTCATGCAATATCCGCAGCCGATGCAGTGGTCCTGCTGGAAATCCACGATCCCATTCATGTATTGCACGATCGCGCCGTCCGCCGGACATGCTTTCAAACACCCGGGCTCTTCGCAGTGCATGCACTGGTCTTTGCGCATTAACAGCATCAGGCTGCCGTCTTCGCGCTCATGCTCGTTGAACTTGATCAGGTTCCAGTAATTCCACTCCGTGTTGGGCATGGTCTGGTAGCTGTTGTCGAAAACGGTTTGTGAAAACGAAAGCCCATTCCATTCCAGGCAGGCCACCTCGCACGCCTTGCAGCCAATGCAGGTGGATGTGTCCACCACTTTGCACACATCAAACTCGCGCTTCACCCCCGCGCCAGGGACTGGCCCGGAGTGTCCCGATATCGCTCGAATTTCCAACGTAGCCTGGCTCATGACCGCCTCTCCCTAGGCCTTTTCCAGTTTCACGAGGAACCCTTTGAACTCGGGCGTGAATGCATTCGGGTCTACCACGGTTGGTGAAAGATAATTCAGCGGTGTCCTCGCATTTCTTTCCGCATCCTCCTGGATCCCACGGAATCCCTGGTGAATCGGTATGCCGATTTGATAGACCTTCTTCCCATCAAACTGCATGGACTTGATCCGCTTGGTAACAAATGCTTTCGCGATGTAAACTCCGCGCGCGCTTGTCACCTTAACTTTTTCTCCCCCTCGGATCCCCAATTCGTCCCCCAATTCCGCCGGTATCTCCACGAACGGTTCGGGAATCAGCTGCACATTCATGGGATTATTTTTCGTCCAGTAGTGGTATTGCTCGGTCAAACGATACGTCGTGCAAACAATCGTGTAGCCCTGCTCGACGGTCCCGTACTTGTCCGCCGCCGTGGTGAATTTCTTCACAACGGGACTAGTCGATTGCTGCGGGTGCAACGGGTTTTGAATCGGGCTTTCAATCGGCTCGTAATGTTCCGGGAAAGGTCCGTCGGCCATGGCGCCCAGCGGGACAAATAATCGCCCGATCCCTTCCGGATTCATAATGAACGGCCCCATGTGGTCTTTCGGATTTGAATCCACTTTGAAATCGGGCACGTCATTGCCCGCCCACTTCTGGCTCGATTCACTCCACCAGATTTGCCGTCGCGAGGCATCCCACGGCTTGCCGTCTGTGTCGCAGGAGGCGCGGTTATACATGACCCGGCGATTCGATGGCCACGACCAGGCCCAGTTTGGATAAATCCCCAACCCCGAAGGATCTTCCGTCCCGCGCCGCTGCAACATTGGCCCCGCTTCGGTCCAGGATCCGCAATAGAGCCAGTTGCCGCACGAGGTGCTTCCGTCGTCTTTCAGCCATGCGAAGCCTGGTAATTGTTGACCGGTCTTGATCTGCTGCTTGGTGACGGGATCCTCGAGGTCCGCCAGCGCCTTCCCGTTGATTTCCTTGGCAATCTCCCCCAGCGCAGGATGCTGCGGATCGGTGTAAGCCCAGGTCAAATTCAGAATCGGGTCCGGGAACTTCCCGCCCTGCGATTTGTACAAATCCCTCACCCGCAGGAATATCTGCGCGATGATGTCTTGATCCAGCCGCGCATCGCCCGGCGGAGGCAGCGCTGCATTTTTCCATTGCAGCCACCGCGCTGAGTTCGTGAAGCTCCCGTCTTTTTCGGCAAACCCCGCGCAGGGCAGGCGGTACACTGTGGTCTGAATGGCCCTCATATCCGCTTCGCTGGTGCCGGGCGCTCTCCAGAACTCGCTGGTTTCATCGGGATAAATCTCGCCCACCACCAGCCAGTCCGCTTTCTTCAGCGCATCAATATTCTTCTGCGTGTCCGGCCCGATCATCACCCCGTTCATGCCGAACGCGAACATGCCCTTCACCGTGCCGCGATACATGTTGTCCCAAATTTGCGCCCATGAATAATTCCGGTCCACTTTCGGCAGGTAATTGAACGCGAAGTCGTTTTCCTTCTTCGCCGCATCGCCATACATGGCCTTCAAGAGCGACACCGCAAATTTCGGCGTGTTCGACCAATAATTGAAGGAATCCCACGGCGCGGGTTTGGAGGCGGTCGGCGTGATCCGCTTGAGGTAGGCCGCAAAATCGGAATCGGCGGGAGTCGGAACCTTCAGGTACCCGCACAAATTATCGAAGATTCCCGCCATGTCCGTGGCGCCCTGAATATTGGAGTGTCCGCGCAGGGCGTTCACTCCTCCCCCCGCGCGCCCCACATTTCCCATCACCAGTTGCAACATGGCCGCCGTGCGAATCATCTGCGTGCCGTAGGTGTGCTGTGTCAGCCCAACGGCGTAAATGATCGTCGCGACCTTTTTCATGTCGCCGCCCTTGCGGATGGACGTGAACAAGTCGGCAGTGTTCAGGAACTGTTCCCGCGGAATGCCCGTAATCTTCTCCACCATTTCGGGCGTGTATCTCGAATAGTGTTGCTTCAATAGCTGAAACACACAGCGCGGATTCTTGAGCGTCAAATCGTAGTTAACATTCGGAGGCAACAGAGGGGGAGGCGGCGCAGCCCCGGCGGGGGCTTTGGCGGCAACCACATGGGCGGCCGCGCCCTTGCCCGGTCCGCTCCCTTCCTCATAATTCCACGAAGCTTTGTCGTAGGTGTGCGATGCGGAGTCAAATCCCGAAAACAGGCCATCCTCGGGGAGCTTGAATCCTTCCTTAATAATGAAGGACGCATTCGTGTAGTTGATCAGGTAATCTTTGGCGTAGCGCTCATTCTGGATCGCGTAGCTGATCAGCCCGCCCAGAAACGCGATGTCTGCCCCGGCGCGAATCTGCAGGAACTGGTCCGCAGTGGCTGCGGTCCGCGTGAATCGCGGGTCCACCACAATCATCTTGGCGTTGCGGTTTCGCTTGGCTTCAATGGCCCACTTGAATCCGCAGGGATGGTTCTCGGCGGGGTTCCCGCCGATGATCAACATCATGTCGGTGTTCTTGATGTCGACCCAGCCATTGGTCATCGCCCCGCGTCCGAATGTTGGTCCCAAACTTGAGACCGTGGGGCCGTGTCAAACACGGGCCTGGTTTTCCAGGTAGCA
>Ga0209415_10008419_pt1 | contig 17897 bp, 20 predicted proteins | sample PeaSoiSIISIP2007_FD_187696 | JGI IMG/M metagenome (GOLD analysis project Ga0209415, IMG submission 187696) | Peat soil microbial communities from Weissenstadt, Germany - SII-SIP-2007 (SPAdes) (version 2) | ecosystem: Environmental > Terrestrial > Soil > Wetlands > Peat | place: Germany... | reverse complement strand
ACGAGAGCTGCCGTGCTCCAATAGGACACGAGGATCACAGCTGCTGCCGTCGACAACACGCGCCGCCGCGCCACCTCCCCCTCAGCCTTGTGGAAGAAATAGAAGATCCCGGCGCCCAACCGCGAGCCCGCAAAGATCGAAACGACTTCAAGGACCATTGTGATCAACTGCAGAACGCCGTAGTCGCTGGGCGTCAGGAATCGGGTGTAGACGGGCAGCATCAAGAAGCCCACGGCCCGGTTCATGAGGACCCCGAGTCCGTAGACCAGCGTGTGCTGGCCGATTCGCCCGAGGGACGGCAGACTTGGTGTGGTGTCGCGAGCGGGAGCGTCCACGTCAGTACTCATCAACGCCCCATGCGAGGGTGCTCCCCACGTACTGCAGCACTTTGCACCTCGCCACCCACGTACGGCGGAGTGTCGAAAGCCGGTTGCCGTAGGCCCGTGCTGGTGGACGCCGCTCGCGGGTAGACACTGCGCTCGTGCCCGGCTCGCAACGAGTCACCCGCCACTGTTCGGTGTTGGACATGATCGCGCCGATGTGCTGTGGTCCGGATCCGGGCAACGGGAAGTCCGAGCGACCGGCGCAAACCGCAGCTATGGGCGATTCGGACTGGCGTGGGCGGGGACACGCGTACCACGAGCGACGCCTCCGCACTATGGTCCCGGGGGTTCCCACACGTTACAGCGTTCCGAGCGGCCTCGCTTCCACTTGGGGCGTCGTGCACATCTTCACAACGCCCTTGAAGCTGGCGATTGCGCCGCGCTCTCTCGCGTCGACGCGCAAAGATCGAGCCCGTGGCCCGTTCGAAATCCCGCAGGATTGCGGCGATCGCGTCTTGCAACCATTGTTGCGAGAACGCAACACTGTGTAGTAGGATGTCCCCTGCTCGCGCACTCGGTGAAAGGCTCCATCCTTCTATCGTTAAGCGTCCGGGGCCGTCGACTCGCGCGAAAGTGGGACTGAGCAGATGGCGCCTGTCTGATCCGACTGTCAAGGTGCAACGCCGGTGGCACGCGATGGTCGCTACCTGCGGGCGGCGGTGCGTGCTTCCGCTTGCTTCCCCACGCGCTCGTCGCCGTCGATTTCCGGGACGGTGTTGTCGAGGTGTGCCAGCAACCTTCTACATCCACCATTAGGAACTTGATCCCGAGCGGCCACGTATGCAGGTACCCTGGTCGACGCGCGTACGGCACTACGGTGGGTTGTCGGAAACCGTCCCGAGACTCGAGCGGCTGTTGCACGATTTTCGCTTCCTGCCTTTGGCCAAGACGTTCGCTGCCCTGCGACGCCTTTACTCAGGACGCGGTATCACTGCTCTTTGTGGAGAGACAGGTAATGCCGTCTGTTCACCTCCCGTCGTCACCCACCGGGTTGTCCGAGCGTCCAGCCGTCGGTGTGCCGCGGCCAGCTCGAACGAATTTCAGACAGCTGCTCCACAGGTTGCGAGGTCGCCAGGCCGTCAGTCGGCGACGCGGGAGGCCGGCGTCGATTCTCGTTCTTTGCCACGGCAACCTTCCGCGGAGACCGTATATCGAGGGTGCTTGCGGCGTCGGCTCGGTCGGTACGAAGACGGGCGCTCGGGTCCGTTCGGCGGGGTTTATTGGTCCGGGCCGGCCCGTACCCGCAGACGGTGTGGACCGCGCCCCTCACCGGGGCGTCGACCTGACCGGGCCTCGATCGAGGCTCGCCTCGGTCACCGACGCAAAGGAGCCGACCTTGTCCTCGTCAACAATCCAGCCCGAAGCCGCGCCCTGCGAAAGCAGTTTGGCGGGGACGCCGATCTATGATCGGATCGATCACTGGCTTCTCGAACTCATCCGCGCCCTCGGAGGCCCCGACGCTCCGGAGCTCCAGGGCCTCGGTGCGGTCGGTGCGAGGATCCCTATGAGCTCGAACTCATGATGGCCCTCCGGATATCCGCTTCCATGTGGGCCACCCGCCCGGGTTGACCTAGGGCTATGTGCGGGATCGTCGGGATCGTGCACCGCGACCGCGAGCGAGCGGTCGGCATAGGCACCATACGCGACATGTGCGACGCCATTCGCCATCGCGGCCCGGACGACGAGGGCGTGCATTTGGAGCGAGGCGTCGGGCTGGGCATGCGCCGGCTGAGCATCATCGACTTGGCGGGGGGGCGGCAGCCGATCTTCAACGAAGATCGTTCGAAGATGATCGTGTTCAACGGCGAGATCTACAACTATCGGGAGCTACGTCCCAAGCTAGTCAGCCGTGGCCACGATCTGCGCTCGAGCAGCGACACCGAGACCGTGCTCCACCTATACGAAGATCACGGTGCTGACTGCGTGGACCATCTCCGTGGGATGTTCGCGTTCGCTATCTGGGACGAAAGCGCACAGTCGTTGCTCCTGGCGCGGGACCGCTTTGGGATCAAGCCGCTTTATGTCGTGACCGGAGCCTGGGGCATCGCTTTCGCCTCGGAGCTCAAGGCGCTGGTCGCGGTCGGGTGCTCGGGCGGTGAGCTCGATTGGGACGCCCTCGATGCCTACTTCCAGCTCGGCTATATCCCTGCTCCGGGCACCCCGTTCCGGGATGTCCGCAAACTCGAGCCTGGACACGTGCTATCCTGGCGGCGCTCCGGCGAGCTCACCGTGCGGCAGTACTGGGACGTCCCGCAGATTCTGCGCTCGGAACCTGCTCACATCGAGCAACACATCCTGCAATGGCTCGACGAATCCGTCGGGGCGCACCTCGTCTCCGACGTGCCTGTCGCCGCCTTCCTTAGTGGTGGCATGGACTCTTCGGCAGTGGTTTCGAGCATGGCGTTGGTTAATGGTAGGCCACACGCTTTCACCGCGCGCTATCAGGGCTCTGGCGCGTCCGGGGCAGATGAGACGACCCTGGCCGCCGCGCTCGCGAGCCGCTACGGCGCCGAGCTGACCGTGGTAGACATTCTGCCAGACGTGCGAGACGAGTTCGAGCCGATCGTCTGGGCGCTCGACGAACCCCATGCGGACGACTCCGCATTACCCACCTGGCAACTGTCCAAAGCGGTCGGAGCAGCCTACAAAGTGGTCCTGACCGGCATTGGTGGGGACGAGCTGTTCGCGGGCTATCGGCGCCACATCGGAGCCCTCCTCGGCGGGTACTATGCCCGGCTGCCCCTGCCGATCCAGCGCATCGTGAGCGGACTGGCGAATCAGCTTCGCGAGCCCGCCGACGCGACGCTCGGGATCAACCGTCTCAAGCGGTTCGTCAGTCCCGCCTCGAGCGTGCTTCCCGATCGCTACCTCGGATATCTGAGTCGCGCCGCCGACGAGGACCGCGCGCAGCTATACAGCGGTCACCTGCGTGAGCACGTCACGCAGACATGGGCTCAGGCTCGGTTCGAGACTCTGTATCGGCAGGGCGGCTCACCTGCGGGGCTTCGGGGGGCGCTGTATCTCGACTACAAGACGTTTCTTCCCGACGACATTCTAGCCTTGAGCGACCGCCTGTCGATGGCACATTCTCTAGAAGTCCGCGTGCCCTTTGTCGATCACCTACTTGTTGAGCAGGTGTTCGGGCTTCCGGACTGGGTCAAGATCGGGATGGGGCAAGGCAAGCGCCTATTGAAACGCGCCTTGCGCACGCGTATCCCCCGGGGGCACTATCGGGCCCCGAAACGTGGATTTGTGGGGCCGACCTCGGCGTGGCTCCGGCACGAATTGCGCGGGGTCCTACAAGATGAACTCTCAGCAGACCGACTCAATCGACTGGGCTATTTCAATCCGAGTGCCGTGCAGCGACTGCTCGATGAGCACCTCTCGGGTCGCCACAATCGGGAAGGCATCCTTTGGGCCCTCCTCTGCTTTTCCACGTGGCATCGACTCTATGCGGAGGGCGGATCACGAACCCGGTACAGTGCCGCGGGAGCGTGAGTGCGCCGTGCGGGGCGTACCCCTTGAGGCCCGGGACCCTGTGGTGGCGGGCCGGTGCTGGCGACTCAACCGCCCTGGTGCGCGGACTCGTCATTGCGGGCATGGAACCCGTGAGAGCCTAGCACCGTGACGAGCCGATTGATTGCGACGTGAGCGCCACCCGGTCCCCTAGCCAGTCCGGGTCGGACGTGCCCGTCCCGGTCGGACGGTCTTGGACCTCCCGCGGCCGGCTGGCGTTGTTCAACGCCGTCCTCCTCTTGGCATCCCTGACGGTTGTGTTCGGCCTCGGCGAAGTGGCGGTCCGACTTCTCGCTCCCCAACAACTCGTCATCAAACGACCTGATGTCTGGAAGGCGGTAGACACGCTCGGTTGGGTGCACCAACCGAACGTGCGGACCACTATCAACACCGGAGAACGCACTGTTCAGGTGGTTACTGATTCCGACGGCTTCCGCGTCAGCCGCGCCGGGCGCACGCCAGCCAAGAGGCACATCCTGCTTCTGGGGGACTCGTTCATGGAGGCGCTCCAGGTCGAATACGAGCAAAGCGTTGCCGGGCTATTGGAGGCGCGCCTGCCCGAGCGCTTGGGAAAGCCTGTGTCCGTAGTCAACACCGGTGTCGGAGGGTGGAACCCTCCTCAGTTCCTGTTGCAGGCGCGCGCGTTACTTGGCCGGCGCCCATTCGATTTGATCATCGTTTCTCTATACCTGGGCCACGACGTGGTGGCTAAGCGGCTTGACCGTCTACCGCCCCGACCCCTAGCGGAGGTGCACAGCCTGCGGTTGCCCACTAGCCTTGCACCGGGCGAACTCGTGGACGCGCTGCTGTACCCGATCAATGACTATCTCGTAGTGCGGTCTCAGCTCTTCGTCTTTCTGAAGACCCGATTCCGCACGGCGCTGATGCGGTTTCACCTGACAGCGGTTTACTTTCCTCCGGTGCTGTTCCGACGCGAGGCGATCTCTCCCCGCTGGAACGTCACGGCTGACATCTGCAGCGACATCGCGACCTTGGGCGAACGGGCTGGCGTTCCGACGCTGTTCGTCCTCGTACCTAGCCCATACGAGGTTGATCACTCGGCGCTTGTCCAGGTGCTCCATGGATTTGGGGTCGACTCCTCGGAGCTCGATGTGGACCAGCCGACCCGCCTCATGCGCGAGGCGCTAGAGCGACGGCACCTGCGGGTGGCCAACCCTCTGCTCACCATGAGAGCTGCTGAGAGCCAGGGCACTCAACTCTACGGTGCCGTCGACAACCACTTCACGCCAGCGGGGCACGACGTCCTCGAACACTACATAGAGCCGGAAGTCGTCACGCTCCTAGAGCGCCCTCGTGATGGTGCGGCCCTAGCGCCGCGTTAACCTCAGACGTTGGGCCGTCTTGAGGAAGGGGGCGCCGGATCGCACGTAAACAACGGCTGCAATCCCCACGTGCTGGCGGGCGTCAGGAGGCCAAGCAGCGACGCTTGATGTGCTGAATCGGGTGGCCGGTGGGATGGCAGGAGCGCAATTGGTGATGTCCGGCGAGCCGCTGTGGCGCATCCCGTCTGACTGGGGCGGGCCCAGGTGCGGTCCAACGCGTACGGAGGCAGCGTCGACGGTTTACGCCGCACGCGAATCCGGCCCGGACTCGGGGCTACCTTGAAGCCAACCGCCGACGCTTATTAGTGTTGCTCGTCAGCAACAGTGGCTATTCGGCGTCGATCGGGCGGTACTCGGGACGGATAACCGCATATCCCCATGGGGATTGGCCAATTTCTCACCACCGCGCTGTCCGCGCGGCGCGTGGCTCCGCTCTTGCTTGAGGCGCTGGCCAATGACTGAACCCGGGACATTCCCCCCTCCTCGCGGCACGAGCCCTGCTAGCTCGGCCCGTAACCAGGGCTGGGATGTAGTGCTCGCGTGCGTCGCAGCGTACATCGCGAACGCAGTGGGCCGAGTGCAGGAGTTGTTCCCCGTTCTGATGCCTTTGCGGATCTCGTTGATAGCCGCGGTCGTCGGGATCGCCATCTACCTGCTTCACCAATCGGGATTTCGCCGCCTCCAGTTGCTTCGCGGCCGCACCACGGCGGGCGTAGTCTTGTTGTTGTGCTGGGCCACGCTGTCCGTTCCCGGTGCTCTGAACAGAGGCACGGCGTTTGGCTTCCTGACCAAAGGCTACGTTGAGATCGTGCTGATTTACTTCCTCATCCTCGGTGCTGTGCGCAGCCTTCGCGACGTCGAGCGGTTAGCGCTTGTTTACTGCTCCAGCACCGCGCTGTACGCCGCCGTCGTCTTAGCACGGTTCCACCTGAATAGCGGGGAGTGGAGACTTGGCAGCCTCTACTACTACGACGCAAACGACTTCGCAACCCTCGCGGTCACCGCGATTCCGCTGAATCTCTACTTCATTCTGCGGGGGCCCCGCGTGCCGCGAGTGGTCAGCGCGTTCGCGCTCCCCGCGATCTTCGTGGTTTTCGTTCGCGCAGGCTCACGCGGCGGCTTCCTCGCGATCCTCGCTATTTCGCTCTTTGTACTCTTTGGGTACACGACGGTTCGTCCCAAATGGCGCGTGCTAGGGATGTGCGCCCTCGCGGCATTGTTTGTCGCGACCGCCGGTGAACAGTACTGGACTCAGATCCACACGATCGTAGAGCCCGATCAAGACTATAACAGGACTGCCGACAATGGGCGCGTCAAGATCTGGAAGCGTGGCATCGGATACATGCTCCAACATCCGCTTCTGGGTGTTGGTATCCAGAACTTCCCAATCGCCGAAGGAACCATCTCTCCGCTTGCCTGGCGCCAACAGTACCATATAGGAGTGCCGTGGACGGCTGCTCATAACTCGTTCGTCGAAATTGGCGCCGAGCTCGGCATTCCTGGGCTATTGTTCTTCGTGGCCGCCATACTAAGTGCGTTAGCGACATTGCGCCGAGTAGCGTCGGCGCGGCCACCGCCCGGTTCTGGCGCGCAGGGACCAGCTGCACTGGCTCAAGCCTTGACGGCATCATTGATCGGTTTCACGGTCGGCGGTTTTTTCTTGGCGCTCGCCTACCACGAGATGCTCTACACTCTCCTGGCGTTGGCGGCGGGCCTGGGAAAGGTGACCTTGCCGAGGACGTCTCTGGCGACGACTCGCGGAGGCCGGGTCGGCAGGGTAGTGCCGACGCGGCTGGCAACGGGCTTGGCAACCGCGAACCCGCTACCACGAATGTGATCATAATTGTCCCCGTTTCTCGGCCATCCACTAACGGGGCGTGAGATGGGCCTGACTGGGAAAATGGGACGCTGCCACATGCATCCATTGTTTGTCGTATAGGGCGCCGCCAGTGTCGCCCAAGGTCATGCGGGGGGCGAATGGGGTCATCTTCCAGGATATCGAGTAGCGAACCACGCACTCAGACCGGGCGAACCACAACCGATATCCCGTTGCTCTCTGCACGCCGCGCGGTGGGCCCACTCATCCCTCGCTCAGCGCCCTAGCCCGTGGCGCAGACTCACCCCTGCAGACCACGCGCGATACGCGGCGCTGCCGATTCCCGCGGGCACATTGATTCTCGGCAACGCCCACCGGTCGGCGCCCGCGCGGACGAGCCCGAAGTCAAGAGTGAAGGCGGCGCGGTAGCCAGCCTGCTGCACACGTTGCCGGACGCGCTCGTCGTACAAGCCGTACGGGTAGGCAAAGAAGGTGGGCGTCGTCCCGGTTTCTCGGGTGATGACTGCGTGGCTCGACTGGACCTCTTCGGCGAGCTCGACGTCCCCGAGCGCCGGTAGTGCCCGATGAGTCGCGGAATGCACGCCGAGTTCGATGCCCGAATGGGTTGCTCGCATTATGACCGGCCATGACGCCGGCAAGCGGGTCGCAGGCCTCGCCTCGTCGCCGCCCGAAACGGGAGGGAGAGACCCGAGAATGGTTTCCCCGTCGCCGCGAAGGGTTGTAAGCCATTGATGTCGGCGATGATTGTTGTTCGCGCGCCGTGCCGCAGCGCGGTCCCACCAAAACAGGTCGTTGCTCCCGGGCGCGCGTGCGACGACGAACACGGTGGCTGGGATGCCCAGTTCAACCAGCACAGGCCAGGCGTGTTCGAACACGCCGGTGTACGCGTCGTCGAAGGTCACGCTCGCCGTTCGGCGCATGGGCGCCCCGCTAGTGACGCGGTCCAAGAAGGTGCTCAGGGGCACTAGGTCATAGTTAGCCGCAAGCCAGCGCATCTCGTCTCGGAACTGGTCACTCGGCATGTGCAGACTCGAGGTATCAGTTGGGGCGAGTGCGGATGGCGGCTCAACGTTGTGGTAGCAGAGAACAAGGCCGGCGTTGCGAGTGCGCCGGACAAGTGTTGTCAAGCCTGTGGCGTGGAGACCAGCGTAAAGTAGACGGGACAGCATAATCGGTTGCGGAGACCTCGTACCGAGACTCACCAGCCAGTTCAGGAAACGGCCGCCCGTCTAGTGGCAGAGGGGACGGGTTCTCTCGGCTTCCAGAGCCAAGTTGCAAGATGAGATTCATCAAAAACCTACACGATCTCCGAGACGTCCGTGCCGGAGGAGAAAAGGGGTCGCCGACGCCCGTCTCCGCGGTTGCCCCCGGATGGGCTGCTCAATTCCCGGGAAATGGGCGTTGCACGTCGCAACCGAGCTTGTTTTCTCGCCCGCACCGCCACCTGCGCGAGAAGGAGCGTAAGCAGTACGCCCTGGGGTGGTGCTAACTTACTTTGGATCAAAGAGATAGAATCGATATTGGCTACAAGCGCTCCCCGCTATGGCACCGTGGATCGCGGCGCCCTTAGGGTCCGAGCACGTTTTGAAGCTAACATTACGACTGCAAATGCGGAGCAGGATGTTGCGGGCACGCAAACGTCTTTAGAAGGTGAACACTCCGGTAGACAGTAGGATGGCCGCTCTTCCCGTCGGACCGGTGGCCTTCCCGGAGAAGTTCATGGCCCGCGACAGCTGATTTTCTTGGCGACGTAGGCGCGAAGGTCTACCGCAGGCGTGTCAATTGGCGCGGCTTGTGGACGCCCGGATTGGACTACCTGAATAGGCGGGTTGAACTCGTGAATAATGAGACCAACAGGGGCTTGCTCGCCGCGCTGTTCCTCCTCGTGGGGGCGACACCTGACGCGTTCGCACAGTCGGCGATAGGGGCCAACGTGGCGGCCACCTGCGTCGCGAATAGTGGCGACGGTCAGACCGCGACTGTTGGCACGTCGGTCGCGATCCCGCCGTCCGTGATCGTGAGGGATGCTCGTGGTATTCCTATGGCGGGCGTGAGCGTGAGCTTTGCTGTGGTAGAGGGGGGCGGTCGTGTTGTCGGAGTGAGCTCCGTCACTACAAGCGCCAGCGGCATCGCTGCTGTAACAGGATGGACGCTGGGCCTGGCGACGGGGAGGAATGAGCTGGAGGCAACGGCAGCGGGACTGGGCAGCGCTCCGGTGACCTTCAAGGCGAGAGGGACGGCCGGCGCCATTAGTGCCAACAGATCGACCCTCACGGCGGCCTCTGGGACCGCTTCCACCGGCGCGAGCGTAATCCTCAAGGCGACTGCCAGGGATGCTTACAACAATCCCGTGCTAGGTCTCAGGGTGATCTTCGTAACGACGAGCTCCGGGGCGACTTTCAGACAGCCCAGTTCGCCGACAGACACAGACGGCGTGGCTGTCGGGGCGCTCAGTGCAACGGCGCCGGGACCCAAGACCGTTTGGGCCTACGTCGGAGGCACGTACATCCGGCAGACGGCGACGGTCCTTGTCGGCCCAGCTATCGTCGATACCGACCGATCGACCCTCGCCGCAACGCCGGAATCCATTCAAGCAGGCGCTGGCACGAGTTCCAGTACGATTAGGGTGACTGCTCGCGACGCGGGTGGTAACGCCATCGGTGGCATGACCGTTGTCCTGGCGGTTACTGGGGCTGGGAACACCCTCACACAGCCGTCCAGCCCGACAAATGCCAGTGGGATCGCCACGGGGACCCTTAGCGCAACAATCGCGGGACCAAGGACCGTGTCTGCCCAGATTGACGGTGTGACCATTCGGAAGACCGCCACGGTGCTCGTGCGCTCGGGCACCGTGAGCCCGGGGCGGTCGACCGTCGCGGCATGGCCGGCCAAGATCCGGGCGGGGAGTGGCAAGGTCACGATCACAGTGACGGCACGCGATGCAAGCGGCAACCCCATCAGTGGCGCTACCGTTCTCCTCAAGGCAACAGGGACTGCGAACACTCTCACGCAGCCGGCGGGCGCTACGGATGCAAATGGCGTGGCTACCGGCATTCTCAGTTCAACGGAGGGGGGGCCGAAAGTTGTGTCCGCGACGATTGCCGACACGCCGATCCAAGAAACCGCGACCATTACCGCCACCGAGGGATCATTCCCCTGGGCGCTAGCTGTGTTAGGCGTTGTGGGAGCTGGCGCCGGGGCCGCGATTCTCTTGAGCGGGCACGGCTCGGGGGGCACTTCGGGCAGTCCGGGCTCGGGCGGCACCATCGTGGTTGGTATCCCGAATCCATGAGGCGCTCCTTCCGTATGCTCCCGCGCGTGGTGGCCTTGAACGCGGTCACCGCATTGGCCTGCGGAGGTCCTACGGCTCCGCCAAACGCTGGCACGATCATCGTGCGCGCTGAGCAAGGACCCGCACTGAGCGGTACTGTGGGGCTGGACTCAGTACACGTGGTCCTACAGGGTCCGACCGATACGACCGTCTCTGCGGCCCCCGGAGATACGGTCGCGATCAGAGGCCTCAAGGCCGGCACCTATACCGTAACGCTCGTCGGGTTCAAGCAGGGTAGCGTGTTGTATTTCGGCCTGACGAAGAACGTGCAAGTCTCGTCAGCGGTCGACACTACCAGGGTGCCATTTGCGCCGCCGCGGCTGAACGCGAACGCGGGAAACAATGAGACTACGGCGGTCGGGAGGTCAGTCCCGATTGCGCCATCGGTTATCGCCGAGGACTCGTCCGGCAATTCGGTTGCGGGCGTGAACGTGACGTTCGCGGTGATAGCGGGTGGTGGGAGCATCGGGGGAGCGAACCCCACATCGACAAACGGCAGCGGCATCGCCACCGTAAGTAGCTGGACGCTCGGCCCCTCGGCGGGGCTCAATACCTTGACAGCGACCGCCAACGGGCTCCCGGGCAGCCCCGTGACCTTCACCGCTACTGACACCGGAGTCCCCCCTCCGCCCGCGACATGGCCGAATGACCCCGTGAGCAACGGCGTGGCGGGCTGGAGCGTGCTTACGGATGACCCCACGGGAGTCGCGGGATTCACGCAGACTGGATGGGCGACGTATGCTCCCGAAGGGAATCCCTCATCGGGGTACGGCAACGGCGCGGGGAGTACGTTGACGGCGTCGGACTCGACCGGCCCCGACGGCCCGAACCCGTGGCAGTACTACTACAAGCAGGGCGACACGTTGGTCTGTGGCGCCGGACCAACCGACGAGGCGGGACCGACCAACCAGTTTGCGCGGACCTACAAGAATCTCTACATCGGCTACTTGATTAAGTTCTCCACGAATTTCTCGTTCCCGCCCGACCCCGAAGTCCATACCCTGAGCCCATTCGATGATGGCAACGGTGGGTTCATCCTCAACATCGGGTTCGCGAAGTTTGTGGTCGATAACGAATTTCGCGGCCAGTCAGGTGGGACGACCGTCATTACGACAAGCTCCAATGGTGTCGTCCCGAATACGTGGAATCGAGTGGAAATCCTCTGGACGAGCCCGACGTTCGGCGGGAATCTCGATGGGACGGTTCAGATTTGGCTCAACGGGAACCTGATTGCCAATCAGACGAACGTTTACACGGGGGAATCGACCGCGACCGGATGGTCGTTCGTCAAGTTCACGGAAGTCTGGGGCGGCTGTACTGGGACGCCCACGCCGTCCCCCGCCAATGATAGCTACATCTGGATCAACCACATCCGGATGAGTGTCAAGTGAGGACGGGAACCTAAATGACGATCACGGCGGTCCAGCGCGCCGTCGCCGAACGACTATACGGGACGACCTACACGTCCAGTCACGTGTCGTTCGTCTCGAGCGTCACGGCGGGTCACCAGATCGTCGCCGCCGCCATGTCTGGACGCTGGGTCGACTGGTGCCACAATCTCGATTAGCGGCCGGGCAGCGGCTATAGCGCCGATACCACGGAGACGGCCCAGTTCTGAGGTTGTCGGGCTTCCAGCAAGATCGTGGGTGGGGGGGCGGCGACCCTCGTCGTGAGTTTCTCGGTGGCGAGGGGCTGTGTCGACCTGGGAATCACCGAACGGTCGGGCGCGGCCCGTAGCAGCCCTTCGAATGTCGCAGCGACCCTCCTGTGGGGAGCGGCGGGCCCGTGCAGCGCACTACCATCACGCCGAATGCGAACAGCGAGCTCCTGATTGGCCTTTGCCCGGACTCGGGGGGGCGGTGCACGCGCACGCAACCGTCGGCTGCACGGTCTTGGGTCGTAAGCAACGCAGGTTGGACATGTGCATTTGAAGACGGCGTGAGCGCCCCGGGAGGCGCGAGGGCAGGCAAAGCGGTTCCCATGTTCGGTCTAACCGAAGTCCTGAGGAGCATCTAGCCGCTGCCCGATGAAGTCGAGCGGCATCCGGATTCCATGCTCGTGCTCGGATGGCTCCCGCGGAAACGTGGTATCACAATGCGTCTGCTAAGGTGAATACGTGTCGTGAGGATCCTTTGGCTGTCTCACTTCCTTCCCTATCCTCCCAGCGGAGGCGCGCTGCAGCGCAGCTACCACCTTCTGTCGCATGCTGCTCGTGTGCACGACGTACACCTTGTCGCCGTGAACAACCGAGCCTTGCTTCCTAGCGAGGCAGCGTTGGCGCACGCTGTCAGCTGTTTGGCGCGTGTATGCCGGCCTATCGAAGTCTTCCCCAACCGCTTCAGTCAGGCCCGAGTCCGATGGGCCCTAATGGTTGCTGGGGGGTTCTGGCGGCCCACGCCGTACGACGTCAATTGGTTGGCCCAGGGAGAGATGCGGGCCTTCCTTGGTCAACTGGCTCACTCAGCGCGATTCGACGTCGTTCATGTCGATACGCTGGGTCTGATGCCCTATGCAGACTGCTTTCCAGACGTCCCCATCGTTTTGAACCATCACAATATAGAGTCGCAGATGATGCGTCGTCGGAGCGCGAAGGAGCGCCGATTCTTATATCGCCTCTACTTTCGCCGCGATGCAGAGAAGCTCGAACGGTGTGAACGGATCTTCTGCCGGCGGGCCGCCGTGAACATAACCGTGTCGACACTCGACTCGGAGCGCCTCAGGGAGATCGCACACGGTGCGGAGACAGTCGTCGTCGCAAACGGCGTCGACATCGAGTACTTCAAGCCGCGCGTGCCAAGCGAAGGGCAAAGCCGTGGGCTCATTTTTGTGGGAACATTGAATTGGTACCCGAACCAGGAGGCAATTCGCTACTTCCTGAGCGACGTCTGGCCGCAGCTATTAGCTGATGATCCAGAGCGACGGCTCACTGTGATCGGGCGCGATCCGCCCCCATTCCTTCTGGCGGCCGCGCGGAGCGGCACAGTGTCTGCGCCGGGGTTTGTTGACGACGTGCGGTCCTACTTGGCTGACGCGGCCATCTACATCTGCCCGATCCGGGATGGCGGCGGGACGAGACTCAAGGTGCTGGACGCACTCGCGATGGGCAAGCCGGTCGTCGGGACGGGACTTGCCGTAGAAGGCCTCGACCTCGTCGAGGAAGAACACTATCTCCGCGCCGAAAGTCCCGATGCCTATGTTAGACAGATCCGGCGGCTGGAGAAGGACCCCGCATTGCGTGAACGGCTGGGCCGAACTGGCCGACGCTTGGTGGAAGAGCGCTATTCTTGGGACGTCATTGCCACGAAACTGTGTGAGGCCTACGAACTCGCGCGACGGACGGCGTCCTCGGGGAGAGGGTGATCAAAGGGTGCGGCTGAGGAGGGTGGGGGCTGGACCTGGCCAGAGCAAGGCCAAACCCCAACGCTGCTTAACGCCACGCACCGCGCGGCGGGCGCAGGCGTGGGTGTTCGCCGTCGTCCTGCGATTTCGCCCCGGTCCGTTGTTGAAAGGCATGGCGCCCGGGGCCGTCGAACCTAGACAGTGAGGTCCTGGTGGAAGGCTCGACCCGAGTACCCTCTTGGATCAGCCTTCGCGGGCGAGCGCACCCACCGTCGCCCCGTTTGCGTAGAGGGACGCGTACTCGCCAACCATGGCGGAGAGGCTGAACGCCGCCTCAACGCGCCGCCGGGCCAGGCTAGCAACGCGCCCCGCTGCACCGGGATGCAGCACGCGTTCGAGGCCGTTGGCGAGCGCCATGGCATCCCCGGCCGGCACGAGCTGGTCTGCAAGCGCTGGTCCGAGGACGTCGGCGTTCCCGCCCACTGCTGTGACAACGGGAGCAATTCCCGACGCCATCGCTTCGAGCAAGCTCACCGACGTTCCTTCGCTCCATGAGCCAAGGACAAAGCAGCGGAAGTGCGCCAGGAGATCCGCAGTATCATCGCGCCAGCCGAGCAAGTGCACCCGGTCACGCACGCCGAGGCGCGTCGCGGCAGCCTCAAGGGCGGGCCGGGCCGACCCGTCCCCCGCGATCACCAACACGGGGCGAGACGTCACCCTGCGACTAAGTAGCGCGAACGCTTCGAGCACAACCTCGTAGCCCTTCACGGGCTCGAGTCGCCCGACGCTTCCCACGATGGGCTGACCGTCCGCGAGACCCAGTTCACTCCGGAGCTGGCCGCTCGGGGCCGCAGGCCGGAGCGTCGCGACGTCAACCCCGTTGTGGACGACGACGATCCTCGGCGCCGCGCGCCCGAGCCTGCCTTCCAGGAATCCGCGAAGCGGGGTGGACACGGCGACGAGCACATCGGTGAGTCGCGCCGCTCGGCGGTCGATGAGCCGTGACACCAAGGTGTCGGGCTGGCGGCCATGTTCTGTGTGAATAACGCGTGCCGCGCCCGCTAGGCGCGCGGCCCGGGCGGCCTTGTACCATACGCCGCTGTGGGTGTGGACGACGTCGGGCCGCAGGCTGGCGATGCAGCGCGCGAGCGCGACGGGCCGCAGTAGCGACAGCTTTGACATGGCGGGCCCGGAGTGAACCTCGGCATAGCCCGCCATGTCCCTGCCGTAGCGGCCCTGGTACTCAAGCGTAAGGACATGCGACTCGAACAGCCTCGGGTCGAGTTGGTGGACCAGGTCCGCCATCAGCTTCTCCATGCCCCCGTAGTTCAGATTCTGGATGACGTGGAGCACTCGGATGCGACGATCCCCCCCCGAACTCACGGATTCCTGCCTGACAGCCAGTCGATCGTCTCGCGGATGAAGGGCCGACGATCGGTGGCGTCCCACACGTCGAAGCGCTCTCCAGGGCGAGAGAAGCGCAAGAAGTCTCGCAGCACCCCGAGCCGGGACGGCGCTCCCGGGTCGAGTGCGAGCACCTCGCGCGCGCGTCGGAATCGGGTAAGAAGGTGATCAAGGTCACCCCAGAACCAGCGACTTCGCACTCCCACCCGATATACGTTGACGGGCGCCACGACCTCCCCCAGGGCGAGGCGCACGAGCAACGTGGGAAAGTCGACGCCCGAATCGAGCGCAAGCTGTAGGGATCCCCACAACCGTCCGTTCACCTCCATCAGGTAGCTCGTCCCCGTTTTTGCCCTTCGTTTCAATTCCACCATCGCCACCCCGTGCCAGCACACCCCTGCCAAAAGGCGTTCGCAGGCCTCGAGAAGCTCGGGTTGAAGCGCGATACTCTCCGAATAGACGCTCACGCCCCCCCAAGGCGGCTTTTCCCGCAGACGCTGGTGGGCGAAGGCCGCGACTCGCTGGCCATGGTCCATGAGTAGGAAGACGCCCTCGCCGGGTCCGACGATCCGCTCTTGGACAAGCACCGGGAACGCGGACGCCGGGAAGGCGGCTCCCCACTCGCGGTGGTGCGCGACCTGACATACCGGGAAAGAGCGTTGAATAGCTCCGTCACGGACAACCGAGCGGTGGGGTTTCACGACACAGGGATATCCGATCTCCTCGACAGCCGCCGGCAGTTCCGCCGCGCGACCAACTTCCACGGATCGGGGCGTTGCGAGCCCCACAGAGCGCGCCCGCGTGATGAGCGACGCCTTGTCAGCGAGTGCGGTATAGGCTGCGGCGTCTGGGCCCGCCACCACGGTCGATCCCAGGCGGCTGCGGGCACCGAGCATCAGGGACGTCGTAGGGTCCGTGACGGGGAGGAGAACATCCGCCTCCCACGTGCGGGCGAGCTCCGCCAACCGCGCGACCGCCGTTTCGGGGGACTGGAGCGGGCTGGGCACGATCGCGGAGCGCCGCGCCCACCGAGATACACTGGCGAGTGCGGGAAGCCGAGCGGCCGTCACAAAGACCTCGTGCCCCGACCGTCCCAGCGCGCGCACAGCGGCGAGCGCTGCGCGCGTTTCGCCATCCGTCACAATCACCCGCGCCACGTGGCCCCAGCCCTCACCAGAGGATCTGCCCCGCACGGTTCTGGCACCCCGAGATGCCCCTCCTGCGAACCCTGTGGGGGCCGGTACGCCACCCTCACGAGACCTCGCCATGCCAGCCTTTGGAGCGTGACGGCAAGGCGCTCAAGGATTGGACCATATGCTACACCCCTGTCTGGTCGGTTGCGCTCAGCGGTCCCAACGCTTTTCTCGAGGCGGGCCGGGCTCTGGATCAAACACAAATAAGCCAGCCAGAGGCCGAACCTCGATGACTTGATGCGACGACAGGGCTGCTGTGAGGACATGTTCACATGACGTGGAGGCGCGTCGGGATCTGGTATCGTGTCGCTAGTTCCGTGCGGGGGGCCGCGTGGTGACTCTCGGGGCGATTCGCGGCGCAACAGTTCCCCAACGGCACCATGAACCTTCCCCGCTGCACCTCGTCGAGACGCCCTTCTGATGCGCGAGTATCCGCGGTTCATGGGTGGAAACCTTGGCAGAGCTTCCCCTGTCAGAATGACGCGACGGGTCAGGGACGTGGTGAGTCACGGTCGTTCCATCCGCCACGCGCACCCGAGAGCGCGCGCGCCATCAGCGCCTGACCAGCTACGGTAAGCCGCTTCTGACGCCCGTTTCGACCATTCGGCGTCAGGCCGAGCGTCTTACCCCTCGCGCGTCAGAGCCTCAATGAGGGCGGTCCCGCCGCACGCCTCCAGACCGGCCCGCGCCGATCAGTGTGATCGGTGGTCGCGCGGGCGTCCCGCCGGGCACCGCTATTCCGTGGCTGACGTACTCACGACCACGACCGCACGACCGGTCGCTTTGGTATCAGAAGATCGTGTAGATGAAGGGAGCCAAGACAGATCCCTGCGCGAACACGAGTAGCGCGCCCACCAACAGCATCACAACGAGGATCGGGAGGAGCCAGAACTTCTTTCGCACCCGCATGAACGCCCACAGGTCCTTGACCAAACCTGCGCTTCCCATTGAAACCCCCTAGAATTGCCGTTGCATGTCGGACCGCTGGCGAGCGTCGGGCGCCCGCGGGGCCCAGCCCGTGGAGCGGGGCAGCGCTGATGCGCCAACCAGTCGCATCAGTAATCCCACCGGAGTCAACACCAAGTAAAACACGATCCCGAGGAAAATGGGCGTAGTCACCTTCGACAGCAGGTGCCCTAGGCCCATCCAGACTCGGAAGACGGGACCGAGAGAAGCCGGCACCACCAGGCCGGCGACGATCAGCAGGCCCCCGGTCACCTCGAATGGTGTGACCACGTGCAGTCGGCCTCGCCACCACGCCACACCACCCAACACGAGAAAGGCGAGGCCTACCTTCAGGCCGAAGCGGCGCCCTTCGGCGGCCGTCAATCGAGCTGGAACTCTGTCTGCCAATTCTTCGTCTCTTTCCATACCGGCTGCGCGGTCTTGTCGAGAAGGAACTCGCCCAGCACGAGATAGTCGAGGTGAGTGCGCATGAAGCACTGGTATGCGTCTTCGGGCGTGCAGACGATCGGTTCACCGCGAACATTGAAGGACGTATTCACCAGGACGGCGCACCCCGTAAGCCGCTCGAACTCTTGTAGGAGATCG
>Ga0209415_10008418_pt1 | contig 17899 bp, 16 predicted proteins | sample PeaSoiSIISIP2007_FD_187696 | JGI IMG/M metagenome (GOLD analysis project Ga0209415, IMG submission 187696) | Peat soil microbial communities from Weissenstadt, Germany - SII-SIP-2007 (SPAdes) (version 2) | ecosystem: Environmental > Terrestrial > Soil > Wetlands > Peat | place: Germany... | reverse complement strand
GGAAATCGACTCATCAGCGAGACTCGTCGCCTTCATCTCCCAGTTTCCTTCTCACTAACAACGATGCAAGCGGGTCGAGTCGCTCAGCTCCGCCCACCGGTACCCTAGCGGATTCGATCGGCACCGTCGTGCCCCCCATCCTCGCGAGGATCATTCACGACACGCGGGGGCGAGGGCGGACCGGTTCCGGTCTCCCCCTCTGACGGAGGATTGGTCGCCCTAGTACAATTCTGACCGAATTGGTACTACCCCAGTGGGCCGATGGGCTCGGCTGGATTCGAACCGTCCGGGGGGTGTCATTTCGAGGCCCTATGGTACTACCCCCGCGAATCGATGGGCTCGGCCGGATTTGAACCGGCGGTCTTCGCTGTGTGAGAGCGACGTCGTAACCACTGGACCACGAGCCCGCAGCTCGAGAGCGAGCGCCCGTACGCCTTAAAACCGTCGTTCGGGGATCAGGGGATCGCCAGCAGCGCCGGCAGGAGGAGGCTCGCAGCGACCGTGAGGACAAGCCCGCTCGCGAGTGAGAGGCTGGCGGCCTCGGGCTCTCCGTAGCGAGTCACGAAGAAGAGGGTCGTGTCCATCGAGGTCGCACCCCCCATCGCCGCCAGACCCTCGCCCCGAAGGCGTCGGCCCAGGAGGGGGGAGAGGAGCATCGTGAGGTCCTCCCGAAGAAAGTTGGTCGCGAAGGCGAGCAAGCCCAGGACCGCTCCGGTTCGAGCTCCCACTAGGGGGCCCGCGAGGGTGTACCAACCGAACGCAAACGCGGTCGCCAGCGCCGCCGCGGGCGGAGTCCCCGTCAGCAGGATGAAGATCGCGGCGGCCATCGCGGATCCCCCCAGCGCCGACGTGAGAGGGACCCACAGTCGTCGCAACCCCTCCAGCCGCAGCTTGAGGTCAAAGGCAACGAGTGCCAGCAGGGCGTACAGCGCCCACGTTAGGCCGGTGGCGGTCGGAAGGGTCAGGAAGTGGCCGAGAGCATAGCCACCGACGAGCGCACCGAGGAGGACGAGGCTGAGGGGCACCGGCCCTTCGGCCGGTGGGGGGGTGGTGGGGGGTCGGGCCGGCCGGGACGGGGCCCAACGGACCACCAGGAGGTACGCGGCCACTGTGAGCCCGAGGATTAGCGCTACGAACCCCAGCGAGAGGGGAATGGTTGCGATCAGCTGGGCGAAGGGTACTGCGTCCAGGCTGGCCCCCAGCAGGCCCACCAAGACCCCGACGGTGATCAACGTCGCCCGAGGGACCCACGGAGTGCGGGGACGGACAACCCAGCCGGCAAGCAGTCCCGCGAGGAAAGCGACGTAGAGAAAGGGGTCGAACTCCACGGACCGGCTACCCCGACCACGCGGTCAGGGACCGGGGACGGCCGAGCGGGGCGGGTGGCCCGAGCCACAAGGTTTCGTCACGACCCGGTCCGTATCCCACGTACTCGACGGGGACGCCGGTTTCCTGGGTGATGAAGTCGAGGAACCGGCGGACCGGTGAGGGGAGCGCCGTCGCCCCCTCCCGTCGGAGACGCTCCTTGAGCCGCTCGTGGAAGAGCGGCCACCCCTCGAGCTGCTCGTAGACTGGTTGGACCTTCGCGAGGTCGGCGGCATCCAACGGCAACCCATCCCGCACCGTGGTTCCATCGGGAAGAACGTGCCCAACACAGACCGGTACGGTCTCCTCCCCACCCAGAACATCCACCTTGGTGATCGCCAGCGACGTGAACCCGTTGAGCCGGGCCGCGTAGCGGAGCAGAACCAGGTCGAGCCAGCCCGTTCGTCGCGCCCGTCCGGTGGTGGCCCCTCGCTCCCCGCCGACCCGCCGGAGGAACTCCCCCTTCTCGCCGGTCTCCTCGGTCGGGAACGGGCCGGCTCCCACACGGGTGCAGTAGGCCTTGGCCACGCCGACCACCGAGTCGAGCTCGGTCGGCGGGATGCCGCTTCCCACCATCGCGCCCGCGCTCGTCGGGTGCGAGCTCGTCACATACGGATAGGTTCCGAAATCGATGTCGAGGAGCGTGCTCTGGGCCCCCTCGAGGAGGATGGGATCTCCCCGCGCGATGGCGTCCCAAAGCATCGTTTCGGTCCCGCGCACGTAGGGAGCCAGACGCGCCCCGGTCTCCACCAACTGGGAAGCCAGCGCGTCGATCGGCGGTAGGTTCGGCACGTGCGCTTTCACTGCGTAGAGGAGCTCCAATCGCTCCCGGACCACGGCGGGACGAGAGAGATCGCCCATGCGGATCCCCCAGCGCCCGTACCGGTCCTCGTAGGCCGGCCCGATCCCCCGACGAGTGGTCCCGAGCTGGGCCTGCGGGTTCTTCGCAGCACGGAGTTCGTCCTGCCACGCGTCCTCGATCTCGTGGATCGGCAGGAGTACGTGGGCCCGGTCCGAGATGACCACCTCGCCCCGCAAGAGGCCGCGTCGCGCGAGGTCCTGGATCTCCTCCTCGAGCTTCATCGGCTGGAGGACCATCCCCGGGCCGCTGACCCCGATCACATTATGGCGGAGGACGCCGCACGCGAGCTGGTGGAGAACGACGGTCCCCTCAGGGAGGTGGATCGTGTGGCCGGTGTTCGGCCCGCCGGCGGACCGGACCACGTAGCGGGCCTGCGCCGAGAGGAAATCCGAGATCTTGCCTTTGGCCTCGTCGCCGAATTGAGCCCCGATCACTACGCGGACGCTCGTACCGATCTCCCCGTCGAGAGCGAGGCATGCGGGTACATCTGGGTTGTGGCCCTCACTCGGGCGGCGGAATGGCGGACTCGGAGAGGACCGGGCCCGTCCCCGGCCGGCCGCCCGCCCCCGGTGCGTCGTCGACCACCGCATCGGGGGGAAGGACCTTCGAGTGGCGATGAACGTCGGCCATGAACGCCCGGGTCTTCGCCCGGTGGCATTGTCGACAGACCGTCTGCAGGTTGGAGTATTCGAGAGCGGCGCCGCCGACGGCGATCTCGACGATGTGATCGACGTCGAGCTCCCGGGCCCTGCGCCGGGTTCCGCAGATCTGGCAACGGTAGCGGTCCCTCAACATCACGTAGGATCTGGCCGAGTCCCAGAAGTAGTGCCCGTGGAACCTCCACTGGCAGGTCCGAGAGCAGTAGGGCGTGCGATGGTTCGGTAGCTCGCCGGAACATTCCACGCAGCGGGCGGCCCGACGCGCTTCCCGCCGACGCTCGGCACCGTCCGAGAACCACGCCACGGAGAGGGCGAGGATACGACCGTTCGGCCCCACGCGGACCGAGGGGGTGGGCGGTGCCCGCCGAGTCATGACCGGATTTTCCCCGTCCCGCCTAAGAGGGTTCTGCTCCACCAGCGGGGTGGGGACCGGGGGCCGCCACTCCTTTACCTCACGTCGATTGCCCGGCCATGCGATTCCCGCTCCGGGACTGGATCGACGACCACGCGGGGTGTCGTCACAACCTCGGCAGCAGCGGGATGGCCGGGTCGATCACCCACCCACGCCCGACCCCTCGGGAGATCCGTGATGCCTCCGCGGACGACCTGATCGGCCAGCTCGCGTCCGGTCTCCGGGTCGACCCGGGACGCGTGTTCCTTACCACGGGAGCTACCGAGGCCAATTCGTGGGTGACCTGGTTCCGGGCCCGGGCGAGCCGAGGCAAGGCGCCCCGGGTGCGGGTCCGATTCCCCGAGTATCCCCCGCTGGTTGACGTCGCGTTGTGGGCCGGGTTCCGGACGGAGGGAACCCCGGGCCGCCCTTCCCTCGCCGTCGTGTCGCTCCCCCGGAACCCGGAGGGGATACTCTGGTCGGACTCCGAGCTCGCGGAATGGTCGGAGGGGGCCCGCTCGGTCCTGATCGACGAAACGTTCCGGGGGTTCTCTGGGGCTCCCTCCCAGGCCAAGGCTGGTCGACCGGGAGTCTGGGTGACCGGCACCTTCACGAAGTTCTACGCGGCGGACGACATCCGCGTCGGGTATGCCGTCGCACCTCCGGAAGGGGCTGCCGCGTTCGCCCGCTTCCACGGCCTCGTGACCGACGAGCTCACTCCCTACTCCGTAGCCGCAGCTCTTCGGATACTCCGGGAGGGCCGTCCCCTCGTCGCGCGCGTCCGCCGGCTGTTCGAGACGAACCGTGCGGCGCTCGCCCGTGCCCTGCCCCTCGACCGTACGGTCCAGGCGCCAGTCCATTTCGACCGCGTGCCGGACGGCGACCGGCTCGCGCGCCGGTGCCTTCGGGCGTCGGTCCTCGTCTGCCCGGGTTCCTTCTTTGGAACGCGCGAAGGGGTCCGGATCTCGCTGACTCGGCGGACCTTCCCCCGCGACCTCGCCGCCTACCTGCGGGTCCGGTCCGGCACGGTCTGACCCCCGCCCTCAACGGGGCATGCGCGACGGGGGTTCGACCGCCCCCTGGGGGCTGCGACCCAGGGCGAGGCGCGCGAGGGTGACCCTGCGAACGGGTTCGACACGGACCTCGGACGTCGCCCCCTCCCTCTCCTGGAGGAACGTCTTGGCGAAGGCCCGGGCCCGGTCCGGATTCGACTCGTGCACGAGGAGGAACCCCCGGGCGAGCTCGGTCAGGACGGCCCGTGCCGGGACGACCTCACTGAGCGTCCGCTCGTCCGCCGCACGCGAGGGCATCCGGTCGGTGGGTCCGTCCATCCGTCGGGTTCCGACCCGAAAGGTTTGCCTTAAAGGAAGGCGGTCCACATGCTGGGTGGACGGGACCGGTTCCGCCCCGACACGAGCCGAACCGATCCCATCCGCAGCCCCCGGTCCCCCCGAGGTGGGTCACGGCGGGCTGACCCCGAAGTTATAATGCCCGCCCGGGAGTTCTTGCGTAGGCGTCCATGAGCGAAACACCGCTGGCGTCGCCGTCACCGTCCGCCGCCACGCCGACCGGCCCGAGGCCCCACCGGGGCGTACTCCTCCGTACCCCCATCCCGGGACCGGAGGCCCAGAAGATCATCGCGCGGGACGAACAGTACCTCATGACAGTCACCAAGTCCGAACCGATCGTCGCGGCCTCGGGGCAGGGCGTCTGGATCACGGATGTCGACGGGAACCGGCTCCTCGATTTCGCTGCTGGGATCAGCGTGCTCAATGTGGGCCACAGCCACCCGGACGTGGTCCGCGCGATCCGGGACCAGGCCGGCGTCCTCCAACACTTCGCCGGGACCGACTTCTATTACGAGCTGCAGGTCCGTCTCGCCGAGAAGCTCACCCAGATCACGCCGGGGGCGTTCGCGAAAAAGGTCTTCTTCAGCAACAGCGGCACCGAGAGCGCCGAGGCGGCGCTCAAGATCGCTCGTTGGAACCGGCGCCGCCCGATCACGATCGGCCTCCTCGGCGCGTTCCACGGCCGTTCGATGGGCTCCTTGTCGATGACGACGTCCAAGCCGGTGCAGCGCGCGCGGTACGCCCCGTTCGTCAATGGGGGCCACCACATCCCCGCGCCGACGTGCTACCGATGCCCGTACAAGATGGAGTACCCGAGCTGCGATCTCTACTGCGCCAAGATCCTGAAGGAGCTCTACTTCGAGACGTCGATCCCCCCCGACGACGTCGCGGCGTTCCTCGCCGAGGGAGTGATGGGCGAGGGCGGGTACTTCGTCCCCCCGAAGGGATGGCACCAGGTGATCAAGTCCGCGCTTGACGAACACGGGATCCTGTTCATCGACGATGAGGTCCAATCGGGAATGGGGCGCACCGGGCGGTGGTTCGCGATCGAGCATACCGGGGTCGTTCCGGACATCGTGACGACCGCCAAGGCCGTCGGCGGGGGCCTGCCCATGGGCGCGGTCGTGATGCGCGCCGACCTCAACCTCGGGACCGGGGCCCACTCGAACACGTTCGGCGGGAACCTGGTCGCGTCCGCCGCTTCCCTCGCGACGATCGGGGTGATCGAGCGCGAGAACCTCCTGCACAACGCGACGACCCAGGGCGCCCACCTCATGCAGCGACTCCGCGAACTCCAGGCGCGGCACGACGAGATCGGGGACGTCCGAGGGTTGGGCCTCATGGTCGCGACCGACTTCGTGAAGGATCGCCGCACCCGGGAGCCCGCGATCCAGTTCCGCGACCGCGTCCTCACCGAAGCGTATCGGCGCGGACTGATCTTGCTCGGATGCGGACGCTCGGCCATCCGGTACATCCCTCCGCTGATCGTCCAACGCGAGGAGATCGACGAGGCGGTCGAGATCGTCGACGCCGCCATCTCGGCGGCCCGCGCGGGAGCATGAGGTTCGGCCACCTCGCCGGGCCCGGTCGGGTCGTCCTCTCGGAGCGGCCGATCCCGACCGCCGGACCGGGGGAGGTGGTGGTCTCGCTCGCTGCCTGCGGAGTGTGTGGGACTGACCTCGAGAAGCTGCGCGGGAACTACCGGACGGCCGGCCTGATCGGCCATGAACCGGTCGGGAGGGTCGCCGAGCTGGGCGCGGGCGTCACCGGCCTCGACCTGGGGGATCGCGTGTTCGTCCATCACCACGTCCCCTGCTATTCCTGCGAGGTCTGCGCCCGAGGGGACTACACGTTCTGCCCGACCTACTCCCAGACCAACCTGGACCCCGGTGGGTTTGCGGAAGCGTTCCGGGTCCCCGCCGAGAACGTATCCCGGAAGGCGGTGCTCCCGCTCGCGGATTCGGTGGACTGGGACGCCGGCGCGCTGCTCGAGCCGGCAGGGTGCGCCCTGACCGCGATCCGCCGAATCGGCCTTCCCGATCGCGCGAACGCGTTCGTCCTCGGGCTCGGGCCCGTCGGACTCCTGTACGCCCGCTTGCTGAGGACGATGGGGACCGCCTGGGTCGGCGGGACCGAGGTGAGCCCCCTGCGCCGGAGGGCCGCGGAACGGGGAGGGATCGACCTGGCGGTCGACCCACGGGAGCCGGGCGCCGCGAAGGCCGCCGTCGACCGAGCGACGGGCGGCCGGGGCGTCGACCTCGCGGTCGTCGCGGTGGGCCACCCCGCGGTGGTCCGCGAGGCGACGACGCTGGTGCGCCGCGGGGGAACGGTCAACCTCTTCGGGCTGCCCGAGTCGGGGAGCCGGCTCGAGGCGGACCTGCAAGACCTCTACCTTCGGGGCGTTCGAGTGATCCCGTCGTACGCGACGACCGAAACCGACCTCGTGGAGGTCCACCGCCGCGTGGCGACGGGCCAATTGCAAATCTCCGACCTCGTTTCGCACCGGATCCCGCTCGAGCGGATCGCCGAGGCGTTCGATCTGGCGGGGCGCCCGAACGACGCCGTGAAGGTGACGGTCACCGGCCCGGCCGCCTGACCGATCAGACCTCGACGCCTTCGCCCAGGATCTGCCCGGTCACGCGGTGCCCCGCCCGGACCCGGACCTTTGGGCCGAGGAGGCTCGAGAGGACGACCGCTTCCTTCTCCACGCGCGTCCCGTCCATCAAGATCGAGTTCTCGACGTGCGCCCCCTGCTCGATCGACACGTCCTCTCCCAACGTGACGAAGGGGCCGAACGACGCTCCCGAGGCGCGGACGCCTCGGGCCGCCGCCACCGGGCCGGAGCCGAGGGCGCCGCGGGGGACCCCACCCTTTCCTCCTCGGCCGTCCTCGAACAGGAGCCGTTGCGACCGGAGCAGGCGCTCGGGCGTGCCGGCATCGTCCCAGTACTTTTGGAGACGGAACCCGTACAGCGCCTCGGCGAGCAGGCCGGGGACGACCTCCCGCTCAAAGCTGACGGGCCGTCCCGCCGGGATCCGGTCGAGGACCGACCCGGCCCAGACGGCGAGTCCCGCGTTGATCCAGTGGGAGGGAGCATCCTGCGGCTCCGGTTTCTCCACAAAGGTATCGATCCGGTCATCGGGTCCCAGCGCGGCCACTCCGTACGGTCGCGTGTCGTCCACCTCGGCCAGCGCCATCGTTCCGACGCCTCCCCGCTGACGGTGCACGGCGAGGAGCAAGGAGAGGTCAACGGACGCGACGACGTCGGAGTTGAGGAGATAGAACGGATCGGACATCCCGGCGGCCGCGTTCTTCATGCCTCCGCCCGTGCCGAGGGGCTCCGCCTCGGGAACGGCCCGCACCGGCCAGGGGGTCGGGTGGTCCCGGACGTACGCCTCGATGAGGTCCGATTTGTACCCTGTGGCCAAGACGACCTCCTCGACGTCGCGGGGGATGAGGTCGAAGACGTGGTAGAGGAGCGGTTTTCCCGCGATCGGGATGAGCTGCTTCGGCACCGAGTAGGTGATCGGACGGAGCCGGGTCCCGAACCCTCCGATCAGGACGAGTGCCTTCACGCTCGGCGGCAGTCCGACCCTCTCCTTATGCCTGCTGTCCGGGCGACCCGAGGGCTACGGACGGCGAGCCTCCCCACCGGGTTCGACCCCTCGGGAGCGTCCCGGCCGAAAGAGCGTTTCGACGGGGGACCGTGGGGCTCCCCCGTCCAGTACCCTTGGGCGGATCCCCCTTCCGGGGCCGAGCATGATACCCATTTCCATGGCCCGGGCCCTCTCGTTTTCACTCGCCAAAGCGCCCGTGCAGTCCGACGGCAAGTTCATCTGGGTAGATGCCGGCACGTGCCCGTGGCCGGAAGGTGTGAAGACACCCCCCGAGGAACTGCCCCCTTCTTGAACGAGGCCTTTGTCCCCGGAACCGCTCCCGGAGGGAGCTGAACATGGTGATCGACACCGGGGACACGGCTTGGGTGATCACGGCGACCGCCCTGGTCATGCTCATGACCCCGGCGTTGGGGTTCTTCTATGGCGGACTGGTCCGCCGAAAGAACCTCGTCGCCACGATCGTGCAATGCCTCGCGATCTTCTCGGTCGTCAGTCTCGTCTGGGCGCTCTGGGGCTACACGCTCACCTTCGGCCCCTCGGTGGGCGGGGTCATCGGCGACCTCTCCAAGGCCCTGCTCTTCAACGTCGGCTCGGCGCCGAACCCCGCGTACTCGTCCTCTATCCCTGAGCTCCTGTATTTTGCGTTCCAGCTCAAGTTCGCGGCGATCACCCCGGCGCTTATCATCGGGGCGTTCGCCGGGCGGGTCCGCTTCAAGTCCCTGCTGATCTTCATCGTCCTCTGGACCACGCTCATCTACGTGCCCATCGCGATGTGGATCTGGAATCCCGGCGGTTGGCTGCACATCCTGGGCGTGGTCGACTTCGCCGGGGGGCTCGTAGTCCACACGTCGGCGGGGGTGTCGGCCGTTGCGGCCGCCATCGTCATCGGTCGTCGGGGAATGGCCGAGGCTCGCTCGAACCGCCCGAACAACGTCCCGTACGTGATCCTGGGCGCCGCCCTGCTCTGGTTCGGATGGTTCGGTTTCAATGCCGGAAGCGCCCTCGCGGCGGACGGTGTGGCGGTCAATGCGCTCGTCACCACCAACCTCGCGGCCGCGGCGGGCGGGGTCAGCTGGATGCTGGTCGACTGGGTTCGGAAGGGGCGTCCCTCGGCCGTAGGCATGGCCGTCGGGGCGGTCTGCGGTCTCGCGGCCGTCACACCGGCCGCCGGGTACGTAGGCCCGTCCGAGTCGATTGTGATCGGATTGGTCGCGGGGATCCTGTCGAATTACGTCGCCAACTGGCGGGCCCGGACGACGTTGGACGATTCGCTCGACGTGTTTGCTTGCCACGGAGCCGGTGGCATGTGGGGCACGATCGCCACGGGTCTCTTCGCGTCGACCGCGATCAACGCCGCCGGCCCGAACGGACTCTTCTTCGGCAACCCCCACCAGGCGCTGGTGCAACTGTTCGCTGTCGGCGTGGTCGCGGCGTTCGCGTTCGTGGGGACGTACGTCCTACTCCGAGTGATCAACGTGTTCTCCCCCCTCCGGGTCGGACCGGCGGAGGAGGACGCGGGGCTGGACGTCTCCGAGTTCGGTGAGGAAGCCTACGATCCCGGCACAACGCCATCCGGCGCGTCGGCGGCCGCCGCAGTTGAGTAAGGGTCAAGGGCGGTCCGTCCGGACCCCCCCCGTGCGAGGACCGGGCCTTAGGCCCCGCCCACTCCGAACGAATCGAGGAACGACCACCAAGCGCCGAGGGTCCGCTCGACGGAGGCCGCCGCTCCACCATCCCCCGGCGCCTCCTCGCGCAGCTCGTGCGCCAAGATCTGGCGTTCTGCCGCCGAGTGGGCGACGTCCGCTTCGGTATGGACCCGAAAGAACTCGTGCGCCGCGGCCGAACGGAGGCCGTAGTTCGCCCGCAACCCCCGCGACTTCTCGGCGGCGACTGCAGGGAATTGACGCTCGTAGGCGTAGAGCGCCCCGAGTGCCTGGGCGGGCGAGCCCCGTCCCAGGGTCAATGCATCGTAGGTCCGGCATAGCCCGAGCGTCGCGGGCCGGGGAGGCGGAGGACGGCGCGCATTCCACCGGGCCCCGATCGCTCGCGCGAAGTCAAGCCAAAGTTCGGGGTGCGTGGGGGAACGTCCTTCCTCGTCCGTGAGGTTTTCGAGAAGGACGCGGCGGTCCTCCGGCCGGTGAAGGCGGGCGTAGGTCCCGGCCACGTAGCGCGGGAAATTCGATTCGAAATGGAAGTACTGGCCCGCATACTGACGCAGCGTCTCGACCGGCAGATCCCCCTTCGACCAGGCGGTATAGAACGGGTGCTTCAGCAGATGTCGGCGTTCGATCGTGGCATCGATCTCGCGGAGGGCGTTCATCGTTCTTCCGGAAGACGGTGGGGTAGTCGAGGTTTTGGGTCCCCCCGATGCGCCGCCGCGGAGGCGAGGAGATCCTCAAAGTCGGGTCGGTCGCGGCGGTTACCGCCTCCCTGACGCAGCGGATCTCGGCCATCGGCAGGGCCCCTAGGCTACGGGGCGGCCCCCTTCCCGGGCTCCCCGATGCGGGCTGAGACGGTCGCCCGGCCCCCCCCCCTCTGCGGGGGCCTCCGGACGGACCTGTTGAGGACGTAGCCGCTGGAGTCTCCGCGGGCGCGAACACGACGACCAGGACCAGCTCGTCCGCGATGGAGTGGAAGCGGTGTACCTCCCGGGCCGGGACGAAAAGCACGTTACCCGGCCCGATGGGCCGGTCTGATCCGCCGTGGGTGAACCTCGCCCGTCCTCGCACGACGTAGTAGATCTCGTCCTCACGGTGCGGTGACTGGCGGTCGACGGCGCCCGGGGGCAGGACGTAGACACCGGCCGACATCGACGGCACCCGTAGGAACTCGCGGTACCTCTCGCCCGCCCTCCGGTTCTTATCGGCGAGCACCTCGATCGGATCCGCCGTCCCGGCGCTTCCGCGACGACTGGGCTCCCGGGGCGGCTCGGCGGCGCCCTCCTTCCGAGGCTTCACCGGGAGTCCGTTCGGCGCTCGGTCGGAACCCCCGGGGCGAGCCGGGGCCAGGTCCGGAGTCGCGCGAGATGCACCGCCGCGCCGAGCCCCCAGACCAGGATCGGGGCCACGATGAGCCGCTCGATGAGTCCGGGGTCCCACGTCGTGTTCGGTCCCTGGGTGGGCACGTAGTACGCGAGCGCGACGAGGGTCACCGCGCCGAGGAGGGCCGAGTACGCCCGTCCACCGCCCCAGGAAGTGTCCGGTGCCATCCCGACCGCGAGGACGAGGAACGCCAGCCCGCCGGGGGCAAACACGAGGAGGGAGGCGAGGTCGTGGACGGTCGGGTTGACGTTCTCGGGGAAGGCGCCCACCAGGATCGCGCCCACGCCTGCTAGGAGCAGCAGGGGGAGCCCTATGATCCGCGTTCCTCCGCGGGGGAACGCGGTCCAGGCCAAGAGGACGCCTACGAATGCGAACAACCCCAAGAGGGCGACGGACACGTTGAAGACGACGTGCCACGGGGAGGTCGCCGTGTTCCCGAGATCGCTGATGTAGTTCGTGAGGAGCGAATAGCCGGGGTACTGGGTCTCGACCACAGCGTTCGCGACGACGAACTGGACCACCCCTGCGCCGAGCAGGACCGCTCCCCCACGGACCGACCGGCTCCCGAAGGGTCCGAGGCTCGAGGTCACGGGGGCCCTCCCGCCGACCGAGAGGCGTCGGCCTTCAAGGAGCCCTCGCTTTCGCGGCGCCCGCGGGCGACGTTCCGAGCCGTCGTACCATCGTCAGGGTAGTGAGCTGCCGGGCGAAGCCCAGTCCCTCGATCACCGGGATCGCGGAGGCCAGCGAATCTGGCACGGCAACGACGACGGCCGGACTCCCGCGCGCCAGGAGCCACTCGGTCCCCTCCCCCACGAGCCGGACCAGGTCGGCGGGGGTGATCGCCGGGTCGAGCGCGGGCAGGAAGAGGAGCCCGGGCATCTCGGCACCTCGCCAGTATCCGGCCAGGTACCCCAGGGGGGAGTCGGAGGGTCCGACCGACCAGGTCTCGCGAACGGTACCGGGCAGCTGGCCGAGCGATTCGAGGTGGATCAGGCGGGTCGGATTGGGCGGAAGGACCTCGGTCACGGAGGTCGGCACCCGGCGGGCGCACCAGGCGGTCGCGGCCTTCCGTCCGGACTTCCCGACGGCCCGGACCAAGCCCGCGGGCCGGTTCGCCGCGCCGACCGAGCCGGGGGCGTCGGACCGGAGCCAGACCGCGCTGTGGAGCACTTCGTAGTGGCGCGCCCGGTAGAGCGTCACCGCGGGCTGGTTCTCGGCCTCGACGTCGAGGACCGCCCATTCGCGGCCGTGTCGCTCCGCGCTCGTCTCGGCGCGTTCTATCATCTGCCCGGCCAGGCCCCGCCGCCGGTGGGAGGGTCGGACCCCCACCCCCAGGACGTACCCCGAGTTCGGCCACCGGAGGAGAAGCGTGGTGCCCACGACGGTCGGCCCGTCGACCGCGACGAAGAACCGGATGGGGGAGGCACCGAACGCACGCAGCAACTGAAGCACGAACCATAGACCGGGCCGGAACAGCCCGGCAAACTCGTTCGCCCCCCCGGCGCCGAGGCCCAGCATCCTCTCGAACGGTCCATAGCTGCCTTGCACGACTTCGGTGAAGCTGTCCCGGTCGGAACGACGGAGCTCGCGGATCTCGACAGCTCCCCCGAGGGGGAAGGTCGGTGGAGCGACCACGGTGGAGGATCGTACGCCGGTACTTGAAGTGCTTCCGAAACGGCCGAAGGCCTCCGGTCGACCTCGGAGCGCGCGCCCGGCGGCTCCCGTGAGGCCTTCCTCCGCGCTGCCTATCCGACCCGCGCTTCGGAGAAGTGCCCGGCGAGCCGGCCCCCGATCCGGAGCACCTCGAGGGACTTCCGTACCCCGTTCGCAGCCTCGGGAAACGATTCGGCGGCGAAGTATGCTTCGACCTCCTTCTGGCGGCCGACCCCTACGATGTGAATCGTTCGCTCGAGGAGGCGGGAGAGGGCCCAGCCTCCCCGCGCCCGCTCCTCGAGCTCCCGGAGATTTTGCTTCAGCCATTCCCACACGAGCGACCGACCGGCCGGATTATGGGCCACGCTCACGATGATCTCGTGCGCCACGGACGCCCGGATCCCCGGCTCGAGAGACGCGGCGAGCGACCGGGCCAGGAGCTCCGGGGTGGGTAGCCCACCGAGCGCCTCGCCGGCGGTCTGGGCCCCGTCCTCGTCGGCCGTCGAGCGGGCTCTCGCCAAGAGCTCGGTGAACGCCGACGCCCCTCCGGTTCGGGCGTACGCGTACGCCACGGCGGGGCGCATCGCGGCGGGAAGCCGATCGATCTCGACGAAACGGGGGGCGAGGGCGGCAGCGAACGATGGGTCCAGCCGGGCGAGGTTCAGCATCACGATCTCGCGGATGACTCCGTCCGTGTCCGGCTCGCCGGGTCGTCCGTCCAGCGAGAGGCGGTCGAGCTGGGCCCGGTGGAACGCGATCGCGGCCGGCAGGAAACCCGGGACGTCCCCAACGTACGGCCGCAGCAGCTCGAGGGAGGAGGCCACTTCAATGAGGCTCGGATAGTCCGCGAACTCGTGCGCCCGGCGGACGAGCTCGATGTATTCCGGGAGGGTCGAATCGCCAGAGAAGAGGAACGCCCAGGTGTCGCTGATCACCGCCCATCGGTCCGCCGGATCCATCGACGCGAGCGCGCCGACCACGTGGGGTCGAACGCCAGGGTCGTACCACACCCTGACGAACGACGAGCGCCCCGGGTTGACGCGGACGGAGGTCGGCTCGTCCCAGGGGATCTCGACGGTCGCGGTACGGAAGAGCAGTCGCTGGGATCGGCCTCCGGCAACGAGCGTCAGCGGGATCGGCCAGGGTGTTTCCTTTCGGTGGGAATCCGCGAACAGGAACCGCGACTGCTCAAGTTGCAGCGTCCCCGGACCGGCTCGGACACGGACGATCGGGAACCCCGCCCGTTCGACCCAAGCCTGCAACACATCGGTCACCGGTTCCCCGGAGACGGCGGCCAACGCCGCCCACAGGTCCGAGCCGCTCGCGTTCCCGTAACGGAACCGTTCGAGGTAGGAGGCGACCCCGCGGCGGAACACCTCCTCCCCGAGGTAGGAGTCGATCATCCGGACCACGCTCGCGCCCTTGAAGTAGGTGATCTCGTCCGTGCTCTCCGCGATCGTCTTCGGGTCGGTGATGTCGAGCCGGATCGGGTGCGTGCTCTCGAGGGAGTCGCCGAAATACGCCGGTCGTATGCGGACCAGGAACTCGCTCCACGCGTCGGTTCGCATTCGCAGCCGGTCCTCCATCTTGGCGGCGACGAAGGTCGCGAAGCTCTCGTTCAGCCAGAGGTCGTTGAACGTCGTCATCGTGACCAGATTGCCGAACCACTGATGCGCGATCTCGTGGGCCAGCGTCTCCATCGCCCAACGGCGGATCGCAGGGCTCGTCCCCTCGTCGACCAGGAGGCCAATCTCCGGGAACGCGATCGCCCCCCAGTTCTCCATGGCCCCGGCCCAGAGGTCCGGGACGGCCACGAGGTGCAGCTTTGGGAGTGGGTACGGCTGGCCATAGTATTCTCCGTAGGCGTGCACCAGAGGGCCGGCCAGCGCGAGCAGGGTGCGCGTTCGCGCGACCTTACCCGGGAGGGTCGCCGCGACGATCCGAACCCCGTGTTCGACCCGCTCCTCGGTCTCGAACGGACCGATCCCGAGATAGAGGAGGTACGTGGCCATCGGGGGGGTCGGGGCGAACGTCCAGCACTTCCGTTCGCCGACCGGCTCGGTCCGAACCAGTTCCGAGTTCGAGATCACGACTTGGTCGGCGGGGGTCGTGACCCGGACCGTGAAGACCGCCTTTTGGTCCGGCGCATCGAGGCATGGGAAGAGGCGCCGGCAGGAGATCGGTTCCATCATCGTCGTCAGCACGGGACGTTCACCGGACGAAGAGACGTAGAGTCCCGAGAGGGTCTTGTGCGACGCCGTACCCGAGAACCGGAGTCGAAGCCGGCGACCACCCGACGTGCCGGCGCGGACGATCAACTTGTGGCGGGCGGGGTCGACGGAGAACTGCGCGGGAACGCCGTCCACCGTCGCTTCGTCCACGTCGAGCTCCTCACTGTCGAGCTCGACCGACCCCTGCAGCCCGGAGGCGAGCAATGTCACGGTCCCCCGAAACGCGCCCCCAGGGTAATCGACGTCCAGGTCCAGCGCGTACTCGAGCGCCTTCACGCGCTACCGAATCGCGCAAGCTCTTAATGAGATGGCGCGGCCGGGATTAAGGCCGGGTCGCAGCAATGACTTCTGGGAACCAACCGATGCCGATTGTAATCTCGATGGCCGAGCTCCACGAGCCGACTGAAGAGGCCGCTTGGGGGGCCCGACTATCCGCGGTAGCTCGGGGGTTGATGGGGGGGGTGCCGCCGCCGGGAACGGACCAACCGTCTCGCTCGTGGGAGGGGCTCCCCTCTCTCGGGGACGTGACGTGGTCCGGTCCAAGAGGCTCCCTTGGCCGAAGCAAGTCCTTTAACTCACGACCGCGTTCGGTTTGCGGTCCATGAAGGGCAGACGGCTGCTGGGCAAGCAGGTCGTTGGAGCTAGTGGATGGCGGATCGGCAAGGTTAAGGACCTCATCTTTGACGAGACGACGTGGCGCATCGGGTCCCTGGAGGTCACGCTGGACCGGAAGGTGGCCCAAGAATACCAGATGAAGAAGATCTTGGTGAGAACCTCCCTCGAGGTCGACGTCAAGATGGTCCATGCCATCGGCGACCACGTTCTCCTATCGGTCACGAAGCCCGGGCTGCGGCGGATGCTCTCCGGATGGGCCGAGTCGCCTCCGTCGGCCGGCGGCTCCGACCCGTCAGGGAAGGTCTGAGGTCCAGGGCCACTGATCTAACCTGAAAGACCGGTCGGGATCGGGGGTTTTGGACTCCGGCAAGGGTCCGACGGCCGAGCACTTCAACCAAGCGCCCGGGCTCGTTGATGAATCGCCGACGGCTCGCTGTTGGCATTCGAACTTTACGCCCAGGAGGACCTGCCAACAGCCGCCCGGCGGGGAGTCGGCTGGGCCGCCGGCCCCGCTCGCCCGTCCGAGCCGGCGGGGGCACTCACTCGGGGAGCGGGCCGAAGAACTCGATCCAGTTCCCATCCGGGTCCCGAGTGTAGACGAGGTTTTCGTGTGCCTCCCGGATCCGCGCGACGATCGGGAGTTTCCGGCGACGAAGCTCGCGTTCCCACCCCTCCACATCGGAGACACGGAAGCCGAGATGGTCGAACTCGGTTCCCTTTCGAATGGGCTCGTAGTACGGGTTCTGCCTCGGGTAGAAGTTAAGTTCCAGGCGCTGGGCCGCCCCCGGGAACGTGAGATGGACCCACTGGCCACCGTGCCCCATGGTCCCCCGCCTGCCGACGCGGAAGCCGAGTTTGCGGTAGAACCGAAGCGAGCGAGTGAGGTTGCGGGTCCGGAGTCCACAGTAGACGAACTCGACCTTGACCTGGGTCATGGAGAGACCGAACGGGAAGGCGAGATAAGACCTGGGACGGGGGTGGACCGCCTCCCCCGATCCCGGGCGGCGACGGAAGCCGGGGGGATACTCCTGCGACGCTGAACGGGGATGGAGGGTTGCCCGCATTGACCCCATGTGTCGAGGAGTCCGGCGTGGGATCGGCCGGTCCCCTGAATCATCCTCGTCGGTTCCAGGGCTTTGGAATCCTCTTGGGGGACGCCTTCAGTCGGAGAACATTGGATGCCCGATTCCTGGCCGATCTACCTTCCCATCCCTAGGGAGGATCGCTCTGCCAGACCATCATCAGATTCCCTTCGGAATCCTTGAAGAAGGCGGACGCTCCGAAAGGGTCGTAGGCAATCGGTCCCTCGACCTTGGTTTCTGGGCTCATCCGTTGGGCCCGCTGAAACTTGACACCCTTGCGCTTCAGCCCGCTCACGAACGCTTTGATGTCCTTCACAAGGAAAGTGGAGTAGGCCAGGGTTCGTTTCTCTCGCTCTTGGGGGGCGATCAACCAGACTTCATCGTTCCCGAGCTGTAGGGATGTCCAGGAGTCCTTCATGGGGCCCTCCCCTCTGAACCTCACTTTCCCACCGATCACCGTGGTGTAGAACTTGATCGCCCGGTCCATCTTTCGAATCGGAATCAGGGTCGCGAGACGTGCTCCGGAGACCATCGGTACCATTCCTTCCGTCCCCCGTCCTTGACAAGGGATCCACGGCCCCAAAATTAGGGACCTACATTAGCTAGCGTTCCGCGATAGTTCCCCAGCGGGCAATCTCGATTGCAACTTCGCTCCTCAGTTAGGCCAGCGCAAAAGCGAACAGCTGATCGCCGGCGGCGACAAACATCCTTCCGGGTTCCGCCGCGGGCGTAATGAAGTGGTCCACCGATCCCAGGGAGAACGAAAAGACCAGTTGCCCCGTGGAGAAGTTGAAGCCCAACAGGGTGGCGTTCGATATGTCGACGGCCCACACGATGTCACCGGTCACGATCGGCGAACCGGCGTCGAAACTCGCGGTCCGCCATGCCACCGAGAACGAGGACGCTCCCACGGCCAGCTTGACGAGCCCATCCGTGCAAGGTACCAGGACCGATTCCCCGACGTGCGCTGTTCCCGCGTAGGCTCCGGCGCAGACGCTCGACGCGTAGACCTGCGCCCCGATCCCACCGAGGTC
>Ga0209415_10008417_pt1 | contig 17900 bp, 15 predicted proteins | sample PeaSoiSIISIP2007_FD_187696 | JGI IMG/M metagenome (GOLD analysis project Ga0209415, IMG submission 187696) | Peat soil microbial communities from Weissenstadt, Germany - SII-SIP-2007 (SPAdes) (version 2) | ecosystem: Environmental > Terrestrial > Soil > Wetlands > Peat | place: Germany... | reverse complement strand
AGATCAAAACCCTCAAGAAGCTTGACCCGGCCGTTTTTTTCTCCGTCGCGAGCAGCCGCGCCTCACTGTTTTTCCCCTGCGTTTTAGCAACTACTTCCTGTTTTTCAATTACTTACCGCTTGAATACGTCGTTTTAAAAAATAGCTTGTATAGCAATAAAATACCGTTTATATTGCACGGCAACGAAGCAGTCCAAGAACCGGCGTTCCAGTTCTCCCTTAACACCCGGCACCCTCGATTTCTTAGCGCGAGGCGCCGCGTGCACACGTAACGCTACGGTCACAGATGAAGAAAAGCACTCTACTCTCCATACTTCTCGTCCTGGCGTTCTCCCTCACGGTGCTCGGCATGAGGAATCCGTCTTTGGACCGCAACCGTGGCCCGAAGCAGCAGCCTCGCGCGGTCCTGGAAGAAGTCTCCAAATCCCCCTCCGTCAAGGTCTGCAAATTCCACGCTGACCCGTGGATACCTCACCAGGTCGTCCTCGGCATACCGCCGTTCGAATCGGCTCCCTTTAACCCCCTCACCACTTCCCAGATCTCCTCACCCGCACCTGCCTCACGCCAGTCAAGGTCTCCCCCCTCGCCGGTCACCGTCATTTCCGCGTAATCTAACAACCCGGGCTGCCGTCTCGCCGGAATCCGTGTGCGTTCAGCGCTCCGGAGAGAGGAATTGGTCCGTCTAGCCCTGCACGTTGCCGTATCGAATTACCGATTCGGCGCTGCGTCGAGCCGTGGGCATTCCCCACCCTGCTCACGTTTATTGGAACCGGCTCGGCATTGGTTTGCCAACACCACTGCCACGCCGGCCCCGACAGAGGTCGCGCGATGCCAAAAACAAACGACTACACGATATCGAACGTAAAGAAAGCCCTGGAAATACTGGAAAAATTGGCCGAAAGCCCGGAGCCGCGCAGCCTGGCGTCTCTGGCACTGGCCATCGAATACAGCCGCAACAAGACCTACCGCGTGCTTGCTACCTTGCTGGAAAAGGGGCTGGTGGAGCGGGACTCGATAACCGGGGCCTACCAGGTCGGCGAGAGAATCGTCGTCCTGGGCAAAAAGCTGGCCGATAGCGGCAACCTCCCCAGGCATGCCAAGGAGAGGATGCGTAACCCCTTCGAGGGCTCCGAACTCCTTGCCGTGGCGTACCCGATCATTGCAGAACTGGCCCGCAAGCACCAGGAGGCGGTTTACATAACCACCATCAGCAACAACGAGGTGGTGTTCCTGAACATGGTCGACTCGGCCCAGCCCGTCAGGGTGGAGCCCCTGATCGGCAAGAGGTTCCCCTTCTTCACCAATGCGGCAGGCAAGGTCATGAAAGCGGTCGACTCCTGGGATCTTTTGGAACGGATCTGCAAAAGGCACGAAGGCGCTGCCACGCGGCCGGACCTCGATCGGCTTGCCGCCGAACTCATGGGAATCAGGGCCACCGGGGTGGCCGTCGACATCGGAGGTCTCGGGGACGACATCAGCAGCGTGGCGGTCGCCGTGCGCGACTACGCCGGCAAGGTGGTCGGCGCCATCACCCTGCTCGGACCGTCCTTCAGGATGATCGCCACCCGGATAGAGAACGAGATCGTACCGTCCCTGCTCGAAGGGGCGATGCTCTTCTCGCAACAGTTGGGCTATGCAAGCAGCTAAGTCCGTACCAAATTCTACAAAAGGAGGAATAGAAGAAAAATCCGTCGCCAGGAACAAGATGGTCCGCCGCAAGTTCTCTAACAAGAAAGGAGAAAGACATGTCTTTGTTGATCGCAAGCAAGATCCAAAGCAACCCGAAGTACCACCAGTTGGTCAGAACGCGTAACGTCCTTGGCTGGTCCCTGTCGCTCATCGTCTGCGTGATGTATTTCGGCTTCACGCTGATGATCGCATACGCCCCCGGCGTCCTCACCGCACCGATTGCCGCCGACAGCGTCATCCCGGTAGGCATGCTGATCGGCATCGGCATCATCGCGGCGTCCGCCGTGCTGACCGGTATCTACGTCTACAAGGCCAACAGCACCTTCGACCCCCTCGTCAGCCAGATCTTCGACGAGGCGATTGCGCACGATCCCGCACACAAAGGAGGCCACTGACATGAAGTTGCTTAAGCACATCTTCTCCACCCTCGTGACCCTGAGCTCGCTGGCCGCGGCCTCGCTCTGCGCGGCGGCCGACGCCCCCGCGGCGGCTCCGGCGGCGGTTCCCGCAGCCCTGCCCGCCGTGGCCCCGGCGGCGCCTCCCCCGTTGAACTGGCACGCGATCATCATGTTCATCATCTTCGTCGGCGTCACCCTGGTCATCACCTACTGGGCGGCCAAAAGGACCAAGTCCGCCGCCGACTTCTACGCCGCCGGCCGCGGCGTCACCGGCCTGCAAAACGGCATGGCCATCGCAGGCGACTACATGTCGGCCGCCTCCTTCCTCGGCATCGCCGCCCTGGTCTACATGAACGGTTTCTACGGCCTGATCTTCTCGGTCGGCTGGCTGGTCGGCTGGCCGATCATCCTGTTCACCGTGGCCGAGCGGTTGCGCAACCTGGGCAAGTATACCTACGCGGACGTCGTCTCCTTCCGGCTCCAACAGGGCCCGGTGCGGATCATGGCCGCCATCGGCGCGCTGATCGTCGTCGTCTGGTACCTGATCGGCCAGCTGGTAGGCGCAGGGCAGCTGCTGCACACCCTGGTACCGCAGATCAGCTACCAGACCTCCATCATCCTCGTCGGCGTGCTGATCATCCTCTACGTCACCTTGGGCGGGATGAAGGCCACCACCTGGGTGCAGATCATCAAGGCCGGCCTGCTTTTAGGCGGCGCCTCCCTGATGGCGCTGGGAGTCATGGCCCACGAAGGCTTCAGCTTCGCCAAGCTTTTCAACGACGCCGTCGCCATTCACCCCAAGCACCTCGCGATCATGCAGTCGGTGGTGCCGATCGGCGCCAAGGCCAACCCGCTCGAGTCGATTTCCCTCGGCCTCACCCTGATGTTCGGTACCGCAGGGCTGCCCCACATCCTGATGCGGTTCTTCACCGTTACCGACTCCAAGGCGGCGCGTAAATCGGTCCTCTACGGCACCTGCTTCATCGGCTACTTCTACATCCTTACCTTCATCATCGGTTTCGGCGCCATCGTCATGGTCGCCAACAAGCCGGAGTACGTGGAAAACATCTCCAAGAGCATCCTCGCCCTGAAGGGCGGCGGCAACATGCCGGCCGTGTACCTGTCCCATGCCGTGGGCGGCGACTTCTTCCTGGGCTTCATCGCCGCGGTGGCCTTCGCCACCATCCTGGCGGTCGTTTCCGGCCTGACCATGGCCGGCGCCTCGGCCCTTTCCCACGACCTCTATGCACAGGTCATCATGAAGGGTAAATCCACCGAGAAGCAGGAAGTCTTCGTCTCCAAGATGAGCTGCATCGGGTTCGGCATCCTCGCCATCCTGCTCGGGATCGCCTTCGAGAAGCAGAACGTCGCCTACATCGTGGCGCTGACCTTCTCCATCGCCGCCTGCACCAACTTCCCGATCCTCGTGCTCTCCCTCTTCTGGAAGGGGCTGACCACCCGCGGGGCAGTGGTAGGCGGTTACACCGGCATCTTCGGTTCCATAGGCTTGCTGATCATCGGCCCCACCGTCTGGACCAAGGTCCTCAAGATGGGACCCGCCATCTTCCCGTACGACTTCCCGACCTTCGTCGTCCTGCCGCTGGTGCTTATCGTCGCCTACATCGTGTCGTCGACCGACACCAGCGAGAGCGGCAAGGCGGAGCGCGCAGCGTTCGATGCCCAGAAGCTTCGTGCCGAAACCGGCCTGGGCGCCGAGGAAGCCGCCGCACACTAAGGCAGTTCCTTTCAACGATAAAAGGCTGCCGGGCAATCCCCGGCAGCCTTTTTTTTCCGACTGGCGATGATTTGCCACCACCAGCGTCCCCCCCTTTTACAAATGGGGACTTTGACTTAGCGGAAGCTCTCGCTAGCGGTCAGATAACCATCTCGGCAAAGCGTGGATCTTCTTCGATATCTTCTTTAGCGGAAGGGTCAACCTCGATAGCTTTCCTGAGGTATTCCTTGCAGAGGGAAAGGTCGTTGAGTGCAAGGTACGCCGAAGCAAGGTCGCAGTAGCCAGCCTTGTCCTCCGGGTGCTTCTGGATGGCTCCCTTGAAAGCATCGGCGGCCTTCAGATTGTCTCCCAGTTCGAGGTAGGCGTACCCCAGAGAGTTGTAGCCGTTAAACACGGAGTCGTCACGTTCAAGCGCGGATTTTATCAAAGCGATACGTTGCAGCGGATCTTTGATGGCATACGAGGATATGATTCGGTGAGCGGCCTGCTGGTGCCGGTAATGTTCGGCGACCAGGTCGACCCTGAACTGATGAAAGTCCTTACGGAGCCGACGTAACGATACGAACTCGGCGAGGGTGAATATCAAGAACATCACCCCGATTGCCGCAATAACTACGTTGAGAACTGTCAGCGAGTCAGATAATGTCATAATCAAGCACTTATAGCTAAATCACATGGGTGTCAAGTAAATCTTGCAGGGCCAGGTCTGGCTTCAGTAGCGAAATCATTTCGAAAGGTCGGCCTCGATGGCCCTCAGCAGCTCGTCGCTCTTTACGACCGTTGCCTGCGGCGGGAACACCTTCTCCAGGAGCACGCGGTTTACTTCCGGATCGAAGTCGGCACAGGCATCCGAAACGACCGTCATCGCATAGTCCATGTCGGCGGCCCAGCGCACGGTCGACAACACCACCCCGCTCGTAGAGATGCCGAACATGACCAGCCTGTCGATATTCTTCGACCGCAGAACCGTTTCCAGATCGGTCGCGGAAAACGCGCCGACCCGCCGCTTGGTAACCACCACGTCCCCCGGCCGAGGCGCAAGCCTCGCATCTATTTCCGCACCCGGTTTGCCCTCCACCAACAGGCCGGTCTTTCTCAGGCCGCCGAACATCTTATTCCGCGGATTGATCTCGGGGTAGCCCTCTCGAAACCGTACCGCGACGTAGATCACCTGAATCTTCGCCTGCCGCGCTTTATCGAGTATCGCGTTTGCCCTCTCCACCAGCGAGTCCCGCAGGCCCTTGGGGAGCATGCCGAGGATGTCGTTTTGATAGTCCATGACGAGCACGGCGGTTTTCTCCGGATCAATCGTCGATCCGGGCTTGTCCGGTTTATCCAGGGCGAAGACGTTCGTCCCGGACAGGATCAGAAACGCGGCGAGCGACAACAAACGAACGATTGGTCCCATAGTATCCTCCTGGATGCGACACACGTAATAGCTTTAATTTATAGGGTTTTCCGTATAAAGCCGTGAATTGCTATTCCTCAGTGTCCTCCGTGCCCCTCTGTGTCCTCTGCGGTCAAGCTTTTATAGTTTCGGATCACAGGATGTTAACGGCCCGGGCCGCAAGCAGGGCAATGACCAGCAGGGATATGATCGATTGCAGCATCATCAGGACCTTGGCCCAGCGCGACAGGACCGGTACGTCCGTCGGGGAAAAGGCCGTGGACGTATTGAAGGCGAGGAAGAGGTAATCGATGAAGTTCGGCGACCACTCGTGGAGTCCCGCCGCATGCCTTCTCTCCGGCGCCATGGTCATCTGCGGGAAGAGAAAGGCGCCTTGCGAGTGATCTGCCCGCTGCGCCCTTTTATGCGGGCCGCCGGCATCCAGCCGCCAGTACCACGAGGCGAAAACCAGAATGTTGGATAACCACAAAGACGCGGCAGAGAACAAAAGCTCTTGCGGTTTTTCCTGATGCGAGGGCAAGGCCCTGATCAATAACGCCAAAGAAACGATCATGGCCGTTGTCACCACGCCATTGAGGACATAACCCAGCACCTGGTTCGCAGTGTGGGCACCTTTGTAGGACGTGACGACGACAGGCACGATCAGCAAGGAAATAACGGCCAAAGGGAGCCAGCGCGAACCGCCGATCAGCAGGAAGGGAGGCAATGCCGCGTACAGGCCGCCAAGCGCCAGCAACGCGCTTAACGCCGGCCAGCGAGACCGCCAGGCAGCCTTCCCGGGCATCCCCGAATTTTCATCCGTCTGTGTCATGGTTATCTCGTATTCCTAGCCGGCTTAAGGCTCCGCCCAGATTCCGGCGCCTATCTCCAGGGGGATCTCCCGGTGACCGGTGTGGAAATTCTTGATCGTCAGTCCCGTCTCGTTCAAAAACAGGCCGACCTCCACCCCGTGAAAGGCGTCGTAGCGGTGGTTGTTCTCCACGATCAGGAGCACCGTCGTATTCAGGTGCCGCAGCTTGCGGTAGAGTTCGAACACCTGCTTCAAGCTCTCCGGGAAAAACTCCTCTAACGGGTCGAGGATGACGAGCTTGGTCTTGTAGTACTCGATGAACTGGTGCAGATAGGTGTAGGTCTTGGTATTGTTGCCGGAGCCGTCCACCAGGTGGGGGCTTAGGCTGTAGCAGTCGTCGTACATGGAAACGCAGGTCAGGTTGTCGAGATTCCCCTCGATCCGCCCGAGGACGTCGGGCTTTCCCTTCGACCATTCCCGCACCAGCCGCTTGTAGCGGCGATGATTGTCGTCCTCCGTGTCGCGGGCACTCACAAACAGCACCTTCCCCTGGTGGAAGCAGGGAAACCGGCCGAGAAAAGGGAGGTCGAAGGCGACGCTCATGGCAATCTGCATGGCCAGGGTAGTCTTGCCGTAAACGCCGTTGGTCTCCAGGCAGACGAGAGAATTGGCGGGGATTATTTCCGCGATGAGGTATTCCTCGGGTTTTGGCACGACCACCTCCCGCTGGTGCCACTGCCGTACCCCGGTCTTCAGTGCGAAGGGATTTTCATCGATGTGAAACATTATCAGGTCTCTCCTGTGCGCCCGCAGCGCACACCGGCATTGCGGAATCCGAAACGCCGTGCCCCGCGGTGGCGCCCGGCCCGTCCCTGCATGCTCTTGTTAGCCTGCTCTGGCAAGAAAGGCAAGTTTTTACTTCCGAGCCCGCCGCCTCAGTGAGGGGCTCCATGACCTTTTGCGCCCAATCCCTTCGTTCTTAGGCGGCGATAGCTGACGCCAAGCTTGTCCAGGCGCGAACGTAGCGTGCTTGGGTTGATCCCCAGCATCTCCGCCGCACCTTCGGGGCCATCGATCTTCCCGCCGGCCAGTTTCAGCACCTCGGTGATGTGCATGGCGTTCGCCTCGTCCAGGTTAAGCGGGTAACGCAAGCCGCCGTTGCCGGCGGCGGGCGGCAGGTTCTTTTTTTCCGTGCCCGGCAGCATCGAGCTGAAGGTCAGGGCCCCGCCACGATGCAGGATGAGTTCGCGCTCGACCAGGTTCTCCAACTCCCGGACGTTGCCGGGCCAGTCGTATTCCATCAGCCGCTGCAGTGCCCCCGGCGCGATCGACGGGGGCACCCCGATACCAAGGTCCCTGCTCCTGACCGTGACGAAATGGCGGGTAAGGGCCGGCACGTCCTCCTTGCGCTGCCGCACCGGCGGCACCATGATGGGAAAGCCGCTCAAACGATACCAGAGGTCCTCGCGGAAGCTCCCATCCGCCACCATGCTCTGCAGGTTGCGGTGCGTGGCCGCGATCACCCGTATGTCCACCGGGATCGGGCGCTTCCCGCCTACCCTCTCGACTTCGCGATTCTGCAGCACCCGCAATAACCGCACCTGCGCCGGCAACGGCAGTTCCCCGATTTCATCCAGGAAAACGGTGCCACCGTCGGCCCGCTCGAAGCGCCCCCGGTTCTCCGCCACCGCCCCGGTAAAAGCACCCCTCTCGTGGCCGAAGAGCTCGCTGTCGATCAGGTGTTCCGGCAGTGCGCCGCAATTGACCTTGATGAAGGGTCCGCTCCTGCGCGGGGATGCGAAGTGGATCGCGTTGGCGACGATCTCCTTCCCGGTCCCGGTCTCGCCGAGGATGAGCACCGTGTTGTTGAGCGGGGCCACCTGGCCCACCATCTCCATCACGTTTCTCAGCCCCGTATTGCCGCCGATGATCCCGTCGACGGCGTCACCGTGCAGCTCCAGGTTCAGGAAGCGCTTGTCGTCCAAAAGTATGGCCTGGTAGCGGAGCACTTCCTCGTGAGCGAGGGCGTTGGCAAGGGCAATGGTAAACGGCTCCGCAAGGCAGCCGGCACGTTCGAGATCTTCTGCGCCGTAACGTCCTTCACCCAATGCCTGCAAAACCACCCCCCCGATCATCTCCCCCTTGAGGCGCAAGGGCACGATCAGGTGCGTGTCCCCCCCGAATTTCACCATCGGTTGCAGTGCGCCGAAAATCTCGTCCTTCTCAATATCCACGATAAACGGCAGGGAAAAATTCCGGGCCGCGATCTTCTGCGCCAGCCCCTGCGGCAGCGGGATGAGCTCAGGGGGAAGGTCGACGTTTTCACTGGCGTGTTCAATGCGCCGGATCGCCCCCAACCGCTCGTCGATGATGAAAAGGACCAACGCGGCGAGTGGGATATGCCCCTTCAGATACGCGAACACGCCGTGTAACGCTTCCTTTATGTCGAGGCTGCTGCAGATCCTGAGCGTGATCTCTCTGGTGAATTCGTCGCCGGTCGTACCGCCGGGTCCCGCCGTTTTTTTCTCCATCTGTTTCAGACCTCCCGTCAAGTTCCGCGATATTTAGCACTATACGCATTTTCCTCGAAATATCACATCGCAAAAACTCCAAATATCGAGGATGCGCGACAACCCATCCGGTAACCATTTGATATTTGACGATTACCTGCGCTGGCACGCTCGTCGCTATAAGGACGGCAGGATTCAATGCAAAGGAGAACGTTCATGGCCAGCCTCCTCTATGTCACCTGCAATGTCAGGCCGCGGGAAAGATCCCGCACCCTTTCGCTCGGCGACGAGTTTCTGGAAGCATACCTCCGCTGGAATCCGCGGGACGAGGTGCAGGTTCTTGACCTTTACCGCGACAGCATCCAGCGCGTCGATCAGGACGTGCTCAACGTCTGGGGCCGGATCGAGCGCGGCGAGGATTACGGGCTCCTCTCGGACGGGGAGCGGCACAAGATTGCCCGGCTCTGGCGCCTCGCCGATCAGTTTTGCCGCTGCGACAAGTACGTCTTCGTCACCTACGGCCTGAACCTCTGGTTCTCGGCCGAGTTCAAGATGTACGTCGATGCCATCTGCATGCGCGACCGCACCTACCGCGTGACACTGCAGGGGGCGGAAGGGACGCTGCAGGACCGGGGGAAGAAGTCCCTGCATCTGCACGCAGGTTCCCCCTACCGCTTCGGACAGGAGCAAGACCTGAGCGTTCCCTACCTCCGCTCGGTGCTGAATTTCCTCGGCGTCAAGGATCAGGAAGCGGCGCTTTTAGGCGGCGACGATGCGGAAAACGAGCCGCGAGAGGAGTACGAGGAGACCCGGCGCTGGCTCCTGGAACTGGCCACGCGCTTCTAAAGAGGAGCCACGACATGGAATTCATAGTCGCATTCACCTTCATCACCTGGCTTCTGGTCGTAATCGTCACCTTGAGAGCGCGACCGGCACAAACGATCTACGACGCAAAAAGAGAAATTCGGAAAAAGGAGCATCGGTCATGAAAAAAAATCTCAGATTCGTTCTTGCCGCCGCAGTCTTGCCGCTTTTGGGGATTGCACTCAATGCCTGCACGGCCCAGCCGCAGGAGACGGAAGCGGGCGCCGCAGTCCCGGTAAAGGTCGGGCGCGTCCAAAAGGTCCAGGAGCGGGAGACGATCTCCGTGAGCGGGACCGTTTCGACGCCCAACGCCCCCGCGAACGTCTGTTTTCTCGTACCCGGCAAGGTCGTTTTCGTGGGGCCGCGGGAGGGCGACCGCGTGAAAAAGGGGGAGGTCCTGGCCCGGATCGATCCCGCCGACTTCCTCCTTTCGGTCAAAGGCGCGGAAGCGCAGGCGGCCGGCGCGGCAGCGGCGCTGGAAAAAGCGCTGCATTCCGCAAGGCCCGAGCTTTTGCAGCAGGCCCGCATCGGCTTCGAGCGGGCCGAGGACGAATATCGCCGGATGAAGATGCTCTACGACGCGCAGAGCCTGGCCCCGAACGACTTCAGGAGATACAAGGCGGCCTACGAACGTGCGCAACAGGAGTACGAGCAGGCAAAGGCGGGGGGCCAGCAGGAGGACAAGGCCCTGGCGAAGGCGAGTTACAACCAGTCGGCCGCGCACCTTGAGGTGGTCAGGAAAGCGTTGTCCGACGCGACGCTGCGCGCGCCCGTGGACGGCTACATCGCGAAAAGGTCGGTTGAGCCCGGCGATACCGCCTCCCCGGGGCGTCCGGCCTTCGAGATCGTCCGGATGGACCCGGTGGAGGTGAACGTAGGCGTCCCGGAAACCGACGTCCCGAGGGTCAGGATCGGACAGCATGCGGAGGTCACCGTCCCCGCCCTCCCGGGACAGTCTTTCCGGGGTACGGTGCAGGTCATCAACGTCTCCGCAGACCCGACCACCCGCACCTACATGACCAGGATCGCCGTGGCAAATTCCGCACACGCCCTGCGCGTCGGGATGGTGGCCGAGGCGAGGATCCGCGGCGACCGGACGGTCTCCATGGCGACCCTTCCCGGGGATGCGGTGGTGCGCGACCCGCAGGGAGCGACGGAGGTCTACGTCTACTATCCCGACCAGAAGCGCGTGTACGCCAAGCGCGTGGAGATCGGAGCGACTGCCAGGAGAGACGTGGAGATAAAAAGCGGGCTCGACGGTGGCGAACTGATCGTTGTGGCTGGACAGGCCAAGCTCAGAAACGGCCTGATCGTCTCGGCAACGGAACAGACGGGCCGGTAATAACGCCGGCGACCGTAAAAGGAACAGATCGATGACTCCGATAAAATTTTCGCTTCGCCATCCCCCCGTCACGCTCATCCTGACGGCCATAATCGTCACGATCGGCCTGCACGCCTTCCTGAAGATGCAACGGACCGAAGACCCGGCGATCACCATCAGGACCGGCCTGGTGGCCGCGATCTACCCGGGGGCGACCTCCGAGCAGGTGGAAAAGCAGGTGACGAAGACCCTGGAACGACACATCTACAAGTTCCCCGAGGTGCGTAAGGAAAAGACCTATTCCACAAGCCGCCCCGGGGTTGCCGTCATCAACGTGGAACTGGAAGACAACGTCAAGAACGCCGACGTCTTCTGGGCCAAGCTGCGCCACGAGTTGAACGTGGTGAAGAGCACGGAACTCCCCGACGGCGTCATGGGGCCGGTGGTCGACTCCGATTTCGGCGATACCGTCGCCATGCTGATAGCAGTCCACGGCAAACGGTACGGATACCGGGAGCTGCGCGACTACGCGGACAAGATCCACGACGAGATGCGCACCGTCCGCGAGGTGGGGAAACTGGTCACCTACGGAAACCAGTCGGAAGAAGTCCGCATCACCGGCAGCCTGGAAAGGGTCGCCCAGTATTTCGCCGACCCGCACCAGGTGGTGAATGCCCTGAAAGCACGCAACGGCATCCAAAACGGCGGGAGTTTCGAGGCCGACCGGGGGAAGATCCCCATGAGGACCACCGGGCTCTTCAACACCGAGGACGAGATCCGCAACGTGCTGGTCGACGTCTCCAAGGATGGCCACCCTCTCTACATCAAGGACTTCGCCAACGTGGAGCGCAGGTACCAGGATCCCACCTTCCTGGTGCGCTACGACGGCGCGCCCTGCCTGCTCCTGTCGGTCGAGATGCAGAAAGGGAAAAACATCGTCGAACTGGGCGAGCAACTGGACCAGGTCTTCCGGCGCCTCAGGGTAGTCCTGCCGCCCGACGTCCAGCTGGATCTGGTCTCCAACCAGCCCGGCGTGGTCAAGGAGCGGATCACGAAACTGAGCCACGAATTCCTGCTGGCCATCGTTTCCGTGGTGGTCGTCACCATCGTGCTCCTTCCCCTGCGGGTCGCTCTCATCGCGGCCCTGGCCATACCGGTTACCCTGTGCGGCACCCTCGGCGTCATGAACGCCTTCGGCATCGCCCTCCACCAGGTCTCGATCGCGGGGCTCATCATGGTGCTCGGGATCGTGGTGGACGACGCCATAGTCATCGCCGACAACTACGTGGAACTCCTGGACCACAAGGTGCCGAAGGCCGAGGCGGCCTGGCGCTGCGCCAGCGACGTCTTCGTGCCTGTCCTGACGGCGACCATAACGATCATCGCCTCCTTCCTGCCGCTTTTGATCCTTACCGGCTCGGTCGGCGAATTCATCATGGCGCTTCCCATCACGGTGGCGATCGCCCTGGCGGTCTCCTTCGTCGTGGCGGTGATGCTCACCCCGCTTCTGTGCAGATTCTTCATCAAGAAGGGGCTGCACGACCATGACGCCGTCAAGACCCGGGGCAAGGAGAAAAGGGCACTTTTGGACCGGCTCCAGGACCGGTACGGGATCTGGATCAACGTCTTCATGAACAAGAAGTGGCTCGCCTTCACGCTCGGGGGGTGCGCGTTCGCCTTCGGGGTCATGCTCCTGGCCCTGGTGCCGCAGCAGTTCTTCCCTTCGGCTGAGCGCGACCAGTTCGTGATCGACGTCTGGATGCCCCAGGGATCGCGGATCGAGGCGACCGACGCCGTCATGGGGCGGATCGAAAAGGCCCTGGCCTCCCGCAAGGGGATCTCGCACTACGCCACCTTCGTCGGGCAGAGCGCCCCGAGGTTCTACTACAACGTCAACCCGCAGCAGCCCGATGGCGCCTACGGACAGTTCATCGTCAACACCGCGTCGGTTGAGGACACCGACCGGCTGGTGAAGGAACTCCGCCCGTCGCTGGCGCAGGTCGCGCCGGAGGCGATGGTGATCGTGAAGGAACTCCAGCAGGGTGCCCAGATGGAGGCGCCCATCGAGGTGCGGATCTCCGGTGACGACGTCGGCGAACTGAAGCGGCTCGGGGAAGAGGCCCAGGGGATACTGGAAAAGACCGGGAACGCGCAGTACGTGTTCCGCGACTATTTCAACGATTCCTACATGATGGACGTAAAGGTCAACGACGAGCTGGCGAACCGTCTCGGCATAACCGACGCGTCCGTATCGCAGATCCTCTCCGGCGCCTTCGACGGCGCGCCGGTCAGCACCTTCTGGGAAGGGGACCGCCCGGTGACCATCAAGCTGCGGCTGGACCCGGCCTCCCGCTCGTCCTTCGGCGACATCGGCGACACCTACCTGAACTCGGAGCTGACCCGCGCCAGGGTGCCGCTGCGCGCCGTGGCCCGGCTGACACCCGAATGGCAGACGAGCAGGATCGTGCGCCGAAACGGCGTGCGCACCCTGACCATCCGCGCCTTCCCCAAGCCGGGACAGTACGCCTCGAAAATACTGGAGAAGGCGATGCCGCGGCTAAAGGCGATGCCGTTGCCCGCCGGCTACCGGATCGACTTCGGCGGCGAAAAGCAGAACCAGGACGAGACCTTTCCGCAGATGCTCGGCGCCCTCGGGATCAGCCTGGTGGCGATCTTCCTGGTCCTTTTGGTGCAGTTCAGGAACGTTTCCGAGCCGCTCATCGTGATGGCCTCGATACCGCTCACCCTTTTCGGGGCGGTCTTCGGGCTCGTCGTCACCGGCAACCCCTTCGGGTTCACCGCGTTCATGGGACTCATCAGCCTGTGCGGCATCGTGGTGAGAAACGGCATCATCCTGGTCGACTACTGCAACGGGCGGCTGGCCGAGGGGTCGACGCTGGAGGAGGCGGCACGGGAGGCGGGGGCGCGGCGGCTGCGTCCCATCTTCCTGACCACGATGGCCGCGGCCGTCGGAGTCACGCCCATGATCATCTCCGGGTCGAGCCTGTGGAGCCCGCTGGCGAGCGTCATCGCCTTCGGCCTGATCTTCTCCATGTTCTTCACGCTGCTGGTTGTGCCCGTCATCTACGTGGCCGTCAAATCCCGCGTGATCAGGGCTCCCTCCTGCAAGCCGGGTGCGGTCGCAACCGTGGCGCTCGCCGCCTGCCTCTTACTGGCAGCGGGGGGGAAGGCCTCGGCGGAACCGGCGAAGCGCACCCTTACGCTGCCGCAGGCGGTCGAACTCGCCCTGCAGCAGAACCAGGTTCTCAAGATCGGCCGGGCCAAGGTGACGGAAAACGAGCAGAAGATGGTGGCCGTACGGTCGCAATACTTCCCGATCCTTGCCAACAGCACCAAGTACCTGGGCCTGTCGGACCGGCAACTCGTCACCATTCCGGCCGGGAGCCTCGGGAACGTCGGCGGCGGTCCCTTCCCCGCACAGGACGCCAAAATACGGCAGAGCTCGTCCACCATGCTGTTGAGCGAGACCACCCTGGGGCAGCCGACGACGCAGCTTTTCAAGATCCATGAGGCAAACGAGATCGCCCTGGCGGACCGCGGCATCGCCCGTGCGGAACTCAGCAGTTCGGAAAACGAAACGGTGCTGGCGGTGCATCAACTCTATTACGCGTTGCTGATCGCCGGCAAGGAGAGGGGAGCCGCCGGCGCTGCCCTCGATGCGGCACGAGAGAACCTGCGCGAGGCGGAGGATGCCGTCAGGGCGGGGAACCTACTCGACGTCACGGTGACCGGTGCAAGGGCGCAGCTGCTTCAGTCCCGGCAGGCGCTTCTCGTCGCTGAAAACCGCATCTCGGACCTGACCTCGGAGCTTGACGACCTCCTTGGCCTCCCCGGCGACACCGTACTGGAAGCGACCGAGGCGGGACTCCCCGAGCAGGCAGAGCCGTCGAAGGACCGGACACACGAACAGGCGCGCATCCGAAACGGCGAACTCCTGGCGGCCCGTCAAGCCGTGGAGAAGTCGCGCCATGCCGTGCGTGCCGCCCGCTACGAATACATTCCCGACCTGACGATCTTTGCCCGCCACAGCTACCAGGACGGAGCACCCTTTTTACCGAAAAACGTCGGCATCTTCGGAGCCGAGTTGACCTGGAACATCTTCGACTGGGGGAAACGGAAGGGAGAGATCGGCCAGCGGGTCGCCCAGCAGACCCGGGCGGAAGAGAACCTTGCCCGGGTAGACCGCAGGCTCGGAGTCGAGATCGGCAAGGCATACCGGAAGCTTGAGCGGTCGAGACAGATGGTGGAAGTCGCCCGCGAGGCCCTGACCTTGTGCCGGGAAAATGCACGGCTGAGCGAAAACGGTCTCAAGGCAGGGACCGCGACCGCAGCAAAACATGCCGAAACCGTCGCGGCACTCAGAAAAGCGGAGCTGGACGAATTGCAGGCGTCATTGGGATACCGGCTCGCCGGCGACGAACTGGACCGGATCAGCGGTGCCCTCTCGGCAAACCGCTGATCCGCTCACACAACCGGAGGGCGTCCATACGTTTATGCGTTATTATCGTCGACCATTTCCTCCCTCTCCCCTTGCGGGAGAGGGTCGGGGTGAGGGGGAGGCTGCCAACGAAGTCGCAGATGGCGCTTTCCCCCTCTACTCCTCGATGTTTTGGTCTCTACCCCCTTCTTGGATTAACTATTCCTCTGTGTCGTCCGTGCCTCTCTATGTCCTCTTGTGGTCAAGCTTTTCGCTGTACTGTCTATTGTTCACTTCCTTTATTGTTCACTTCCTTTGGTGAATACTGCAACTCCCGCTGTCGCATTGGTGCCGCTTTGGCATATAAGGCCGCACGCGGGCAAAGAGCCAGTAGCAGATTCGGGCAAGCCGGTTTACCAGCGGCAACTGGATGACCCGCCCCATGAGGCCATATACCGTCGAGGCCGGAAAAGCCTGCCAGATGGCCCAGAACGAATCGATCCCCTTGAAAACCAGTCCGTCCCGATCGATGGCATGCATCTCACGCATGAAATCTGCGAACGAGATTCCGTACGGGACCGGGTCGAAATCGGGGCTGCCGATGTCTATGGCCACCAGCTTTTCACCCGAATCTTTCCGCAGGTAATGTTCGATCTCGGTAGCGCAGACGATGCATGCGCCGTCGTAGAACACCTTAAGGGGGAAACGTGGCGCTTTCATGCGGTCATTACCTCCGGGAATTGCTACAGAGCCTACCACACAGCCGTTGCTTCATATGTTGCCAACCCATCGTGCCTTGCTGCACGTCCGCTCTGCTGATCGGAAATATACACTTGACCGGGTCCCCCGCCAATGATAATGCGTTAGGCGTGAAAACTGTAGTGCGTTTCTGTCCGCCCGCCGAGGGCCCGGGGGAGTTCTATGCATGTGGATCATATCGGCAACAGGACCATTGCCATGGTGTTGGCTGGGGGAAGAGGGGCGGGGTTGTACCCTCTCACGGTGCGGCGCGCCGAACCGAGTGTCATGTTCGGCGGCAAGTACAAGATCATCGATTTTGTGCTCAGCAACCTGTTCAACTCCGGTATCAGGAGGGTCTACATCCTGACCCAGTACCGGGCCTACTCCCTGAGTAAACACATCCGCGAATCGTGGAGCAAGTGGACCGGCCTGGGCGAGTTCTTCGTGGCTATTTCGCCCGAGGCCGGCAGTTCGGGTGAGGCGTGGTTCAGGGGCACCGCCGACGCCATTTTGCAGTACCTGAGGTTCGTCGAATCCGCCGACGCCGACTACGTGGCCATCTTCAGCGGAGACCACATCTACAAAATGGACATAGGACAGATGATCGAGCAGCATCGAATAACGGGCGCGGACCTCACCCTGGCGGCGCTGGAGGTCTCGGTCGACGACGCCAGGCGCTTCGGCGTCCTGAGCGTCGACGACGACTACCGGATCACCGCTTTCACCGAAAAGCCGCTTTCGCCGGTCGCGACTCCGGGGCGCGACACCTGCCTTGCGTCCATGGGGAATTACATCTTTTCCACGCGCAAGCTTGTCGAAGTCCTGCAGAAGGGGAAACGGCAATACAGCGAGCTGGACTTCGGCAGACACATAATCCCGATGATGCTTGCCGACCGGGACCAGGTCTTCGCCTACAACTTCAGCGGCAACGTGGTGCCCGGCATGAAGGATGAAGAGCGGGGGTACTGGCGGGATGCCGCCACGATCGACTCTTACTACGAGGCCAACATGGAGCTGCTCTCCGTCGCCCCCAAGCTCGACCTTTACAACTACCAGTGGCCCATCCTCACCAACCAGGGAAACCTGCCGCCCGCCAAGACGGTGTTCGACGAAGAGGGCCGGCGTGGCATGAACGTCAACTCCTACGTATGCGGCGGCTGCATAACCAGCGGCGGCACAGTCACGAGATCCATCATGGGACCGTCGAGCAGGGTAAACAGCTACGGCCTGGTGGAGGATTCCATACTCTTCGAGAGAGTGACCGTCGGCAGGAGCGCAAAGATAAGGCGAGCGATCATAGACAAGGGGATGCAGATCGCGGACGGCGCCGTGATCGGGTATGACCACGACCAGGACCGGCGCAACGGCTATCACGTCACGGATTCCGGGATCGTCGTGGTGCCGAACGTGGGCTACAAGTGGGAGCAGTAGCCCTGATTGACCGAAAGGAGGAGCAGGTCAAGCTGCATCTCTGATGGTAGGGTAAGGCTGAATCAGGACTTCGGCCGGAATGTTCAGTCCCTTATGAAGGTTACGGATCATATCCATAGTTAGCGGGCGTTTGCGGTTAAGCACTTCCGATACACGGGCGCGGCTGCCAATATACTGTTCAAGGTCTCTGCGTGTAAGTCCCCGGCTTTTTCTCCGTCAGATCGTTGCCGCGTCAATCCTGTCATATTCCCGATGGGTGCGGCCATGCATGGGGATGGCGGACTATGCGTTGAATCGTCCTGAACGCCTTTGCCGCAAATTCGAAGCCCAATCCTTCGCCTTGCTTGTTGTACCAAGCAATGGCTTCCAGTAATTCGGCCTCAGCGACGCTGAGTACATCGACGCCGGCTATTTCTCCCATCTATTGATCTTCTCGAAAACCGCTTCGAGAGAAGACGCCGCCAACTCGCCGCAATCATAGCCGGCTATCCGGCTCTCACTTTCAGCGCCCCACAGCGCGTCCAGCCGGTCACGCTCCGGAAAGTCGAAGGTCGAAAGCAGCTCCTCTAGGAGGAG
>Ga0209415_10008416_pt1 | contig 17901 bp, 15 predicted proteins | sample PeaSoiSIISIP2007_FD_187696 | JGI IMG/M metagenome (GOLD analysis project Ga0209415, IMG submission 187696) | Peat soil microbial communities from Weissenstadt, Germany - SII-SIP-2007 (SPAdes) (version 2) | ecosystem: Environmental > Terrestrial > Soil > Wetlands > Peat | place: Germany... | reverse complement strand
GAGCCAGAAGTAGCGGTCGAGCCTCGGCATCGGGCGGCGGGGCGAGCGTCCCCCATCGGTCGGCGATCGCCTTCGAGCGCACGTTCGTCGCCGACCCGCGGCGCTCCGGCCCTCCCCCCGAGCCCTTCGCCCAGGACCCGCGGCGCTCCGGCCCTCCCCCCGAGCCCTTCGCCCAGGGCCCGCGGCGCTCCGGCCCTCCCCCCGAGCCCTGCGCCCATGGCCCGCGGCGCTCGGTCGCTGCCCCCGAGCCCTTCGCCCAAGGCCCGCAGCCCTTTCGCCCAGGACCCGCGGCGCTCCGTCGCTGCCCCCGAGCGCTTCGCCCATGACCCGCGGCGCTCCGGCCCTCCCCCCGAGCCCTTCGCCCATGGCCCGCAGCCCTTTCGCCCAGGGCCCGCGGCGCTCCGTCGCTGTCCCCGAGCGCTTCGCCCAGGACCCGCGGCGCTCCGGCCCTCCCCCCGAGCCCTTCGCCCAGGACCCGCGGCGCTCCGGCCCTCCCCCCGAGCCCTTCGCCCATGGCCCGCGGCGCTCCGTCGCTGTCCCCGAGCGCTGGAAGGATGCAGCGGCCGGATCCCCTCCCGACTCCTCGGGCGTGTCTCAAAGGCGTGGACTTCGGCGTGGACGTCGGCGTGGACGTCGGCGTGGACGTCGGCGTGGACGTCCACGACTGACGCCTACGCCCACGTCGACGTCGACGCCTACGACGATGCCTTTGAAACACCTCCTCGTCGAAGTCCCGACACGTGGTGCGCGTTCCGACTGCGCTTGCGCGGCTGCGTCAGCCCGGCCATCGTGGCGGAAGGTCATGGTGGGAAGAGCCGAGGTCGCAGGCAATGCCGGGCCAGGCCTGCCATGCGCTTGACCCCTCGCTTCGCGCACCTGGTCCTTCTGCCGTGGATCGCCGTCACCCACTGCGACGGCGAGACGCGGGGCTCCTCGCGCCTCGATTCATCCACGTCTGATTCCGGTGGCAGCAGCTGCCCCGATGCGAGCGGTTCCGGCAACACGAGTAGTCCGACGTGTCCCGCGCTCGACGCCGGTATGCCTGGCTTCGTGCCCGCGAGTGGGACCCTGATAGGCGCGAACGTCGAAGCGACGCTGTGCTTGAGCGCCGGCCTAGGGATTGGTGTCGCCCCGACGACCCCCACTACGCGCGTCACGCTCTTCGAGTTCGACGAGGGCCCGATCACCCTCTTGCGCCCCTGCGATGGCTCCTCCCCCGGCTTCACGGCATTTTTCCAGATAAGCGCGAACGCCCCGGGTACATATTCAAACGACGAGCCGGGCAACGTGGCTCTCGGTTTCAACTTGCCGGTACCTCCTGGCATCGAATGCTCGGGCAGCGGTCCTGACTGCGCGCCCGGCTGCGGAGCCGTATGCAGCGGTCAGGGCTGCTACGCGTGCATGCCCCAAAATCCCAATGTCGCGTACGCCGCACAAGCTGGCCAACCCCAGCAACCGTCGGAAGGATCGTGGACCCTGACACTCACCTCGGCAGGCTCGAACCCACACGGCAAGCTCGAGGCCCAGCTCGTCGGGAGCTTGCAGACCGCCTCCGGCGACGCAGGTCCAAACCCGGGCAACGCCACGCTCGTCGTCAATTTCTAGGGCGGGTGTTCAAAGGCGTGGACGTCGGCGTCGACGCCCACGACTACGTCCACGCCTACGACGATGCCTTCGACAGCATCCCCTCGTCGGCGCCGCGAGCGTCACGACTCACGGCCCCTCAGCGCATCACTCTCCGCACTTTCACCTTCACCTTGTCGTGACCGTCGACATACCGATCCATCGGCACCACAGTCCTCGCGTAGCTCACCACCGCGTCGCCCCCCGTGTCGGAGTGCACCGGCCGGAGCGCGTCGAAGGCGAACCGCGGCAGGCGCGGCGCGAGCTCGCCGTGGACGACCACCCCCTGCGACGGCACCTTGATCGACAGGACGAGGCTCCGGGGCAGATAGCTTTGCCGCGTCTCGTTCGCGAGCAGCTCGGCGAGGCTCTCCGGCGCCGCGAGGTCGGGGACGACCTCGAACCCCGGCGTCACCTCGATCTCGACGTCCGTCCCCGCGAGCTCGCGCGGGATGGGCACCTCGAGCTCGCGCACGATCTCGCGCCCCTCGAACGGCACGAGGTGCACGCGCACGTGCGCGCTCGTCCCCGCGTCGAGCTCGTCCGCCAGCACCTCGACGCCGCGCAGGTGCCAGAGATCCCGCCCGTAGGACACCGTCATCGTCGACTCGAGGCCCTCGATGCGCGCCTCCTCCCACGGATTGTTCATCACGTCCCCGAGCGCGCGCACGATCCGCGACCGCGACATCTCCCCCTGCTCCGGCATGCCGCCCACCGCGACGCCGAAGTCCTCGATCTCCAGGATGCCGTGGCCCCGCAAGGTGAGTCTGGACTTCATCCGCCACGTCACGTCGCGCTGCTCGGAGACCGTCGCCTCGATCACCGACCCCAGCGACCCCGCCGCCAGCGACGGCGCCATGAAGCGCTCCTCCGCGACCTCCATGTGCCAGGTGCGCTTCGGCGCGCCGTCGGCGCCGACCACTTCGACCGTGATCGGGAACGTCGGCGCGCGCGCGGACTCGTCGATCACCACCGCGCTCTGCCGGTCCTGCACCAGCGTCCCGAGCGACCGCGCGCTCTCCCCTACCTTGAAGCTCCGCTGCGCGCTGGCGTTGATCCAGAGGACGCGACCGATCGACGTCGGCAGCGCCGAGTTGCCGCCGTTCATCATGGGGTGCCCGAACCCGACGAGCTTCGTCCCCACCACGTGGGTCACGGTGCCGAGCCCCATCATCGACACGTCGCCACGCACCAGCTCGACGCCGAGCCCGCCGCCGTCGACGAAGTGCTGCGGCGCCCCCGCGGAGCTCCCCTGCCCGCCCCCGGCCTGCAGCGGCTCGAGGCCGAGCGGCCCGAAGAGGCCCGCGAGCATCGCGGTCGTCCTGTCGCCGACCCCCGCCAGCAGGAGCGGCGTCGACGCGCGCACGTACGGAGAGCCGGGCGGGTCACCGATGCGGGCGGCGACCTGCGCGGCGTGGGCGGCGAGATCGTAGGCGCCGGGAGCGCCGTCGAACGTGGTCCCCGAGAGCGAGGCGCGGCGCGGCGTGTGCGGCTCGCCGGCGACGGGGGCGATCCCGGCGCCGCGGAGGGGCGTCCCCCAGAAGCCGGGCGGCGTCGGCCGCGCGAGCTCGGTGAGCATCGGAGAGATGGGGGTGACCCCCGCGACGGGCTCGATCTCGAACGCGCCGAGCGAGTACGAGTACGCGCCGGCCAGGCGTCCGTCGAGGAAGATGGGGCTACCGCTCATGCCCGCGACGGTCTTCACGATGTCGAGCCGGGGGTGGGGCGTCTTGATGAGGATGAGATCCTGTCCGGGGCGGAAGTTGTGGAGCACCCCGATGACCTCGACGTCGAAGCGCTCGGGCTCCGTCCCCTTGAAGACCGTCAGCCCGTAACCGCGCATCCCCTCGTGGATCTCGGAGACGCCGATCGTCGGCGAGTCCCCGCGAGCGACCGGGATGAACGCGCTCGTGACGCCCACGGCCGCGAGAGTCCCGAGGAAGAGAGAGCCGAGGAGGAGGGATTCGTGACGCACGGAGGGGAGGGTAGCATTGGCGCGGTCGGGGTCGTGGGCGCCGTCGCGCGCCCCTCGCGCGAAGCCACTCGCGGAACGAGTGGCCCAGTGTTCGGGGAGCGAGTCGATGGCGTCGTGCGCGGATGCTCACCACAATCTGCGCGTGAGCGCCCTTCCGGCCGACGTGGAGCGCCTGCTCTGGGACCTCGACCCCGCCACCGTCGACCCGATGCGGGACTCTGCGCTGATCTTCGAGCGGGTGATGTCCCGCGGCACCTGGGAGGCCATGAAGTGGCTCCGCGCGACCTACCCGCAGGCGGCGCTGGCCGAGTTCGTACGCACGCAGGGCTAGCGCAAGCTGTCTCCGCGCGACCGGGCCTACTGGGGGCTCGTCTGCGGCGTCGAGGTCGCCTCTGGACCTGGAGGTGGCCGGCCGGGGTGGGCGGGATGAAGGGCATCACGGACGCTGCCCCGCTGCCGGCGGGCCTCACCCCTGAAGCGTGGCGCGAAGTGAAGCGGAGGATGAACGAGCGAGTCAGAGCCTTGTAGCCGCAGGTCCGCGCGCCCAGTTCGGCCCCGTCGTCGGGCTTCAGCTCGCGAGCGTCACGGCCCCACTTGGCACGCGCCGGTGCCCATCGTCGGGACCGTCACGGGGCCCCCCACCGCGGCGGCACCCGCGGCGGGCGAAAAGACCACATCGGAGTAGGTCGTCAGGCTAGCGAGGTCCGCACACGCGGCGATCTTCGTCTCGACGGGCGCGCACGCCGCCCAGTAGTCCCCCAGCGCGGGGATCGCGACTCCAGTGTTGCAGAGGAGAAGGCCCGCCTTCGCGTTGAGCTCGGTCGCGCCGCCGAACGTATTGCCGCCGACCGCGGTCGCGCCGATGTCGAGCACGCTGCCACCGCCGAACACGTACGAAAGCCCGACCCCTCCGGTGTTTCCCGTCAACGTGCAGCCGCGCAGCGTGAGCGGCTGGCCCACGCTGCTGCTGGCGTACGCGACGAAGCCTCCAGGGCCCTTGTTGCCGGTCGCCGTGAGCGCCGTGACGGAGTGCGTCGCGCCGGCCACGGTCGGGCCGGCGAGGCGAATCCCCTGACCGTTGCCGTTGGCCGTGCCCCCTTCGAAGGAGAGCCACGCGGCGCCGTTCACGTCGATGCCGTTCCCCGAGTTGTCGTTGAACGCGTTCGTCCTCCCGATGACGTGCAGCTTGCCTGTGCCCGCCGCGGGCGACTCGAGCCCGTTCGCCTTGTTCCCCACGACCGACGCGTTCGGACCGAGCTCGATCCCACCGCCCGCGAGGATGCCGTTGCCGGCGCAGCCGGTGATCGTCACGTTGCTCAGCGACGGGGCGGGCGGGCCGCCAGCGAGGGTGACGACGCCATCGCCGCCGGACGAGGTGATCGTGAAGCCCGTCACGAGCGCGCCGGCGCTCACGGTGACGGCGCACGTCGTGGCCCCGCAGACCCCGGCTGCGCTGATCGTCGTCTCCGCGGGGCCGTCCCCCTCGAGCGTGACCGCGGGGGTGACGGCGACGACACCGCTCTCGGCGTACACGGCCCCGCCCGAAGCTCCGGAGCCGACGACGTGGACGGTCACGAGCCCGGAGACCTTGCCGGCCGCCGCCAGCCCCGCGAGAATCGTGGGGTAGGGGCACGCGGCCGTCCCGTCGGGCGTCGTGCACGTCGGGCCCGCCTTGTTCACGAGAATGAGCGACGACGGACCGACGTCGGCCGCGACGGCATCCTTCGGGCCCTTGCCTTTCCCATCGGCCGCACCGCCGGACCCGTCCGCCGGGCGCGCGTCGAGCGAGCCGCCGTCCTTCGACCTCTTCGCCGCGTCGCCCGAATGCGCGGCGCCCGCGTCACCCGACGCGGTGGTGAAGGACGCGCTGCTGCACGCCGCGGCCGACACGACGACGAGCGGCAGGGTCGAAGCGAGAGAGCGAAGCGAACGCATCGTGAACGGATTCCTTCAGGATACGCCACGGCGCCCCGCCGCACCGCCGAAAACGCCCGCCGGCGCCCTTCCGCCGCTCCCGCCAATGGGACTTCGCATCGCCCGTCGAGGTCGACTACGTTGACCGCGCGCCACGCGCACCCCCGCTCCAAGGAGCCCCATGCCCTCGCTCTCGGTCCGTCACGCCGCCGCCCTCGCTTCGCTTGGCCTCCTCCTCGCGTGCAGCTCCGCCAGCACGAGCAGCGCGACTCACTCCCCCGACGGTGGGACGAAGACGGCCGCGGACGGCGGAACGAAGACCGCGACCCCCGACGGCGGAGACGCGAGCACCGCGATCGCGCCGCCGCTCTCCCTCCCGGCGCCGACCGCGAACATCACGTGGGCGCCGAACACGACGTTCATCGATCAGTCACAGCTCACGCTCGTGAAGAGCTCCGACGCGACGACGGGCGCAGTCACGCTCGACTCGGCGGGGGTGAAGTCGGCCGGGCTGGACCTCAGCACGGGGCGCATCGTGGTCATCTACGGCCAGATGATGGGGAGCATCACGAGCTCCACCGACGACGGCGCCGGGACGCTCACGCTGGCGACGAGCGCGACCAGCCTCGACCAGGCCGCGACCGCCGCGGAGCTCGACTGGCAGATGGCGACCGAGCTCACGCCCGACGCGGCGAAGGCGGCGGGGGCGACGCTCGGAGCGCGGACCGTCCGGAAGAAGGGGGCGGTCGTGAGCCAGAACAACCTCTCCCTGAGCCTTACCCAGAGCGGCTACACGTACGGCGTGAACATGGTCCTCGCGGGGGACCAGGCGACGGTCGACCTGACGATCGACAAGTCGCTCGCGAAGGGGGCGAAGGGGCACTTCGGCGCGACGGGGACCATCAAGCGCTTCGTGAGCCAGAACCACGTGTCGATCACGGGGGGGAAGCTCCAGAAGTACACGAACGCGAACCCCAACGTGCAGGGGAACCTGACGCTCGTCGTCTCCGCGGCGGCCGACGCGAGCGACGCGCTGTCGTTCACGCTGCCGATCCCGCTCTTCCAGTACGTGACGCTCGTCGGGCCCATCCCGGTCGTGATGACGATCGGCGCGCAGTTCGTGATGAACGGGCAGATGCCGGTGGATGGGTCGGTGCAGGTCAGCTCGTCGTTCGACTACGACAGCACCCTCGGCTTCACCTACGACGGGACGAGCGTGTCGGCGACGGCGAGCATCGGGAGCCCTACGATCCAGAAGTCGGGGACGCCTCAATCGGCCGCGTCGTCTGCCGTCGCGTTCAGCGCGGGGATGGGGTTCCCGCGCGTGGCCGTGAACCTGTTCGGGCTGCCGGTCGTGGGTTGGCTCCAGCCCGCGTTCGTGGTCGGCGGGAGCTACACCTTCATGCCCGCGTGCCAGACCGCGGACGCCGAGCTCCTCGCCGCGTGCGGGTACTCCATCAGCGTGCTCGGCATCTCGGGCCCGAGCGGGTCGCTCACGCTGTTCGACCAAAAGGAGACGCTGCTCGCGAGCGGCATGTGCCCGCCGGGCAGCTGAGCGAGCGACGTCGGTCCCGCGCCGCCCGCGCGTCCCACTTCGGCGGGGACGAGGGGCGCGCTGTCCCGCCGTCCCGGGGCGAGATGCGAATACGCGGGCGATCCGCGCGCGGCATCGCGCGTGCAACGTCATCCGTTCGTAGACCACGACCTTCTGTTGGTCTCGAGGACACTCCCATGATCACCCAATTCTTTGCTTCCAAGGCACGTCGCTGGCTCGCATCCACCCTCCTCGCCGGGGTCACCTTCGCGGGGACGCTCGGCGTCTCCACGGTCGCCTCCGCCGACGAGCGCGTCGAAGCCCGTCATGACGAGGGCCGATTCGAGCACGGTCGGCGCCACGAAGAGGGGCGCGGCGAATCGCGTCAGCACCGCGGCCAGGGCCGTCGTGGCGGCGAGCGCGGACACCGCGGACACGGCCGCCGCGGTCACCGTCGATGACGGAGGCCAGGGTTCGCATTTTTCGCGGATCCTCGGTGAATCCGTGACTTACTCGCGGGCATGCTCGATCTCGAGGACGTCCTCGCGCAGCTGACGCTCTTCGAGCACCTCCGGCCCGACGAGATCGGCCGCCTCGCGGTCCGGTTCTCGGTCGAGCGTGTCCCTTCGGGGCAGACGCGGACGTTCGCGGCGACCGCGGAGGACGCGCGGATGGTGGTCGCGGTGAGCGGCCACCTGACCCTCGAGGTCGACACGCCGCTCGGCGTGCTTCGGTCGCGGCTCGAGCCGGGAGATCGCCACGGAGACGTGGCGCTCCTCTCGGGCGAGCGCCACGTCGTTCGCGCGACCGCGCTCCGCGGCGACGCGACGATCGCAACGGTCGATCGCGCCGGGCTCGACGCGATCACGGGTGAGTTTCCGGCGATCGCGCTGACCCTCGCGCCCGAGCTGGCGAGCGAGCTCCGCGCGCGGCAGGACGTCGCGCGTCAGCTGCTCGAGCTGCACGCCGAGGGGCTCCCGGCGGAGGAGCTCGCCGCGGCGGTCGACGAGCGCCGGCGCGCGATCGCGCGACGAGGGGCGCGCGTCGTCCGGACGGGGCCCCGCGCGATGTTCCGGCGGCTCGTCGTGGCGGAGGGGGCCGAGCCACCGTTCTGGATGCTCGCGGGCTTCGTGGTGTCGCTCGGCCTCGCGCGGCTCACGGTGTTCTTCATCCTGCACTTTCACCTCGAGCACCAGCTCTTCGCGCTGGTGAAGGCGCCGAACGACCCGAACCCGATGCACGTGCACCACTTCAACTACGGGCTCGTGCTCATAGGTCTGTCGGGGCTGGCCGCGCTGTTCCCGTTCGGACGCCGCGCGCTGCGCGTGCTCGCGGTGGCCTTCGGCTTCGGGTGCGGCCTCGTGTTCGACGAGTTCGCGCTCTTCTGGAACCTGAACCCCGAGTACGCGCAGACCGCGAGCCTCGTCGCCGCCGCGGGCGCCGCGGCCGTGCTCGTCCAGGTGGTCTGGTTCCGCCGCTTCTGGGCGGCGATCACCCGCCGCGCCGTGCGCGCGCTCCGAGACGCGCGATGACGACGCTCACGACCGAAGAGCTCGCGCAACTGAAGCGCGTCCCGTTCCTCGAGCCGCTGGGCGACGAGACCCTCCAGGCGCTCGGCGCGCGTTCAAGGCGCGCCCGCTGGGCGAACGGGATGTGCATCCTCGCGGAGCTCGAGTCGGGGGCGGACGTGTTCGTCCTGCTCGCGGGCGAGGTGGAGGTGTCGCTCCTGGCGCGGCAGGGCGACAAGGAGCTCCTCGGGACGCTCGGGCCGGGCGCCGCGTTCGGCGAGATGTCGTCGCTCACGGGCGAGCTGCGATCGGCGACCATCACGGCGCTCTCTGACGTGGAGGCGCTCGTGATCCCGGACGCCGTCTTCGACGAGCTCCGCGAGCACCGCCCGGAGGTCGCCATGGTGCTCGTGCGCACGATGGCCGAACGGCTCGCGGCGGCCGAGCGAACGATCGGCGAGATCTTCCTCGCGAGGGCGCCGGGGGCGATCCCCGCGGGCGTCGTGGTGGCGCGGGGGTCGATCTCGCGCGCGTGGCGCGAGCTCGTCGTCGGTCACAGGAAGGAGGTCGCGTTCCTCACGTTCGCGTCGTTCGTCACGACGCTGATGGCCGTGCGGCTCGCGGTCTACCTGAGCTTCCGCGGCGCGATCTTGCCGTTCGACGTCCTGCGCGCCGCCTACATGACGGGCTTCACGCTGCTCGGCGTGAGCGCGGCGGCGTCGCTCCTCACGTTTCGGCCGGCGTGGAGGCGCGCGATCGCGATCGCGTACGGCGTTGCGATCGCGCTGATCTTGAATGAGCTCGGCGTCACGCTCGCATTCGACATCTTCTACAAGGACATCCACACGCCCGACCCGAGCGTCCCGTTCGACGTGGAGCTCCTCTACCGACGCACCGAGGGGGTCCGCGCGATCTTGATCGCCTTCGCGATCTTGCTCCAGGCGGCGTACTTGCGCCCGTTCTGGCGCCGCGCGGCGTTCGTCGTCCGCACCCGCGCCCGACGGTTCCTCGCGGGCCCGCGGCCCCCGTCCTAGCCCGGCTTAGGGTCGGGTCCGTGGCCACACGGGCACGGGCACGCGGTGCGTGAACCTTTGCGCTCGTCTACCGATTCCCCAGCTCCACGACGACGGCGCGGAGCGCCTCAATCCCTTCGTCGAGCTCTCGCGTGGTCACGGTGAGAGGCGGCGAAAACCGGATGACCCTCTCCCCGGCGCCCGTCAAGAGCACGCGGTGCGCGAGGACCATCGGCAAGACCTCGCGGGCTACGAAGCCCTGGCGGAGGACGAGCCCCCAGAGTAGCCCGTCGCCGCGCGCCGTCTCGCAAACCTTGGGGTGATCGGCTGCGATCGAACGGAGCGCCGCGCCGAGGTGCTCCCCCTTCGTCCGGGCGCCGGCGACGAGCTTCTCGTCGTCGAGGATCTCGAGGACGGCGAGGATCGCCGCGGACGCGAGCGGGTTCCCCCCGAACGTGGTGCCGTGCGTCCCCGGCGGGAGCGCCCCGGCGAGCTTCTCTCGCGTGAGCATGACGCCGACGGGGATGCCGCCGCCGACCCCCTTCGCGAGCGCGACGACGTCCGCCTTCACCCCCGCCGCGTCGGAACCTAGGAAGTGCCCCGTGCGACCGATGCCCGTCTGCACCTCGTCCATGAGCAACAGCGCGCCGGACGCGTCACAGAGCTCCCGGAGCCCCTGGAGGAACCCGGCCGGCGCAGGGTAAACGCCGCCCTCGCCCTGGATCGGCTCGACGTTGATCGCCGCGACGTCGTCCGTCAGCGCGCGCTTGACCGCGTCGAGGTCGCCGTACGCGACGTGGTGGACACCGGTCACCGGGCCGAAGCCCTCGTGGTACTTCGGCGTGCCGGTCATCGCGAGCGCGCCGAGCGTGCGCCCGTGGAACGCGTTGTGGAACGCGATGACCTTGCTCCGCGACGGCTGCCCGAGGCCGAAGAAGTGGTGCCGGGCGAGCTTGAGCATCGACTCGTTCGCCTCGGCGCCCGAGTTGCAGAAGAAGGCGCGGTCCATTCCCGTGCGCTCGCAGAGCGCGACGGCGGCGAGGATGTTCTGCTCGTTCAGAAACCAGTTGGACACGTGCGCGACGCGGCCGACCTGGTCGGCGATCGCCTTCACGAACTTCGGATGCGCGTGACCGACGGAGCAGACCGCGACGCCCGCGCAGAGGTCGAGCCACCGCTGGCCGTCGGCGTCGAAGAGCTCGCAGCCGTGACCGCGGACGAACGCGATCGGCGCGGGGCGGTAGTTGCCGTAGAGGTGCTTCGTCGCGAGCGCTGCGAGCGCGGCGTTGCGCGAGGCTACGGGCTTGGGCGCGGGAGGGGTCGAAGCCAGGGCGGCGGACGGATCCATGGTGGCGCGCAGGATAGCACTTCCCTGGAGCGAGTCCGCTCCGTCAGCGCGGGCGATCTCCGATCAACGCGCGCGCAATCTCCGCGAAGCCTGCGCCCATTTCGAGCGACGCGACGTAGCGCGGCGGACGGACGAGCCTCGAGACGGACGCGGCGACGTTCGCGACGCCGAACGTCGTGTCGAAGGCTGCGAAGCACGCCGCGTCGTTCGCGCTGTCACCGACGAACGCGAACGTGCGCAGCGCGGCGCCGGCGTCGACGCCGAACGTGCGCCCGAGGAGCTCGACCACCCCGGAAGCCTTGTCGTCTTCGTCGAAGGTCGCGTGGAGGTGGACGCTGGAGCGCGTCGTGCGCCCGCCCGCCGCGACGATCTCGCGCGCGATGAGGTCGACGCGGTCGACCGGAAGGCGGACGCGCTCGCCGATGTCCCAGGTGACGTCCGAGCGGCGCGCTCCCACGTCGTCCGCGAGCCGCGCTTCGGGGACGACGCCCCTGACGGTCTCCACGAGGCGCGCGAGCCGCATCCGACGCGCGTGGCGTACCTCGGGCGAGCACCTCTCCCGCACCGAGACGCCTGCTCCGTCGCGGAGGACGTGCACCGCACCGTTCTCGGTGACCGCGCCGTCGATGGGCCACTGCCGGACGAGCACCTCACCCCATCCGCTGGGCCGACCCGTCACGGCGATGAGCAAGAGCCCGGCGCCGTGCACCTCCCAGAGGGCGTCGTAAGCCTCGCGAGTCAGTCGGCCGTGGGAGAGGAGCGTGTCGTCGAGGTCGAAGAGGAGTCCGCGCAGAGGCGGGTGCGGGTCGGAGGTGAACCGTGAGAGAGGCCGCATGCGCGTTACTGAACGGAGATACAGGCTCTCATCGGGGCTCGATTCTGGCCATGACCCACTTCAGGTAAACCCCCTCCGGGAACGCCGCGGGCGCGGGGTGATCGCCCCCCTGGAACCCCCGCTCGAAGACGGTGGCGGTGACGTTGGCGCGGCGGGCGCCCGTCGCCAGCGCACGCGCGAGGGAGAAGAGGTCGACGGCGGCAGAGCACGAGCAGTAGACGAGCACTCCCCCGGGAGCGACGGCGTGGCAGGCATGCTCGGCGAGCTTCGAGTATGCGACGAGAGCATTCTCGCGGGAGCCGCGCGTGGGCGCAAGGCGCGGCGGGTCGACCACGACGAGGTCGTAGCTCCCCTTGGCCTCGACGAGCACCTTCCGAGCGTCGTGCTTCACGAACTCGATCTGCGCTTCCAGACCGTTCCGCCGCGCACACTCTGCGCCGACTTCGAGCGCGATTGCGCTCTCGTCGACCGCGACGACCTTCGTCGCGCCGCCGCGGGCCGCCGCCATCGCGAACGCTCCTACGAAGCTGTACGCGTCGAGGACGCGCTTGCCCCGCGCGATGTGCTCGACCCGGGCCCGGAGCGGGCGCTGGTCGAAGTAGAAGCCTGTCTTCTGGCCCACGTCCAGGGGGACGCGGAACGCCAGCCCGCGCTCTTTGAACTCGAGCGCCGTCACCTCTTCGCCGCGGACGACGCCGCGCGACGGAAGGAAGCCCTCGCTCGCGGCGGGCCCGTTCGCCGTGCGATCCACGATGGCCTTCGGGGCGAGCCGCTCACCGAGCGCCTCGAAGATGAGGCCCTCCCGCGCCTTCATCCCGAAGGTGGAGAACTGAACGGAGAGGATGTCATCAAAACGGTCGACGACGAGGCCGGGGAGGCCGTCACCCTCCGCGTGGATCAACCGGTGGCCAGTGGTCTCGTGCGAAGGGAGACCCAGGAGCTCGCGGAGCGCGATCGCTCGGTCGAGTTGCTTGCGGAAGAACGCGCCGTCGAGGGGAGTCGTGGAGTCCCGCACGAGCAAGCGCACCGGGATCGCGGATCCCGGTGAATAAAATCCGCGACCGAGGACGTTCTGCTTCGGATCGACGACGGTGACCTCGTCGCCGGCCGTCGCCCCCCCTTCGATGAAGTCGATGGCCTGGGCGTAGACCCAGGGGTGACCCGCCCAGACGGGCTGCACATGACCCGCCTTGAGCCTCACGGTCCGCATCGAGCGGGGGACCCTATCACGCCACCGCGACCGGGACGCAGCCACGCTCGCCGGGGGACTCCATGCACCCCCGTCCCCCCCCGGGCGTGAACGGCGGTCAACAGGCTCCTGGGCGACCCCCTCCTTTCTGCAGGCGCATCCAACAAAGCACATGGCACTTTGGTTGCTTCATAGGCATGCTGACGTGCGTCGGAGGCACGAAGTTCATGTCCAAGCGACTCCTCCTCTCTAGCGCTGTTGTGGCTTCGACCGTGGCTTTCGCCGGCGGGGCGTGGGCACAGCAGGGTCCTGCACCCAACCCGCACTGTCCCCCCGGGAGCTGGTTCTGCGCCGACACGCCGCAGCAGCCCGCGGCGCCCCCCGGCCAGCCTGTCATGCTGCAGCCGCTGCCGGGATCGCGGGAGGCACCTCCCCCTCCGCCCCCTCCGCCGCCGCGAGGCGCATGGGTCTATGGCCCCGGGGCCCCGCCCCCCCCGCCCGTCGTCGTCTACCAGCCGCCGCCCCCCGTGGTCGTGTACCAGTCGCCGCGCTACATCCAGGCTCCCCCGCCGCCGGTCTATTACTATCGGCCGCGCCCGCAGCCGATGCCCCGCAGCGAATGGGGCCTGAACCTCCACGGGGAGGGCGCCGCGCTCGGCCACAGCTCGACGGCGACGCATGACTCGGGCATGGGCGGCGTAGGCTTCGGGCTGCGGTACAAGCCCATCCCCGCGTTCGGCCTCGAGGCGGACGTCGATTTCCTCGGCGGCCGTGACTACAACGGCTTCCAGCGCGACGAGACCGCGTTCACGATGAACGGGCTCGTCTTCCTGAACCCCAAGTCGCGCGCCCAGCTCTACTTGCAGGCGGGCTTCGGCTGGGCCGGCGCCCACGTCGTCAACGACTCCTCGCCGTACGGCGCGCAGTCGTTCGACTACTCGTATTTCGGCGGGCAGGGCGGCCTGGGGCTCGAGTTCAGGGTCGCGCGCCACTTCGCGCTCAACGTCGACGCCCTCGCGTTCATCCGCGAGCGCATCGACTCGGGTGCCGCACAGAGCCCCGAGTTCTACGATCCCACCACCGGGCAGACGACCAACACCTCCGCGGGCGTGCTGTTCCGCGGCGGAATGACCTTCTACTTCTAGTCGCCGGGCGACGTCGTCGAGATCCTGACGAACCCCGACGAAGGCATCGCGCCCGTTTCGGCGAAGATCACCGGTCACCTGGTGCGGACGGGTGCCGCGCTGGTGGCCGGGGGGGTGTTCGCGAGCGCAGCTCCGCCTTCGAACCTCTACCCCGCGCTCTGGCTCGGAATGGCCGGGCTCGCGTATCTGGTCGCGACGGCTGGCTCCCGTGCCGCGGCGCTCGGCCTCGCGTTCGGCGCGGGAGCGAACGTCGTCGCGCTCCGTTTCGTGCCCGCGGTCATCGCCCGCTTCACACCGCTCTCCGTCACCGCGGGAATCGCCTTGCTCGCGCTGCTCGCGCTCGGGCAGGGCGCTCGGTGGGCGTTCGCCGCGTGGACCCACGCCCTCCTGATTCGTCGCGGGGTCCCCTCGGCCTGGGCGTTCGCGACCGGGATCTTCGCCGGCACTTTCGTGCCCGCGGTCTTCCCGTGGACCCCGGCCGGCGGCGTCACCCCCGCTCCGGAGATGGTCCAGCTGGCCGAGTGGATCGGCGAGCGCGGCGTCACGTTTCTCATGGCGCTCGCCGCGGGCCTGCTCGCCAGCGCGACGAGGGAGGCGCGGCGTCGGCCACGGGAGGCGTTGATCCGGGCCACAATCGCCGTCGCCATCCCGCTCCTCACGTTCGCGTTCGGACGGCTCCGGATTCCAGAGGTCGAGGCTACACGGGCCCACGCGCCCGTGGCGCGCGTCGCGTTGATCCAGCCGTCGACCGACGCGCGCGAGCGATGGGACCCGGGTCGCGCGCCCGTGATTCTCGCGAGGCTCACGGACGCCACGCTACAGGCGGAGCGATCGGGCGCCGAGCTCACCGTCTGGCCCGAGGCCTCGTACCCCTACCCCGTCGGACACTCGACCCGCCGCTGCCCCGTGGGCCCGTTCGCCATCCTGCCGTTCGGCGTGCGCGGCCCCGTCCTCGCGGGGATCGTGATGACCGGCGCGACGGGCGACCTCTGGAACTCGGCGGCGCTCTGCCTCACGGACGGGACGCTGACGGAGCCCCAGGACAAGGTGCATCTGCTCTGGTTCGGCGAGACGATCCCGGTCCTCGACCGGATCCCCTGGGTGCGCGAGACGTTCGCGCACGGCCGTGGGCTCGTGGCCGGCGAGCGCATCGCGCTCCAGCACGCCGGAAAGGTCAGAGCGTCGGTGCTCAACTGTTTCGAGGACACGCTGCCGGGCGCTGGGCGTGACGCGATGGCGGCGCGACCGAACCTACTCATCAACGTGACGAACGACGCGTGGTTCGTCGGGAGCGCCGAGAGCGAGCTCCACCTTCGGCTCGCCGTGCTTCGCGCGATCGAGTCGCGCCGCGATCTCGTGCGAGCGGTCAACGAAGGGGTCACGAGCTGGGTGGACGCCGCGGGGATCGTCCGCGCGCGCACGGACGGGCTCTCACCGGCGACCGTCGAGGCCGACGCGTCGCTCCTCGAGTCGCCGCCGACGCTCTTCGACCGATGGGGCGATCTCCCGCTGGCGCTCGGACTCGCAGCGAGCGTCCTCTTCGCGGTGCGCCGAACGCGGAGCAGAGCCGTCGCCTGACGCGACAAAAAAGGAAGAGGCGCGGCCCCAACATGAGCCGCGCCTCCCGTCGCCGCGTGGGCGAGTGTACCGACAGCCTTACTGGATGAGGTCCTTGAGGGACTTCAGGGCCGAGGCGCGAATCTTCTTCGACGCGGGCTTGCCCTTGATCGTGATGGGCTGCTTCGTGAACGGGTTGATGCCGGGGCGGTCCTTCGTCGCCGGCTTCTTGACGGCCTTGAGCTTCAAGAGGCCGGGGATCACGAACTCGCCCGGGCCACGAGAGCCGAGCTGCTTCTTGATGAGCTCGGTCAGTCCGTCGAACACGCGCGAGACACTCTTCTTGTCGAGCTCGCTGAGCTCGGAGATCTCCGCAATCACCTGCGCCTTCGTCAATCGCTTCGCTGACATCTCGGCTTCCTCCTGTCGATTCAATCGACGTTCATCGGGGATAAGTGCCTGGCCCATCTACCGTCAAGACCTACCGAAACCCCGTTCGATCATTGTGGATAAACAGCGCGGACCGATGCACGGGAAAGGTCGGCGTGCTCCGCTCGTCGCGCGCCCAGGCTTCGGTCGGCAAGATGGGTAGCACCCGGCTTCTCTCTGCCGCAAGGGAAAAAACAGCGTAGAACGTGATTTCGTGCGCCGCCGCTCGCGAGAACCGACCTCAGCGTCGGGACCGAATCCTTTGCGCGCGGGTCGGGCGTGTCTTGACTTTTTGCGCCGCTAGGACGCAGAGCCTCTCGGTCTCCGCGCGCATGCGGATGTCCTTGGCGCGCGTGTCGTGGTCCCAGCCGAGCAGGTGGAGGACCCCGTGCGCGAGCAGCATCGTCACCTCGGAGAGCACATCCCGGCCCTGACGAGCGGCCTGGATTCCCGCTGTCTCGACGCTCACGACGACGTCGCCGAGGATCTCGCGGTGTAGGCCCGTGCCCTGTCCTTCCCGCATCGCGAACGCGAGGACGTCGGTCGCCGCGTCGACGTGGCGAAAGTCCGCGTTCAGTTTCCGTATTTGCTCGTCGTCCGTTAGGACGATAGAGAGCTCGGTATCCCCCAATTGAAGCGCGTCGAAGATCGCGCGCGCGCGCCTCCGGATCTCCGCCCGCGGCAGCCCGCGATGCGGGCCGCGCTCGACGCGGAGCAGGACCGGCACCTACTTCGCCTTGTCTTGGGATTTCTTCGCGTCTTCGAGGAACTTCGCGAGCCCGACGTCGGTCAGGGGGTGCTTGGCGAGCTGGCGGATGACGCCGATCGGGATCGTCGCGCAGTGGGCGCCGATCATGGCCGCCTGCATGACGTGGAGCGGGCTCCGGATGCTGGCCGCCAGCACCTCGGTCTCGAAGTCGTAGTTCGAATAGATCTGGACGATCTGCTCGACGAGCTCCATCCCCTCGCCCGCGATGTCGTCGACGCGGCCGAGGAAGGGCGAGATGAAGGCCGCCCCCGCCTTCGCGGCGAGGAGCGCCTGCGTCGGGCTGAAGCAGAGGGTGACGTTCGTGCGGATGCCCTCCTTCTTGAACGTCCGCACGGCCTTGAGGCCGTCGAGGATCAGCGGCACCTTCACGACCACGTTCTTGTGGAGCTTGGCGAGCTTTCGCCCCTCGACCAGGATGGCTTCGTACTCCGTCGCGAGCACCTCGGCCGACACGGGCCCGTCCACGACTTCGCAAATCTCGGGGATGGCGGTCTCGATCTTGCGACCGGCCTTGGCGAGCAGGCTCGGATTGGTCGTGCAGCCGTCGAGCACGCCCATCGCGGCGGCTTCTTTGATCTCGGCGATGTCTCCGCTGTCGATGAAGATCTTCATGAGTGCCCTGCCTCCGGCTATGCGCTCTGCTCCGCCCAATGCGTGCTAGCTGTGGCAGCGCGCCCGGTCAATGTGGCGCCGGAGCCGACGTGACCGAACCCTCCTTCGATGGTGCCACCGCGCCGCGGGCCGAGCCAAAGGCCGCGGGGCTCCGGGTCGGGGAGGCGCGTGCCTGCGTGATCGTTCCGGCCTATCAGGCGGCCGAGACCGTCGGGGGCGTGATCGACGAGCTCCGGGCGGCGTTTCCCGAGGCCCGCGCCGACGACATCCTGGTCGTCGACGACGGCTCGAGCGACGCCACGGGGCGCGCGGCGCAGGGGCGCGGCGCCCGCGTGCTGCGACAGCCCGAGAACCGCGGCAAGGGTGCGGCGCTCGTCCGGGGTTTCGAGGAGGCTCGGACACTCGGATACGACGTCGCCCTCACCGTCGACGCGGATGGACAGCATCCCG
>Ga0209415_10008415_pt1 | contig 17901 bp, 14 predicted proteins | sample PeaSoiSIISIP2007_FD_187696 | JGI IMG/M metagenome (GOLD analysis project Ga0209415, IMG submission 187696) | Peat soil microbial communities from Weissenstadt, Germany - SII-SIP-2007 (SPAdes) (version 2) | ecosystem: Environmental > Terrestrial > Soil > Wetlands > Peat | place: Germany... | reverse complement strand
CGGCGTGCCCGCCGGGCTCGCCGGCGTGCTCTTCGCGTACCAGCAGCAGTTCGTGTCCGCCGACGCCTTCACGTTCACCGCGGCCGTCGGTGTCATCGCCGGCTCGGTGATCGGAGGCACCGACAGCGTGTACGGCGCGCTGGCCGGCGCCGCGTTGCTGCAGATCGGCCCCCAGCAGGCGAGCAACTTCAGCCGGTACTCGTCGATCGTCTACGGCGCCGTGCTGATCGTGGGCGGCATCCTGTTCTCCGGCGGCCTGGCCGGTATCGCCCGCACGACGCTGCACCGCCTCGACGCCGTGGCGGCGCCCCGCAGCGCGCCGGTGCGCCGGCGCCAGACCGGATGGCACTACCGCGGCAGCGACGTCGCCGCCGGGGCCGCCCCGGCGCCCGCGCACGCCCCGGTGGACGGCGCCGGGGTGGGGCCGCCGGGGCCGGTGGATGCGACGCAGTGGGTTGGGGGGCGGGGGCTGGAGCTCGAGCTGCGCGACGTCTCGCGCCGCTTCGGCGGGGTGGTGGCCCTCGACACGGTCTCGATCGTGGCCCACCCGGGCCGCATCACCGCCCTGATCGGCTCGAACGGGTCGGGGAAGACGACCCTGCTCAACGGGATCAGCGGCCTGGTGCGCTTCGACTCGGGCGTGGCGCTGCTCGGCGGGACCGCCGTCTCGCGCATGGCGGCGCACCGCATCGCCCGGCTCGGGGTGAGCCGGACGTTCCAGACGCCGACCATCCCCCAGTCCCTCCCCGTGTGGGAGGTGGTGGCCGGCTCGCGCTACGTCCGCCCGCGCGTGGGCATCGTGGCCACGGCCCTGCGCCTGCCCCGGTACAAGAAGGTGAGCCGGGAGGACCGGGAGGTGGCCCGCTCCGCCCTGGAGACCGTCGGCATCGCGCACGTGATGGACACCGTGGCCACGACCCTTCCGCTCGGGACCCAGCGGCTGGTCGAGGTGGCCCGGGCGCTGGCGGCGTCGCCCAGCGTGATCCTGCTCGACGAGCCGGCTTCGGGCCTCGAGTCGAGGGAGGTGGTGAAGCTGGGGGAGATCCTGCGCACCCTGAGCGCCCGGGGCCAGACGGTCCTGCTGGTCGAGCACAACTTCCGGTTCGTCCTGGGCCTGGCGAACGACATCTACCTGCTCGACCGCGGCACCGTCATCGCCTCGGGGTCGCCCCAGGACGTCTTGGACAACGAGCCCGCCATGGCCGCGTACCTTGGACGATCGAGCGTGCGGCGCCGGCTGCAGGAGGAAGACCCCCTCTTCAGCCGGATGGAGGTGCAGCCCCCGGCATGAACGAGCTCGTGGTGGACCACCTCTGCGTCGGCTACGGATCGGTCACCGCCGTGTGGGACGTGTCGTTCCGGATCGCCTCGGGCCGGGTGGTCACCATCGTCGGCCGCAACGGGGCCGGGAAGACCACGACGCTCGGCGCCGTGGCCGGCATCCTCAAGCCGTCGGGCGGTCGGATCGTGGCCGACGGCGAGGACATCACGAACGCCAGCGTCCACGACCGCGTCCGGCACGGCATCTCCCTCGTGCAGGAGGGGAAGCGGATCTTCCGCAAGCTGCGGGTGGAGGAGAACCTCATCCTCGGGACCTACGCGCTCCGGGGCTCGCGCCGGGCCGCGGTCAAGCAGATCCACGACGCCTACGACCGGTTCCCCATCCTGGCCGAGCGCCGCAAGCAGCCGGCGGGCGCCTTGAGCGGCGGCCAGCAGCAGATGCTGGCCATCGCCCAGGCCCTCGTGGCGCGCCCGCGCATCTTGCTCCTCGACGAGCCGTCGGCCGGCCTCGCCCCCACGATCGCCGCCGACGTGTTCGGCGTGGTGGACGCGCTGCGCCACGAGGGGCTGGGGATCGTCCTCGTCGAGCAGCTCGTCGAGGACGCCATCGAGCTGGCGGACGAGGTCGTCGTCCTTGACGTCGGTCGTGTCATCGCCTCGGGTGCGCCGGAGCAGGTCGACGTGTACGAGAAGCTGCGGAGTGCAGCGTTGTGACCGGGCAGGCCGGCGGCGCCCGGGAAGGGAGAGGGAGGTCGATGGGTGGCGAAGAGGTTCTGGTGGGGGCGCCGCTGCCGCGCCAGCGCGTGATCGTCGAGCGGTCGGCCGTGCAGCGCTTCGCCACCGCCCTGTGCGAGCAGGACGCCGTCTACTTCGACGCCGATGCCGCCCGCGCCGCGGGGTTCGACCGGATCCCGGCTCCTCCGACGTTCGCCTTCGTCATGGCGACGTGGGGCGCCTTCCGCGAGCTCCAGGAGCCCGGCGCCGGGGCCAAGGATCCGGCCTTCCAGGCCCTGCAGCAGCGGCGCGCCCAGAGCGGTGGAACGATCCTCCACGGCGAGCAGGAGTTCGAGTACCACCGCCCCATCGAAGTGGGAGACGAGCTCCTCGGCGAGGGAAGTGTCGTCGACGTCTACGAGCGCCCGTCGGGTGACCGGGTCATGACGTTCTGCGTGTCCGAGACCCGGTGGACAGACGCAACGTCGGGTGCGCCGGTGGTCACGACCCGCTCCACCCTCATCCATCGCAGCGGGGCGGGGGCCGCTGCGTCGCACGCGCACGAGGAACGGGAGCGATAGCTGCGGAGAACGGCCCAGGACGTGGGGCCACGGAGACTGGAGTCGACGTGACGCAATGGCAGCCGGCCAGCGGTCATCGAGTACCGAAGAAGGCGGAGCTCGTGGCGCGCGACATCCTGCGCGACATCACCGCCCGCCAGCTCGTCCCCGGTGACGTGCTCTCGTCCGAGGCCGAGATGCAGCGCCTCTACGGCGTGGCCCGGGGATCGCTGCGCGAAGCGCTGCGCATCCTCGAGGTCCACGGCATCATCGCCCTGCGACCGGGCTCGAACGGGGGACCCGTCGTCTGCCAGGTGGGCCCGGCCGAGTTCGGGCGGATGGCCGCCCTGTTCCTGCAGGCGACCCACGTCAATCTGAACGAGCTGCTCCAGGCCCGGCGGATCCTCGAGGCGCTCATGGCGCAGGTGGCCGCCCGCGAGCGGCGGCCCGAGTTGGCCCAGCGCCTGGAGCGGCTGCTGACGCGGATGCAGGACGTGGATCTCGAGCGCGCGTCCGCGGAGTACACGGACGTGGCCATGGAGTTCCACCGCGCCATCTGCGGCGGGTCGTCCAACGGGGTGCTGAACCTGATCGGCCAGGGCCTGATCGAGGCCTTCTTGAGCCGGGTGACGAATTCCCCGTTCCTCCCCGAGCTGCGGCGCCAGGCGATGCGTGAGCACCGGGCGGTGATCAGGGCGATCCTCGACGGCGACGAGGACAAGGCCTACACGCTGATGGCCCGGCACATGGGCCACTACGCGGTCAACCAGCAGGCCGTGAATCCCCTCGAACAGGTGATCGAATGGCAGTAGCGGCCGGTGGCGCTCGGGGGGCGGTCCCGCACCCCCGGATCTCGGTCAGCGCCATGACGTCGGCGCGGTGGTCGCTCGACGAGGACCTGGCGTTCTACGACCGCGCCGGGATCTCGCAGGTCGGCCTGTCGTTCGACAAGCTCTTGGCGGCCGCCGGCCACGACCTCGACGGGGTCGAGCACGTGGCCCGCCGCGTGGCCGCCGCCGGCGTCCGGGTCACGAACATGCTGGGCCTGGGCGTCTTCGCGCTGGGCGCGCCGGCGACGTGGGGTCCCCAGGGCGAGCGGCTCCTCGCCGCCGTGGAGACGGGCGTGCTGGTGGGTGCCGAGTGCCTGGTGGCACTCACGGGTCCGGCGGGCCCCATGCGGTGGGAGGAGGCCGCCGACACCCTGGCGTCGGCGGCTGGGCCCTTCCTGGGGGCGGCCCGGGCTGCCGGTGTCGCCGTGGCCCTCGAGCACACGAACTCGCTGCGCATGGACGTGAGCTTCCTGCACACGCTGCGCGACACCGTCGACCTGGCCGGGCGCATGGACCTCGGTGTCTGTCTGGACATCAGCGCCTGCTGGGGGGAACGCGCGTTGGCGGACACCCTGGCCGCCGGGGCTGCGTCGCTGCTGCTGGTGCAGGTGAGCGACTGGACGGTGGGGGCCCGGTGCACCCCCGACCGGGTGGTGCCCGGCGACGGGGACATCCCGTTGCACCGCTTCCTGCGCGACGTGGCCGGTGCCGGCTACGACGGGGTCTTCGACGTGGAGGTCCTCGGCCCCCGCGTCGAGGACATGGGGTACACGGACGTGATCACCCGTTCCGTGGCGTGGCTGGACCGGGCCCTCGACGACGTCGGGATCGCCCGCTGACGCGTCCCCCTGGGGGCGGCGAGCGGTGACGGTTTGCCGCTCGATCCTCCACCGGGGCACCCCGTGCGAGCGGCTTCTGCGCGGCCGGTGGGCGCTTGCCAGGGGCAGGGTGCCGACGTATCGTCGGGCACTGTCCGAGAGGCGGAATCGGCGGTCCGGGCGCCACGCGTCCGGCGACCGGGGGGGCGGGCGATGCGCAAAGCGGGCACCGTGGTGGCGGTCTTCGTCATGTGGGCCAGTGTGGGATGGGCGACGGCAGCCACGGCCACGACGACCCCGGTGGTGCACACAGGGGCCCCGACGCGGGCCGCGACGCACACCACCGTGCCGTACTACGTCTACTGGGACCAGAACGAGGAGGAGGACTTCGTGTCCGAGCCTTCGGGGACCCAGGGCCAGCTCCTGGCCCCCTGGAACGCCAACGGCCAGATGTGCCTGATCCCCGGCGGCGGCGGCAAGTTCGTGGTCGCCTATGACCCGACCACCGACCCCACCAACCCGGGCTACTACAAGACCCAGATGGAACCGCCGATCGGCGAGGCCGTGTGGAACGCCGACGGCTCGTGGAGCGGCCGGACGATCTACGTCCCCGGCCCGTACATGCTGACGGGTCAGACCGTCGGCGGCGACATCCCGCCCGACGCCACGGGGAACTTCAACAACGACGGCACGTTCACCGGATGCGTCTTCGACCACCACGGCAACCTCTTCGTGACCGACATCGCCACCGCCCAGGGCCAGTTCCCGCCGCCCACCGACGGCCGGCTCATCGAGTGGTTCGGTCCTTCCTACACGTCGTACTGCATCGTGGACGGCCCCGACCACGGCGGGACGGGCCCGCACCACGTCGACGGTTCGGGGGGGCTCAGCCAGCCCGGCGACCTGGCGGTCACGCAGAGCAACGACGTCCTGCTCCCCGAGGCCGGCTCGGCGAAGACCGGCGGGTTCAACGGGACGGTGCTGCGTTTCGACCACCGCGGTCTGCCGACGAGTGCGGCCGACTGCGGCCACGACGGCATCTATCCGCGTCACAAGCTGCGGGTCACGGCGTTCGTCAAGGGGAACAGCAACTTCATGCCCTTCCCCCAGTCGATCGCCCGTGACCCGGCGTGTCAGTGCTGGGCCGTGGCCACCACCATCGGGAACCCGGCGATCGCCTGGTTCAACGACCAGGGCCGGCAGCTCAAAGCCCGGGGCGAGGTCCCCGGCGAGACGATCACCCAGGTGGGCGAAGCGAACGGCTACAACCCGTTCGGGTTGACCTTCGCCCGCGACGGGACGGCGTACTTCGTGGACATCCACATCGTCTGCAGCGCGCCGCTCGTCAACTGCGGGCCGGCCAACAACGGCGGGCAGGTCATGCAGGTGACGTTCACGCACGGGCTGCCGAATCCACCGGTGGCCATCGCCGGGGGCTACAACTTCCCGACGAGCGTGACGATGTGCATCCCGAGCGTCACGAGCTGTCCGCAGCCGCCCCCGCCCGTCGCTGCGTCGAGGGACGTCGCCTCGGCCACGGCCCGGGCACGACCCTGACGCCACCGCCAACGCCGCCACGGGCCCGCCGTACGGCCGGGGCGCTCGTCGTGGCGGCCATCGCCGTCGTCGTCGTCGGGCAGCCCACGGCCGCCGGGGCCGGGGCGACGGCGTCGGTGCGGCCCCTCGACTGGCCCTCCTACGGACATGACGCCCTGCACAGCTTCGACGGCCAGACCAGGCTGACGCCGGCCTCGGCGCACACGCTGCGCCTGGCGTGGCGCTTTCACACGGGCGACGCGGTCACGGCCACCCCCACCGTCGCCGGGTGGACGGTCTACGCCGGTTCGTGGGACGGGTACTTCTACGCCGTCGACCTGCGCACCGGACGGCTGCGGTGGAAGTACCGGCTGCAGGCCCAGCCGGCCGTGATCCCGTACCCGGGCCAGAACCCCCGCCCCGACGACTCCGACGGCGGGCTGGTGACGTCGAGCGCGTGGTTCGAGCCGGCAGACGCCGGCCATCCCGACCTCGTGATCTTCGGCGGCGGCTACACCCTCTACGCGCTCGACGCCCGCACCGGCGCGCTCTTCTGGGAGCACGACTACACGGGCCAGCCCGACCTGCCGCCGGACCCCGTCCACGACGGTGCCCGCATCTTCTCCTCACCGGTGGTGGCCGACGGCAAGGTCTTCATCGGGGTCTCGGTGGACGGTGCCGTCGGCTACCGGGGCTACATCGTGGCGGCGGACCTGCTCACCGGGGACCCGGTGTGGGAACTGCAGACCGACGCCGACGCCCAGGGCCAGGTGCTGAACGACGGGTGCGGGGACGTCTGGTCGTCAGGCACGGTCCTCCAGAGCATGGGCGCCGTGGTCTTCTCGACCGCCGACTGCCGGTCCACCGACGCGGCGCCCATGAGCGAGTCCATCCTGGCGCTCAGCATGGCCGACGGCCAGGTGCTGTGGTCGTCCAAGCCCCAGCGGGTCGATCCCGGCTGCGACTTCGACTTCGGGGCGAGCGTGAACGCCGGGCTCAATTCCGCCGGCCAGCCCACGTTCCTGGGCGTCGGCGGCAAGGACGGGACGTACTACTCGATCGACCCGACGACGGGGGCGCTGGTGTGGAGCACCAACGTGGTGTTCGGCGGGTCGTCGGGCGGCTTCATCGGCACCACGGCCTACGACGGCCACCACGTCTACGGGTCGACCGCCCTGGGCGAGCTCGGCAGCTCGCCGTGCGAGCCGGGGAACCCCCGCGACAAGGCGATCGAGGAGCCGTCGGTGCACGCCTTCGACGCCGCCACGGGCGCGGTCGTGTTCCAGGAGCGCCTCGGGCAGTCGTTCGGGCCCACCACCGTCGCCGGTGGGATGACGTTCACCGGCCTCGCCCTCGACCCGGTGGTGGAGGTCCGCTTGGCGCGGACCGGACGCCTCATCCACACCATCAGGCTGCGCGCCCCGTGCTGGTCGGGCATCGCCACGGCGGGGAACGCCATCGTGTTCGGCACCGGCTCGTCCGAACAGGGGACCGACGCCGGGATCCTGGCCTACACCCCCTACGGGCAGCCCCCCCGGCCCTGAGGCGCCGCTGGCGTCGTGCCCCGTCGGCGCGCGGCGCGCCATGCTGGCGGTGTGCGATTGGTTCCCCGGGTCCTGCAGTGCGCGCTGGCCGTGGTGAGCGCCGCCGCCTGCTCGGGCTGCGCCGTGCTGTTCGGGCCGGCGTCGACGTCCACCACGGCGACGAGCACGACGACGAGCACGATCCCGGTGGCTGCGTGCGCGCTGCCCTCGGGGACGTGGCTGGCGACGACGGCCGGAGGGCTGATCGACGTGGAGCTCGAGCAGACGCAGACCGCGCTGGGCGTGGCCGTCGGGGGCGCGGGAGCGGTGGCCACGTCGGTGGGCACGCCCCCCACCCAGGCGGTGTCGGTCATGCCCGTGACCGTCACGGGCACCGTCGTGGGTCCCAACCTGTCCATGGAGCTCCACGGGGCGGGGGGCTTCGAGGAGACGTTCGCCGGCACCGGCAGCTGCGCCACCCTGAACCTCACGACCACCGACGCCAACGGCACGGCCCTGGACCAGTTCGTGTCGAGCGACACCGCCGGCGTGAACCAGGCCCTCTACCGGCTGCAGCTGGAGGCCTATGACGCCAACGTCGCCGCCGGGGGCGAGGTGTGCGCCGGGGGCGTGCCGTGCCCGGCGCCCTCGCCACCGGCCTCGTAGGGGGCTTCGCCGCGCTCAGTGCCCGGCGCGCCGCTCGACTTCCTGCCACAGGGGCAGGCCGAGGGGCCGCTGCGCCTCCTCAGCCAGGTGGCCGACGATCCCCGCGCTGCGGGCGATGAGGACGAAGCCGCGCACGCTCGTCGTGGGGACGCCGACATCGGCCAGCGCGGCCCCGCCCGCCCCGGCGCCGTTGATCACCAGGCGCCGACCGCTCTGCTCCTCGTGGGCCTCGGCCACCAGCGCCAACAGGCGGAGGTGGGGCCCGAGGAGGCCCTCGTCGCGCGCCAGCTGGTAGATCCGCGGGGTGCGCGGGTCGAGCTGGCGGTGCACGGGATGCCCGAGCCCGGGGACCCGCCGCCCGGCCCGTCGGCACGAGGCGACGGCGTCGTCGGCGGTCCGCCGCAGCGCGTCGTCGTCGGGCGGCCCCGCCACGTCGGCCAGCGCGTCGGCCAGGAACTGCGCCGTGTCGCCGGCGGGGCCGAGGAACACGCTGCCGGCGCCGAGCAGCCCGGCGGCCACCGCGCCCTGGATGGCCTCGGGGGCACCGGTGTAGGTGAGGCGGGCGGCGAGGGCGCTCGGGGTCAGCCCGTGGTCGGCGAGCGACACCAACACGGCGTCGAGCAGCCGGCGCTGCCCGGCGGTGGGCTCGCGCCGGGTGACCAGGAGGTAGGCGAGCTCGGTGAGCGTCAGGCGACCCATCACCTCGGAGGGCAGGTCCCGGCCGCCCACCGTGATCCGATCGGCGCTCGACGAGCCGATCCACGTGGACAGCCACTCGGGCTCGGCGGCCCCCGGATCCGGGCGGGAAGAGGGGCGGGGCGGCTCCATGTCGACCTCCTCGGGGGTGCGGGCGGTGGGCAACAGGTGCTTGGCCAGCCGGCCCGTCGGGGTGTGGGGGAGGTCGACGACGACCTCGATGTAGCGCGGGACCTTGAAGCGCGCCAGGCGCCCGAGGGCGAACGCGTGCAGCTCGGCGGCGTCCACCGGGCGGTGCGCCACGGGCACCACGAACGCCTTCACGTCCTCTTCGGATAGATCCGAGGGCACGCCGATCACCGCCGCCTCGGCCACGTCGGGGTGGGCCTCGAGCGCGGCCTCCACCTCGAGGGGCGAGAGGTTCTCGCCCCGGCGCCGGATCACCTGCTTCTGGCGGCCGACGAAGGTGTAGGTGCCGTCGCCGGCGTCGAGAACGAGGTCCCCCGTGCGCAACCAGCCGCCCACGAGCACCTCGGCCGTCTCGGCGGGCATGTCGTAGTAGCCCCGCATGACGGCGGGGTTGCGCAGCTCGAGCTCGCCGACCTGGCCCGGGGCCGCCGGCCGCCCGTCCACCATGACGCGGGCGTCGTTGACATGGCCCAGCTCCGGGTGCTGGCGCACCGAGCCGAGGGTGCCGTACGGGCGCGCCCCGTGTGGCCAGATCAGGCCGTAGGGGGTCTCCGACAACGCGTAGCCGCACACGATCTCGAAGCCGAAGCGCCGCTCGATCTCGAGGTGCCGCTCCCGTTCGGGGGAGGGCCCCGCATAGCAGCGCCGCAGCGGGTTGTCGGCGTCGTCGGGGCGCGCCGGCTGGCGCATGAGGATCTCGAGCATGGCGCCGATGGCGTTGAACTCGGTCGCCGCGAACCGGCGGGCCTGGTCGATGAAGCGCCCGGCCGAGAAGCCCGGGAGCAGCACGAGGCTGGCGCGCGCGGCGACCGACCCGAGCACCGAGTACGCCGGGGCGTTGATGTGGAAGAGGGGCAACGAGGTCATGAGGCGGTCCCCGCCCGTGAGCTGCATCCAGTACGGGAACCCCTCACCGGCCATCACGTAGGCCAAGTGGGTCTGCATGACGAGCTTCGAGCGGCCCGTGGTCCCCGAGGTGGGGATCATGACCGCCACGTCCGAGGGATCGACGTCGGCGGGACCGCGCCCGTCGCTCTCGGCGTCGAAGATGCGGTCGACCGCCACGCGGCGCGCGCCGTTGGTGTCGGGGGCGGTGGCGTCGGCCACGACCAACGCCGGGCGCACCTGGTCGACGAACCCGGCGAGCTCGGCGTCGGTGCCCGCCGGGTTGACGGCCACCTGGACGGCTCCGACCTCCATGAGGGCCAGCCAGGTGAGCAGGTACGGCGGAGTGTTGCGGGCGGTCACGAGGACCCGGTCGCCCGGGCCGACGCCCGCGGCCCGCAACCACGTGGCGGCGCGCTCCACGCGGGCGAGGGCCTCGGCGTACGTGAGCGGCTCGTGCTCCTCGGCGAACAGCCAGAGCTGGCCCGGCACGGCGGCCACGCTCTGGCGGAACAGTCGGGGGATCGTCCGCTGCACGCCCGCCCCCTCCGTCTCGCGTGTGATCGCTCGGGCGCCGCGCCGAGGAGCCGGTCCAGGGCGTCGCGCCGGCGGCTGGGCCGCCGGGGTCATGGTAGGGCCACGCCGCCCCCGGGGCGGGTGCCGGGGGGTCGCGCCGTGGCGCTGCGGGAAGGGCGCATTCGGGCGCTACCGTTTGGGGGCCACGAACCGGTCGTGGAGAGGAGGGGTCATGCCCCACGCGCCATCCACCGCCGAGCCCCCCCGTTGGCGGGGCATCAACCATCTGGCCCTCGTCACGGCCGACATGGACGCCACCGTGCGCTTCTACCACGGCGTGCTCGGCGCCCGGCTGGTCGCCACGATCGGCACCCCGCAGTTCCGCCACTACTTCTTCGAGTTCGGAGCCCAGAACACCGTGGCCTTCTTCGAGTACGCGGGGGTGGCGGTGGACGAATTCGCCAAGCCCGCCGGCGTCCCCGACCCACGGGCCCCGCAGTTCGACCACCTGTCGTTCAACCTGCCCGACGAGGAGGCGCTGCTGGCGCTGCGCGACCGGCTCAAGTCGTCGGCGTGCGAGGTGACCGACGTCGTCGACCACGGGTTCATCCGGTCGATCTACTTCACCGACCCCAACGGCATCGCCCTCGAGGCGTCGTGGTGGGTGCTCGATGCCACCGGCCGCCCGGCCGACTACGGCGACGAGCGGCTGTTCGCCGATCTCCAGCCCGTGGCCGCCGTGCGCGAGCTGCGCGAGCACGGCCAGGTGGGCTCGGTCCCCCCGACGCGCCTCGCCTGAGGCACCCGCACCGCCGTCCGCTCAGGACGCGGCGGCCGGGAGGGCGGAGGTGAAGTTGATGACGAACGGCGCCGACGAGGGCCGGAAGGTCCATCCCGGCACCACCTTGTTGGCGATCTCGACCTCGATGGTCACGAAGCTGGCGCCGAGGTGCAAGGTGAGCTGACCGTCGGCCGAGTCGAAGGTGTGGCTCTGCCCCGTGGCCAGCGTCTGGTTGAACAGGGGGGTGAAGCTCTGGGGGCTCTCCGCCTGCACCCAGCAGGGCTGCCATGCCCCGACGACCACGGCGTACTGCGCCGCCCGCACGGTGATGGCGGCGGAGCCGGGGCCCGACGACGTCTGGGTGATGGTCTGCAGGTGGGGCGGGGGGAGCGTGAAGGGCGTGCCCGGCCGGGGCACGCGGACGTGGTGCACGAGGTCGGCCTCGGCCAGCCATTTCGGACGCCAGTGGTGGACCGCCACGCCCACGAGGCCCAGGGCCAGCAGGCCGGCGGTCACCCACACGAGCACGCGCAGCGCGTAGGGAGCCGGACGGACCACGACCGGTCGGGCGATGGCGGGCAGGCTCCCGGTGCCGGTGAACGACATGTGGCCGGCGGTGGCGTAGCCGCTCCAGCCGCCGACCTGGGGCACCTCGGCGGTCTGGGTGAAGGCCCGCAGGTGGGCCCCGTCGCCGGGATAGCGGCTGAGGTGGCCGGTGGGCGTCCCCCCGTAGCCGGGGCCGCCCGGGCTCAGCGCGCTCGTGACCCCGCTCGTGGCCGAGGGCAGCACCTCGGCGGCCCACCGGCGCTCGGCTTCGGCGCCCAGCGCGTCGGCCGGGAGCTCGACGAGGTCGGCGTAGCGGCGCACGGCGATGACCAGGGACCGGCGGTCGGGGAAGCGGACCAGGTCGCCGACCTCGAGGGCCTCGAGCTGGGGGCGCGACACCCCTGTGCGGTCGTGGACCTCCTCGAGGGTGATCCCCCGCGCGTCGCGCGCGGCTTTCAGCTCGCCACCGACATCGGTCGGCGTCGGTTCCGGCTGCTGTCGTCGCCCTCCGCGGCGCCGCGTCGCTCGGTCGCCGGCTGCGGTTGCCACTGGGATTCCTCCTGCCTGCCTGCTTCAGCGTACAGCGGGGCCCCCCGAGCGGGCCCCCGCCTCGTGTCATCGACCCCGATCGGCCGGGGCTGTAACGCCGACCGGGGGGTCGACGCGCAGCCCGGGCGCCCCCGGCGTTCCCGCCGTGGCTCGGGGGAGGGTCGGCGCCGCGGGGGTGGCGCAGCAGCGGCGCCCCGGGTGCCGTCCCCCGGCCCCTCGGGCCACGTCGAGCGGTGCCGGGGCGACGAAGCGCACCGAGGGCGGCCGGGGTGCGGGGCCCCCCGGAACATCGCTGACGGCGCCGTCAGGGCTGACATTTGTGTCAGGAAACGGTAACGTACCATTTCGGCGTCCGGTGACCTGGTCGTGGCGTGTGCCAGGGGGCCGGGCCGCAGGCAACGGGGGGAGCCGGTCGAGAGGCCGGTGGTCGAATGGGAGGGCTGATGCAGACCGAAGAGGGAGCGTCGGCTCCGACACCGGGGATGGTGAACGACCTCGCCGCCGCGGACGATCCGCGCGCGATCGGCCGCATGTTGCGCGAGCAGCCCGTGCACCGCATCGACGACATGTTCACCCTGGTGACGCGGCGCGAGCACGTGGAGGACGCACTGCGGCGCTCGGCGGCGTTCTGCTGGAGCCAGGTGCCCATGGACCTGGGCAACATCCGCCCCCTCATCCCGCTCATGATCGACCCCCCCAAGCACGTCAAGTACCGCAGGGTGCTCGACCCGCTGTTCGCCCCGAAGAAGATGGCGCTGCTCGAGGAAGAGATCGTCGGCCTGGTGAAGAAGTACGTCGACGTCTTCGCCGGGCGCGGATCGTGCGACCTCCACGAGGAGTTCGCCGTGCCGCTGCCGTGCACGGTGTTCCTCCGCATGATGGGCCTGCCCTACGAGGACCTCGACCTGTTCCTGTCCGTGAAGGACGACATCATCCGCCCGCCGGGCGACACGATGGAGGAGCAGGCGCCGCGCCGGCGCCGCGCCGGCGACATCGTGTACGACTATTTCGAGCGGGAGCTCGAGAAGCGAAAGACGAGGCCGCCGGCCGGCGACCTGCTCGACCAGATCATCGCCGGCGAGGTCGACGGCGTCAGACTCACCGCCGAGGAGGTGATGGACGTCTGCTTCCTGTTCATCATCGCCGGGCTCGACACGGTCACCGACTCCCTCGACTGCTTCTTCGCCTACCTGGCCCAGGAACCCGAGCAGCGGCGGCTCCTCGCCCAGGACGAGTCGGCCATCCCCTCGGCGGTGGAGGAGCTGCTGCGGTGGGAGAGCCCCGTGCCCGCCGTCCCCCGTGTGGCCACCGAGGACGTGGAGTTCGGCGGCTGTCCGGTCAAGGCGGGCGAGCAGGTCATGCTGCTGCTCGGGTCGGCGAACACCGACGACGCCGGCCACCCGGGCGTGGATGCCGTGGACCTGCGGCGCAACCCCAACCCGCACCTGGCCTTCGGCGGCGGGGTGCACCGCTGCCTCGGGTCGCACCTGGCGCGCGTCGAGCTGCGCGTGGCGCTGCGAGAGTTCCACCGCCGGATCCCCGACTACTCCTTGGCGCCGGGCACGGTGCTGCACTACACGCCGGGCCTGCGCTCCCTCACCACGCTGCCGCTCGTGTTCGAGCCGGCACCCTGAGGCGGCGCCGCACCGTGCGGATCGTGCTGGACCCCGACCGGTGCCAGGGCCACGGCCGCTGCTACACGCTCGCCCCTGAGCTCTTCGACTCCGACGATCTGGGCCACTGCGTGCTGCTGGTCGAAGAGGTGCCCGCCGACGGCGAGGAGGCGGCCCGCAACGGCGTGGAGAACTGCCCGGAGCAGGCGCTGTCGTTGCAGTAGCCGGGCGCGCCGCTCACCTGCCGTGGGCGACGTTCTCCTGCTCGCCGGGCGAGACCACCACGCGCGCCCCGACCCCGTCACCCGAGAGCAGGGCGGAGGTGAGCTCGCTGTCGGCGCGCGCCACCGTCCGCCGGCCTCCCAGGTCCACCAGGGCGACCGCCGCCCCGGGCGCGCCCTCACGGTCGTAGGCGGCCGTGTAGGCGACGACCTCGCCGGCCCCCCGGGGCGAGGCGTCGACGGGCAGCGCGTGGGCCAGCGCGTCGATGCGTTGCTGCAGGGCGGTCGGGGCGGACGGGTTGGCCGTGGGCGGCCGGCTGCTGTACACGCCCACCGAGTGCTTGGTGAGGTAGTAGCCGTTGCCGTGCACGAGCGCGTGCTCCACGCGCCCGTCGCGCAGGGCGTCGAGGGCGTTGGCCACGGCGTGGGTCACGTAGTTGCTCCCCGGGCCGCCGTGGTACGGGAGCCCGCCGGTCAAGGTGAGCGGGCGCCGGTCGTCGACGGGGATGGCGAAGCTGTCACGTGCCGCTTCGATCGAGCTCGGGAAGCAGGCGTAGAGGTCGAACGCGCCGATGTCGTCGAGCGCCACCCCGGCGCTCGCCAGCGCGTCCTCGAGGCACAGCGCCAGCGCCGGGGACCGGTGCAGGACGGGGCGCTCGCTCAGGTACCAGATGTCGTGGGCGTCGGCCCAGCCCGCCAGGTAGGCGACCTCGTGCTCCCCGAGCCCCCAGGCGCGCGCCGTGGCGGCGTCGGTGACGATGACGGCCGCGCCCATGTCGACATCCATGACGGCGTTCACGTACTTCGGGTACGGGTAGAAGATCATCCGGTTGTCGGGCGTCACCGTCATGATCTCGTCCGCGTCGCGCGCCGTGGGGAACCACGAGCGCGGGTTGGCGGCGGCCACGGCGTTGAACCGCGCCATGAGGTCGCCCATCGCCCGCCGGTGGGTGTCGGGGTCGTGGCCCGCGCCGTGGGCGATGGCTGTCTCGAGCAGGGCGTACATGGTGGTGGCCTGCTCGAGCCCGTGGGCGCGCTCGACGGGGTGGACCCCGAGGTCGGGCTCGAGCGCCGGCCACGTGTCGGGCCACCCCTCGGCGCTCGGCCACTGGAGGCGCACGCCCTGCTTCCTGGCGCGCCGGCGCGTGGCCAGTGCCTCGGCGCCGGCGATCAGGATCCGGGGACGCTGCCCCTTCACGACCAGCTCGGCGGCCCGGTCCACGAGCCACTGGGGGATGGACCCGCCCATGCCCGAGCAGCGGGCCTGGGCGTCCGACGCCCCGAGGCGCGCCGCCAGCGCCCCCGCCGGGTCGCCGTGGCGCAGGGAGATGGAGTGCACCATGAAGCAGTGGGTGAGCGACGCCAGCAGCGCCGCCCCCCCGGCGGGGCGGGCCACGGCGTCCGCCGCCTGGCGCGCCGCCTGCTCCATGAGGGCGAAGGGGTCGGGCGCGGCGGCGGGGTCCTCCTCGCGGCTCGTCACCTGGCCGCCGGCCACCACCACCGGGACACGGGTCCAGTCCACCGCCATGTGCCGTCCTCCTCCTGCGGCCCCTGCGGGCCGGTCGTCGAGCGGGACGCTCGGCGAGCGCCCCGTGGCCGAGGCGCTCGAGCGCCTCGCATCCGGCGCCGGTCACGCGCCCGACATCCTTGGCCCGGGATGCGGCGGTGCCGGCTCGCCCCCGAAGCCCGCCGGCGCGCCGACGGCGTCGTGGGTGGTGTCAGACGGCGGCCGGGATGGGCAGGCCGTAGGCCTCCACCTGGTTGTGGGACAGGATCTGTGTGCGCTCCTCGTGGTCGAGGGGTGCGAGCGCCTCCATGAGCGTGGCCAGGCAGCGGCCGGGGTGCTCGGCGTGCGGGTGATCCGACGCCCACAGGATGCGGTCGGCCCCGAGCCACTTGGCCGACGCCGCCAGGTTCCACTCTCCGGCGTCGAACGACACGTAGCACTGGCGGCGGAAGTAGGCGCTCGGGGCCATCGAGAGGTGCTCGCCCTCGAGGGGGAACTGCTCGACCTGGGTGTCCATGCGCTCGAGGATGGTGGGCATCCACCCTCCCCCCGACTCGAGGAAGATGCAGCGCAGCGCGGGGAAGCGTTCGCACACGCCGCCCATGATGAGCCGGCCCACGGTGACGATCATGTCGGCGGGGCTGCCGACGGCCTGGCCGAACCCCGAGCCCCCGTAGACGGCGCTGACGGTGTTGTTCACCACGGTGATGTCGGGGTCGTCCACCACGAGGCCGAACTTGCGACACGCGCCGGGGGTGTCGACGTGGACGCCGGGGTGGAAGGCGACGGGGATGCCGAGCTCCTGGCACACCGACCAGAACGGGTCGTACACGCTGTGGGAGAAGGGCAACTCGTCGATGTAGGCCGACGGCCGGACGAGCACGCCGCGCAGGCCCAGCTCCACCACGTGCTCGGCCTCGGCCACCGCCATGCCGATGTCCTGCAGCGGTACGAGGCCGATGCCGAAGAGACGGTCCCGGTCCGCCGAGCAGAACTCCGCCAGCCACTCGTTGTAGGCGTGCTGGCAGTCCCGCACGAACTCGGGGTTGTGCAGCGCCTTGATGGGGTCGACGGGGCCGAAGAACAGGGCGCTGCTCGGGTACAGGACCGACGCGTCGATGCCCGCCCGGTCCATGTCCCCGAGGCGCCCCCGGGGGTCGTACCCCCGGCGCCGGCTGAGGCCGGCGGCTACCTTCTTGACGTTCTCGGCGATGCGCGCCACGGGGATGCCCGACAGCTCCGAGGCGCGCGTGACGGCGGCCGCGCCCCCGGCGCGCACCTCGCCGCCCACGTAGCGCCGGCCCGTCGCCGGGTCGGTGCGGGGGATCCAGTCGCCCCACTTGTCGGCGTCCATCCGGCTCGACCACAGGTCGGGCGGTTCCAGCACGTGGCCGTTGCCGTCGATGACCTTCACACCGTCGAGCGGCATGCCGGGCTCAGTCCCGGTTGTTGGCCAGCGCGGAGAGGTCGGCTGCCAGGGTGCGCTTGCGCTCGCCCTGGTCCTTGCGGGGGCGGATGGAGACGTCGACGTCGGCCGACTCGGCGCGCAACGCCCCGGCCGTGCACTGCTGCTTCGGCCGACGGGCGAAAGGGTCGAATCGGAACAGGCGCATGGCGTTCTCGTGCGTGATCTTCGCCACCTCGGCGTCGGGCACCCCGGCCAGGTACTTCATGGCCATCTCGGGGGCGTTGGGCCAGGTGGAGTCCGAGTGCGGGTAGTCGCATTCCCAGCACACGTTGTCGATCTCCAAGAAGCGCCGGTTCTCCACGCCGAAGGCGTCGTCGATGAAGCACGTGACCATGCGCTCCTTGAACACCTGGCTGGGCAGGAGGTCGCCGAAGTCCTGGCCGGTCCACTTGTGGTGGTGCTGGTAGACGTAGTCGACGCGCTCCAAGAAGTACGGGATCCAGCCGATGCCGCCCTCCGACAGGGCGATGCGCAGGTCGGGGTACTTGCGCAGCACCGGCGAGAACAGCAGGTCCGCCGCGCACTGGATGATGTTCACCGGCTGCAGGGCGATGAGCACGTCGAAGGGGGCGTCGGGGGCGGTGATGGCCAGCTGGGAGGACGACCCGATGTGCAGGCAGACCACGGTGCCCTCGTCCGAGCACGCCTTCCAGAACGGGTCCCAGTGGGCGTCGTGGAAGCTCGGCCACCCGAGCTTCGAGGGGTTCTCGGAGAAGGTGACGGCGTGCGCGCCCTTGGCCGCCACCCGCCGGACCTCGGCCGCCATGAGCTCGGGATCCCAGATGGGGGGGATGGTCAGCGGGATGAAGCGCCCGGGGTACGCGCCGCACCAGTCCTCGATGTGCCAGTCGTTGTACGCCCGCAGCATGTCGATGGCCAGCTCCTTGTCCTCGGTGCGGGCGAAGAGCTGGCCGCAGAACTGGACGAAGGAGGGGAAGCACATCGAGCCGAGCACGCCGTTGGCGTTCATGTCCCGGACCCGCTCGTGGATGTCGTAGCAGC
>Ga0209415_10008414_pt1 | contig 17904 bp, 14 predicted proteins | sample PeaSoiSIISIP2007_FD_187696 | JGI IMG/M metagenome (GOLD analysis project Ga0209415, IMG submission 187696) | Peat soil microbial communities from Weissenstadt, Germany - SII-SIP-2007 (SPAdes) (version 2) | ecosystem: Environmental > Terrestrial > Soil > Wetlands > Peat | place: Germany... | reverse complement strand
CAGGGACAGCGCACGGCAGGGACAGCGCACGGCAGGGACAGCGCACGGCAGGGACAGCGCACGGCAGGGACAGCGCAGGACAGGACGGCGCACGGACAGCGCACCGCGGGACAGACTCGCGGCTGCACGTCCTAGTCGAGATCCGTTGGCGCGCGGTTACGGGCAGCGGACGTCTGCGTGCCGTGCTGCGACGGGTCGCCGGTGATCCATCTGGCGGCGAGCAGGCCGGAGCCGAAGGTGATGGCGCCGCCCGCGATGACGGCTGCGCTGAAGCCGAAGGCCTGAGCAAGCAGCCCGGCGATCACGGCTCCGATCGCATAGCCCAGGTCGCGCCAGAACCGGTAGACGCCCAGCGCCTGCGCACGCCATGACGGGTGGGTGTGGTCGGCGACGGCGGCGCTCAGGGCCGGCTGGGCCATCGCGGTTCCCGTTCCGAGCAATATCGCGCTGACCACGCCGGCCACCAGCGGCCGGCTGAGCAGGAGCAGCACGGCCGGGAACGCGGCGGCCTGGACGATCATCCCGGAGACGATCATCGGCCGCCGCCCGATCGTGTCGGCCAGCTGGCCGGTGATCAGCTGACCTCCGCCCCAGAGCATCGGGTACAGTCCCTTGATCAGCCCGATGGCGGCCAGCCCAAGCCCGTGGAGGGCGAAGAGCAGCGGGAACACGGCCCAGGTCAGGCCGTCGTTCAGGTTGTTCGCGAGGCCGGCCTGGCTGGCACCGCGCAGCGGGCGGTTCTGCCAGCTGGCTTCCTTGAACACGGTCCAGAACCGGCGCCGGGACTGGGTTCCCGCCTGCCGTCCCGCACCCGGCTGGACCGCGTGGGCCGCCGTCTCCGCGGCCACGTGGCCCGCCGTGTCGCGGACCACGACGGCCGACAGCGCCAGCCCGGCCACGGCGTAGATCACCCCGATCAGCTCAGGCACCGGCCGGAGCCCGTAAGCCGCGGCCAGGTACCCGGTGGCCAGTGCGGTGGCACCCACGGCCATGTATCCGGCTGCCTCGTTCAGGCCCATCGCCATCCCTCGGCCGCGCGGTCCCACCAGGTCCATCTTCATGTTCACGACCATCGACGAGGTAAGGCCCTGGTTGACGCCGAGGCACAGGTTCGCGACGACGATCCAGCCCCAGGCCGGTGCCCAGGCCAGCAGGAACGGCACCGGCAGGCCGACCGCCCAGCCGGCCACGAGCAGCCTCTTGCGGGTGTGCCGGGCGATCAGCGGGCCGGCCGCCAGGTTGGTCAGCGCCTTGGTGACGCCGAACGCGATGATGAAGCTGAACACCGCCAGGTAGCCGGACAGGTGGAATACCCTCGTGCCGACCAGGCTGGTGGTGGCGCGCTCCAGGCCGACCATGCCGCCAACGAATACATTCACCACCACCAGCAGGGTGAATTGCGGCCAGTTCTCGCGGAGCCCGAGCCGCACCGGCGTGACTGACCCCGCGGCGGGTGCTGGTCCGTCGGCGGCTGCCGCGCTCACGCAGTCCTCGTCGCTTCGCGCGACTGCGGCCAATTCACCAGATTAATCCTTATCCGGAACTCATCTGATGCCGAAACCAGGCATCCGGTCGATCGACCGTGCAGCTATTCAGCATCACCCTTAGCACGGATCATCCGCCCGGGACGGAGGCGTGGGAAAGCCCGGCGACGATAGCCGTTGCCGTGATCTTTCCTCCCGCTGCTATAGCTCCTTACGATCTGGCCGCCGTAACTTACGATCTGGCTGCCGTAACCGGCTGCTCTGACGGCCGCGTGGCCGGCGGCGGTGGCGGCGACTGGGAGATATGCGGCAGCCACTCGAGCCAGCGGGGCAGGTACCAGTTGCGGTTGCCGAGCAGCTTCATGGCGGCGGGCAGCAGGACGGCGCGGACGATGGTCGCGTCGAGCAGCACGGCGACGGCGAGACCGACGCCCATCTCCTTGAGCGACACCATGGACAGCGTCGCGAAGGTGAGGAAGACGAAGACCATGACAACGGCTGCTGCGGTGACCACACCGGCGGTGGTCTTGATGCCGTGCGCCACCGCCTGGTCGGTCTCGCGGGTGCGGTCGTAGCTCTCCCGGATCCGGCTCAGGATGAAGACGTGGTAGTCCATGGACAGCCCGAAAAGCACGACGAACAGGAACAGCGGCAGCCAGCTGGCGACGGCATGTGCGCTGGTGAACGACAGCAGCGACTGCCCCCAGCCCCACTGGAAGAGCGCCACGATGACCCCGTAGGCGGCGGCAACGGACAGCAGGTTCAAGATCACGGCCGTGATAGGGATGACGAGGGACCGGAAGGAGACGAGCAGCAGGACGAAGGCGAGCAGCAGGACGAAGCCGAATACCCAGCCGAAGCGGTGCCGCATCAGGGCGTTGAAATCATTCGTGCCGGCCGTCTCCCCGGTCACCGCCACTCGCACGCCGGGCACCCGGCCCAGCGTGGCCGGGATGACCTTGTCGCGCAAGGTCGCGAGGGCGCTGGTGGACGCCGCGTCCTCGCCGGTACCGGCCAGCGGGACCTGGATTATCGCGGCCGTGCGGGCTGGGTTGACGACGAACGTGATCGGCTGGCTCATCTGGCCGGAGGCCAGGGCTGCCCGCTCGAAGGCCGCGCCGGCGGCGAGCACCGAGGGCGCCTCGACGTCGCGTGCCTCAACAACCACGATCGCCGGCGCGCCGCCACCGGGAAACACTCGCTGGATGCGATTGAACGTCCGCAGAGCGGCAGTGCTCTGCGGCAGGTCACTGGCGCCCGGGGGAGCCAGAAGTCCCGCATCCCGAGGACTCCTAGCGCGGACCATCGGCGGGGGCCGATCCGCGGGAGCCCAGCGCGGGCCGTACGATCGCTCCATCGTTGCCGCCTGCCACGCGTCGCCAGCGTCGGCGAGCGCGGAGGTCTGATTTGCGCCGGATCTCAGGCGGGACGTGCAATGAAAGTTGCATTATACTTCGATGTATAACCTATGTGGCAGATTCGGCTGATCAGGTGGCTCGCTTCGGCCGCCGCGCTGGTCCGCTCAAGGCGCCGAGGAGGGAGTGACGCCTATGATCGCGCCGGGAAGCCCCACGGTACGGCGCCGTCGGCTCGCAGCGGAGCTACGCGAGATCAGGGAGAGCAAGGGCAAGAGCGGCGAGGCGGTCGCCGCGGCCCTGAGGTGGTCGCCGTCCAAGATCAGCAGATATGAGCTGGCCAGGACCGGCTTGAAGCCGCGGGAAGTCGAGCGGCTGCTCGATTACTACGAGGTCTCCGGATCTCGCCGCGAGCTTCTCCTTGCGCTCGCGGAGGATGCTGCCCAGCGGGGATGGTGGGAAGAATACGCCGATGGTCTTTCCGCCGACTATCAGCAGTTCATCGGCCTCGAGCATGAGGCGAGCTCGATTTCCATTTGGCACGTCGAGGTCGTGGCTGGTCTATTACAGACGGAAGCATATGCCAGGCACATAATTAGCAGCTACAGCAAGGTTGAGCCAATCGCGCCTGGCATGATCGAGCGGCTGGTCAGGGTCCGGATGCAACGCCAGCGGCTGCTGACTCGCGAGCCACTGCTTCAGCTCTCGGTCGTGCTCGATGAGTCGGTCCTGAAGCGCCGGATCGGCAACGAGCTGGTGATGTATGAGCAGCTTCAACGGCTCGCGGACGAGGCTGACCGGCCAAACGTAACGTTGCAGATCCTCCCGCTTAGCGCACAGCACACGGTTTTCGGGGAATCATTTGTAATATTTCGTTTTGAGACAGATCAAGAGGCTATGCTGCAAGATGTGGTAAGTGCTGAGCATTTGAAGAGCGACTTCTCGGTGGAAGGGGAGAGGGAGACCTACCTGCATCGGCTGGCATTTCAGATGCTCGCCGGTGCGTCGCTCGACCCCGCGTCCTCTAGAGAGCTGATACTCGAAACGGCTGAGTCGCATTGGTCAGCTTCCCGGTAAGAACGCTAGGTAGCTGTTAGACTACTCTGAGTAGTGCAACCTCTCAGCCATGAACCACACGACATTCAGCGAGGTAAGGACGTGGGAAGACTTACGCCCGGGGGTCGCCCGGCAGGGCCGGGTTCAGATTCGAACTGGATCAAGAGCTCCCTGAGCTTCTCCAACAGCAACTGCGTCGAGGTGGCCAGCCTGCCTGGCGGCAACATCGGCGTTCGCGACAGCAAGGATGCCGGAGGTCCGGTTCTTCGCTTTACATCGGACGAATGGCACGCCTTTCTTGGGGGAGCGCGAAACGGAGAATTCGATAGTTTCGGTAAGATGTGATCGTTCTGGGGATGCCGTAGCTTCTGGTCCGGGCAATTGCCTCAGCCGGAGATCGTGATCCTGCCGCAGGGCGGGTACTGGAGACAGACGCGACGGCCGCCGCCTGATCAACCTGATTTGTGCCTGACTCACGGAGATCGTGCGGTGGCCGTGCGCCAGGGACCGGAACTGGCCGTCTCGGCCATAAGACCGCGATCGACTGCCGGGTGACTGAATGGATCGGTGCTGCTGTTAAATCGTACGTGGTGTTACCTAGGTATGGTAAAACATGTTAGGGTCAGCAGATGAGGAAGCCGCCTGTACGTGGACAATGGGCGTGTGCCCGGTCGCTGCGGACAGTGCCGACCCAGCCAGGATCGATCCTGCGGCGCCGAGCGCGAGGACAGCGGGAATTATGATAGCTCGCCCGATGTGCATGATTCCTCCAAGGCGATTCCCCGAGGCCAGCGGCCCGGAGCACCCGGTCCGTCCAGCCTGCGCGGCGTGTGTGCGCCGCATCGAGCCATTTCTTACATCACGGTCATTTTATGCATCCTGGGCGGTCGTTAGCCAGCTTTCTTGAATAGTGAAATCTGCGCGAGAATTGCCAGTGGTTTCTGACCGGAAATATTCATGCAGTCGTGCGGGGAAATATTCCAGCGTCGTGCGCTGCAAGAACCTGGGCAATTTTCATCGCGCGCCAGGGGCCAGTCATGTCATTACTATCAGAAGATGTTCTCGGCTGGTAGACTTAGACCGAAAAACGCAACTTGTTCCGTTAATGCTCTGGTGGTAAAGTTCGCCCCGTGCCCACCGTGACCCTGGCCGGTGCGCTAGTCGGCCGTGACAGCGAGATGGCGATGCTGGCCAGGCTCATGAAGGAGGCCGCGGCGGGCCAGGGCAGCTCGGTGCTGATCGAGGGCGAGCCGGGAATCGGCAAGTCGGCGCTGGTGCGAGCGGCTCTGGCAGAGGCGGCGGACGTCGGCTGTCAGGTGTTCTGGGGGGCCGGAGACGAGCTGGGGCAGGCGCTGCCGCTGCTGCCGCTGCTCGAGGGATTACGGGTACGCGAGCCCTCCGCGAATCCCCGGCGGAACACGATCGTCCGGCTCTTGCGTGGCGAGGTTGCCGCGGATCGCGGCACGGACGTGTCAGCCGCGCTGGCCGAGCAGCTGCTGGCGCTCATCGCTGAGCAGTGCGCTGTGCTGCCGACGATCCTGGTCATCGACGATCTGCAATGGGCTGATCAGGCCAGCATCGCGCTGTGGGGGCGCCTGACCAGGTCGGTCCATCAGGTGCCCCTGCTGCTCATCGGGATGATGCGTCCGGTGCCGCAGCGGGATGACCTGCTGGCGCTGCGGCGAGCGGTGGGCGATGCCGCACGGCTCCAGCTCACCGGGCTGCCCGAGGAGGCGGTAGCGGACCTGGTATCAGCCTTGGTGGCCGGCAAGCCTGACGACAGCCTGCTGCGGCTCGCTGACGGTGCGGCCGGCAACCCGCTCTACGTCACCGAACTGGTCGCCGCGCTGGCTCGCAGCTCCAGCCTGACCGTCACCGACGCGGGAGCCGCCGAGCTGACGAGCGGTCCCGTGCCGAGCTCCCTGTCGGCGGCCATAGCGGACCGCCTTGGCTTTGTCTCCGGCTCGGTGCGTGAGGTGCTGCGGGCTGCTGCTCTGCTCGGCGTGGACTTCGCCGTTCCTGACCTGGCGATCGTCCTGGGTCGCAGCGTGGCGGACCTGATCCCGGCCGTCGACGAGGCACGCGCCGCCGGCGTGCTGGCCGAGTCAGGCAATGGCCTGTCGTTCCGGCACCCGATGATCCGAGCGGCGCTGTACGACGAGATGCCGGAGCCGGTTCGCGCGGCCTGGCACCGCGATGCCGGTCGCGCGCTCGCTGAGGCCGGTGCGCCGGCGGACCGGGTCGCCCGCCAGCTGCTGTGGGCGGTCGGCGGATCTGGTGGCGCGACGGAGCCGATGGATGAGTGGATCCTGAGCTGGCTGGCTCGCACCGCCGAGCTGCTGGTCGGCCGGGCGCCGCGAGTCGCGGTAGAACTCCTCAGCCGGGCGGTCGCGAGCTCCCAGGTTGGCTCGCCTCAGCATGACAGTCTCGTCGGCCGGCTCGCCGACGCTCTCTACCGGGTCGGCGACGTGGCCGAGGCCGAGCAGGTGGCGAACCGCGCGCTGTCGCACGCCGTGGATCCCGACGTCCGCGTTGACCTGCACTGGACGCTAGCGCAGTGCAGCATGCGGGCCGGCCGGTCCGCGGAGTCCCTCGCCACGCTGAACCGGGCCCTGGCTTCCCCCGGAATCTCGGCCAGGCACCGTGCGCGCCTGCTTGCGCTCGCCGCACGGACGCACAGCAACTTCGGCGAGGTCGAGAAGGCCGGCGCGGTCGCCGCGACCGCGCTCGCCGCCGCATCGGAGACGGGCGACAACTGGGCGATCGCCTGGGCACTGCACGTGCTGACCATCGTGACAGCGGTGCAGGGGCAGATGGCTGACGCACTGCCGCTGTTCGACCAGGCGCTGACCGTGACCCAGGCCGATCCGGCGCTGACCGACCTTCGGCTCTTGCTGCAGATCAACAAGGCCATCATGCTTGGCTGCCTCGACCAGTACGAGGAGGCGCTCGCCGCGGCCCGGCAGGCCAGACAGCTCGCTGACCAGGTCGGCACCGTGATCCGGCTGGCTCAGGCCCACAGCGCGCTCGGTCAGCTGCTCTTCGACACCGGGCAATGGGACGACGCGATGGCCGAGGTGGAGGTCCTGCACGAGGACTTCAAGGAGCCCACGGCGGCCTGCTGCGATCTCGCGGTCGCCGCCGCGATCTGCTTCCATCGCGGCGAGATCGCCGCGGCGCGCCGCCGCCTCGCCGCGGCCGTCCCGCATGCCCAGCTGATCGGCAGCCGGGTTGTCGGCCCGCTGGCGCTCGCCCGCAGCCTGGACCGCGAGCATGCCGACGAGCTGCCTGAGGCGCTTGCCGTGCTCACAGCCGGGTTCACCGACAAGACGGAAGAGCTGGAGATCGAGGATCTGCTTGCTGACGCGGTGCGCCTCGCCATGCTGACCGGCGACCTAAGCACCGCGAAGGCCCTCACGGTCCACGCCGAGGCATTCGCCGCCGAGTCGGAGATCCCTCATCGGCAGGCGAACGCGCTCTACTGCCGCGGCCTGCTGGATCATGATGCCGCCCGGCTGCTCGGCGCCGCCGAGCGCTACAGCGACGCCAGCCGACCGCTGCTCAGCGCCAAGGCGCTGGAGGCGGCCGCTGGAGACTTCGTCGGCGCGGGTGACCGCGACCAGGCCCGGGCCGCGTTCACCCGCGCGGCGGAGATCTACACCTCCCTCGGTGCCGCCACGGATGTCGCCCGGCTCCAGGCCAGGTTCCGTGCTCACGGCATCCGCCGCGGCCCGCACGCCAAGCACCGGCATGCGCGGAGTGGCTGGGATAGCCTGACGCCGACCGAGATAAAGGTCGCCGCGCTGGTGCAGGGCGGGTTGTCTAACCCGGAGATCGCGGCCAGGCTGTTCCTGTCCCGGCGGACCGTGGCCACCCACGTCTCTCACATCCTGAAGAAACTCGACGTCCATTCGCGTACGGACATCGCCCGCGAGGCAGCCCTGCGCACCATCGCGTCGCGATGATCGCGACGCGAGCAAGGGTTGGTGCGCAGGGCGTGCGCTCGTTCCTCCGCGGGTTCATGGCTTACCGGACGTAACTGCGATCGCGCCGCGGCCCGCGATCGTCGGTCTCGTCAAGATCGGGCTGGAACGCGAGCGTGAAGTAGACAGCCTTGCCCGCGCGGGTCCGGTAGTACCCCCACTCAGTCGACAGGCTGGACACCAGCATCAGTCCCCGCCCGGTCTCCGCGTCGCCTGGTGCGTCCACCGGCAGCGGCACGGACCGCGACGTGTCGTGGACGTCAACGCGCAGCTGGTCACGGTCGCAGGTAATGTCAAGCACGACTATCTCGCCCGCCTCGTGCCTGATCGCATTGGTCACCAGCTCGCTGGTCAGCAGCACCGCGACGGGTGAATCGACCGGGACATCCCAGGCCCGGATGGCAGCCTGGACCTGGCCTCGTGCCTCGGCCGCGGCAGCCGGTCCCGCAGACAGCGATATGCGGCGCGGGCGCTGCACGGTCGGGCGGATTGGCGCCATCGTGTCCATCTGGTGTCCTTGCCAGGCCGGTTTGAGCCGGTCGGGGAGGGCGCAAGTCACCTTGCGCGGCCAGCTCGGATTAGATCCGATCAAGCTGCTGACGCTGGATCTCACCAGCGATTGCACAACAAATACTGCTGAAATTTGCAGTGGGAGACATCGGTCGGGTGACGGATCTTTGAAGCCGGCACCCGACCGGGGGCAGCCAGCGGCGTCATCGAGCGCCCTGGCGCACGGTCAGGCCCGCCCGACGCCAGCGCTGGTCGAGCAGGCGCACGCGCTCGACGCGCCGGCCTTCATCCACGCCGCCGACCGGCAGCGGATCGGCCGGCCCGGTGAGTCGATCGCGTCCCGGGTTAGCGCCCCCGGACGGTGGCCAGGTAGCTGTGGATAACACCCGAGTCCGTCGGGATGTAGATCCCCATCACATGGTTCCGGTACACGGTATTCCCGGTCACCGCCGCGCATCCGCCCGAGCACAGCGGGCTCGTGCTGACCTGGACGGGATACCACGTTGCCCTGCCGAAGGATCGGCCGCTGGCCGGGACGAAGGCCATTGACGCATCCTGGGCCGAGCTTATGGCCACGAGGTTGAAACCGCCCCGGACGGCGGTGATCCCGTCGAAGTGCGTGAACACGGCCGGGGCGTTGCCGTAGCTGAAGTACCTCGGCTTCCCGAAGGCCCCCGTCCGCTCGTTGTAGTTCATCAGGAAGGCCTGCAAGGTTCCCCTGGTCAACGAGCCGCCGGCCAGGGTGTAGCGCGGGCTCCTGCCGCCGCCGTCCTGCCAGATGCCGTAGAGCGTGGTCAGGCTGGACAAGCTGCCGCCGAGGCGGAGCAGCGTCCACTGACGCCTGGTCATGTTGTAGATGAAGGCATTGCCCGAGGCAACGCCACCGCGCACAGTGGGGTTGAGGTCGTAGTTGCCGACCACCAGATCGCCCATCGTGCTGTGCGCGATGGTGTCCATGACGAAGCAGTGCACCCGGCGCCTGGGACAGGCCCGCGCGTGCCCGACCGTATGGGCGCCATCAGCCGGCACGTCGATGGACATCCATGATCCGCCCGATCCGTTCACTCGGCCGAGGTAGATCATGCCCTGGTTCAGGACGCCTGGGGCCGCCGCCGACGACAGGTAGCTCCCGACGGCGCGAACCTGTCCTGCCGGGATGCTCGCCGGGTTGAAGGAGTGGGTATCAGGGCCGTAAAACGTCGCCGACGTCACGCCGGCGAACGGTGGCATCAGCGTCGATACCACCGCCCCTGCCGCGCTCGCGAGCTTGCCAAGGTAGAGAAACGGAACGGCCTGGTTGCCAGTTCCGGTGGCCGCCGAACCGGTCAGGACGACGTTTCCGCGGGTAGTGCCCCGGACACCGGTGACGATATTCCCGGCTCGCAGAATCGATGAGATGGTGTCCGTTCTGTTCGTATTGCTGCCGCCGGCCGGGCTGGCCATGGCCGGCACGGCAGCCATTACCAGGATCGCCGCGGCGGTTCCGCCGGTCAGTCCTGGAATACATCTTGTAATCCTCATCTGCGCCCCCCGAGTCCTCGTGCCAAGGTTCCAAGTGCCCGATCATGCCCTTGTGGTGAAGGCGCTCGACCCGCTCTTCGCGTCTGAGCCAATCGAGGATGGGGGGCTAGCTGGCCGGTCGGCCGGCGGCAGACCTGCGCTCGTTCCGCGTGATCTCACGCATCCCCCGGAGCGATCACCTGAAGTAGCCGATCAATTACTTCATGCTACAGGTTAGTCACCCACGCGGCCCGAGCGCGGCCATTCGGAACCCGGACCGCTAAAAGCGCGGGGTCGCGGTCGTGATGTCGTAACTGTGTCCCCAGTACCACTGGGTCGCGTCGGAGCCGGGCACGATATGCGGATAGCCGGTGGGGTCGGCGATCCACCAGCGGATCCTGGATCGCATCCGCGACGGAAGCGTGGCGACGGCTGCCTGCACGGCGGGCCATTCCGAGCGCATGGTGTAGATGCGGGCCAGGGCACGCGGGTTGGCCCTGAGCCGGTGCCAGGCCCAGCTGGCGGCGAGGGACGGCGTGGCGTCACCTGGCTCGACGTCAAGGATCGATGCCGCGTGATCCATCCCGGTGATATCTATCCACATCACATGCCGCCGCCCGGCCACCTGCGCGGCTGAGACCGCGTAGCTGCCGGTGGCATAGGTGGCGATCACGTGGTGCGATGGGATCGCCCATGGCGTGGTGGAGTCGTAGATGAGGTAGGGCCTGGCCGGCCGGCCCCGCCCGGCCCGGTGCCCGAGCCCGGCCCTGTGCTGTCCGGCGCTGTGCTGCGCGGTCCTGTGCTGCCCGGCCCGGTGCTGCGCTGACCGGTTCCGGGTGCTGGCGGCGTCTGGAGACCTGGTTGCGGGCCGGCCAGCGGCCTGCCTGCCGGGGCGTTCCCCGGACGCAAGGCGGCCGGAGGCCCGCGAGGGCGGTGGCCGGTGCGCGGCGGCACGGCGCGGAGCGGCCCGCCCGGACGGCACCGGCCTAGAGGCGGCGCCCGGGAGGACGGCGCCGGCGTGGCCTGCTGCGCGGACAGTGGCATTTCTGATCGCGCTCGCGTCGCGGGTCGTGCTGACGGGATGTGCGGCCGGTGCCGTGGCCGCTACGGCGACCCCGGCCACCACGGTCGCCGCGGCGGCGCCGAGGGTCAGCCGTGAGGGCCGGCGGCCGGGTCGGTAGGTGTCGCGGAACAGGGACTTTGCTGACTGAAGAAGGGGGAGCAAGGTGAGCCTCTGGTCGGGCGCGGGGGAGCGCTCGGCGGTCACCCATGGCGCTGCCTGGCCGATGGCTGTGCACCTGGCGGCGGCAGGGGCGCGCGGATGTGTCGCGGGTCAGGGCGACGGGTTGCCCGGGGCAACCATCACGCGCCAGGGTGCTAGCGATTACGGACAGTTAACGCCGGAAATCGAGTAGCTATGCCCGACATATCAAGTTTTCCAGATTTGTGGCCTGAATCACACCAACGATTAAGTTCGCCAGGTCAGGGTGACGGCCCGCGCCGGGGTCGTGCCAGGCTCGCGCGGACGGCCTGCGCCCGGGCTGCGGAGACGAAGGTCCTGGCCACTGACGACCAACTCCTCTGTGCACCGTCCCCGCGGTGGTCAAGCGTGAAAGTGGCTGCTTCGTCAGGACCGTCCGGGTCCGTGGGGAGGAGGGGTGGTCATGGTCAACGTCGCCAGAACCGGCGCGGTGTATTCGTGCTCAAACTGCGGCACCCCGGTATCGAAGAACACGGCATCCTGTCCGCACTGCTATGCGCGTCTGTCCGGCATCCGGTGCACGAACTGCAAGTTCGCCGGCTCGGAGTCCGACTTCGTGAACGACCGGTGCCCCAAGTGCGGCACGATCACCATTCGCCCGCAGCCTGCCCCGGCTCGCGCGCCGAGGCCGGTCCGACCAAGCCGGCCGCCCTGGCAGAAGAGCCCGGCTGGGCATGCGATCGCCTCATGCCTCCTGCCCGGTCTTGGCACCATCCTGTGCGGCAAGACTCGCCGGGGGCTTTCGATACTCGGGTTGTCCGCCGTATTCCTGATCGGCGTGAACGTCCTTGCCGACCTCCTGATCAAGGGCACGCCGACTGGCATCGGAACATTTCTCGCTATACCCGTATGGATCTGGGGAATCATCGACGGGTACCGGACTGCCGAGCAGTGGAACCGCGAGCATCCCGCGCCCCAGCCTGGCGGCATGAACGTGACCTCGCCTGAGCCGGCCAGGGAGGCGGCGACGTCCTGGTCAGGACCGGATCCAGCGGATGAGGACGGCTACGTCCGGAGCTGTTCAGAGACCGCGTTCTCCGAGCGGCCAGAGGCGCGGACCTTCCGGGGCGATCCGGCATTCCAGCGGGTGCTCGGCGCGCTGAACTCCGGGCAGTACCCGGTCGCGATCAAGGAGGCAGACGGCCTGCTTCCGCTCTTCTCGGACTTCGATCTGCTCTACAAATGGCTGTCGTCCGCGTACCTCGCGACAAATCAGCCGCAGCGGTCACGCGACATCCTGGTGCGCGGTCTCGGCAAGGCGAACCGGAAGGCCATACTCCTCACTCAGATGGGCGAGACGCAGTGGCGAATGGGGAACCTTCACCAGGCGGTCTACTGCTGGTGCCAGGCAGTTCACTGCATGGCATCGATCCCCACCGACGGACTCTATGACCCTTATCTCCTGCTGAGCTGCGTCGCCAGGGGCTGCGGGCTCGGTGACGTCGAGCAGCGCCTGCTCGGCCGGGTCGACGCGATTCGGGCCGGCCAGATTCGACTGGACCCGGGCACCGAGGCCCGCCTGATGACGCTGGTCCGCAGCACGGCGGACTCCGCGATGACGAGGGCGGTTCAGACCATCGACGCACAGGTCCTTCGGGCAGCGGGCCCGGCGGCCGCGAGCGCCGCGGCCGCGCTGCCCGCGACAGCGCCGTGATGTCTTCCGGCAGCCAGCTCTGACGGCACCGGCCACGCGTCATGACCTCATCAGGCAGGTCTGGTCGGAGGCCAGGACGGCGGGCATGGCTCGACACCGCCGGTGAGCCGGGTTTCGAGCTGGCAAACAGGTGTCCCAGCTGGCAAGCCGGTGTCCCGCTGCCCGGCTAGGCGGCGGGGCGGGACACCTGGAAGTCTGGTCGCTGGTCCTGCGCTCAGCGCAGCACGAGCTGACGCACGTCGCCGGTCTCGGGTGCCGGGTGCTGCGGCCGCACAGGACGGATCCCGCCGGCGCCGTCACCGCCGATGCCGCGCCGCCGGGCCTGGCCGCGCCGGGCGATGGCGGCCACTGCCACGATCGCGACCGACAAGGTGATCGCCGCGCCGACGAGGACCGCCAGAGCCACCAGCGCGCTGTTCAGGAGCTGCATGTCGATCATCGGAGGGTCCTTCCGCTAGCTGCTGTTTACGATGTTCACTAAGGCGACTATAAGTCAGGTCAGTAAACGATGTCAACTCTTCTAGTGGTGTTAATCAAGAGGCACTAAGGCAGCCGCGAGCGGCCCGAGATCCGCGGCAGCCCGGTGCCGGCGTGGGTCAGGCGATGACATCGACCGGCGGGGGTCGAAGCGGTGCGCGGTCTGCAGTGATCCGAGTGGCGGCGCAGGCTGCGCCGGGCCAGCCAACGCCGCTCCGACGCCGGGCCTCGCATCGGGCTGGGCGCGATGACGGAATCGGGCCGCGATGACTGAGGCGTTTTCGTTCGAAACGAATGTCGGATGGTTTCTCGCCAGACGAGGCGCCGGTCGCCCGCCGGCCGGTCAGGCCCGCAGCGGCGGCCGGACGATCGGGACCAGCGATGACGAAGCGCCCAGCGTTCTAGCCTGGCTAATTACCTCGGCACGGCCCGCTGCTCCAGTGGCAGCCCTGAGCTGACCCGAGCCATCGGCGCAGGCAGATGCAGCTCGAACACCGAGCCCTGGCCTACCGCGCTCTGGACACGCACCGAGCCATGGTGGGCCTCAGCGATCGCCTTGACGATCGCCAGGCCGAGGCCGAACCCGCCGACGGCCCGGCTGCGGCCGGCGTCGATCCGGGAGAACCGGCTGAAGATCCGGTCAACTTCCGCGGCCGGGATCCCGGAGCCTGAATCGGTCACGGCGATGACCACGTTCTCGTCATCCCGGCGGACGCTCAGCTCGATCTGGCTATCCGGATCGGTGTGCTCGACGGCGTTCTCGATCAGCGCATCCAGGGCCAGCGTCAGCCGGTCGCAGTCGCCTAGCACGGTCTCCGCCGCCAGGTCGCCGAGTGACCAGCGACGCCTGACGTGGCTCCACCGGTGGATGGTCTCGACCACCAGGTCAGTGACGTCGACGGGGGCCAGCCGCACGAACGCCGGCCCCTCCGTGGAAGCGAGCAGCAGCAGCTGGCTCGTCAGCCGGCGCATCCTGAGCAGCTCGTCCACGGTCACGCGCGCGTCCGCCGCGATCGCCTGGTCCGTAGCTGTGTGCTCGATCAGCTCGGCGTGGCCAAGAGCGATCGTGATGGGCGTGCCCAGCTCGTGGGAGGCGTCCTGCAGAAACTGGCGCTGCTGGTCAAGGAGGAGCAGGTTGTGCTCGGAGACGCGCCTCATCTCCTCCATGGCCGCGACCCGCCTGCGCGAGTGCCACACCATGATGACGAACATCATGGCGAGCAGCGGGACCTCGGCCAGGTAGTCCCCGTCCTGCTTGCCGCGCAGCACCTGCCAGCCGATTACCCCGCCGGTGGCCAGCGTCACGGTCACGACCGTCAGGAGCGTGGATCCGAGGTGCCATAGGCGGAATCCATAGATCGCGGTCAAAGTAACCCAGATGACCAGGAATGGGACGGTCTGCCATGCCGGGATCAGGTTCATGGCAAGGAGATTCAGCCCGATGAAGGCTGCCCAGGCGATGTCGACCCGCCAGGTGCGAGCCAGCTGAAGGATCCGCTTAGCACGCATTCAGCCGGCTCCCCTCAGCATGCGGCGCTGCGGCAGCCACGGCCCCCATGCTCGGCACACAGCCCTCCATATGCCATCTTCACGCTCAACGCCTAGCGAATCCTACGGCTTCGGGCAGGCTTCAGGTAGGTCGCGTTGTGTCCTGAGTACCTGGAAGTCGCTCTGGCCTGCGCGGGAGCAGGCGGGACGCGGCGGGGAGCGCGGCCGGCCCGGCGCGGTCGCGGTATCGTCTCGGTGCCGAGCGACCCGGAGACCGAGAGGACGACGGCGTGCCTGCCACCACGGTCGTGAACCTCAAGGGCCATCGTGACGACCCGGCCTACGCCGACGTCGTGTACGTGGGCCGGGCCATGCACCGGGGCGGCTGGCAGCTGCCCGGCTCACCGCTGGCCAGCCCCTTCCGCCCCGGCCCGGACGGCAGCCGCGACGACGTGGTCCGCAAGTACCGCGCCTATCTGCTGGAACGCGCCGACCTGCTGGCGCTGCTGCCCGAGCTTCGCGGACGCAGGCTCGGCTGCTGGTGCGTTCCGGAACCGTGTCACGCCCAGGTGATCGCCGAGCTCGCGGACGCAGGAGCCGGAACGGCGGCGGCACAGCCCTGATCGTCCGCGCCGGCCGGCCACGCCGCCGGTGCGGTCAGAACAGGCGGCGACGGCGGATCCGCCAGAAGCAGAGCCCGGCGAGGGCGACGGCAATGGCCAGGAAGATCGCGGTCTCGTACCACTGGAATGCCCAGAAGCGGCTCGCTGGCTGATAGGTCAGCAGCTGTCTGAGGTGAAGCCCGCCGAGCGCTTGCGTGCATGCCTGGAACGAACCCGACAAGCAGACGTGCGGGACCGGGCCGGTGAACAGGTGGCCGGTCGTGCCGACGGTCTGGTTGGAGAGAATCCACGCGCCCGGTTTGGTCACCGCGCCGATCACGGTCATGGTGCTGTTGTTGGTGATCATCAGCCCGCTGAGGTTCCCGGCGTTGAGCGGAAGGATGGCCCGGACCGGCGTGATCAGGTGCGGGCGGATCCAGTTTGGCCAGGCGATCTGGACGGCGGCGAATGCGGCCAGGGTGGCGGCCATGGCCGGCAGGGTGCGGCGGATGAGCACGCCGGCCGTGACCCCGAGAGCGAATGCGAACGCCGCGTAGCCGATCGGGGTGATGCCTCGGGCGTCGAACACCAGCGGATCGAGCCGGGTGAACGACGTCGTACCCTGCCCGCCATGGCCGCTCGTGGTGACCCGGTCGATGGGACCGGCCCACCAGGTGATCATCAGGCTGAACAGCCCGGTGGCGGCCATGGCGGCCAGGCCGATGAGACCGAGCTTGACCGCCATCCACCGGGTCCTGGTGACGCTCTGGTTCCAGGCCAGCCGGAAGGTGCCGGTCTCGAGCTCGCGGGTGATCAGCGGAGCGCCCCAGAAGAGGCCGATCAGGGCGGGCGTGAGGTACAGGACGGCGAGGCCCACGAAGAACAGCGGCTTGTAGGCGGCGCCGGAGCCCAGCTCGTCGGTGAACCTGCTGGTGAGCGTTTCGCAGTCGCCGTGGGCGTGGCAGGTGGCGAGACCGCTGGCGTCGTACAGGTGGGCAAGCTGGAGGCCGGTGATGAGGAGGACGACGGCGAGCACGGCCAGGGCCGCGGCCGTCACAATGCTCTGCGCGCGGAATTGGCGCCAGGTCAGCCAGATCATGTCAGCGTCTCCATTTCGGACTGCCGGGCGCCGCGCTTGGTGTTAGCGGCCAGGCTCATGTAAGCGAGGACGAGGTCTTCCAGGCCGATCTGGTCGACCGTCCACCCTGGATCGACGACCGGCGTCGCGGTGCGGACCAGCAGCGTGCTCTGCCGGTCGGTGTGACTCTCCGAGATGACCTGCCAGTCGCCCGGCAGGTCCGCTGGGTCACGGCGGGCACCGGTCAGCTGGTAGTGGCTGGCGAGCAGCTCGTCGACCCCGCCGGAGACCCGCACCCGGGAGGCGACGAGCACGATCAGGTAGTCGCAGACCCGCTCTAGATCGGCTACCAGGTGCGACGACATCACGACGCTGACCTTGTGGTCGGCGGTGAACTCCATCAGGCTCTGCAGGAACTCGCGCCTGGCGAGCGGGTCAAGGCTGGCAATCGGCTCGTCGAGCATGAGCAGCTCGGGCTTCTTGGCGATGGCCAGAGTAAGGGCGAGCTGGGCGCGCTGGCCGCCCGACAGCTTCCCGGCCTTCTGGCCGGGATCCAGGTCAAGCCGGTCTATCCGGTCGCGGGCCAGAGCGGCATCCCATCCCGGGTTCATCCTGGCGCCGAGACGCAGGTGATCGGCGATGGTGAGGCCCGAGTAGGTGGGCGTGTCCTGGGCGACGAAGCCGACCCTCGCGAGCTGTGCCGGGCTGCTGGCGGGCTCGCTGCCGAGGACCTCGATGCTGCCCGAGGTCGGCGCGAGCAGCCCGGTGGCAAGGCTCAGCAGGGTCGTCTTTCCTGCCCCGTTCGGGCCGACCAGCCCGACGACATGCCCTGCCGGAATGCCCAGCGTGCAGTCGGTCAGCGCCCAGCGTTTCCGGTACCGCTTGCCGAGTCCGCGGGATTCCAGGACAGCGGTCATAGCGCTTCCTCCTTAGTGGCGGCCCTGAAGGTGTCCCGATAGAGGGCCTCGATGCTCTCGTCGTCCAGCCCGGCCTGGCGCGCCCTGGCGAGCCAGCGCTGCAGCTCGGCGCGTAGCGGCGCATGGGCGGCGAGCAGGCCCTCGCTCAGCGTCTTGGTCACGAACGTCCCGACTCCGGGCCGGGCTGCGGCCAGACCTTCGTACTCGAGCTCGCGGTAGGCCTTGAGGACGGTGTTCGGGTTGATCGCCAGCCGGGCTACGACGTCCTTGACCGTGGGGAGCTGGTCGCCCTCGCTCAGCAGGCCAAGCAGCAGGGCCTGCCGTACCTGGTGGATCAGCTGGAGGTACGGCGCGACCCCGGAGCGGGCGTCCAGGTGGAACTCGATCACCGTTCCTCAATTCAACTAGGTTCCTAGTACAATAGTCCTACATGTAGCTGGCATGTCAAGTCATGTCAGTGAGGGATCGTGCGCGACGTCGCTTCGTCAGAATTGCCGGGTGCCGGGTGCCGGGTGCCGGGTGCCGGGTGCCGGGTGCCG
>Ga0209415_10008412_pt1 | contig 17904 bp, 13 predicted proteins | sample PeaSoiSIISIP2007_FD_187696 | JGI IMG/M metagenome (GOLD analysis project Ga0209415, IMG submission 187696) | Peat soil microbial communities from Weissenstadt, Germany - SII-SIP-2007 (SPAdes) (version 2) | ecosystem: Environmental > Terrestrial > Soil > Wetlands > Peat | place: Germany... | reverse complement strand
TGCGGCGCTTCGTCAACGAACAGTCCGTTGCCCTCGTTGTGATAGAGCGAGACCATCTGGTTGGCAAAGTTGCTGATCATGACGCTGGCGTGACCGCTGCGATCGTAGTCGGCCGCGTCCACGCCCATGCCCGCCCGCGCAATGCCGTCCTCGCTGAAACCGATACCTGCGGCAACACCACGCTCCTCGAACGTTCCATCTTTCTTGTTGAGGTAGAGCTTGTTGGGCTGCGTATCGTTCGCGATCACGAGGTCGGGCCAGCCGTCGCCGTTGTAGTCGAGAACCGCGATGCCCAGACTCTTCGAAGTGGGATCGCCCAGCCCGGCCTTCTGGGTTGCGTCTTCAAACTTGCCGCCTCCCAGGTTGTGCCACAGACGCAACGACGTGCCTTTGTACGACTCGGGCGTGCAGTACGACTTGTGCGCGCCGTCGAGCGTGCAATAGAGATCGCCCTGCTCGCTCCACTGCACGTAGTTCGCGACCACGAGATCGAGTTTGCCGTCGCGGTCGTAATCCACCCATGCCGCGCTGGTCGAGAACTCACTCGGCCCCCACATTCCCGCGGCTTTCGTCACGTCGGTGAATGTTCCGTTGCCGTTGTTGTGAAACAGATGGCTCAGCCCAAGCGCGCTCACGAAGATATCGTCAAATCCGTCATTGTCGTAATCGCCCACCGCAACGCCAAACCCGAACATCGGCACCGCGAGCCCCGCTTTGCGCGTGACGTCGGTGAACGTGCCGTCGTGATTGTTGTGGTAGAGCTTGAGCGTGCTCGCTCCGCCATGAGGGTGTCCAGGAAAGTCTTCGCCGTTGATCAGGATGATGTCGGGGTATCCGTCATTGTCGTAATCGATGAAAGCGCAGCCCGGGCCCATCGTTTCGGGCAGCCACTTCTTTCCGAAGGCGCCGTTATTGTGGGTGAAGTGAATGCCCGCCTGTGCGGTGATGTCGCGGAAGTGAATCTGCTGCGCTTGACCGGTTTTGGCCAACGACAGAACTACTAACCACAGAGTCACAGAGACGCAGAGAAAATCAAACGAGAAAGAATTAAGCTTCCCTCTGTGCCGGAACCTGCCCTGAGCGCAAGCGAAGGGTGGCCCTGTGGTGAATTTTCGGTTTGCGTGGAGCATTTATCTGGAGGCCCCGGCCGACGGCGCGGCAGTCTTCTCGTGATGCGCAACCATCTTCGACTTCGATGCGTTGCCCAACACTGGCAGCGGCACCGACACATGCTCATGCACCGCCTGCCGCTCGTTGTTGTCTTCCGGATGAATCTGCCGGTAAGGCCCGGTGATCGCCTGCGACGACTCGTCGGCCTTGAACCGCATGTAGCGGGCTTGATGTTCCTTGGCCAGTTTTTCCTGGCCGAGTCCGTTGTAACACAGCATCAGGTTGTAGTGCGCCTGCAAATCCTCGGGATCGATGGCCAGCACCGACTTCAGCGTCTTCACCGCCTCGTCATACTTGCGCTGCAGGAACAAAAGGCGCCCCAGATCGTTAATCGCAACCCGGTCGCGCGGATACTGCGCGAGCACCGTCCGCAATCGTTCCGCCGCGCCGTCGTAATTGCCGTCGGCGCGCAGCACCTTGGCATAGAAGAAATTGGCTCGCGCCAGTTTCGGAGACAGGGCCAGTGCCTTCTCCAGCACCGTGCGGGCGCGCTCCATGTCGCCTTCCTGCACCGCACAGCGGCCAATATTCACCCAACCGTCCGGATTATTTGGATCGGCCTCGGTAATCTTCTGGAACGCCGCGGCCGCGCCTTTCAAGTCCCCCTGCAGAAACAATCCAATTCCATAGTCGTTCCAGCGTTGCCACTCTTCCTTGCGGACGATCGTCTTCGGCTCAGCCGCGGGCGCGTTGTGCGCCACCACCGGAAGCGTGACTTCGTTCTCGGCGATGGCCACAATCGGCAGGTCAGGAATTTTCTCTTGCCTCGCAGAAACGCCGCTCAGAGATGCCGTGAATACGGTCGGACGGTCGTCGTAGTCCGGCGAGACGGAGTTGGGGACAGCCGGGTCAGGCTGGCCAGCAAATGCATCCTGCGTCCCATACCATGAAAATTTCCGATAGCACAGTCGGGCGTGCAGCGTAATCTTGCTGCCCACATACTCCGGAACCAGCATGCGGTAATGTACGGTATCGGCCGCGCCCGGCGGAATCAACCGCACATACACCACAGACCGCGTGGCCCAGGCGTTGCGTTTATTGATGGGATTGCCGTGCGCGTCAATCTGCAACGAGCGGTAGAAGTGCGCTCCCTTTTCCACCGGACCATGGCCGTTGTCCTCGACCATGCCACTCCAGAAAATGGTCTTCCCCTTGTCGTCGGTGCCCTTCAGTTCGAGCCACGTGTCGTAGGCGTCCACTGTGCCGCCCGGGAAAAAGTGCCCGACTTTCTTTGTGCGCACCACCACATCCACGCGCACCGTATCGCCGCGCCGCAGGGCAGGCTGCACCAGATTCAGCGGCGCAGTCACGGGAGCGGCCTCTCCGGTTTCGCCCGTAACCTTGCTCTCGGCTTCCTCGCCCACCGCGAACGTCGTCGAAAGTTCCGACTGGGTGGCCGCACCGGCCTTGAGCGCAGCCTGTGCCGGGGATAGCGCAAAAATGTCAACGGTGAGTGCGCCGCTCTTCAGGAAATCTTCCGTCAACTTCAACTGCGCCGCGTCTTCATTCGCCGTCGGCACAGCCGTGTTCGCTCCGGGAAAACGGTGTGAGTGCACGAAGCCGTTGATGTTCCCCGCGTCCTTGGAAGCCTCCGATGGCATATGGCAATCCGCGCACTGCTGCGGCTTCGGCGGATAGTAGAATGACCGCGCTCCCTGCCCGGAAACTCCGCTGGCCTGCCAGTTGTCATATTCGTTGAAACCGCGGAACCACCGGTAATTATTGACCGGAACATCGAGATGCACTTTGTGGCACGAAGAGCAGAATTCCGCGGTCTGCGTTTTCATGAACGGCTTGAGGAACACGCGCCGGTGCGGCTCCGGATTCAGCCGGATCACGAAATCATGCAGCGCCCGCGCCACCGGATTTTGCGTCGCCGCCAGTTCGTGCAGCTTGGGATATTCCAGATAAAAATCGGCCTGGCCCATCGTGCTCTTCACGTCAGCGATGGAGTGGCACATCATGCAGCCCAGCCCGGCCTGCGCTTCGGGCCGGTGCACAATCTGCTTGATCGGTGTATCCATCAATCCTGCATACAGCACCGCGGGATCGTGGCATCCGCCGCACCACTTCGACGGCTTGGTGCCGATCGTGTCCTGCATGTACTCGATCGACTTGCGGTACCACTGATTATTGAACGACGAAAAATGGTGCGCCGAACTGAACCACTGCTTGTAGATATCTTCGTGGCAGCGCTTGCAGGAATCCGACTCCATGAAAAACTTGCTGGGAATTTTCTGCTTGCCGTAAACCTGTGCGGAACTTGGGAAGAACGATCCCTCAGGCCCGTCGCCTTCGCCGTTCATGTTGTCGGGCGGCATCGCCGGATTCTCAATGCGGCTGCGCGTCTGCCAGCTCTCGCGCACGTAGCGCGCTCCGTAGCCTAGACCGGAAAGCACCGCCAGACAGATCACGGCCCGCACGGCACCAGCGGCCAGTCTCGTGCCCAGCGGCGCCGGATCGGACGACTCGCGCCTGCCCAGCCAACCCGCGAGCAGGAATCCGACGCCTGCGAGCGAAATTACGATGTGCAGATAAAGCTTGTTCCACTCGGTGCGCGCCGTTCCAGTCTTGACAAGGATCAGCCCAACAACCGCTCCCACAGCAATAAGCAGCCAACCCGCCCGCGACGAGAAACTCCCCGTCCGCATCAAGCGAACGCCGGCAGGGACCAGAAGGATCGCCGCCAGCACCCCGCCGAACGCGTGCACCAACACCACGGCGGCATAGAGGATGTTGGGCTGAGGAAAGGTATAGAGATAAGCGGCAGAGATTACGAGAAAAGGTACCAGCCACGACAGAGCCCGACCGACGATTCCCCCAGACGCAGACGTTCCCCACATAGGCATCGAAAAATTGGAGCGGAAAGTTGAAAAGCTAAGCCGCGAAATCAGCCCCACGGTCGCCTGAAATCGCGCGCGCATAAGGTTACACGGCCACACCCGCACCGCAGAATAATGCAAAAATACTAGGCTCGGAATTTAGCTGATGGGCGGGATCTTCCATGCCCCGCATTCCCGCTCCAGCGCTGCCGCAACGGCCAGAACCTGCTCTTCTTCCCACGGCCGCCCGACGATCTGCACGCCGATTGGCAAACCTTCGGCCGAATGACTCACCGGAACCACCGCCGCGGGATTACCCAGCAAATTGAACCATTCAGTATAGCTCCAGGCATTAAGGTACTCGACAGCCTTGCCTTCAATCGTCCAATTGCGTTCGCCGTGGCGAAAGGTGGGAATCGCCGCCGCCGGGCACAACAAAATTGGAAACTGCCTCATCTGCGCGAGAAACTCTGCGCGCAACCTGTCGCGGGCGATCCACGCATCGAGCAAAGTCTCGCCAGTGAGCGGCGGCTGCGCCGCAGACCATTCAAGAAACTGTTTGAGGATCGGACTCAAGTCGTGCTCGCGTCCGCGAAACATCGGACGAATCAGCATCCCGCCGGCCGTCACGAAGAATTTCTTCCACAGCACGCGCGCTTCCTCGAGACCCTCAGGGCGAAACGGATCGACCTGAAATCCAGCGCCCCGCAAGGCTTCTGCCGCAGTTCTCACCGCCGCGCGAGTCTCGGGGGTAACCGGCGTGAGGCCGTCATCTTCAAAATAACCCACTCTCAGCTTTGCCACGTCTTCGTCGCTCGGCCAGCGCAGCGGCACCGGCGCGGCGCACGCGTCGCCGTCGTCCGGACCTTGCATCACTCCGAACATAGCCTTCAAGTCACCGACCGTTCGCGCCATGGGACCGACCACGCCAATCAGCGCAAACGGTCCGCCCGACTCCGGAAAATGTCCAGTCGCCGGAACTCGCCCCGGCGTGGGTTTGAGCCCGCAGATACCGCTGAAATGTGCCGGCACTCGAATCGATCCGCCCCCGTCGCTGCCCACGCCGCCCGCCGACATCCCCGCCGCAATCGCTGCCGCCTCGCCGCCGCTCGAACCGCCCGACGTGCGTTCGAGATCCCAAGGACTGTTGGTGCGGCCGTAAAGAATATTATCCGTCTCCCACGCCATCAGCAGTTCCGGAGTATTGGTCACTCCCAGAACGATCGCGCCCGCCTGTCGCAGGCGCGTGACCAGCGGCGCGTCTTGCGGCGCTACCCTTCCGGCGCGCAGGCGCGTACCCGACTCGCATCGCAGCCCGGCCACATCGACCGAACTCTTGATGCTGACTGGAACGCCATGCAGCGAGCCCAGATTTTTTCCGCTCATCACGGCGACTTCTGCGTCGCGGGCCTCGGCTCGCACCCGTTCCCCATCCACGTGTACGAACGCGTTCAGCTGCGGATTCAGTCGTTCGATCTTCGCCAGATGCGCGTCCGCAAGCTCGACGGGAGATATCTTCTTCCCGCGGATTTGCCGGGCCATGTTCACCGCACTCAGGAAAGTCGGGTCGCTCATGAGATCCCTGGTCGCATCGCATGATCCAGCATGCGCTTCTCCTCTTTCGTCAGCGCCCGAAAAGCCCCTTTGGCCAGTTCTCCCAACGGCAGCGGTCCGATCCCCACCCGCACCAATCGCAGCACTTCCACGTCGAGTGCCTTCAGCATGCGCCGTATCTGCCGGTTCCTGCCTTCGTCGAGGATGATCTCGACCCAGCAGTTCTTCTCGCCCGACCGCAGCAGCCGGGCTTGCCGGGCGCGCAAGAACTCACCAGCCTCCGTCACGCCACCTTCGATTGCTTCTACAAACTTCTCATCGACCACGCAGTCGATCTGCACGTGGTATGTCTTCTCCAGATGCGTCTCGGGCGCAGCAATCCGCGCGCCCCACTCCGAGTCATTGGTCAGCAGCAGCAATCCTTCGCTCGCTTTATCCAGCCGCCCGACGGGAGCGACCCAGGGCAGCGACTCGCCACCTCTTTCCAACACGGTATACACCGTCTCCCGGCCTTTCTCGTCGGACGCCGTGGTCACCAGTCCCCGCGGCTTGTTCATCATGAGATAGATTTTCTTCTGCACATCGATATCATGCCCGTCCACCACGATGCGATCCGATTCCAGGCGGACCGGCGTCTCCGGATCGCGCCGCGCGCTTCCGTTCACCCGCACGCGGCCGCTGCAAATCAACTCTGCGGCTTGCGAGCGCGAACAATACCCCAGCTTCGACAGCGCACGCGCCAGGCCGACCTTGCGAGCTGCCATCTTCTGAATCACGGGTTTTATGCTAACCGATTCGCCGAACCGCGCAGGGTCTGTCTTCCAGATTGAGGGGTGCGCACTCCCCCAGCACTTGATAGGATGTTCATCGCCGAATGAACAAGGAGCCCTCATGGTCCACCAGCATCCGCCGCGCTTTCTGAAGATTGTCGACGACGCCAAGACACGCGTGCGCGAAACCAACGTCGACGCGGTGAAAACCAGAATGGATCGCGGCGACAAGTTCGTCCTGGTCGACGTTCGCGAAGAAAGCGAATTCGCCAAAGATCATCTTCCCGGCGCCATTCATCTCGGCAAAGGCATCATTGAACGCGACATCGAAGCGCATGTGCCCGAACTCAACGCGGAAATGATCCTTTATTGCGGTGGCGGCTTCCGCTCCGCGCTGGCCACCGACAACCTGCAGAAAATGGGCTACACCAACGTGATTTCGATGGACGGCGGCATCCGCGGCTGGCGCGAGAAAGGCTATCCGCTGGAGGCAGGACCGCAAAAGTAGCTCGACCAGCTGTCAGACCCTGGACCTCGGTCAAACCGTGCACAGCAGAGATCGAAGTCTGAGATCGAGGTCCGACGGCTGACGTCCGGTACCCACTTATGAATGGTCGCATCTTCTTCTGGTCGCTCACCTCAGCACTCGCCGGATTTCTCTTCGGCTTCGACACGGTCGTGATCTCCGGCGCCGAAAAAACTATTCAGGCACTTTGGGGTCTCAGCCCCGAACTGCACGGCTATGCCATGGCCTCGGCTCTTTATGGCACCGTCGTCGGTTCCCTTGTCGGTGGCTGGCTCGCTGACCGCTTCGGACGCAAAGCCACGCTGCTCTGGATCGGCATTCTTTACTTTGTCGGCGCGGTGGGCTCGGGCTTCGCGCCCAACGTTGCCACGTTCATCGCGGCGCGCGTCATCGGCGGATTGGGCATCGGTATCTCCACCGTGGTCGCTCCCATGTACATCTCAGAAATCTCACCGCCCAAGCATCGCGGACGCCTGGCCGGCATGTTCCAGTTCAACATTGTTTTCGGCATCCTGATCGCTTATGTCTCGAACCGTCTGCTGGCGGACATCGGCCCCAACGCCTGGCGCTGGATGCTGGGTGTGGCCGCCTTTCCATCGCTGCTTTACGCTTTGTTTTGCTTCGGACTTCCCGAGAGCCCACGCTGGCTGCTCAGCCGCAAGGGCGACCGTGAGGCCGGACTCGATGTGCTGCAACGAATCGAGCCCGAAGCCTCAAGAGCCGAAATCACAGCCCAGGCAGACGCAATCATCGCGGCGCCATCACAGCAAGCATCGTCTGAACATTTCTGGACTCGCCGTCTTCAGAAGCCGATCCTGCTCGCCATCCTGATCGCCTTCTTCAATCAACTCTCCGGCATCAATGCAATTCTGTACTTCGCGCCTCGCATCTTTGAGTTGACCGGGCTCGCCGCTAAAACCGCGCTGCTGCAATCCGTCGGCATCGGCGTCACCAATCTGGTTTTCACCTTTGTCGGCCTCTGGCTGATTGACCGCTTGGGCCGGCGCACTCTTCTCTACATCGGCTCGTTCGGCTACATCACTTCGCTCGGTCTGGTCGCGTGGGCCTTTTTTACTGGTCATCTGTCGATTGTGCCGGTCTGCATTTTCGCGTTCATCGCCGCCCACGCCATCGGTCAGGGCGCAGTCATCTGGGTGTTTATCTCTGAGATATTCCCCAATCGCGATCGCGCCGAAGGTCAAACCCTCGGCAGCTTCACCCACTGGATCTTCGCCGCCCTGCTCACCACCTTTTTCCCGCGCATGGTCGTTTCCTTCCCGCCCGGTTACGTCTTCTCGTTCTTCGCCGCCATGATGGTTCTGCAACTCATTTGGGTGAGGACCATGGTTCCAGAAACCAAGGGCGTGCCGCTGGAACAAATCCAAAAACAACTGGGCATCGCCTAGGCATGCGATCCCTACTCCCCATGCAAGATGCAAGATGAAAGAAGCAAGACGAAAAATGAAAGTCGAGGGTCTAAGACTGGCATGAGTTCCCAGATCGCAGTCGAGGTCTGCGTTGATTCCGTCGCTTCCGCCGTCGCAGCCGAGCGCGGCGGAGCCTCTCGCATTGAACTGTGCGGCAGCATGGTTGAGGGTGGAATCACGCCCAGCGCCGGCTTGATTGCAATGACGCGGGCCGCAGTCTCTGTGGATCTCCACGTCATGATCCGCCCGCGCGGTGGCGACTTCTGTTATGAACCGGACGAATTCGAAATCATGTGCCGCGATATCGCGCTCGCCCAGCGACTGGGCGCCGACGGAATAGTCTTTGGCATCCTCGATGTGCATGGTAACGTCGACGTCGCCCGCACGCGCCAGCTCGTCGACGCCGCTCGTCCCCTCCGCGTCACCTTTCATCGCGCCTTCGACATGACCGCCGACCTGTTTCGCGCGCTCGACGACGTTTGCGCCGCGGGCATCGATCGCGTGCTCACCTCCGGCGGCGAACCGACTTCCCTGCAGGTCAAGGAAACGATTCTGCAGCTCGTCAAGAAAGCGGAAGGCAGGATTGTGGTCATGCCAGGCGGTGGCATCAAGCCGGAAAACGCTCGCAGTCTCGTCGACTACACCGGCGTCACCGAAGTTCACGTTGGATTGCGCAGCACCATTCCCAGCCCCATGCTGCACCGCAACCCAAGAATCTCCATGGGATCGGTCGAAGGCCGCGAGTACCAGCGCTTCGTGGTCTTCGAAGAGCAGGTCCGCAAGCTCTGCGCCGCATTAAAACAACCGTAGATGAGCTGCGATCGGACACTCCTGGCGTGAGTAATCTGGTGAGCGCAGAGGGAATCCAACCTTCGACCTGCTGATTGAATTTCAGGCGGCTTAGGCAGGGCCATCCAGGTTACGGGAATGCATTTTGATCCGGAATGTAAGGCTGCCTCGGATCGTTGCTTCAGCGGAAATATGCACTCAACACATATTGCTGCAGCATTCTTTGAGTGTTGAAGAACGAGCCGTTCACGGCGATGGCATGCCGCATGACTTCGGCATAGCGGTCTCTGTCTCCAGAAAACATAGGAACGATTACCCGCTCCAGCTTTTCGTAGAGTGAGGCAGCGTCCCGCAGGCCGCTGCTCTCGTCTTCCCGTTGCCGCTTCTCATCGCCGATCGCCCAGCCGGTGACGCCTTCAATGAGTCCTTCCATCCACCATCCGTCGACCACGCTCAAGCTCGGGACGCCATTGAGTGCCGCTTTCATTCCACTCGTGCCGGATGCTTCCAGCGGCGGTTGAGGAGTGTTGAGCCAGAGATCCACCCCGGATGTGATCAGCTTTGCCAGCGCCAGATCATAGTCACAGAGGAAAACGATCGTGATGTTGTCCTTCAGAACATCTCTCAGTTCGAGAATGTGCCGGATGAGCCGCTTGCCCTCCTGATCGCTGGGATGCGCCTTGCCGGCGTAGATCACCTGCATCCCTCCAGCTTGAGCCGCCACTCGCTTGAGGCGCTCAAGGTCAGTGAAGAGAAGGTCGGCCCGCTTGTAGGCCGTCACCCGGCGGGCGAATCCGACGGTGAACACCTCCGGCTTCATGGCCACGTGCTGCTGTTCATTGACGAGCGCCAGCAGTTCGGTCTTGGCTCGCTGGTGCGAGGCACATATCTCCGCCGTCGGAATACTCTCCGCATGCCGCAAACTGAAATTGTCCTGTCGCCAGTCAGGAATGTGGCGATCATAGAGCGACTGAAAATGCGGCGACGTCCAGGTGGCCGCGTGCACCCCGTTCGTGATCGCGTCGATGTGGTAGCCCGCGAACATCATCCGTGATATTTCTCCGTGCCTCTTGGCCACTCCATTCACGTACCGGCTCATGTTCAGGCCCAGGTACGTCATGTTGAGCATGGCCTGTCCGCCGGGAGACGATTTTTTCTCTCCCGGAGGTTCGTGGCGCCCGAACACCCGGACCGCCATGTTGTGCTCGAGCACATCCGACAGGTCTTCCCGCAATCCCAGTGTTGTACCCAACGACGAGAGCGCGAACTGGTCGTGCCCGGCTGGCACCGGCGTATGAGTGGTGAAAATGCATCGCTGGCGGACGTAGCCGAGGTCGCCGACAGAAATATGAGGCCTTCGCGCCTTGCCTGCTTCTTCCTGCAGCAGTTCCAGCGTAAGCAGGCTGGCGTGGCCCTCGTTCATGTGGAAGCGATCAATCCTCTCGTAGCCTAGCGCACGTAACATGCGCACTCCGCCGATGCCCAGCACCACTTCTTGACACAGGCGATAGTGGGAGTCGCCACCGTAAAGCACTGAAGTCAGCTTCCGGTCCCAATCACTGTTTTCAGGGAGGTCCGTATCCAGTAAATAGACCGGGATAAGGTAACCGCCAATCCCCTGCACCTGATATTTCCAGCAGCGCAGACAAAGGTTCCGGCCCTCGATCGTCAGCGTGGCTCGGTCAGGCATCTCGGTCAGGAACTGCGCCACACTCCACTCGACGGGCTCTTCCTTCTGCCAGCCATTGGCGTCGAAGCGCTGGTGAAAGTGCCCGGCACGATGTAGCAACGAGACCGCGACCATGGGCAGTTGGAGATCGGCGGCGGAGCGGATGGTGTCGCCCGCGAGCACCCCGAGGCCGCCACTGTAGGTGGGAATGGCCGACTCCAACGCGATTTCCATGGAGAAGTAGGCGATTTTTCTCTCGCCCTGCAAGGCGCGCGTGACCGCGGAGCCAAGGCGGTTCAACCGGCTCTTGAGGACATAGTCTGCGGCGCCCTGTTTCACCACCGCGGCGGCCGCCTCCTCGCCGATGGTGCCCGAAACCATGATGAAGGGAATGCTCAACCCTCGTTGCTGCAACAACTCGAGCGCCCTCAGGCCGCTGAACTGCGGCAAGGCATAGTCTGCCAGGATGATCCCGGGGGAGTTTTCGAGCTGCGCCAGGTAGCCGGCTTCCGTTTCCACCCGCTCCCAGGTCAGGTCAAAGCCGCTGCGGCGCAGTTCGTGCACGATCAGTTCCGCGTCCGGCGGACTGTCCTCGACGATCAGCAAGCGCAGCGGCTGCCGGGCAAAAGCGGGACTCTCGAGTCTACTCATGGCATCGATTCATGGTCCGATTTATGGTCCGATTCATGGTCCCATCGTCGGCGAGAACCAGCCCCGGCGCATGTGCTGGTCTTCTTCCATCACTCGTCAGGATCATGGCTACTTGGCGCCGGCACCCTTCGCCGCCGGTTGAGTTCGACTCTCCGCCACAGGCGCCTGGTTGATCACCAGCCAGTACAGCCCAACGCTCTTCACCGTGTCGCGGAACTGGTCGAAGTCCACTGGCTTCTGGATATAGCTGTTGGCCCCAAGCCCGTAGCCACTCACCAGGTCGCGCTCCTCTTTCGACGAGGTGAGAATCACGACCGGAATGGTTTTGGTCCGCTCATCCGCCTTGATCCGTCGCAGCACTTCCATCCCATCCACCTTGGGCAGCTTCAGATCCAGCAAAATGAGCTTCGGCGGGCGCTCCATGGAACGCTCGGCGTGCACGCCGTTGCAGAAGAGGAACTCCAGAGCCTCCTCGCCATCGCGCGCCACGTGAATGTTGTTGGCCAGATTCTCTTTGCGCAGAGCGTGGAGAGTTAGCTCCACATCATCGGGATTGTCTTCCACCAGTAATATCTCAATCTGTCGCTGGGTCATGTTTGCTCTCCTGCCATCGCGGCTTTCGTCTTGAGTTCGTTTGCCTCGGAACCTCCGAGAGTGAAGTAGAAAGTTGCGCCCTTGTCCAGTTCGGCCTCGGCCCAGATGCGGCCGCCATGTTTCTGAATAATGCGCTGGACCGTGGCCAGGCCCACTCCTGTGCCTTCGAAATCTTCGGCGCGGTGCAGGCGCTGAAATACTCCGAACAGCTTGTCGGCATACTTGACGTTGAAGCCCACGCCGTTGTCGCGCACGAACACGACCGGCGTGCCCTCCCCGCCCTTTTGTCCGACCTCGATGACGGCTGGACTGCGGGGCCGCGTGAATTTGACCGCATTGGACAGCAGGTTCTGAAAAACCTGTTTCATCAGCGCGGGATCGCACTCCGCGAAGGGCAGGTTCGCAATCTCCCACTCCACCTGTCGGCCGATACACTCCGGCTTCAATTCCTCAATTACCTCATTCACAATGGAGTTCAGACCGGCAACCTGAAGCCGCACTTCGTGGCGGCCGATCCGGCCGAGGTTCAGCAGATCGTCGACCAGCAGGCCCATGCGGCGCGTGCCCTCCTGAATACGCTGCAAATGGTGCTGGGCATCGGGCGCCAGGCTCGAACCGTATTCCTCCGTCAGAATCTTGGAGAACCCGCTGATATGCCGCAGAGGAGCGCGCAGGTCGTGCGAGACGGAGTAGGTGAAGGCTTCGAGTTCCTTGTTGGCGGCTTCGAGTTGAGCGGTGCGCTGAATCACGCGCTGCTCCAGTTCCTCGTTGAGGCGGTGGACCTCCTCCTCGGCACGCTTGCGTTCGGTGATGTCGCGGGCGGCAGCGAACACACCCTCCACTTCGCCCGATTCGCTCCTGAATACCGACGCGTTGTAGAGCACATCCGTCACCTGGCCCACAGCGCTCCGGATGGCCAGCGGATAGTCCTGCACCGCCCCCTGCTCGAATACCTGCTCATATCCCCGACGAGCACTTTCCGGTTCGGTGAAGTAGCTGGAGAAGTCGCTGCCGATCAGTTGCGGGCGAGAAACTCCGGTGACCTTTTCCGTGGCCTCGTTGACGTCGGTGATCTTCCCGTCGCGGCTAATGGTCACCAGCGGATCCAGACTGGCTTCGATCAGGCTGCGGGTGTAGAGCGAAGATTGCCGCAGTTGCTCCTGAGCTCGCTTGCGCTCGGTGATATCCCAGAAAATGCCCAAAATACCCGTTACGTTCCCGGCTGCATCCCGCAGGGGTGTCTTTACCGTCTGAACCGAAGATTTTTGCCCGTCGCGAACGTACTCTTCCTCGATCTCTTCCGTCCTTCCCGACTCCATGACTCGCTGGTCGTCGCTGCGGTACTTTTCCGCCAGCCCGGCTGGAAAAAAGTCATAGTCGGTCTTGCCCACATACTCCTCTGGGCGGATTCCCAACGATCGGGCAAAGCTCTGGTTGCAGGACACATTGACCGAGGCTCGGTCCTTGACAAACACCATCTGGGGAAGGCTCTCAGCCAGCGTGCGGTACTTGTTCTCGCTGGCCCGCAGCTCTTGCTCCGCTCGCTTACGTTCGGTGACGTCGCGGGCCGCCGCAAAGACCCCTTCGACTCCTCCTGCCTCGTTCTCGAACACGGTGGCGTTGTAGAGCACGTCCCTCACCTCGCCCGACGTGCTCCGGATGGCCAGTGGATAGTCCTGCACCGCCCCTTGCGCGAAAACCTGCTCATATCCCCGGCGGGCACCCTCAGGGTCGGTGAAGTAGTCTGAGAAATCACTGCCGATCAGGCGCTCGCGAGAAACACCGGCAACTCTGGTGGCGGCTTCGTTCACATCTGTGATCTTGCCCTCCCGGCTGATGGTGACTAACGCATCCAAGCTGGCTTCTAGCAGGCTGCGGGCATAGCGAGAACTCCTGCGCGCCTCTTCCTCAGCCCGCCTGCTTTCCGTCGAGCGCTGCACCAGATCGGCATTCACGGCCGTGAGCTGTCGGCGCAGCCGGGCTGCGTGCTTGATCTCGCGACGGATGCTGAGTCCGGCGAGCGCCAGGAGGCCCACTGCCACCAAAGCGCCTCCCGCGGTGATGATTCGTGTCCGACTTCGTGCCGCCTGCGCCTCCTTCACGCGTTGATTCAGCAGTCTGTCGTCCTCGCCGAGCATCTCCGTAGCGGTAAGGCGTACCGCATCCATCAGGCTCTTGCCCTCGAGAAAATCACTTTTGGCTGGAACCACACCGCTCTGCTGCCTGTCGTGCACGGTCCTTCGTGCCATTTCCACTCTGGCGTTCAATTGCGACTTGAGCAGTTCCAGCCGCTTTTGCTGAACGGCATTGTCCGCAGTCAAGTGCCGCAGAGTGGCGAGATTGAGGGCGACAGCGCTTTGTCCTTCCCAGTATTGCCCCAGAAACGATCCTTCCCCCGTCGCCGCGAAGCCGCGCGCTCCGGTTTCGATGTCGACCGCATTTCTGAGAGTGGCTTGGAGCGCCGTTTGCACCTGATGAGTATGGTCGACCCAGTCGGCATCCCCTTCCGCCTGATTTATGCTGCGCCAGGTGAGAGCGCTCATGAAGGCAGTCAGCAACACGGCCAGTCCGATACCGGCTGTCACCCAGCGCTGGAGTGCAGTTTCTACGGGCGAGTCTCCGAACTGTTCCCCCATCCCATGAATCCTCTCTCCACTGGTGGGCTGAGGTCCGTCTACTTTCTTTGCGCGTTGGTCCGACTGAGGCGTCATGAGATTCCGGAACCGGGCACGTCAGCGTTCCTCACAACGGCTTGCAGGACGCCGACACCTTCATTGTCAGCGCGAATGCGCCGGCGGAAGAGTAATATCCGTCAAACGAAGGGCAGTGCTTCCCGAAGTGGAACGAGCGAGATCGTGCTTCCCTGCTCCGCTTCCTCACGAATGCCCGATCATGTTCGTGATCTGCAGCCGTTCTTCCGGGGTCAACCCGACAAACTCGAATCCCGAGCGAACGCTGGACGTGTGGCGCACGATGGCCACCGTAGTCACGGCCTGATCGCTCAACCGCAAATCAATGGCGACTGTTTCTCCGACATACACCTCCCCTTGCACAATGGCGCCCAGGCCGCCCTCACCCAAATCCAGGCTGATGCCGTGCGTGCTCCGTACACCGCCGCCGCACAAATGACGCAGTGTGATGGGGATGCTGAATAGAACTCGGGGATAGTGGCGGAAGAATTCAAACGCCCCGTGAGGCTTGACTTCAGGGTGAATCTCGACCGGCATGGCAGTATCCTCCTCCCACCTGGCGCCCAGACAACCACTGGCCGCCGAAGGCCACTCCGCGGATCGATCTTTGCAGATCAATCGCGCCGCCCACGATACCTTGCCCCAAACTGTCCAGCCGCCAGCGACCCGAGATCCTTTCGCCGGCCCGTAAGCCGCTGGTCGGGCCGTTTCATCAGGACGGCAGCGGCCCGCTCGTAACCTGAGACAGGCTGGCACGAATCACATCCAGCAGTTCCGCATTGTCCGCCGGCTTCTGGAAGAAGGCGGATGCCCCTGACTGCAAAGCACGCCGTTCGCTGCTCTGCGGGTCACGCGCGGTCAACACAATCACCGGGATGGCCGAGAGTTTGTCGTCCTTCTGCAGACGGTCGAGCACCACAAAACCGTCTCCCGCGGGCAAGCCGAGATCCAGAATGATCAGGTCGGGGCGCTCCTTGTAAGCCAGAGCGATCGCCGAGTAACCATCGGCGGCGTTGAGCGTGTCATAGTGGTTGGCGCGCAGACGCAGTCGCAGCGCCTGCCGGAGATCGGGATCGTCGTCCACGATCATGATTTTTGAGTTTGCCATTGTGTCATTCTCCATTCCGAGTTCACGCAGCCTGTGCCCGCGTGGGTTTCATTGCGTTTAACTTCTATTCGGTGGATCCCTGCTCCCCTCCCAGAACCGTTCGAACCATTTCGCCGACTGTGCCGGCAACTTCCTGCACCTGCTCTTCCAGCGAGTGTCCAGCGCTGCGATCGGGAACAGGCACCGCCAGAGCCGACACTTCCAGTTCGCCCGTGCCCTTCAGGTCAGGCACTTTCTCAAGTTGCTCGCGAATGCGCGCCATCATGATGTTGGCGTGGTCGAGATCCGTGGACGCCACCACCAGGAAGGTCTCGTCCGCGCCACTCGCGGTCATCGGAGGCAAAACCAGATCTTTGTCCAGATAGACGCACCGTTGCAGAACCTCCAGGCAGCGCTGGCAGGTCTCCTTCCAGTTCGCCCGAACTGGCTTACAAAGCGGTCGCATCCCGACCTTCACCAGAACGATGTCATCCCGGAGCCGTTCCTGATAAGTGATGACCGGGAACAGCAGCTTGGCCAGGGAATACAACGGCAAGGTGAACGAGAACGTGCTGCCACTGCCCGGCTCGCTTGCGACCCAGATGCGCCCGCCGTGGAGGCTGACCAGTTCTTTCGCAATATATAGCCCAAGTCCCAGGCCCTTGCGGTTGTTATCGACCGCGTTCGGATCCTGATAGAGGCGCTCAAACACCAGCGCTCTGGCTTCGGGAGCGATGCCGCAACCGGTGTCGGTGACCGAGATATAGACGAAGTCCGGATCGGTCGGCACCAGGGTGGCTTGCACCGTAACCGCTCCACTCTCGGGAGTGAACTTGATGCCGTTCTCAATCAGATTGATCAGCACTTCGAGGATGCGCCCGGGATCCCCATACACAAACGGAATCCTCGTATCCACACCCACTTCCAGCCCCACTTCCTTTTCGTGCGCGATCGGTTGCATCATCGCGACTGCCTGCCGGATCAGTTCTCCGATCGCGACGCAGCGCGGTTCAATGCGGACTTTCCCCGACTCCGCCCGGCTGGCTTCCAGCAGGTCGCGCACCATGGCTCCCAGCTGGTTCACGCTCTTCAGAATCGTCTTGAGATGATCACGCTGCTCCGCACCGATTTCTCCCGCCAGGCCATCCAGCAGGATGGTCGTGAACTGATGAATGCAGGTCAGCGGGGTTCGCAGCTCGTGCGATACATGGGAGAGGAACTGATTCTTAAACTCCAGCTGCTGCTTTCGGCTCATCTCCAGCGAGCGCAGCAGCGCCTGCCGTTCCACGGCGTAACGCATGGCCCGGTCCAGCCCACTGCTGGAGATGGAGCCTTTTACCAGGTAATCCTGCACCCCCTGATGCAGGGCTTTCATCGCGAGTGCTTCATCGTCCTGTCCCGACAGGATGACGACCGGCACATTCGGAGCGTTCTCCAGCACCTTGCGAAAAGTCTCCGCTCCCTGGCTGTCGGGAAGGTTCAGGTCCAGCAAGATGACCGAAGGAGATCTCTGCTTGAGGGAATCCAGTCCGTCGGACAACCGGTTGACGCAGTTCACGTCGACCGCCGACTTGCCTTCCACCAGCCGCAAGCGCACCAGATCCGCATCTCCCGGATTGTCTTCGATCAGTAAAACGTGAGTCGCTTGATCGCTCATCGTTTCTCCCTCTGCGGCAGGCTGGCAAAACCCAGCCAGAATTCCGTCATGGATTGCACCGCCGCCACGAAATCCCGAAGGTTTCCGGGCTTTTTTAGATAACAGTTCGCGCCCAGTTTGTAGCTTCGCGCTATATCGTCGTTCGCCTGCGAGCTCGTGAAAATGACGACTGGAATCTTCGCCAGAACCGGGTCGGCCTTGATGTTCGAAAGGACTTCGCACCCATCCTTGCGCGGAAGGTTCAGGTCAAGAACCACCAGGTCCGGCACCGGCGCCTTGGCATATTTACCCTCGCGGCGGAGAAAGGAAATCGCTTCCACTCCGTCGTTGACTGCATTCACATGAAAATGCCCTTCGCTCTGAGCCAGCACTTCGCGGGTCAGGTCGATGTCCGCCGGGTTGTCGTCGACCATCAGGATTTCAGGTTTGGTTCTCATCATGCTCTTCGTCCTCACTGTTTTATGCTTGCTTTGGCTGGAAGGGTGAAGTGGAAGGTGG
>Ga0209415_10008411_pt1 | contig 17909 bp, 12 predicted proteins | sample PeaSoiSIISIP2007_FD_187696 | JGI IMG/M metagenome (GOLD analysis project Ga0209415, IMG submission 187696) | Peat soil microbial communities from Weissenstadt, Germany - SII-SIP-2007 (SPAdes) (version 2) | ecosystem: Environmental > Terrestrial > Soil > Wetlands > Peat | place: Germany... | reverse complement strand
CGCCATCGGGACAGACGCCGCCCGATGCGCCGATTGCGCCGCCCGCGCCGAAGAACTGACGGAGCCGCCAAAACGAAAAACTCCCTTGCGCTCACGGGCCGAGAAACTGTTAACGCGAACCACGCTCGAACGTCCGGGGCTTCAGTCCCTCAATCGTCCCTACGGGACTACGAGCTCTTTTCGCCCTCTTCCCGGCACTTCGCTGCGCTTCGTGCCGGGCTAATTACGGTCGCCGCTCCGCGGCTCAACGATGCTGTTCAACCGTCGCGCTGCCCCCAGCAAGGTTGTCACACCGACTCTAAAGCCCCTGACAAGAAAGAACGGATTCTCGCGGGGTTAAAACCCCGCGCTTCCACCGTCGCGCTTTCTTCCGTCACCGTGAATTCATCCGCCGTCGTGCTTTTTTCGGCGGCGTTTCTGGCGGCGCTGCTGATTTTTTCGGGCGCGGCCGTGGCGCAACAGAAAAAAGACGATCCGAGCGCGAAGATTCCGCGCGCCGAGGACGGGCATCCGGACATGACCGGAGTCTGGCAGGGCGGCAGCAACCGCATTGGAACGTGGGAAGAGGCGAACGTGGACGGAGGCTTTGTCTCGGGCAACGTGCCGATGACGCCATTTGCGATCAAGGACAAGCAGCCGCCACCTCCGTATCAGGATTGGGCGCAGAAAAAAGTGAATGAATCATATGCTCGGCGCGGAGTGGACGAGCCTATGGTGCGGTGCCTGCCGCCCGGCGTGCCACGAACGACGCTGATGGGATTGTTCCCGATGCAAATCGTGCAGACTCCGAAAATGGTGGTGATGCTTTTCGAGGTGTTCCACGAATTCCGGCTGATCCCGATTGACGCGAAGCACCCGGACGACCTCGACCCCAGCTACATGGGAGATTCCGTCGGGCATTGGGAGGGCGATACGCTGGTCGTGGACGTTACCGGGTTCAACGACAAGACGTGGCTCTCGGGAGTGGGAACGATTCACAGCGAAAAGCTGCACGTAGTCGAGAAATTCACGCGCGTGGACATGAATACGATCCTTTACGAGGACACCGTCGAGGACCCCGTGGTGTTCACCGGACCGTGGACGCGGCACGGCACGATCATGCTGCGTCCGGGAACGCGGCTGCAGGAATATGAGTGCGTCGAAAACAACGACGATCTGGTGCGGTACAACGAAATGCTGAAGGACGAGTCCACATTCCGTCGAAAACCCTAGTTCCCTGCCGGTCCGCGAGAGCCCACTGAGCCGACTTGTGCTTTTGGGCAAGCGGCATTTTACTTTTCCACATGAATAGGACGACTATGTTGCCTGAGGATTTTCCGGTGCGACCCTGGCATCCGGCGAGACCTCGTGTTTGCGGCCAGCGAATGCCCCAGCCTGGCGCCGCTTCAAATCGCTGCACCAAATCGCAGATTCGCGGGAGGCACCGTGTTACAAGCTGACACGCGCGCGGACAGACGAGCGAACATCATGATCGAGGCGTGGAAACATTGGGAAGGCCAGGTGGCCGACGGAAAATTCCGCCTGCGCCAATACCTCGGCGGGTCCGAGCGCGGCCCCGTGTTCCTGACCGAATACGGCGAGCAGAAGGCCGCGATCAAGTTGATTGCCGCGGATGCGCAGAACGCAGATGCGCAACTCGCGCGCTGGGCGCTCGTCGCGAATCTGATGCATCCGAACCTGCTGCGCATTTTGCAGACTGGTCGCTGCCAAGTCGGCGGTGCGCGGATGGTATACGCTGTGATGGAATGCGCCGATGAGGACCTGTCGCAAATTATTCCGCAGAGGGCGCTCTCGGCCGCGGAAGCGCGCGAAATGCTGCGGCCCGTGCTCGAGGCCCTTGCGTATCTCCACGGCAAAGGGATGGTCCACGGACATGTGAAGCCGGCGAACATCATGGCTGTGGGCGAGCAATTGAAGATTTCAAGCGACGGGATTAGCGCGGCGCGCGAGACGCGAGGCGAGCGCGGCAAGCCGGGCGCGTACGACGCGCCCGAGGCGGGAACGCGAGGCGGCTCCGCGGCGGGAGACGTCTGGTCGCTGGGCGTGACGCTGGTGGAAGTGCTGACGCAGCAACTGCCGACATGGGAATGGAAGGGACAGGAAGAGCCGGAGCTGCCGAAAGCGATTCAGGCGCCGTTCGGCGACATCGCGCGGCAATGTCTGCGGCGTGATCCACAGCGGCGATGCACGCTCGCGGAGATTGGAGCGCGACTCGATCCTGACGCGCCCGCGCTGGGGAAAGAACTGGGCGTCGAGCCACGCGTGATCGCGCAGCCGGCCGTGCGCGCACCGAAGGCGACGGACGCGGCCAAGGCGCCGATGCAGGCGAAACCAAAGGCCGCGGCCAAGCCGATGAGCGCATCGCCGAAGAGAGGCTTCGCGATGCCCACGATCGCCATCGGAGTGGTTGCGCTGGTGGTGGTATTTGCGGCTTCGAAACTGTTCCACGGCAGGTCGGAGGATTCGCGCGAACCGGCGGCTTCCGCGGTGGAGCAGCCGGAAATGCAGCCAAAACCACTCGAACCGCGAAAGCCAGCGGAGAAACTTGTCGCGAAACAATCGGATTCAATTCGTCCGGCGCCTGTCGCCGCCGCGCCCGCCGCTACGGCAGTTGCGCAACCGAAACCCGCGACGAAGATGCCTACGCGCGCATTTGTGCGCGGCGCGGTGCTGCATCAGGCGCTGCCGGACGTGCCGCAAAGTGCGCTGGACACGATTCGAGGCGCGGTGCGAGTTGGCGTGCGCGTGCAGGTGGATTCGTCGGGCAAAGTGGTGGGCGCGGATCTGGATTCCGCCGGACCTAGCAAGTATTTTGCGAATCTCGCGACGAAAGCAGCCCGCGAGTGGCAATTTACGCCGCCGAAAGTGGACGGCCAGAACGTATCGAGCGAGTGGCTCCTGCGATTCGAATTCGCGCAGGATGGAACGACGGTCACGCCGTTGGAAAAGGCGCCGACCTAAGCAACGGCACTCACCGCACACTTCGCCAAAACCTCTCAGCGCAAGGAGACGCAGAGCAAGGTGTAAGTTCACAAACCCCACCCTTCGGTCCGCGAAAGGTGGGGCACCCGAAAAATCAGAGGCAATCGTTACTTTTTTGGCGTGATACGCAAGATACTGCCTGCGTCGTTCATAACGTAGAGCGCGCCATCAGGACCCTGGCGGACGTCGCGAATGCGCTGTCCCAGGTCGCCGAGCAGATGCTCCTCGGCGACGACGCGATCGCCATCCAGAACGAGACGGATCAGGCACTTTCCCACCAGCGAGCCGACGAACAAATTCCCTTTCCATTCCGGAAACATATCGCCCGTATAGAACATCGCGCTGGAAGGCGCGATATCGGGATACCAGAAATAGATTGGCTGGTCCACGCCTTCCTTCGCCGTGGCTCCCTTTCCGACGGGCACGCCCGAGTACTGCCGCCCATAGCTGATGTTTGGCCAGCCGTAGTCGTGTCCCGAGCGAACGATCAAGATTCGGTCGCCGCCGAGCGGGCCGTGCTCCACGATCCAAAGCTCTCCGCTTGCAGGGTTGATCGCGGCGCCATCGGGATCGCGGAATCCGTAGGCAAATGTTTCCGGCAAGACAGTCGCTTCGCCTAGAAACGGATTGTCCTTGGGCATCGAACCGTCGGTATTGATGTGCGCGACGCGTCCCGTAAAATTGCGAAGGATATCGGTATCGGTAAACTCGTGCTCGACGCCATCCATATCGGAATCGTAGAAGCGGAAACGGTCGGCGCCGCTGATGAAGAGCGAGCCATCGGGCGCGACCACGATGCGGCGGTCCACGCCGTCAACAAGGGTCTGAACATTTTCGAGACGCTTGTCGTCGTCGCTCAGGCGCGCACGAGCCACGCGTTCCGTGCCAATGGAGACGGTGCGGCGCTCGGCGAGCGGCTTGTTGGCTACGCGCGCATAGAAATATTCGTTGGGCCAAACGGCCGGGTCTTCGCCGGGCGGCGGAGCGAAATAGGAAAAGTAGATAGTGCGATTTTCGGCGAAATTGGGATCCAGCTCGACGTCATGGAGACTCTGCGCCGCGACAACCTTGACGTCAGGCACGCCAGCGATGGGAGCGGAAAAAATGCCGTCCTTGGTGGCGGTGCGCATGGTCCCGTAGCGCTCGGTGACGAGCATCTTGCCGTCAGGCAGGAAAACAAAGGTCCACGGCCGGTTCAGCGCCTGGACGACGGGATCAACTTTCAGAGCCGGTGAAGGTTTCGCGGGCGCGGGAGCGTTCGTTTGACCGGGAAATGCGGGCTTCGGCGGCGGAAAATCGGTGGCTTTCGGCGGCGCTTGCGCGCGAACGGGCGATGCAATCGCGATCGTCGAAACCAGTACGGCCAGCGCAAAGGCGAACTTCCTCATGAATCCTCCCTAGATGGACCGCAGGCAGGTTACCCGGAGTCGAAAGATTAGGCAACCGCGCGCATGGGACAATCCGGCGAAAGCTGGAGCCCGGTGGGCGCCACAAGAAGATGCGGAGCCGCAAGTATTATTTAGTTCAATTGACATACAGAGTATTTCCGGATAACTTCCCGGCCGAACGTCCCTGAATCTCTGCACCCGGCACGGAGATCACGATGGAACGCATTTCGCGGCTTCGCTTTCTCGTCGGCGGTTGCAGGTTACTTTTGCTGCTGCTCATGATTGCGGCGCCCGCCGCTTTCGGACAGGCGCCGCCGACGGACACACCGGCCGACGGCATGGCTCTTTATGGGGCGTTGGCCAAATTTGAACTGAACGGCGGCACGGCGCAGGCCGAGAATGTGGTCCTGAAGCGCGATCGCGCCGAGATGACTTTTGACGGAACCTTCTATTTCGAAGCTCCCCTCGATGGGCACATCCGCGGCGCGGTTTTCATCGGAAGCGGGAAGGTACATGCGGACGTACCCAACAGCATCGCCGAAAAGGACAACATTCAGCGAATGCTCCATGCCGACGCCGTCGAGTCGACCTTCAAGACGGCCGTGCTGCGCTTTTCAGACGACACGGCGGACGCACTGGGTTTGAAGATTTCAGCGGGAGGAGCGGCGCCGGACGAAGCGCAGAAACTTGCGGCCGAGTTTTCGCCACGGCTACTGCGCGAGACAGGCGCGAATGTGCCGGCACGGATCATGGTCTCGATGGTCAATCGGGAGTCCCCGGGGTTTTTCGCGGCGGAATTCGACAAGGGTACGCGGGGCCGCTTTGGCCTGATGCTGGACGCGCAGGGACGTCTGCCAACCGCGCATTTTGGACTGAACGGCGGGGAGAAAGGGCTGTTCTTCGCCTTTGACGAGACGATTGCTCGCCCCGACATATGGATGGCGTTCTACTCGCTGACGGACTACGAGAAACGGATTGTGGAGTATTCCGACGCGCACGCACTGGTGAAAATCGGCCGGTACGACATGAACATTGACGTGCGCGACTGGAAGCACATGAAGCTTGAGGCTCGAATGCAAATGACGGTCCTGACCGACGGAGTGCGCGCGATTCCGCTGATGATCAATGAGTCGCTCGGAACACACGACGGGGTCCGGCTTAAGAAAGCCCTGCGGCTGAAAGGCGCGCGACTGGCAAGTGGGGCGGCGCTGAATGCCATTCAGGAAGATTGGGATGGAAGCGTAACGCTGGTGCTCCCGGCAGCACTGACGAAGGGGCAATCTTTCGAGCCGATCCTCGATTTTGAGGGCGAGTACCTTTTCGGTGATTCCCAAGACCTGGTGGACGCCCATTATGTCCGCGGCGATAGCTGGTACCCGCGGCACGTGGACCTGGAACGATCGCAATTCGATATGACGTTTCTGCACAAAAAGGGGACGCGCGTCGCCTCGATCGGGCAGAAGGTTCGCGAGGAGCAGACGCCGGACGGCAACATGCTGACCGAATGGCGAATGGACCAGCCCGTGCCACTTGCCACGTTCGCCGTGGGGGACTTCGAAGTCTTCACTGACAGGGTAAAAATGGAGACCGGCGGCGAACTCGATCTGGACTTATACAGGGCGAGAACGAGCGCGAACGGTTACGTCTCGCCAGTGAAGGCCGATTTTATTCTTGCGGAGATGAGCAACTCCGTACGCTATTTCAGCGCGCTCTTTGGACCCTATCCCTACCCACGGTTCGGCGCGACCTACCATCCGTTCCCCTATGGCCAAGGTTTCCCGAGCATGTTGATGTTGCCGAAGGCTGATCGATCCGACAAGTACACGTACTCGTTCATTGCCCACGAGACATCGCACCAATGGTGGGGAAATATTGTTGCGTGGCGTTCGTACCGCGACCAATGGCTCAGCGAGGGCTTCGCGGATTACTCGGGCGTGCTCTACACTGGGTTGCGAGACAAGGACCGAAACTCGCCGAGGGATTTGCTCCGCCTCATGCACGACGAGCTCCTTGAGTCACCGGAAAACCTGACGGGCCTGGGAAAGGGGCGGCTGGCGGACATTGGTCCGATCATCCTGGGGCAGCGGTTGGATACGCGCGAATCATTTGGCGCGTACGAGGCGCTGATCTACAAGAAGGGCGCGCTGGTGCTACGAATGCTTCACTTCCTGTTTTCGGATCCGTCAACCGGCGACGACAAGGCATTCTTCGACATGATGAAGGACTTTGTGGGCCGCTACACGAACGGCGCGGCGAGCACAGAGAATTTCATGGCCGTTGCCAACGAGCACTTTGTGAATACGCCGATTGCGCGAACTTATCAAATGAAGGATCTCGGCTGGTTTTTTCGGCAGTGGGTGTACGAATCCTCACTACCCAGCTACGACTTCTCTTATTCGGTCGAAGCAATGCCCGATGGCACGGCCATGGTCCACGGGACGGTGCTGCAGAGAAATGCGCCCGCGAATTGGCTGATGCCCTTGCCGCTGGTCGTGCATCTCGGCAAAGACAAGGTGAGCCGAGGACTCGTAATTGCGGTGGGTCCCGAAAGGCCCGCTACGATCCACCTACCAGCGATGCCCGAGAGCATCGAGCTCGATCCGGACCGCTGGGTGCTGGCCGAAAAAACCACGACGACCAAGGTTCCCGGCAAAAAGTAATCTGAGAAGGGTGTGGCGCTCGCATCCAGAAGGTGCAAGACCGCGGACCTAGGCTGCCGGAGTCACTCCGGATGGAGAAGACGAAAGAACCAGGCTCCAATGCAGATGGTTCGGTGTATAAGGGATAGCGGCTGGGAGGCCAAAGCGGAAATCCTGGCCAAGTTCGCTTCCGATACGACCAATCATTCCGGCAACGAAAGGAGCCTCCCTTGAAAATCCGTCCGCTGCACTTCGCTTCTGCTGTCATTGCCACGCTGGCCGTCATCACCCTGGCCCCATGCGCGCAAGCGCAGAAAGAGTTCCCGCCGCCGCAGGGAATGGGAAGGCTGGTCGTGGTCGCCTCCGGCCTCTCGGGCCCCGAGCACTACACGGAAGTCTCCGCCGAAATCGCCAAGCTCGGTTATGACGTCGTGCTGTTCGACGGCAATGGAGAGGAAAACACGCATGGCGCGGGCGTCAAGCGCGACATCGACAAGGCGCGCCCCATGCCGCACGCGCTGCCGGGCAAGGTCGCTCTGGTCGGCTTCTCGCTCGGCGGAGGCATGGACCTTTACTACGGCACACAGCTGCCCGACGACGTCGCGGGCGTGGTGGTCTGGTTTCCGGCAAACGCTTTCATCAAAGATGTGCCGGGATTTGCGAATCGTTTGCAGGTCCCGCTCGTGGTGCTCGCGGGAGGAAGAGATCACTTTCGCGACAACTGCTGCGCAGCGGACAAGGACTCGACGCTTCAGCAGGCGGCCCAATCAGCCGGCAAATCATTCGATCTGACCATCTACCCGGACGCCAACCACGACTTCAGCAAGGGCGGCAACAACTACAACCCGAAGGACTACGCGGACGGGCTGCAAAAGACCGCGGACGCGCTCAAGATGTACCTTGGGAACTAGGGGCCCTCGGGCGCGGTGCTCCAAAACCGCGCGACGATGATCCGATTCCACTTGGATGGTTCGTCGGATAGCCGGAAACTGACCCACCGTCGGGCAGCTCTTTCTCCCAGTGTGCCGAGGAGATCCGCGCAGCCGCGCCTACGAGGCCTGTGGGAAGGTGCGGCGAAGGGAGTGGCGCACGCGAATGACGGCGCCGTTTCTTGCGGTCAGCAGACGGTTGCCCGCAAGGGCTTCGCTGAGGTTTTTCATGCCGGGCTGCTGCCGGCGGAGCGTTCGATTTCGGCGTTGATCTCGCCGCCGATCAGGAACGCCAGCCCGGTGACGTACAGCCACACCAATAAAATCATCACGGCGCCGAGCGAACCGTACGTGGCGCTGTAGGTGTTGAAAAAATGCAGGTAGATGCGCAGGCCCACGGACGACGCGAGCCACAGCAACATGCCGAAAAGCGAACCGGGAGTGACCCAGTGCCAGCGATGCTGCGAGAGATTCGGTCCGCGGTAATAAACGAGCGAAAACGAAATCATGACGAACAGCGCGGCGGCCGGCCAGCGAAATTCTTTCCAGGCGACTGCCAGGAACGAGCTCCAAGAAAATTCCGCCGCCAGCCAGTCGACGAATTGGTTGCCAACGAAGACCATCAGCAACGCCGCGAGGAGAAGAATCGCGATGGCCAGCGTGAGCGCCAATGCGGTGATGCGGACCCTGAACCAGGAGCGCGCTTCGCGGACGCGATACACCGCGTTGAGGGTGGAAATCATCGAGCTCATGCCGCCGGACGCGAACCAGAGGCCGACGACGATGCCGAACGTGACCTTTCCTCCGCCGCTGTGAGATGCGAGCTCGTCAATGATGCCGTCAAAAAGCTGGGACGCCGCCGGCGGAAGGAAGTCCGCGAAGTACGAGAGCAGGCTGGTCAGAAGTTGGGAACCGTGAGACTCGAACAAGCCGAACAACGCCAGCATGAAAACCATCAGGGGAAAAAGCGCGAGCACGAAATCAAAGGCCAGCCCGGATGCACGGGCGAAAAGATCGTCTTGCGCAATCGCGCGAAGGACTTTGTAGAGCAGGCGAAGCGGAGTGAGACCCCCGAGCTTCCAAAGCGATTCGAGGCGCTGGCGTGGGGCGGGCGATGCGGTCGTCATCATTCACCGAGACAAATTACACGTTAGCCGCAGCGAGAAGCCAGGACGTGAGATAGCCCGGATGACCGGCTGAGCGCGGAGTCGTCACCGTCGCCATGTTTCGAAGGGCTGAGTCGCGCGTTGATGGCAAGCGGCACAGTGCGTTCGCAAGAGACTCGGCCCAGGGCAGGCGTGAATTCGCGAAGGCTGCTGCAATTTCGCTTTCATCGCCACGGGTGCGAATGCGGTGAGTGAGGACGGACCTCGATGCGCGAGCGTCGTGCGCGCCTTCGTATAGCGTGGCGAGATTCAGTTCCCTGCCGCAGGCTTGCGATACGGAAAAATCGGCGTAGGTTGTGAGTCCCGCAACGCGACCGGCGTGCCGCGCGAGATGATCGCGAAGCGAACCATACCAGAGCTGGGCGGAATCTCCATTGGCCGGGAACGCGACGGCCCCCTGCCGGATGAGCGCGTCGGCGAAAAGTTTGCAATCGGAGTAGCGCTCGTCATAGACGATCGCGGCGATCGGCGGAAGAATGCGCGAAGCGGCCGGTTCGGACGCGGCGTTGGCGTTGGCCGCAGCCGATCCCCAAATCGCGCTAGGAATGGCGGCGGGGACAATCGCGGCCGCGCCAGCGCCCTTGAGAAAATCGCGTCTATTCATGGGTGACCCCATTCGGCGGCGGCGTGCGAGCGGAGGGGAGCCGCGCGATGTACGCAGCGATCAGGTCCAGCTCGCTATCGGGAACTTCGATGCGCGTGTGCGGCGGCATGCTATTGAGACCCACGCGCGTGATCTTTTTTATGTATGCAGCGGTTAGGTCGGTGCGTTGTTCCAGGAGCGCATGGTCCTTGCCGAGACGACGGCCAAGCATGATCGTGCCGGTTCCTCCGGCGAGGTGGCAATAGCCGCAGCGAGCGTGAAACAGTTTATTGCCTTCGTCGAGCTGCTGCGGAGAATCGCTCGACGGCTTGGCCTGCGGAAATCCCGGGCGCGCCATACCTATGCCGATCGCCGCGGACATCGTCACAGCGAAGACGATGAAAGGCGCGAGGGAACGGAAACGCTGTTTTGCGCTCATGTGCGACTCCCGCGAAACGCCTTTGGCCAGATTCCCTGTTTGCCGGGAGCGAGGATTCCGTTGGGATCGAGCGCGTCCTTGACGGTTTCGTTGAGGCGAAGGAGCGCGTGATTGTTGTAGTCGAAGGTAAGGGCAACTTCATCCATGTAGGAGAGGTGCGTGCGATATTCGGAGTAGCCTTCTTTGGCGGCGTCGTCGACAAGCACCTTGAACAGGGCACGTACTTTGGAAGTCATCGCGGCATTGTCACGATCGTAAACCGTCAGATTGATATTCGTGACGGACCGCTCGAAGAGCGTGAACGAGCCGTAGTAGTCCACGCCGATTTCTTCGTAGCGTTTCTTGGTGCTGTGGAACTGCTTCAGGACGTGCTCGCTGGTGGGCGGCAGAACGGGCGAAAAACCGAGATGGCCGCCCCGACCGCCACGCCAATTGATCATCTGCAGAGCGTTGGCGCTCGGAACGCCGGCGCCGGAATTACCGATTGGGTCACCACGATGCCATTTCACGACCTCGAATTGCTTTTGCGTGTGTTTGGCGAAGGCGGCCTTGATGATTTTCGCGTGCGCTTCGTTGACGTCGTCGTAACCGTACAGGCGGAGGTTGATACTCCACCAGCCGAGATTGAATTTATCAAGGACGGTACGCAGGACATCGTCCGGCATGGCGCCGTCACCTTGATACCACTCGCTGCGCTGGGATTGGGAAGCGGCGATGCGAAGTGAGTTGCCGATGCTGGGACTCTGCTGAAGCACGCCATTGAGCCGAAGAGGGGCCAGCTCGTCAACCGCCCAACCGACGTCATCGGGATTGGGAAGCTGCATATTCAAACCGAGCGTGGCCTCGGGTTCCGGCATCAGCCACATGCCGAGCTTCGTGACCACGCCGAAATTCGATTGCACGAAAACCTGATCCCACGAAGGACCGTAGCCGTACTTGAAAAGCTGCCAGCAGGGGCTATTGGCCATCGCGCCGGTGCCGGTGCGGACCATTTCACCATTGGGCAGTACAACTTCCAGGCCGCAGATGTTGCGCGTGTTGTCGCCGTACGGCGTGTAGCCATAGCCGCGCTCGAGCGCGTTGCCTACGACGCTGCCCCAGGCGTTCGCCGGGACGGACATCCACAGAGGAATCTTGTGTTCCTGGAGGTAAGCGAACAAATCGAAGAAGCCGACGCCGGGCTCGATCAGGCAATAGCCGAAGCGCTCGTTGACGTCGAGGATGCGCTTCATGCGGCCGAGGTCGAGGACGACGGTACCGCTCATGCGGGGCGCGGCGGCGCCATAGCCGAGATTTTTTCCGCGCGAGATGGGCCAGAGAGGAACCTTATAATCGTTGGCGATGCGAACGACTGCCTGGACTTCTTCGGCGGATTGCGGGCCGACGGCGGCGCTGGGGATGTGCTCGTCGGCGTTGCCTGGGGCGTAGATGTCCATGTACGAGGCGCGATCTTCGTCGGTGGCGAGAACCCACTGGCGGCCGACGACTCCAGCGAATGCGTCGAGCGCTTTCTGGAAATCCCTCTCGGTTACGTTCGGGGGAAGAACCACAGGCATTTCTGACCGCTCCTCTCAAGCCGGTTCGCCGCAAACCGTGGCGATGCGGCACCCTTCATATCACAAAGGGAAGAAGCGCTCCACAGGCGCGATGGGCGCAGACCCGGCGGAAATTGACGCGGTTTTTGCGAGGCAACACCCCATCTTGCGGCCAGCTGTACGGCTATTGCACTCCTGGACAGGGGGTTCGCGACGGATGTCCGCGATATGCTGGCGGAGGGTAGACTTTAGGTGTACGAGGATCGCGAAAGGGCGGCCTTTCGCTGCTTTCCACTTGCACGCACCGTGAACCGGGGGGTCGGTCGCGTTGTTCGGGTAGCTGGGGAGCTTCTTCAGGATTTTTCGAGGGTACAAGGGACACACGATGGCGCCACTGTTCCAACGTCTATTTGCGGGCGAAGAGGTGGAAGAACGCCCGAAGGCTGCCAAAGAGCCCGTGCAAGAGGCCCCAGCGGAAAAAGCCGCACTCGAAGAGCCTTCAGAAGGGACAGCACACGCAGCGGCAGTCTTGACCCAAAGTGCGCTGCGGGAAGCGCCGAATGGATTGATACCGGCGAGCAAGCTGCCTCCCGCGGCGGATGCGCTGGCCGAACTTTTCGCTGAGGCACCCGCCGCTGAAAGCTCGCGTACCGAGAAGATTGATGCGCAACCCGAAAATGTTTTGGAATCGAAAGCCGAGGAGTCCGCAGCGAACGCTGCGCCGAAAAAGCGAAACATATTTGCGCGTTTGCTGACGTTCAAGCGACCGGCGGCAATCACGCCGGAAAGACCGTTCCCCGCCAAGCCGGATCCCACGGACGGAACACACGCGGAGACCTTGGTTAACGCGGGAACTGGGGTGGGGACCTATGCAGCGGCTGATGTGGCGGCCGAACTGGCTGGCGCGGCCGAACCGCCAGAATCTGGCGAGCGCGCTGCCGCGGATTTCGCCGCTGTCGCGGGAACGCCAGAACCTCCGATCCTAGCGGAGATGCTGCCGTCGGCAGCGGCCGATTTCGAGAAATTATTCCCTTCGGAGAAAACTTTTGCACCGGTGACAGCGGATGTTCCCGCGGAAGAGCGTCGAGACATTCGGGAACAGGTGCACGAGGAAAAATCCGTAGAGGCTTCGACCGAAGTCGGGGTCGAGGCGCTGGTAGGGGTGGTGAGCACCACCCCTACCGAGTCTGCTTTTGCGGAGAGTGTTCAGGCCCCGGCAGCCCCCTGCGAATCACCGCGAATTGGCGGCGTGGAGTTCAACGCCGATACGCAGCATGATGCTCGCACTGACAAGACTTCGGTCGAGAGCTCCGTCGAGACCATGCAAGGCGATGCGCGGCTGGGCTCGCGGGAAACGGAGTGGCCGTACGAAAATCCGTACACCGCGGTTGGCGACCCGACGAGTCGGGTGCGTGTGAACGAGAAGTCAGCGGAGATTCAGGAAAATGATTCGCGAGCGGAACCAACGGGGGAGCTGGCAGAGTCCGTCGCGCCGAACGCGCCGGCACCAGCAGCGCCTCACAGACCCTATAAGGATTGGGCGTTCGACGAAAAGCTCGCGAGCCATCGCGAATGGGTGGAGTCGCACGGCATGACGGGCCAGCGGGCCGATCTTTCAGCCGCCGAGCTGGAAGCGTCGGACCTGATCAGCGTCAACCTGCGGCTCGCCGATCTTCACGACGCGAACCTGCGGGCGTCGGATTTGCTGCTCGCGGACCTGCGCGACGCGTGCCTGGTTCGGGCGGACCTGGAAGAAGCGTGCCTGGTGGGCGCGAATCTGGAGGGCGCGAACCTGGAGGGCGCATCGCTTGAAACAGCGATGGGGCTGGTGCCGCGGCAGTTCGCAGGAGCAAACCTGCGAGACGCGCTGCTGGCGCCGCAGCTGATGGAATTCGAGGCGGTTGCGGCATTCGAGCGAGCGTCGCAAAACGCATTTCACCATTTTTGCGGGATGACGGCGGCGTGCGTGGTTTCGTGGCTGGTGATTTGGAAGACGCGCGACGCGCAGCTTCTTACGGATTCCGCCATTATTCCCTTCCTGCACTCGCACGCCGCTGCCGCAGCGCTGCCGACGGCGGAATCGTATCTAATTGTGCCGGTGGGGCTGTTCATTCTTTATCTGCTGTTCCATTTTCACTTGCAGCGATTGTGGGATGCGGTGCTGGAACTGCCCGCCATCTTCCCCGACGGGCACACACTGGGCGACCGCGGGCCGGGATTGATTTCCGGGTTGCTGCGCACGCATTTCCGATGGATGAATCCCGATCCATCGTCCACGCGGCTGGTGGAAAAGGGAGTGTCGCTACTGGCGGCGTACTGGATCGTGCCAGCTACGCTGCTGCTTTTCTGGGCGCGCTACCTGACGCGGCAAGAAATCCACGGCACGATTTTGCATGCGCTGCTTGTGGTGATTGCGGCCGGGATCGCCGCCTACGGCACGACGAAAGTGGGACGGCCGCAGGAACGGTGGGCTTTCGAGAAAAAGTGGGCGCAACGGTTGATCGCGAGGATCAAAGCGATCAATCCCATTACGGTAGCGAGCGTCCTTGGCGTCGTCCTACTGCTGTTTTCCGCCGGTACGATTGCAGGAGTGCCGCATGACCGCACGCGCGCGCCGCAATACGGGGCGACGAATATTCGAAGGTGGGCGCCAAACACATTCTGGTGGCTGGCGTACGATCCGTACGCCGATCTGACGGAAGCGTCCCTCTCGCGGAGGCCGGCGAACTGGAATGGCGCGGACGAAGAGGTTGCGTCCGTGGATGGGCTGCGTACAAACAACGCGAAATTCCGCTACGCGCAGGCGTACGGAGCGTTTTTGGCGAATTCTCATCTATGGCGCGCGGATTTTCAGGGAGCGTTTTTGTCGGAAGCTGACCTGCGCGGCGCGGACCTGGGACAAAGCAACATGCGATTTGCGGTGATGGATCACGCGCAGATGAATCACGCGAATCTAGACCGGTCGGATCTGGATGGGGCCGACCTTCGCCGGGCGGATTTGCGTTACACGAACCTGTCGTACTGTTCCCTAGTGGATGCGATCCTGGTGGATGCGCGGCTCGACGGCGCAAGCTTTTATACGGCTCGGCTGACGGGCGCCACAATGACTCGCGCGAACCTGGAGAAAGCGGATTTGCGCGAATCGTATCTGGACGGCGCGCACATGGATCACGCCGACCTTCGAAACGCCTATCTCTGGTCGGCCAAGCTGCTCGGGGCGGACCTCGGCGGCGCGCAAATGGAAAGCGCGATTCTGATTGACGCGGACCTACGCGGAGCAAATTTGGGCGGGGCGCAATTGACGGGAACGGTGCTAAACGGCGCGGATTTGACAGGAACCAGCCTCGAAGGCGCTGATCTCCGAGGCACGCTGGGGCTGAGTGCAAATCAAGTGTGCTCGGCGAAGTCGCGGCGTGGCATCGTGCTCGACGCGGATATGCAAACGCAGGTTGAGGCGCAGTGCGGGAAGTGAGCACTGCTTCCTGCGGTGCAGCTTAGAAGCTGGACCAGGGGCTGGCAGCCTTCAGGCGGTCGTTGACGTTATTGATGTTCTTCACGCCCTGATCCGCGAGCCAATCCTCCAGCGCCTTCACACCCTGCTTCGCGTAGACGGGAATAGCGTCCTTCCAAGTGGCGCGGCCGCAGAGAACACCCGAAAACTTTACGCCTGATTCGGCGGCAAGCTCGAGGGTCTCGCTGAAAACGTCGTTGCTCACGCCCGCCGAAAGATAAATGAACGGCAGCTTCGCCGAAGTGGCGGCCTTGAGAAAATGCTGCTTGGCCTGGTCGCGCGTGTACGCGGATTCGCCCTTGCAGGCTTTCGTGCCGGCGACATAGGCCATATTCACAGGGATTTCGACCTTGAGAACGTCCACGGCGTACTGCGGTTTCGAATATTCCGCCATGCTGTGCGCGACGATATCGGGCTTCTTGCGGGCGTAGCCGATGGCTTTCTCGTCCGCGCCCTCCTCGTATCCGACCAACTCAAGGAAAAACGGCACGTCCGCGGCGGTGCACTCGGCGCCAATGCGTTCGACCCACGCGTGCTTGATCTCGTTGACGGACTGCGGATCGAACGGCGTGTAATAGAGCAAAATCTTGATGCAATCGGCGCCCGCGGCCACGAGGCGGCGGACCGACCAGATGTCGAGAAGATCGGGAAGGCGGCCGGGACGCGTATTGTCGTAACCGCTGTTTTCATAGGCGAGCAGCAGCCCGGCGTTCTTCGATCGAGCGAGAGCGGCGGGAAGTCCGTATTCAGGATCGAGCAGGATGGCGCTTGCATGCGGGGTGAGGACCTTCACAACCGCGGTCTTGAACTCCTCGAGCATCTGCGCGGTGACCGCCTTCTTGTCCACGCCCTTTTCCTTGGCGATGGCGCTCATGAGCGAGCCGCGCTGGTCCATGGCTGCGGCGGCGATCACGTCGCGCGAGTTGGATACGGCTTTCATGCCTTTCAGTTTTCCCGGCGTGAGTTTCATCGTGTGCGGCCCTCCTGCATGTGAGGTCTTAACAAATTCGCCGTATTCTAGCATAGGCGGTGAAGGCTTGAAGATGAAACACAGAGAGCACGGAGAAAAACGCGAGAACACCGAGAAGGAAAACCCACCGCAGAGACGCAGAGGGCGCAGAGAAATCAAAGAGAACCGAGCGAAAACTACAAGAACAGGACGTGGTGCTGATTGGCGCAGGAGCGGCTGTCGGCTGAGTCAGGAGTCGAGGCGAGGGCGGTGAGATCGTCGAGAAGACTTGGACCGACAGAGGCGAGCAGCGGCAGGGCGCAGAGGGTACGTTCCTGCAAACCGCCGCTCGGATAGAGCGAATCGAGCAGGATGCGCTCGTGACGATCGAGAATTCCCGAGCGGAAATTTTCGGCGCGGGCGACTTTTCCCCTCAGCTGCTCGATCTGATGGAGCATCTTGCGCTCGGAGGCATGGAGGGCGTCCAGAAGTGTCGAGTCGAGCCGGGCGAGCGGCTCTTCGTAAGCATGGACCATGGCGCGGATGCCTGCTTCGCTGCCGTCGAAACGGCTCGAGAGCTCGGCCGGAAGTGATTTCTGCTCCATTTTGGCGCGAACGTGTTGCGGCCCGGCGAGAAGATCGCGAATCTCGAGACCGTACTGGGCGAGAAAGCGTGCGATCGGCGGCTCCACAATGGTGAAGCTCGCGCGAGGAAGAATCGCGGGCATACAACCGAGGATCTTGCGATAGATAATTTGCGACTGCGCCATGTAGGCAACTTCCGCGGGGCCTCCGAAATATGCCGCGGTGGGAAGAAGCACATCCTGCACGACCGGACGCAGAAGCGCGCTCGGAGTGAACGATTCCGGCGCGGACTGAACAGCGGCGGCAAGCTGATCGCGGGTGAAGTCCGCGTCGCCGGCAAAGAATTTTCCGTTGCGGCTGCGAAGCGCCTCGCGACGGCCGCCAACTTTGTAAAAAAGCAGCGTAGTCTCATGCGTGACCTTGACCTGGTCGTGAAAGCCGGCGCCGTCGAGTTCCTTTGAACGCGCGAGCAGCGCTTCACGGAGCGAGTCGGCTTCGTTCAGCGCGCGCAAGTAAACCGGCGCGGCCAGGCGATGGAAGCGGACATCGAGCGGATCGATGAAGATAATTCCCCGCCCCGCGAAAAGCCGCGCCATGAGTTTTCCGAATGCGGAGCCGTAGGTTTCACCGCGCGTATAGGATTCGCGGAGTGCGCGAGCAACGTCCTCGGCATAGGCGCCTTCGAGAGTCTGCGCGGCGATTGCTACGATCGGCTCGATCTCGTCCCCGAGAACAACTTCGCCGACATGCCGGCCCGCATGTGCATCCTTCGCGGACAGCTCGTAGCGAGCGAGGCCGTTGCGCGTGTTCCAGAACGAATGATTGACCTCGGCGAGATCGTGATCTTCGGTCGCGAGCCAAAAAATGGGAACTGCGTCTATGCCGCGGCGCGTGGTTTCCTCCGCGCAGCGGACGATGGAGAGGGCTTTGTAAAACGTATACGCGGGACCGGAGAAAAGGCCGACCTGCTGGCCGGTTACGATCGCGACAGCTTCCGCGGCGAGACGGTCGAGATTGCCCGCTGTCGCGGAATCGAGATTGCCGCCCGAGGCGAAGCATTTGTTTTGCTCGCGCAGGACTTCCACGACGCTGCGGCGCATGGCCACATCGAGACGGACTTCGCGCGCGGCGGCGTCAATCCCAGCGGCGGTGGGCGGGTGCGCGTAAAACGACGAAACGCGAGAAAAATCTTCGAGGAATGCT
>Ga0209415_10008410_pt1 | contig 17911 bp, 19 predicted proteins | sample PeaSoiSIISIP2007_FD_187696 | JGI IMG/M metagenome (GOLD analysis project Ga0209415, IMG submission 187696) | Peat soil microbial communities from Weissenstadt, Germany - SII-SIP-2007 (SPAdes) (version 2) | ecosystem: Environmental > Terrestrial > Soil > Wetlands > Peat | place: Germany... | reverse complement strand
TGGAGGCCGGAGCGCCTTGCCGTCTGCGTCTATCCATCAACGATCCAAAGGACTTTCATGAGCCTGACCGGCCAACCCGATACCTGTTCGCGTAGTGATTTCTCCAAGTTCGATGCTCGCAGCTTGCCCATGGCGGCCCCGCCTGGCTGGATCAGCCGCCATAAAGCGGCGATCGAGGCCACGGCCACCATGACCCTGGCGATGAGCGCGCCCATCCTGGCCGCCGTCGCAACCTTGCAGACCACCGCTTAAGTCCCCTCGCCGCTCAGCCGCGTGGCTGAGCCCCACTGCCTAGCCTGTGGGCGGCGCGCCGGCCGGGGTTGTCCCGCGCCGGCGCGCCTGGCCCGCGCCTTCCGGAAATCGAGGACCCATGGCCGGTAGCGCCCTACTCGACCACCGCATTCGCCAGCGGTTCGCCGGCGAAGAAGCGGCGCAGGTTCTCGCGCGTCAGGGCGACCATCTTCGGCAACGCCCCCGAGGTCGAGCCGCCGGTGTGCGGCGAGAGCACGACGTTGGGCACGTCGGCCCAGCGCTCGGGCGGCGTCGGCTCGGCGGCGAACACGTCGAGTGCGGCCATGCCGAGCCGCTCGTCCTTCAGCGCCGCGATCAGCGCTTCCTCGTCGACCAGCTGGCCGCGCGCGACGTTGACCAGCAGCCCGGTCGGGCCCAGCGCCTCGATCACCGCCTGGTCGATCAGGCCGCGGTTGGCCTCGCTGGCCCGCGCGGCGACCACCAGGATGTCGCTGGCCTCGGCGAGCGCGGCCAGGCTCGCGGCGCGGGGCCAACGCACGTCCGGCTTCTCGTTCGGCCCCCACCAGGCGATCTTCAGGCCAAACGCCTCGGCGCGCCGCGCCACCGCCTCGCCGATCGCGCCCAGGCCGACGATGCCGAGGTGTTTGCCGGCGAGCGACGGCGTGATCCGCTTCTCGGCCGGCCGCCAGCGCCCCTCGCGGACCAGGGCGTGACCTTCCAGCAGGCCGCGCCAGGCCGCCAGCATCAGGCCGATCGCCAGGTCGGCGACGTCTTCGTGGCTCACGCCCGGCGAGTGGCTGACCTTCAGCCCCCGCTCGTTCGCCCAGGCCAGGTCGATGCCCTCGTAGCCGGCGGTGAAACAGGCGATCAGGCCTACGTTCGGCAGGCTCTCGACCAGGGCGAAGTCGATCGGATACTCGCCCGCGACCACCAGCGCGCCGATGGTGTGGCTGGCCTCCAGCGGCGGCCCCTGCCAGAGCCGCCAGACGGTGAAGTCGGGCTCCAGCATCGCCGCGATGGGCGACAGCAGCGGCTGGACGACCAGGATGGCGGGCTTGTCGGACATGGCGCCTCTCGCCCGGGGACATAGCCCCGGGCGACCGGACTTGGCCAGACCCTGCGAGCGCGCTCAACGCGGCGCCGGCGACGCCAGGGACCACAATCCCTCCGGCGACAGATAAACCGGCTCGCGCCAGAGATTTTCTTGCTGGCGCGGGCCGACGCTAGGGCTACATCGGCGGCGATAAACCTTAGCCGGAGCCGCCCTTGTCCGCCGAAGCCCTGTTCCAGCCCTTCACCTTCAAGGGCCTCAAGCTGCCCAACCGCGTGGTCATGGCCCCCATGACCCGCTCCCAGTCTCCGGGCGGCGTCGCGACCGAAGAGGTCGCCGCCTACTACGCCCGGCGCGCCGCCGCCGAAGTCGGGCTGATCGTCTCCGAGGGAACCGGCGTCGCCCGCCCGGCCTCGCTCAACGACCCGAACATCCCGCGCTTCCACGGCGAGGACGAACTGGCCGCCTGGAAGCGGGTGATCGACGCCGTGCACGCCGAGGGCGGCCTGATGGCGCCACAGCTCTGGCACGTCGGCGCGGTGCGCAGCCGGCGGCAGGACTGGGCCCCTCCGGGCGAGTACGACAGCCCGTCGGGCCTCTCCAGTCCCGGCCACAGGTTCGGCGAGGGCATGAGCGACGCCGACATCGCCGACGCCATCGCCGCCTTCGCCGCCGCCGCGCGCGACGCCAAGGCCCTCGGCTTCGACGCGGTCGAGCTGCACGGCGCACACGGCTATCTGATCGACCAGTTCTTCTGGGAAGGCACCAACGAGCGCGGCGACCTGTTCGGCGGCCCGAGCGTCAAGGAGCGCGGCAATTTCGCCGCCGAGATCCTGAAGGCGGTCCGCGCCGCCGTCGGCCCAGACTACCCGGTGATCATCCGCCTCTCGCAGTGGAAGCAGCAGGACTTCGCCGCCAAGATCGCGCCGACGCCGGCCCACATGGACGAGTGGCTGACGCCGCTGGCCGAGGCCGGCGCCGACGCGTTCCACTGTTCGCAACGCCGCTTCTGGGAGCCGGAGTTCGAGGGCTCGGACCTCAACTTCGCCGGCTGGGCCAAGAAGCTGACCGGCAAGACCTCGATCACCGTCGGCTCGGTCGGCCTCAGCGGCGAGTTCATCGCCTCCTACGGCGGCGAAGCCTCGAAGCCAGCCTCGCTCGACCAGCTGCTGCGCATGCTGGAACGCGGCGACTTCGACCTCGTCGCCGTCGGCCGCGCCCTGCTGCAGGACCCGCTGTGGGCGCAGAAGGTGCACCAGGGCCGCTCGGGCGAACTGATGGACTTCGAAGCCAAGGCGATGGCGACGCTGTACTAAGTCCCGAGCACCTCAAGAGGTCGAACCGCGGAGACCGCGGAGATACGCGGAGCGGCCGGTACTGGTCGTCGGTCATTGGCTGAGCGGCGCACGCGGGTAGCCGCGAAACTGGGCGCGGAGCGCGCCTCCGCGTATCTCCGCGATCTCCGCGGTTGTCTCTTGGGCGATCGCGCCAAGACGAGCTGCGTGCCTTCGGGGGAGTTTTCCTTGCGCTCGCCCCTTCGTGTAAACACCGTCCATGGCCGAAACCCTCAGCGGCGCGCTCGTGCTTTTTTCCGGCGGGCAGGACTCCAGCGTCTGCCTGGCCTGGGCGCTGGAGCGGTACACGCGCGTCGAGACGGTCGGCTTCGACTACGGTCAGCGGCACGTGGTCGAATTGGCGCAGCGCCAGGTCGTGCGCCGCGAGATCGTGCAGCGCTTCCCCGCCTGGGCGGTGCGGCTGGGCGGCGACCACTTGCTCGACATCAAAGGGTTCGGCGCCATCGGCGAGACCGCCATGACCGACGAGAAGGCCATCGAGATCACCGAGAAGGGCCTGCCGTCCACCTTCGTGCCCGGCCGCAATCTGGTGTTCCTGACTTACGCCGCCGCGCTGGCCGACCGGCTGACGCTGAAGGCGCTGGTCGGCGGCATGTGCGAGACCGACTTCTCCGGCTATCCCGACTGCCGCCGCTCGACCATGGATGCGATGGAGAACGCGCTGCAGCTCGGCATGGACCGCGTCTTCCCGATCAAGACCCCGCTGATGCGGCTCTCCAAAGCCGATACCTGGGGCCTGGCCAAGGCTCTGGGCGGCGAAGACCTGGTCGAGCTGATCCGGGCGGGCAGCCACACCTGCTACCTCGGCCGGCGCGACATCGAGCACGCCTGGGGCTTCGGCTGTGGCGCCTGTCCGGCCTGCGAGCTGCGCGCCAACGGCTGGCACGACTGGGTGGCGCAGGGCCGTCCGGCGCTCCCATGACCTACTCGGTGAAGGAAATCTTCCTCACCCTGCAGGGCGAGGGCGGCCAGGCGGGGCGGGTCGCGGTGTTCTGCCGCTTCGCCGGCTGCAACCTGTGGACCGGCCGCGAACAAGACCGGGCCAGCGCCGTCTGTCGCTTCTGCGACACCGACTTCGTCGGGACCGACGGGCCGGGCGGCGGCAAGTTCGCCACCGCTGAGGCGCTGGCCTCCGCGGTCGCCGCGGCCTGGGAAGGACCGCCGCAGAACCGGCTGGTGGTGCTGACCGGCGGCGAGCCGCTGCTGCAGCTCGATCCGCCGCTGATCGACGCCCTGCATGACGCCGGCTTCGCCATCGCCCTGGAGACCAACGGCACGATCGCCGCGCCCGCGGGCATCGACTGGGTCTGCGTCAGCCCCAAGGCCGACGCGGCGCTGGCGCAGACCGACGGCCAGGAGCTGAAGCTGGTCTACCCGCAGGACGGCGTCGATCCGGCCGCCTTCGAGCACCTGGCGTTCGAGCGCTTCGCGCTGCAGCCGATGGACGGCCCCGACCGCGACGCAGCGACCCGGGCGGCCATCGCCTATTGCCTTGCCCACCCGCGCTGGCGTTTAAGCCTGCAGACGCACAAATACCTGGGCATCCCCTAGCCGGGACCGCCGCTTCAGCCCCTGCACAGTGATGACCGACCCCGTCTTCGAGATCACGAAGGCCGCCGCCTTCGACGCCGCCCACCGCCTGCCCGCCGGCGGCCCCGAGGGCAGCCCCTACACCCGGCTGCACGGCCACTCGTTCCGGGTCGAGGCCACCATTCGCGGCGTCGTCAGGCCGCCGGTGGGCTGGGTCAACGACCTTGGCGAGCTGGACGCCGCGCTCAGGGAGATTGCCGGCGCGCTCGACCACGGCCTGCTCAACGACCTCCCCGGCCTGGAGAGCCCGACGCTGGAAGCACTTTGCGTCCACTTCGCCGACCGCCTGAAGCCGCGCTTCCCAGGCCTCTGCCGCATCGCCGTCTCCCGCCCCAGCATCGGCGAAAGCTGCGCGATGGAGGTGAGGTGACCAGTTTCATATTTTAGTTCAAATACATATCAGGGTGTCATCCCGGAGAGCCGCGCAGCGGACTCGTCCGGGATCTAGTCACCGCCGACGACAAGGAGATCCCGGATCTACGCCGCTGCGCGGCTTGTCCGGGATGACACGTTTTTTTGAGACTGGAATTGGGTCCAGACCCTTGGACCTGTCTTCCATCCAAGCGGAGTTACCCGAGCTCCAGCGCCTCGATCACCTTCGCCACCCGCGCCTGCGCCGCTTGCGATAACGGCAGGATCGGCCGCGGCGGCTGCGTCGGGCTCAGCCCCATCAGGTTCGCCGCCGCATAGGCCAGCCGCAGCCCGGTGAGATCCCGGAACAGCTGCCACAGCGGCTCGAGCCGCGCATTCAGACGCCGGGCGCGGGCGGCGTCGCCGGCCTGGGCGGCGCGGCAGATCGCCAGCGCCGTATCGGGGAACATCCCGCCGAGCACGCTGTGCCAGGCGTCGCCCCCGGCGATCATCGCCTCGGCGCAGTGGGCGTCGGCGCTGTAGCCCAGCGAGAAGCCGTCCGGGACCCGTTCTCGCAGGTCGGCGAGGTGCGCGGCCACCTGGCCCGCCACCGGCGCGGGGTTCTTCACGGCCACGACGCCGTCCACCCCGCTCAGGCGCTGCACCAGCTCTGGGCTGAAGGTGAAATGCGTGACGCCCGGGTTGTTGTAGATGCAGATCGGCAGTCCGCTCTCGCCCGCGACAGTCTGGAAGTGGACGAACACTTCCTCGTCGAGCAGCGGCGTATAGGAGACCGGCGCCAGCAGGCCCGCGCCCGCCCCGGCGGCCTTGGCGTCCTTCGCCAGCGCGACCGCCTCGTCGGTGCGCAGCGCGCCGACGCCGGCCATCAGCGGGGCGGCGCCGCCAACCTCGTCAACGGCCGCCTCGATCGCCTGGCGGCGCTCGTCGCGCGACAGGTAGGCATAGATGCCGGTGCTGCCCAGGAGGCCGATCGAGTCGACCTTGGCGTCCGCCAGCCGCCGCACCAGGCGGCGCAGGCCGGCGAGGTCCACCCGCCCGTCGGCGTCGGCCGGCGTGATCGGGAAGGCGGCGAGGCCTGAGAACAGCGGCATGGGGCGGAGCTCCTTGAGCAGGCGCCGCTATAGCGCAGTCGTCAGTCGATGTCGGTGGTCTTCGGGTCAGTCTTGCGCCGGTAGGGACCGCGGTAGCTCGGATCCTCGCGCCGGCGCCGGTCGGGGCCGAAGTATTCCTGGGTGCGCACAAAGGGGCGCGGATGATCCACCACGCGGCTGATCCGCTCGATCACCCCGCGCGCGGTGACCGGCTTGGAGAGGAATTCGGTGACGCCGACGTCTCGCGCCTCGCCGACCCGGCGCATGGTGGAGTGGCCAGTGATCATGATCACTGGCACCATCGGGTTCGGGCTGTCCGCCGAATTACGCAGTAGACGGACGAAGTCGATGCCGTCGAGCGGCTGCATCGCCAGATCGGTCATGACGATGTCGATCGGATGGCCGCGCAGCAGCTGCAGCGCCTCGGCGCCATCCGACGCTTCGAAAATCAGTTTCACGCCGATGGCGCGCAGGATCTCGGTGAGCAGCACCCGCATGTGGTGGTTGTCGTCCACCAGCAGGATTTTCAGCAGCTCGAACCGCAACCGCGCCTACCCCTCTGGTTCCGGCCGGTCGCGCCAGCCTTGTCATTTTAGTCGTTGCACAACAAATAGTTGCCGCCAGCCGGCCGCTCCTTAGATTCGTGAGAGGCGCACGGAAAACGGCGTTCTCTAATTGCCGCTATGTACCCTTGCGTCAATCCCGCAATTTGACGCTGACGCTAAAGCTTGCGGTCAGCCGCGAACGGGGTTTGGCGCGGGCTGGAACGCGCCGCCGCCGGTCTGGCCGCGGTGGCGCAGGAATGCGTCGGCGAGCACGCAGGCCGTCATCGCCTCGACGATCGGCGAGGCCCTCAGGCCAACGCACGGATCGTGGCGGCCGGTCGTCCGCACCTCCACCGCCGCGCCCGCCTCGTCGATCGAGCGCTTCGGCGTCAGGATCGAGGACGTAGGCTTGAACGCCACCCGCGCAACCACCGGCTGGCCGGTGGAAATGCCGCCCAGCACGCCGCCGGCATGGTTGGACAGGAACGCCGGGCCGTTGTTGCCCATCACCATCTCGTCGGCGTTTTCCTCGCCCGACAGCGCCGCCGCAGCGAAGCCGGCGCCGATCTCGACTCCCTTGGCGGCGTTGATCGACATCAGCGCGCCGGCGAGTTCGCCGTCCAGCTTGCCGTAGATCGGCGCGCCCCAGCCGGCCGGTACGCCGAGCGCCTCGACCTCGACGATCGCGCCGGTCGAGGAGCCGGCCTTGCGGGTCTTCTCCAGGTGCGCTTCCCAGACTTCGACCATCTGCGGATCGGGGCACCAGAACGGGTTGTTGGCGACAGCATCCCAGTCCCAGCACGAGCGATCGACCGTATACGGACCAACCTGGGCCAGGGCGGCTCGGACGGTGACCGCCTCGCCGAGGATCTTGCGGGCGATGGCCCCGGCGGCGACGCGCGCGGCGGTCTCCCGCGCCGACTGGCGCCCGCCGCCGCGGTAGTCGCGCACGCCGTACTTGGCGAAGTAGGCGTAGTCGGCGTGGCCCGGCCGGAACCGCGTGGCGATGTCGGAATAGTCGCGCGAGCGCTGGTCGACGTTCTCGATGATCATCGAGATCGGCGTGCCGGTGGTGACCTGCCGGCCGGTCCTCGCGTCCTCGAACACGCCGGACAGGATCTTCACCGCGTCCGGCTCCTGACGCTGGGTGACGAACTTCCCCTGTCCCGGTCGCCGCTTGTCGAGCCACACCTGGACGTCGGCCTCGGTGAGCGGGATGCCGGGCGGACACCCGTCAACCACACACCCCAGCGCCGGCCCATGGCTCTCGCCCCAGGTGGTGACACGGAACAGATGCCCAAAGGTGTTGTGCGACATGGCGCGGCGGTTCTAGCGCATGCCTGCGGTCGAACACAAAGCGCTCACCAGCTTCCCAGGCCCCAGCCAAGCACGCGCCCTTCTCCCCTTGCGGGAGAAGGTGGCCCCGAAGGGTCGGATGAGGGGTCTCGCCACCACTTCCGGCGCGCTCTTGAGATTGCACCTGAAGTCCCGCCGACCCCTCATCCGTCGGCTTCGCCGACACCTTCTCCCGCAAGGGGAGAAGGGCGCTAACCCCTAAGCCGCCCAGGCGGCCGCGAACTTCTTCAGCTGGGCGCGGGCGGGGCTCTCGGGGGCGCCGCTGTCGGGGATCAGACGGATGAACAGGCTGCCGGCGGGGTAGTCGCCACGGGCGGGCAGGCCCTGGCCCTCCAGCCGCACCAGGCGGCGCTCGGCGATCTTGCCGGTGATCCACAGCGCCTTCGGCCCGAGCGGCGTCTCGACCGTGGCGCGGCCGCCGTCTTCGAGCAACCGAGCCGGCGCCTCGACGCTGACCCAAAGATCGGCGCCGCGGACCTGGATCGCGGTCTCGGCGCGGATGCGCAGCTTGATCCTCTCGCCGGCCGCCTCGATCACCTCGCCATGCCGCGCGCCGGCGGGAACGACGATGCCGATGCGCCGGCCGTCGGCGAGCAGGGCCTCGGCTTCGCCGCCCAGCAGCGCCGTCATCGGGCCGATCTCGGCGAAAGCGCTGAACGTGCGCGCGACCGCTTGCGGCGGCGGGGCCGGCGGCGGCGTCCGCGGCAACGACTGCAGCAGGTGGTAGGCCGACAGGATCTCGCGGAAGCGGACCGCATCGCCGCCTGGCAGGTCGGGGTGGGACTGCTTGGCCGCGGCGCGGAAGGCGCCGATCACGTCGTGCGGACTGGCGTCGGTGGCCAGACCGAGAATGGCGCGGGCTTCGTCAGGGGAGAGATCGACGGCTGACATCCGGCCACACTCACCAGACTATGCTCAACGGCGGGTTAAAACTCGCGGGCCTAGTGTCCCGATTCCGAAGTTCGCAAACGCTTTATGGCAGGGGCCGACGAACTTCGGAATCGATCAGGACACTAGCAAGGTAGTGTTTCTAGTGTGCTTTTTCGGATTTGAAGTTCGTTCGGTGGGTGATCCAATGAGCGGGGCGAACTTCAAATCCAGCACACTAGCGGCTGATTCGGCTATAGCGGCGCGCAGATGAAACGCGCGCCGCTCATTCCCTCGTCACCGAGCGAGGAAGACTACCTGCAGAAGGTCGCCGACGCCGAGCCGCTGGCGCCGATCTCCGATCGCGACCCGATCGAGCTGTTCGCAAAATGGCTGGCCGAGGCGGTGAAAGCCGAGCCCAACGACGCCAACGCCATGACCCTGGCCACCGTCGACGACGAGGGCATGCCGGATGCGCGGATGGTGCTGCTGAAGGGCGTCGACGCCGCCGGCTTCACCTTCTTCACCAACTTCGAAAGCGCCAAGGGCCGCGAGCTGCTCAAGCACCCGAAGGCGGCGCTGGTGTTCCACTGGAAGTCGCTGCGGCGCCAGGTGCGGGTGCGCGGCGATGTCGCGCCGGTGACCGAAGCCGAGGCCGACGCCTATTTCGCCAGCCGCGCCCGCTCGTCGCAGCTGGGCGCCTGGGCCTCCGACCAATCGCGCGAACTGCCCGACCGGCTGGCGTTCGAGCGCCGCCTCGCCGAGATGGGGCTGAAGTTCGGCCTGGGCGCCGTGTCACGCCCGCCGCACTGGTCCGGCTTTCGCCTGACCCCGCGCAGCCTCGAGTTCTGGCGCGACCGGCCGTTCCGCCTGCACGAGCGCCTGGCGTTCGGCCGCGTCGACGCCGGCTGGACGGTGCGGCGGCTCTATCCGTGAGCGAGGTCCGCGACTGGCTAGCCAGCCAGTCTGACCGGGTGATCGAGACCTCCTGCGCCTGGGTGTTCCTGCAGGGCGAGCGGGCGCTGAAGGTCAAGAAACCGGTGGACTACGGCTTCCTTGATTTCTCGACCGCCGAGAAACGCCTCTGGGCGCTGCGGCGCGAGCTGGACTTCAACCGCATCACCGCCCCCGACATCTACCGCGAGGTCCGGCGGATCACCCGCGATGGCGCAGCCCTCGCGCTCGATGGCCGCGGCGAGGTCGTCGACTACGCACTGGAGATGCGCGCGTTCGATCCGGGTGGCGTACTCTCCGAACAGCCTCAGCGCGTCGATGCGGCGCTGGCCGAACGCCTCGGCCGGCTCATCGCCCGCTTCCATGCGGCCGCCGCGGTGAATCCGGATGGCGGCGGGGTGAAGGCGCTCGGCTTCACCATCCGCACCAACGCCGAGAACCTGCGGCGCCTGGCGCCGAAGCTGGGCGCCGCGGCGGTGAACGACGTCATCGCCGCCACCGACGCGGCCTTCGCCGCGGCCGCGCCGCTGATGGAGCGGCGGCGCGCCGAGGGCTTCGCCCGGCGCTGCCACGGCGACCTGCACCTGGGCAATATCCTGCTCGAGCACGACGAGCCGATCCTGTTCGACTGCATCGAGTTCAACGACCTGCTCTCCGAGATCGACGTGCTCTACGACGTTGCCTTCCTGGTCATGGACCTTGACTTCCGCGGCCGCGCCGAAGCGGCCAACCGCGTGCTGAACGCCTACCTCGACGAGGCGGCGCGCGCCTTCCCGCCCGAGCTCTGGGACGGTCTCGCCGCCCTGCCGGTGATGCTCTCAGCCCGGGCGAGCGTCCGCACCCACGTCACCGCCTTCCAGGACGACCTGGAGACGGCCCGCCGCTACCTGGCGACCGCGGCCCGGCATCTTGCGCCGCCGCCGCCGACCCTCACCGCGATCGGCGGTCTCTCGGGGACCGGCAAGACCACTCTCGCCCGCCAGGTCGCCCCCAGCCTCGGCGCCGCGCCCGGCGCGGTGATCCTGCGCTCGGACGAGATCCGCAAGCGCCTGGCCGGCGTCGGCCCGCTGGAGCGGCTGCCGCGCAGCGCTTACAGCCGCAAATCCAGCGTCGCGGTCTACGATGAGATGTTCGCCCTGGCCCGCCGCGTCCTGGCCGCCGGCCATGCGGTGATCCTCGACGCGGTCTACCTGACGCCGGCGGTGCGCCAGGCCGCCGAGGGGGTCGCCCGCGACGCCGGCGTCCCGTTCCGCGGCGTCTGGCTCGAGGGCCGGCCGGACGAGTTGCGCCGCCGGCTTGCCACCCGCACCGCCGACGCCTCCGACGCCGGACCGACCGTGCTGGACGAGCAGCTCGGCCGCGATCCGGGTCACATGGCGTGGGAGCGACTCGACGCCGCCGATCTGGACACGGCCGCCGCCCGCGTCGCCGGCGGCGCGGCGAAGAATTGACGCGGCCGCCCGGCCGCGTTCATGGTCGCGCCAGAACGCTGATAACCTTGGAGGATCGTCGATGCTGGGCCTGATGCAGGACTGGCCGCTGACGCTGGACAAGCTGCTCGACCACGCCGCCAACTGGCATGGCGGGCGCGAGATCGTCACCCGGTCGGTCGAAGGCCCGATCGTGCGGACCACCTATGCCGACATCCGCACCCGGGCCAAGCGGCTCTCGAATGCGCTGAAGGGCCTCGGCGTGAAGACCGGCGACCGCGTCGCGACGCTGGCCTGGAACTCGGGCCGGCACATGGAGGCCTGGTACGCGATCATGGGCATCGGCGCGGTTTGCCACACGCTGAACCCGCGGCTGTTCCCCGACCAGCTCTGCTACATCATCGGCCACGCCGAGGATAAGGTGCTCTTCACCGACCTCAGCTTCCTGCCAACCATCATCGAGCGCCGCGCCGACATGCGCAGCATCGAGACGGTGATCGTGATGACCGACGAGGGCCACATGGCCAGCGTCGGCCTGGACGGCGCGCTCTGCTTCGAGACCCTGGTCGAGCAGAACAGCGCGGACTGCGTCTGGGGCGGCTTCGACGAGAACACCGCCGCGGGCCTCTGCTACACCTCCGGCACGACCGGCAATCCGAAGGGCGTGCTCTACTCGCACCGTACCAACTTCCTGCACACCATGGTGACACTGCAGCACGACGTGATGGGTCTGTCGTGCCGCGACGTGGTGCTGCCGGTAGTGCCGATGTTCCACGCCAACGCCTGGGGGCTGGCGTTCTCCTGCCCGGCGGTGGGCTGCAAGATGGTGATGCCGGGCCAGAAGCTCGACGGCGCCTCGGTGCACGAACTGATCGAGACCGAGGGCGTCACCTTCTCCGCCGCCGTGCCGACGGTGTGGCAGATGCTGCTGCAGCACCTGCGATCCACCAACGGGCGTCTGGAGACGCTGAAGCGCGTGGTGATCGGGGGCTCGGCGGTGCCGGAGTCGCTGGTGCGCGCGTTCCGCGACGACTACGGCGTCGACGTCACCCACGCTTGGGGCATGACCGAGACCTCGCCGCTCGGCACCCTCTCGGTGCCCTCGCCGGAGGTCGCGGCGCTGAGCGCAGAGCAGCAGCTGCAGTATAAGCTGAAGCAGGGCCGCCCGCCCGCCGGGGTCGAGCTGAAACTGACCGACGACGCGGGCAAGCGCCTGCCGCACGATGGATCGACCTTCGGCCGGCTGCACGTCCGCGGCGCGGCGATCGCCGGGGGCTACTTCAAGGGTGAGGGCGGCGAGATCCTCGACGAGGAGGGTTTCTTCGACACCGGCGATGTCGCCACCATCGACCCGCTCGGCTACATGCAGATCACCGACCGCGCCAAGGACGTGATCAAGTCTGGCGGCGAGTGGATCAGCACCATCGAGATCGAGAACCTGGCCACCGACCATCCCAAGGCGCTGATCGCCGCGGTGATCGGCGTCGCCCACCCGAAGTGGGACGAGCGCCCGCTGCTGCTGGTGAAGCTGAAGGACGGCGAGAGCGCCACGCGCGAGGAGTTCCTGCAGTACCTCGACGGCAAGATCGCCCGTTGGTGGACGCCGGACGACGTGGTGTTCGTCGACGACATCCCGTTGGGCGCCACCGGCAAGATCGACAAGAAGCTGATCCGCCAGCGCTTCGCCGACTACGTCCTGCCCACGGCCAAGGCTGTGGTCGCCTGAGGCAGGGCGCGTCGGAACCTCACCCACCGACCGGCGTTTTCTGACCAACGCCAACTGGTGTCGCATCCGCGCTGCAGGCCTATCGGCCCACGACGCGAGGCTGCGTCTCGAGGAGCCCCAGCATGTTTCGCAAGATCTCCCGTCTTCTGCTTTCCGGCTGCGCCGCGACGGCCGCGGCCGCGCTCGGTTTCGCCGCGCCGGCGACCGCCCAGCCCTACGATGACGAGCCGGGCGCCTACGCCGCGCAGGACTACGGCCGCGATACCTCGGCCGAGGTGGGCGGTATCACCGTCACCCCGAGCTACCGCCCCGACCAGACCTTCAACGGCATCCCGACCGAGCGAGTCTACGCCTCGCGCGTGGCGCCGATCGACGACCTCGACCTCTCCACCCGCTGGGGCGTGCGTGAGCTGCACGCCCGCGTCGTCCGCGCGGCCAGCGACGCCTGCAACCAGCTCGACGAGCAGTGGCCGCAGGGGCTCTATCCGATCGACAGCAGCGACGGGAACTGTAAGGCCCGCGCCATCCGCCACGCGATGCGCGACGCCCCGATCCGCTACGACGATGGGTACTGAACCTCCCCTCCCCCTTGCGGGGAGGGGTCGGGGGCGGGGGTATCAGCTTGATCTTCGTGATTGGCGCCGCCTGGGGGCTTTGCGGCGCGCACCCAGTTCGCACCCCCACCCCTGACCCCTCCGTGCAAGGGGAACTGGACTGCGCAGCGACCTACGCCAGCCGATACTCGTCGTTCGGGCCGGGTGCGCCGTCAGTGACCACCCGGCCGTCCTTCACCAGTTCGATCAGGTGCGCCAGCACCGAGCGGCCGGCGGCGGGATAGAGGCGCGCGTCGACGCCGACGTACATCTTCGGCACCATGTCGACGATCCGGGTCTGGCCGGCCGCGAGCTGGGCCAGGATCTGCCGCTCGCGGTCGAGCCGGTGGGCGCGGTAGGCGTCGATGAACGGCCCGACCTCGGTGATCGGCGGGCCGTGCGTGGGCCACAGCGTCTTGAACCCGCGCGACTTGATCGCATCCAGGCTGGCCAGATAGTCGCCCATGTTGCCGTCCGGCGGCGTCACCACCGTGGTCGACCAGCCCATGATGTGGTCGCCGGTGAAGCAGGCGTTCTCCTCGGCCAGCGCGTAGCAGATGTGGTTCGAGGTGTGGCCTGGCGTCGCGATTGCCTCGAACGTCCAGCCCGGCCCGGCGATGGTCGCCCCGCCGCCGCACACCGAGACGTCCGGCGTGAAGCTGTCGGCGCCCGCCTCAGTGCGCACTGAGTCCTCCACGAGCGGCGTCTTCACCGCGCAGCCATAGATCGTCGCGCCGGTCTTCTCGGCCAGGGGCCGGGCCAGCGGGGAGTGGTCCATGTGGTGGTGGGTGATCAGGATGTGGCTGACGGTTTCCCCGGCCACGGCGTCCAGGATCGCCTGCAGGTGCTCGGGCTGGTCGGGCCCCGGATCGATTACCGCGACGCCTGCGCCTTTGCCGATGATGTAGGTGCCGGTGCCGGTGAAGGTGAACGGGCCGGGATTGTTGGCGATCACCCGCCGGATCAGCGGCGAGACCTGATCGACGCGGCCGTACTCGAACGTGATGTCGCGCACATAGGGGATGGTGACGTCAGCCATGGTTCAGCCCTGCAGCGCCGCGGAAAGGTCGTAGCCGGCGCCGGTCGCCAGCCGGGCCAACTCGGCCTTGTCGCGCCCCGCCGCCGCCTCGCCCAGCGCCCAGGTGGTGATCGAGCGGGTGCCGGAGCGGCAGAACGCCAGCACCGGCCCCTTGGCGGCCGCCACCGCCTCGGCCTGCGCCTTCGCCTGGGCCGGCGTCGGACGCCCGACCACCGGGAGGAACAGGTAGTCGGCGCCGCCGGCCTTGGCGGCCGCCTCGATCTCGGCGCTGGTCGGCTGGTCGGGCGCTTCGCCGTCCGGCCGATTGTTGATGATCAGCGCGACGCCGCCAGCCGCGGCGGCGCGCGCCTCGTCCGGCGTGATCTGCGGGCTGACCTCGAAACTGTCCGTCACCCGGCGAAACTGGGTCATCTGGTCCTCATTCGGCGAACTTCGCGCGGCCCTTCGTTGACATCATCGGGGGTGGGTGGAAGTTTCACAAGCGATGCTGAGCTTTCTCGCCCGCCGCCTGATCGTGGCGATCCCCACCCTGTTCGTCGTGGTGACCGTCGCCTTCTTCATGATGCGGGCCGCGCCCGGCAGCCCGTTTTCCAGCGACCGCAAGCTGCCGCCCGAGATCGAGAAGAACATCGAGGCCAAGTACGGCATGGATAAGCCGCTGATGGTGCAGTACGTCGACTACGTCGGCGGGGTGCTGCACGGCGACTTCGGTCCTTCGCTGAAATACCGCGACAAGTCGGTGCTCGATATCATCGCCCAGAACTATCAGGTCAGCCTGAGGATCGGGCTGGCCGCGTTCGTGATCATGGTGATCGCCGGCGTGAACCTGGGCGTGATCGCCGCGCTGCGACAGAACGGGGCCGCGGACATCACCGTGATGTCGGTCGCCATCGTCGGGATTTGCATACCGAGCTTCGTCACTGCGCCGCTGCTGCAGCTGCTGTTCGGCAGTCAGCTCGGCTGGTTGCCGATCGGGAGTTGGGGCGGCGGAGCGATCCCCAACATGGTGATGCCGGTGATCGTGCTGGCGACGCCGCAGATCGCCATCATCTCGCGGCTGACCCGCGCCGGCATGATCGAGGCGCTGCACTCGAACTATGTGCGCACCGCCAGGGCCAAGGGGCTCCCGGAGTTCACCATCGTATTCAAGCACGCGATCCGCGCCGCGGTGCTGCCGCTGGTCAGCTACCTGGGGCCGGCGTTCGCGGGGCTGATGACCGGCTCGCTGGTGGTCGAACGCATCTTCGGCCTGCCCGGCCTCGGCAAGTTCTTCGTCAACAGCGCGCTGCAGCGCGACTACACCGTGGTGATGGGCATGGTGATCTTCTTCGCCACCCTGATCCTGCTGCTGAACCTGCTCGCCGACGTGCTCTACGCCGTGCTCGATCCCAGAGTACGGCTCACATGACGGGCGCGGCTGACGTGATCCAAGGCCGATGACCCAGATCAGCCTCGCGCCGGGATCGATGCGCAACGCCGCCTTGCTGGAGCGGGCGGTCAAGGGCCGCAGCCTATGGGACGACGCGCGCCGGCGCCTGTTCCGCAACCGCGCCGCTGTCGCCAGCATGATCGTGCTGGGGCTGCTGGTGGTCTGCGCCCTGATCGGCCCGTTCGTGACCCCCTACGCCTACGACGAAATCAACAAGAACGACGTCTGGCTGGGCCCGCTCACCGGCGACCACCTGATCGGCTCCGACTCCCTGGGCCGCGACCTGCTGGCGCGCCTGTTCACCGGGCTCGGCGTCTCGCTGGCGATCGGGGCGGTGGCCACCACCGTCTCGCTGGTGATCGGCGTGGCCTGGGGCGCGACGGCCGGCTACCTCGGCGGGATGGTCGACGAGGTGATGATGCGCATCGTCGATGTGCTCTATTCCCTGCCCTACATCTTCTTCGTCATCATCCTGATGGTGACCTTCGGCTCCAACTTCATTCTGCTGTTCATCGCCATCGGCGCGGTGGAGTGGCTGACCATGGCGCGGATCGTGCGCGGCCAGACCCTCTCCCTGAAACAGAAGGAGTTCATCGAGGCGGCCAGGGCCGCGGGCCTGACCCGCCGGGCGATCATCGCCCGCCACATCGTGCCCAACCTGCTGGGACCGGTGGTGGTCTATGTGACCCTGACCATCCCGGGCGTGATCCTGGCCGAGAGCTTCCTCTCGTTCCTGGGCCTGGGCGTGCAGCCGCCGATGGCCTCGCTCGGCACCCTGATCTCCAACGGCGCCCAGGACATGGAGCTGGCCCCCTGGCTGCTGATCTTCCCGTCGCTGACCATGGTGGTGACGCTGATGTGCTTCAACTTCATCGGCGACGGCCTGCGCGACGCGATCGACCCGAAGGACCGGTAGAGTTTCAACACCCGAACATCGACGCGCCGCAGGCGTCCAAAAGTATGAACGCAGAGGTCGCAGAGCAGGCGCAGAGAGCGCTGAGGTGATCCTCCGCGAACTCCGCGTTCCTCTGCGGCCTCTGCGTTCAAATCTTTACAGCGCCTGCGGCGCACTCAGGCCTATGTCAGTTATCCCTATGCGCCCTGATCCCCGGCTGCTTGTCGACGCTCAGCATGTAGCTGCCGATCATCGCCCGGCGGATGACGATGGCCGAACCGGGGTGAGGATCGCGCGACAGGAACTCGTCGTCGATCTGCCGCCACACCGCGCCGTCCTGCATCACCATGATCCACTTGCCCTGGGGATCCTGGCGCGCGCTGGCCAGCGTCTCGTCGATGCTGTCGGTGTCCTCCGATTTCTCGCCGACGTCGAACATCGCCAGGCTGGGCAGGGTGAAGCCGAACGCCTGCTTGCGCACCGCCCGCCGCTGCGCCCGGTCCAAGGTCACGAGATCGCCGGAGGTCTGAGCCTTGGTCAGGGCGTCGGCAGCTGCGTCGTAGCAGGCGAGCCGCTGGACGCCGTCGTCGATCTTGCGGCAGTCGACCACGGCCTGCACCGTGGGCGCGACGGTCGGCGCGGGCCTGGCCGCCATCGCCGCCCCGCCGGCGGCCAGCGCCAGCGCAATGCCGCCAAAGACGTAACGAATCGAGACCATGGCCGGCTCCCTTTGGTAAAAACGATCTCTATTGAAGAGTTCTCTGGGCTCGTCGCGCAAGCCCTTGCCACAACCGAGGTTCGGCGACGGCCTGAGGCGTATTTTCGCCTGATTCAATCGAAGAAAATGCTTCTTTAACGCCTCGCCACGACGCAAATGCGCCCAAGCTGCGACGCCACGCGCAAGCTGTGACCTGAATGTAACAGGCGGGCGAACATGGGGTTACGCGGCCGTAATCCTCGTTGACCGGCCGACCAAGCAAGACCATCACTGCCCCCAACCGGGGGGACTGCTACCCGGGACAACATGCAACCCGTATGCCGAGCCCCAGCCCGTCGGGGCGTGCTCGCGTTCCGGAGGGACAATACTTTGAAAATGAGCAACGTGCGTGGGCGCCTGCTGGCGTCGACAATGATCACGGGCGCCGCCCTGATCGCCATGGGCGGCCTGGCCCACGCCGCGGACGCCTCGTCCGCCGGCCCGATCCAGACCGCTTCCGGCCACGGCTCGGTGAGCGCCGCGGCGCCGATCCAGACCCTGACCGCCGCCGCTGACGCGACCGCTGACACCACGTCGAGCACCGCTGTGACCGAGATCGTGGTCACCGGCTCGCGCATCCCGCAGCCGAACCTGACCAGCGTCAGCCCG
>Ga0209415_10008409_pt1 | contig 17911 bp, 12 predicted proteins | sample PeaSoiSIISIP2007_FD_187696 | JGI IMG/M metagenome (GOLD analysis project Ga0209415, IMG submission 187696) | Peat soil microbial communities from Weissenstadt, Germany - SII-SIP-2007 (SPAdes) (version 2) | ecosystem: Environmental > Terrestrial > Soil > Wetlands > Peat | place: Germany... | reverse complement strand
CTTCCGGACCTGGCGGGGTTCACAGCCATCCGTTGCACGAAGCCCGGAGCCTGACAACCTCTCATGCTAACATGCGGACCGTCTTTCGGGATCTTGCAGCGCCACAAACGAGTTACTATAATAATCTCTCGTCGGAGGAGACATGCCCCATAAAGCGTTCTTGCGACGCGCCATATTTTTGTGCGCCTTCCTAACTCCAGCCTTCGCCCAACTACCACTGATCTATAACCGGTCCGTATTTAATGCCGCCAGTTATATGCCGGCAGGCATCCCGGCCGGGGCCATCGCACAGGGATCGATTTTCACCATTTTCGGGGCAAACATGGGCCCGGCGAAGGGGGTAACACCAACGGCGTTCCCTCTCCAGACCGCGCTGTCCGGCGTGACTCTCAATGTGGTTCAGGGAGCCATCACGGTGAGCGCCATCCCGGTGTACGTGAGCGCATCACAAATCAATGCCATCATGCCGTCTGACGCTCCGGTCGGCACGGTTTCGCTGCAAGTGATCTACAACAACGCGCGCAGCAACTTTTCGCCGGCTCGGGTTGCCAACACAGCGTTTGGCATTTTCACCGCGGTCGGAACGGGCTTAGGACCAGGCGTCTTGCAGAATTACGTGAGCGCGGCCAAGCAGCCCATCAACGCGCCCAAGATCACCGCCAAGCCCGGGCAAACCATCACGTTGTGGGGCACGGGATTGGGACCGGTTCCTTACCCCGATACACAGCCGCCCAAGCCAGGTAATTTACCGGTGCAAGTGCAAGTATTCGTCGGTGGAGTCCCGGCTACGGTGGCCTACAGCGGACGCAGCCCATGCTGCTCCGGGACCGACCAAATTGTGTTCCAGGTACCCACCAATGCGCCGCAGGGCTGCTGGGTGCCGGTGTATGTGAAGACAGCCGGAAGCGTTGTCAGCAACTTCGTCACCATGGCGATCCAGCCTTCCGGCGGAACCTGCACAAATCCCATACTTCCGGACCTCAGCTCGGTTATGGTTAACGGTGGCAATTTCGGCGAAGCCATCGTCTACCGGCTAACGATGCACGAAGACGTGGGTGTAGTGGCGCCCGTCGACGTGACTGGGGACTTTCATTTCGAGGCTGCTTTCAACGTGCTGCCCGTTCCGTTCCCATTCGATTCCACGGTTAGCTTGCCGCCGCCGGGAACTTGCACCGCTTATACCGAACAAGGGGACATGCTGAGAGGCATGCTCCTTCCCGGGTCCCTGTTGGGAGCCACGCAGCTCAGTATTGGCCCCCCGTTTCTCCTCACGGGCCCCAATGGGCCGGTTACCCTGGACTACCCGGTCAGCAGCTTCAGGGCCGGCCCACTGGGGGGCCTCATCTCCAACAACATTCTTCCCAACACGCTCTATCTAAATCCAGGTTCGTATACGATGACGGGCTTGGGCGGAACCGATGTAGGCCCCTTCTCGTCGAGCTTCAACATTCCCCAACCTTTGACCTGGAACAATCGCAATCAGTTGAATGTCGTTGACCGTACTCAGCCTCTGACCATCTCCTGGACCGGTGGCGATAGCGGTCAAGAGATCGCTGTCATGGGCGTGGGCGAGGATTTACCGACGAACTCCAGCGCTGTTTTTAAATGCGTCGCACTGCCTGGCGCAACCAGCTTGACCGTGCCGCCAGACGTGCTCTCCAACCTGCCTGCCACTCGTCAGAACCCGCTCCAGTCCAAGGACATCATCTATCTCGTGAACCTGGCGGGTACGAGCATGCAAAAGTTGAATGCAAAAGGGCTGGACCAGGGGTCCACGGGGTACTTCTACGTAAATGGAAAGACGGTGGTGCTGCAATGATCCGGCTGACAACGTCCACCAAGTTGATAGCCGCGGGCGTAGCATTGAGCCTGGGCTGGATCGTTCTGGAAGCCTGCGACTGCGATGAAACCAAGGAAGACCAATTCCCCGGATTCTGGGTGACCTGCATTGACAACAAGCCCACCCTGATGACGTATAGCGGCAACAACGCCACCGTCGTTACATCGGACGCCGCCGGCGCGTTCAATCCGGGCGATTGGGATTGCAGCGGCGATGCGAGCTCGCCGCGGTATAAAGGAGCGGAAGATTCCCCACCTTTTCAAACCAGCACCCCCGGTGGGCCTGGCGGGGCCGCCCGGCCGCATGTCGCCGGCAATAGCTACTACTCCTCTACTCTGCAACGACTGCTCGCATTGCCCTTCACTCCGTACGTTCCGCCGCCTGGGACGCCGAACTGCCTATCGAGCTTCGCCGATGTATTACGAACCAATCACAACGAGAATACAGTCTCCCGGTTTTCCACATGCCCGTTCGCTTACAAGACCACGATTCCGGTCTTCCAGAATCCTCTACAGATAGCTGTCACACCGGACGGTTCCACGGCGGTGGTCACCAGCTTCGGCGATCTGGAAGGCGACGGCGGCGCGGTGACTTTCATCAATCTCTCCAACAACAAGGTCACGAATACGCTCATGATGCCGTTGGGCGTAACACCGAATGGGCTGGCGGTCTCCCCGGACAGCACCACGGCTTACGTCGGCAATTTCACAAGCCCGGGCCAGTCCATTCTGGTCATAAACATTCCCACGCAAACGATTACCGCGACCATCCAGAACGTTGTGGCTTATCCGTCGGGGATGACCTTGACACCGGATGGTTCTCAGCTCTGGGTCGGTTCGCCACTGGGTACCGAAACCGACGTCATCGACACACTCTCACAAACTCTGGTATATCGGTTGAACATTCAACAGTCCTACGATGTCGCCTTCAACTCCACCGGCACTATGGCTTACGTCACGAGCGACTCAAATAACCCCGGCCAGGTGTTTGTGGTTGACACAGCGACTTACCGAGTCCTGAGCACTTACACCGTGGGTAATGGGCCGGTCGATATTAAGATGTCTTACGGAGACCAGTTCCTGGTTGTTAACAATAACTTGGACGGAACCGTGTCCATCATTGATCTGAGGCAAGATAAGGTGATCACCACTGCGCGACTCGGCGCGAATCCAATCGGCATCGCTTTTCTCCAGTAGATAGCGTTTGACCGTAGATAATGGTCTCAAGCGCATGCTTCCGTATTTCCCGCAGCCGGTCCTTCACCTGGGTCCATTGCAGATCCACGCCTTTGGCGCTCTTGCTGCGCTTGCGGTGGTGGTGGGCGGCCGTGTCATTCTACTGCGGGCTCGTCGGCAGGGTATTCCGGTCGAACAGATGTTTCAATTATGCGCCTGGGCGTACATCGCCGCGATGGTCGGCGCTGTTCTTTCGAAGTTAATTCTGGACAATTTTCCGGCCTTCTTCTTGAATCCCGAACACGCATTCCGCAGTAACCTCGGCTTCAGGTCCGTTGGTGGGATTGGCGGCGGTTTCCTGGGAGGGCTGCTGTGGTGCCGCTTGCGGCGGCTCTCGCTGTTCGAGACGATGCGCAGGTTGGACATAGTCGCCTACGCTATACCCGTGGCCTGGATGATCGGCCGCCTGGGCTGCACCCTGGCGCACGACCACCGGGGCCTGGCTTCGACAAGCTGGATCGCTGTAAGATTTCCCGAAGGACCGCGCTACGATCTAGGGCTGATCGAGTTTCTGTTCTTGATCTTCATGGTGATTGCCTTCTACGCGCTGGATCGCAGGCCGCATCCGGTGGGTTTCTATTTTGGGCTGTATGGCGTGGTCTATGGCGGATTCCGCATTTGGCTCGACACGCTGCATATCCAGCCGCTGCGGTTCTACGGCGGCGCGGTAGGGGTTTTGGTCGGCTTGTTGGGCTGGGCGTGGATGTGGGCTTATGAGCGGTCGCGAGCGGCGAAAGTGGGAGCCACCGCGTTCGTCCATTAAACACGTGTTTCAATTCTGCGCGAGCATTTACCTCTGCGCTCTGGCCGGCGCCGTTCTATCGAAGATCGTCATGGATAATTACCCCGCTTTCTTCTTAGATCCATGCACCCCTCCGGGCCAACCTTGGCTTCCGGTCCGTCGGTCGCAGGTCGCGAAATGAGCGCCGAAATAAAAGGCCAGCGTGTACATTCCGAAAAAGGAGGCCGCACTGATCCAGGTAACCGTGCCTAGGCCGATCCCCGACCAGCGTAAAGCCGGCGACGAGGGGGGCAGGGCTGTTGGAGTGACGATTTCGGGCATTTTACGCAGGCTGTTGAAATACTTGATTATGCACGTTCTTGGGAAAGCCTGCCGTTGTCCAATAGACCCGTCCAATCCCTCCCCTCGTGTTATCATCCCGTTAAGAACCGCGATTTCCCATTCACTGTGCACCCTCAACGCTCCAAACACCTTGACCGCGTTGGAGTTCCGGCGATTTCAGCCGATCTATCTGGTGTGGATTCCTGTGTGGTTTCCTGGGTTCGTTTGATCAATTGGCGCCTCATCAGTCTCCTGGTGCTGGTCCTGGCCGTTCCGTGCTTACTATTAACAGCCTCCGCCTCCGCCCAAACCAAACTCAGCCTCCAGCAAGCCGGTTCCCGCACCGGACACGACTTCGTCCCGGCGTATGAAGACCAGCAGGTCGTTGTCACCGGACAAATCTCAGCGCGTTCCATCTGGGTCACCGATTCCTACTATTTACCCATCCAGGACGAACAGCACTATGGACTCTTGCTCAAACCCTCGGTGAGCCAGTTGCAAGGCCTGGCCACGGGCGACTGGGTGGAAGCGCAAGGAATCATCTCGAAGCGCGCCGGATTACCTGTCCTGATACCCCAGACTCTCCGAAGATTGCGCCACCTGCCACCGCCCGCTCCTATTCTCGTAACCGCCTCCGACCTGACGTCCTTCCGCTACATGGGAGTGTTGATCACCACCGAGAATATCGTCACGGCCGAGGATCAAAATGGCGGCGGGGACTTGCTTCTGATCGGCGCGCGCAGCCAGGAGCTGCATGTGTTCCTGCCGAGGGCGCGGCGAGACTCCGGTCCGCAGTTGAGCGGCTTTCGAATCGGCGACCGCATCCGCATCACCGGCATCGCCAGCCAATACTGCACGCTGCCGCCCTACGATCGTTTCTTTCAGGTGCTCATAGCCAGCCCAAGTTCGATTGCCGTTCTCGAGCGAGGCTGGGTGATCCAACCGCCCGTTCTGCTGGCCGCGCTGATTCTGGCCGGCGGCCTGGCGCTGGTCTGGTGGTTCCGCGAACGCCGCATGGCCCGCCTTCGCAAACAGATGCGGCTGCTCAATTCGCTCGGCGAGCAGGTGATTGGCGCGACATCCTCGGCCGAAATCCTGCGCCGTTTGACGTTGAATCTCACGGCGCTCTCCAATGCTTCCGGCGTCGGCATCTACATCCACAATCGAGGAAGCAAGGTCCTGGAGGGCGTGCATACTTCCAGCGCCGCCGTGAACGTGATTGATCCCGAAGCCCCGGCCAGCTCGGTGGCCTCCGGCGTCGCGGCCTGCTTCCGTAACCACGCCCTGCTGTCAGTCCCGGATACGCACCGCAGCCCCCATTTCCGCAAGGAAGATGCCGCGCTGTCCCCGCGCTCGGTGCTGTTCGTTCCCATGTTCGCGCAGGCTGAATTGATGGGAGTGCTGGAGATTCATCACACCACTCATTTCCACTATTTCAGCCAGGCCGAGCAGGCCGCCATGCAACACCTGGCCAATCAGATCGCCACCGCCCTCAAGTTGCAGGAGCAGCATTCCATGCGCGAACAGCTGTTCCGTAGCGAAAAACTTGCCGCGGCTGGACAACTGATCTCCGACGTCGCCAACGAGCTTCGCACTCCGCTGCAATCCATCGCCATGCTGGCGTCCGCGCTGTGCTCGCAAAACGGTGAACTGTCGCATCCCGAGCTCGAATCCATCACCACCGAGGCGCGCCGGGCCAATGAAATCGTCGGGCGCCTGGTCTCGTTCGCCAATGTCGAACAATCATCGGCCGAACCGCTGGATCTCAATGCCATCCTCTCCAGCCTGCTCAAGTTCCGCGCGCCGGAGTGGAAGGTGAAGGGCGTCGAAATCAAATCTCAGCTGGCCGTCAAGCGCGCCATCGTCCTCGGCTCGCCCGGGCAGATTGAACAGGTGCTGCTCAACCTGCTGGTGGACGCGGAAAAATCGGCCGCCGAGGCGCGCGACAAGATCATCACCGTCTCCAGCAGCCTGCTGGCCAAGCGCGTTCTGGTTGAGATCGCTTATCCCACGCGCGCACCCGAGACTCGAGGCGACTCCACCGACGGTGATCACACCGGTTCCGGCGCTCTCGGCCTGGGCGTCTGCCGCGGCATCATCGAAAGCCATGGCGGCGAGTTTCGAGTCGTTCGCACCGCTCCCGGCCAGGCGCGCTTTGACATCGAGCTGCCCGTTATCGAAGCCCGGCAAAGCGGCTCGGGCAATTCACAAATCTCGGAGGCCATCCGTCAGCTCACCGTGATGGTGGTCGAGCCGGACAACAAGGTGCAACGCCAATTGGTGGAGATGCTGGGCGAGCGCGGCGATCGCGTGGTTCCAGTCTCCAGCGCCGAGGAAGGCCTGGATATCGTCGAGCGGCTGCGCTTCGACATGGTGATCTGCGCCGTCCGCTTGCCCGGTTTGAATTGGGTCCAGTTTTGCGAACGCGTGCGCCTCCGGGTGGGAGGTTTTGTCTTGCTGACTGACGCATTCAATAGCGACGTCGGCCGGGCGTTCCGCAATAGCGAAGGCTATGTGCTCAGCAAGCCGGTGGACGAAACCGAGCTGCACCGCATTTGCCGCGCCATCGAAGACAAGACCAGCCTGCTGATCCGGGAGTAGCCCCAGGAAATAGACCGTGCCATTCTCCGCTTCCTACGATCGCGTCACCAAAATTCTTTCCGCATTGGTGTGCTTGGGACTGCTCGCCCCCGTCGCGGCTACTCACAATCTCTTCATCACTACGCTGGCGGTTGCCGTGGCATTGGCATGCTTCGCGTATTCGCCCCGCGGATATGTTGTCGAAGGCCGATCGATTCTGGTGCGGCGTCTTGCGGGCCAGGCTCGCATCCCACTCGAAGACGTTCGCGAAGTGCGGCGATCCACGCCGGACGACTCGCGCGGTTGCGTCCGACTGTGGGGCAGCGGCGGATTTTTCGGATATTACGGCCTGTTCAGGTCCGCGAAGCTCGGCAAATTCACCGGATACGTAACGAACCGGAACAACAGCGTGGTGCTGATCACCGGCACGAAAACAGCCCTCTTCAGCCCCGACGACGTGGACGGATTCCTGGCCACAATTCGCGCTTCAACCCCGGTCCCCACCTCATATCCCGCGCCGGCACCATCGTCAGAATTGGGCGCGCCGCGCCGGCCCGTGGCGCTCACGGCAGCCATCGGCATTGTCGTCGGGATCGCTGCGATTGGACTTGTGGTAGCCGTAAGTTCGTACGCGCCTGGCCCGCCCGGCTACACACTCACGTCCGCGGCACTTACCATCCATGACCGCTTCTATCCGGTAACCTTGCGGCCGGACGCCGTCGACGTCAGCCAAATTCGGGTTGTCGATCTCGACCAGGAAGCAGGCTGGCGCCCGACGAAACGCACCAACGGCTTCGCAAACTCGCATTACCAGTCCGGCTGGTACCGCGTGGCGGGCGGGCAAAAAATCCGTCTCTACCGGGCGGGCGGCCTGCGTCTCGTGCTGCTCCCTCCCAGAGGCGACGGTGCTGCGGTGCTCTACCAAGCGGACGATCCCGAGGGGTTCGCGAGCGACGTGCGCGCGGCCTGGGCCACACCAACGCCATGAAACGCGTGAAAATAGAATTACCATGCGCTGCAAGATTCCCTTCGCGCTCCTCATAGTCGGCTGCTTGTTCGCTGCTGAGAAATACAGCGGCCCAACGCCGCCCAGGCCTGATATCCCCTACCTGGTTCACGCCTCCAATCTCATCGAGACCGAAGTGACGCAAGCGCGGGAGGACAACCACAAGAACGACACTACCTTCGTAATATCGGGAGCATCTTCCCCCGCGCGCACGCCCCTGGCCGAGCCGGTTTTCATCATCGATTCCCGCCAGGTCTCGCCCCAGAGCTTTGAGCTCTATCACCTGGATGTCAAGGGCGGCAACCGCGAGGTCTCGATGAATTCGTCCCGCAGGCGCGGTGGATCGCGCGCGCTGCACCTGGCGGTGAAGCTGCTCTCCGGCCATCTCTATCGCGTGGAAGTGGACGAGCCGCTCGAAAACGGGCAATACGCGCTGTCTTCCAACGGCGACAATCATGCGTACTGCTTTGAGGTCTATTGATCGCATCCCGTATCTCGCGACGCAAGCCGCCGCGCCGTACGATGGCCTGCGCCCGATTCCGGTTTCCGTTCTGCTACACAACGTCCGCAGCCTCTATAACGTCGGCGCGTTCTTCCGCACCATCGACGCCGCCGGATGCGACAAGCTCTATTTGACAGGCATCACCGGCCGGCCTCCCCACGCGGGGCTCGCGAAAACCGCCCTCGGTTCGGAAGAAACCGTCCGCTGGCAACATCACCCGGAACCCGGCGCCCTCATCCACCAGCTGCGCGAGCAAGGCGCGGAAATCGCCGCCATCGAGACCAGCGTTCACGCCACGGATCTCTACGATTGGCAGCCGCGTTTTCCGGTCTGCGTCCTGTTCGGTCATGAGGTGGACGGCTTGGATGAATCGCTCTTGGCCCGGTGCGACACCCACATACGCATCCCCATGCTGGGCCGCAAACACTCGCTCAATGTCGCCACCGCCGGGGGCGTGGTCATTTACGAACTCCTGCGAAAATACCGCGCGATGCTCGACAGTGTCAGAATAAGGCCATGAAGCATGCTGCCATGAAACCTACCGCGATGGCGCTGCCGTTACTCGCGATCTCTTTGGCCGTCCTTTCCGCGCAATCCCCCAGCACCATGGTCCCGCCCGTCCGCGGGACGCACGAGATGATCGCCGCGGCCAACAATTTCGAAGTCGAAGCCGGATACCGCATACTCACCGAGGGCGGCAACGCCGTGGATGCGGGCGTCGCCAGCGTGCTGGCCGCCAGTGTCACCGAACTGAGCCGCTTCGGACTGGGCGGCGAAATGCCGTTGCTGGTTAAGATGGCCGGCCAGCCCACCATCGCCATCAGCGGCGTAGGCGTGGCACCCGCCAAAGCCACCGTCGATTTCTACACGCACCGTTCGCCGGAACTCTGGGAAGAGGCCAAGAACATGCCGCCCGTGCCGGTGCAGGGCATTCTGTCCGCTATCACACCCGGCGTGTTCGATGGGCTGATTCTGGCGCTCGACAAGTACGGCACCAAATCGTTCGCTCAAGTGGTCGAACCGGCCATCGGGTACGCCGAAGAGGGCTTCCCCATGCCCGAGGAGTTCGGCGGGATGTTGCGCAGCTATCAGCGCATCATCGCGCTATGGCCCGATTCGGTCAAATTCTTCTATCCCAGCGGACAGCCGACGCCGCGCGGCGAAGTCTTCCGCGAACCCTCTCTGGCCCAGACTTTCCGCCAGCTGGCGGCCGCTGAAAAGAAGGCTCACGGGAATCGCGAGGCCAAGCTGCGCGCCGTTCGCGATCTCTTCTATAAGGGCGACATCGCCCGCCGTATCGCCGCGTCTTCCGAGCAGAACCACGGGCTCATCGTCTATAGCGATCTCGCCAATTATCACGCCGAAATCGACCAGCCGAAAATGGGAACCTATCGCGGTTACGAGATCTACAAGCCCGGTTTCTGGACGCAAGGTCCGGTCATGATCGAAGCCTTGAACATCCTGGAGGGCTTCGACCTCAAGGCCATGGGCCATAACAGCCCGCAATACCTGCACACCGTCGTCGAAGCGGTGAAACTTGCCTTCGCCGATCGGGACGCCTACTATGGCGACCCGAAGTTCAGCAAGATTCCCGAGGAGATACTGCTCTCCAAGAACTACGCCGCCGACCGCCGCAAGCAGATCGATCCCGAGCACGCTTCCATGCTCCACCGGCCAGGCGCGATCGGCCTGCCTTCCGCGCTTCCTACCACGTCCGCATCGGCAGCCGGTCCGGTGAACGACACCACCTGCGTGAATGTGATCGATCGCCAGGGCAACGCCTTCTCGGCGACTCCCAGCGGCGCCTGGCTGCCTTCAGTCATCGCGGGCGATACCGGCATTCCGTTCACCTCGCGTCTACAATCCTTCGTGATGACCCCCGGGCACCCCAACCAGTTGCAGCCCGGCAAGCGCCCACGCGTGACGCTGAGCCCGACCCTGGTTACCCGCGGCGGAAAACTGGAGATGGTTCTTTCCACTCCCGGCGGCGACAATCAGGACCAGGCGCTGCTGCAGGTTCTATTGAACATCATCGAATTCGATATGACGGCGCAGGAAGCCGTGGAGGCGCCTCGCTTCCAGACCGAGCATTTTTACAACTCGTTCGGGAACCATGAATTCACGCCCGGCCGTCTCAATTTGGAAGGCCGCATTCCGATCGCCACCGGCGACGCTTTGCGCACTCTCGGCCACCGCATCGCGCTCACAGGCGACTGGGCCAATTCGTCGGCGCCCACCGTCATTTGGGTCCACGACGGCGTGCTCAACGGCGGGGCCGACCCGCGCCGCGCCCGCTTCGTTTTCGGCCGCTGATGGAACCCTGGCGCTAGGGCGCCGCTGCCTGGACAGGAATGGTCACGATGTTGCTGGTGAACACGTTTTGCGCAATCCACATCTGGGTTTGTGGATTGGTCGGCATGGCGTCGTTGAGCTGCAGCTGCACCTGATAAACGCCCAGCATTCCAGTCAACAGTCCAGCGTTCAGCACATTCGCCGTGGTGCCGCCCACTTGCGCGTTATCTACGTTGTTGACCGGAAAATTCAACGCCGGCCCTGGATAAACTTGCCCCGTGATGCTGGCAGCCGTCAAATGATCCGCCAGCGTCATCGGCCCAATGCCGGTGGCATAGATGGTGATCACTTCGCCTGGAACCGCGGGATTGTCGCCCGTGATGCGCGAGCCAGCGATGTTCGCGCAGCAAGTCTGAGCGCTGTCGAGAGGTGATACCACGATAGTGGAGCCGGTACTCACCGCGCCTCTCACGGGGATACCATTCCCCGCCGGTCCGCCCACTTTCGCCGTCAGGATGATTCGGTTGTACTCGCCGGCCACCGATGCTGTCACTCGCTCGTTCGTATTGGCGTTAATCAACGAAATGAGCGCATCGCGAACACTCTGCAGAGTATCGCTCTCCTGGACCGTGTAATTGTAGCTGTTGTTATTGATGGTCAGCGTCGCGACGTTGCCCGCCGTGGTCGTTCCATCGATATCCACCAGCGCAACCGCGTTTCCGCTGGTGTGAAATGCAATCGCCGGCCGCGGTTCGGCGCCCTCTTCCGCCAGAATGCCCGGGTTCTCGGGCACTACCGGAACGCCAATCGCGCTGGTGGCGGTAACTGTACCGTCGTTATGCACCGTCCGCACCACCGCGCTGACCCCGTTTGAATTGCCCACCTCATAGGGAAGCTGGGCGTTGATCTGCCCGGGTGACACGTACAATATCGGGGAGCGAATACCGTCAAAGTACACTTGCACGCCGTTGAAATTCGTGGGGTAATTACCCGCCTCGCTCGGAACGGCGACGGCTGTTGTATCGGCGAGATTCGTCCCGAAGATGCTTACCAGGGTGCCGGGCGCCAATTCCGCGGCCGCCGCGCCGCCAGTCAGAGCTGCCCCCGCCGCCGTGGTCACCTCAGTCGGGGTCCCCGAGCTGGATGCTGCCGCGGTGGTGGCCGAATACCCTATGTTGTTGCCGTTCAGCCCAGGCGTGCGCGCCGTCAGGTTCACGTCAAACAGTACTCCCGACACGATGTTGGCGGTCGCGATCACATTCGGGTCCGGCTTACCGCTTTTCGTCCCGTCGATCAGGTTGGCGAGATTCTGAGCGATGGAAACCAGCGTGTCGGAAGCAATAACGGTGTAAGCATAGGGTGTGCCGGTGCTGGCTCCCGACGGTGTAATGGTGATCGTGATGATATCGCCCGCGGTAATCGTGCCCGTCAGGCTTATGGAGCCGACGGCGTAGGTGTTCAAGCTATACGCGTTCGTAATGCCGGTAATCGGAATGTTAGGCGACCCGGGGGTGAACACCAGCACGCGCAAGTCGAACGGATCTGACGCATAGAGATTGATCCCGTCCCAGGCCAGCGCCAGCGGTGTGCGAACGGTGTTTGGCGCCGATTCCAGAATATTGGCATCCGGCCGGAACGTATCGGTATTGCTGGTGACGACGTCGCTGAACTCGTCCGGCTGGCCCAAGTAGATGTCCGCCCGCATTCCGTTCGTGGCTGGGATGCTGTTGTACACCAAAATACGATCGTTCCCGCCGTCGGCAATGAACAATCGCTTGCCGTCCGACAAAGCGAATCGAGGGTAACTCAGAGTGATCCCGCAACGTGCTGGATACAGGGGGGTGCCATTGCTGTCGGTACTAACGGACGGGCAAATGGTCGGGCAACCGGCCGCATACGTGGGATTGCCGTCGGCGTCCGTTCCGGTCGCTACGCAAGTACTGGTAATGCCGTCATCCAGCTCGCTGGTCATGTTCTGCTGGCCCACCACCACGTCCGCTGCCTGCCCGTTCTGAGTGGGGATGGAATTCCAAATCAATACGCGGTTATGCCCCAGGTCGGTCACGAAAAGGTGCGTCCCGTCTGACGTTACCGAGACCGGCGAAAACAGATTGCTGGCAGTGGGCGGAAGATCGCTGGTCGTGGAAGGCGGCGCGGTGGTGAAGTTCGGCTCACCAATCACTAAATCGGCAGGCTGATTGTTCGCAGTTGGGATGCTGTTCCAGATCATCACGCGATGGTTCTGCGTATCAGCGACGAATAGTCGGTCTCCTTGGATCCAGACGCCTTCCGGACCCCGAAACTGGGAGCTGTTGAGCGCCAGCGGCTGGATACTGGTGAAGTCCTTTTGTCCCAGCACGATATCGGCGGGCTGATTATTCATCGTGGTTGGAATCGTCTTCCAGATCAGAACGCGGTTATTGTCGGTGTCGGACACCACGAGAATATGCCCGTCGGAAGCAACACCGGTGGGGGTGCGGAAGCCGCTCTGAGTTATATTCGGGCCCGTGACAGTTGTGAAGTTCGACTGGCCCAGCACCAGGCTGGCCTCGCCCACGTCCGGATTCGCGACACAAACCGGGCACCCGCTGCCTTGGGGAACTTCGTCGATCGGATTGTAGATATATTTCGAAATATTGTTATAGATCAAGACTCGATTGTTGACCGGCAACACCTGGATGTGATTGGAGTCCACCACGAATAGCGTGTCGTTGGCGTAGGCTAGACCGTCCACCGCGCCCACCAGAGCGGCCGATGGCGTGGCGCCAACGCTCTGGGCAGTGAAAGTCGGCTGGCCGATGGTCTCCCGCGCGGCCTGTCCGGTAATAAAATTCAGCTGCGCCCGCGCCACAAACGCCGTCGACAGGGACAAAAATAGAAGAGCGAGATGCTTCATGATATTGGAGTTATAACGCTACCGCCCCAGTATAACAATCACGGACGAATAGGGGACTTGGCGGGTTTCCAGTTTCTTTCCGGGAGTCAGGACGGCTGGACCTTTTCCCGCACATTGAACTCCAACTTCCAGCGGCGGCCGTCGCGCGCGACGGACCAAAGCTGTAACATCCCGGTTTCGGTAACTACAGTTTCGAGCGTTACCGGCACGAACTCCCCGGCGTTCCCAGCAGCAGCTAAAGTTACCTCCACTGGCGACAACTCTTCGAGTTCCTCTCCCGTGTCATCCAGGAGCGCGCCCGCGGCGTCATTCTTGCGCACCGCGGACTGGAAGAAACGGAACTCCGCCGGCTCTCCGACGACCAACCCAAATTCACGCCCGCGCAGGTCGACGGAAGTGCCCTCTTCCATCCCGAACGGTGCAACCGTGAGCGCCTTCAAGGGATTGCGCATGCCGGGAACCGCCGGCATCGAGCTTTCGATTCCAACATAATACGTGCGAGGCACTCCGCCCCGAATCCGGATTCCATGTCCCGCCCGAGCCAGGCCGAAATACGTTGCGCCGCGCGCCACGGCATGCATCAAATCCTCACCCAGCAGTGGAGCTACGGCGCCAAGACCCTCTTCCTTTAGCCAGCCGTTCAAGACGTCGAGAATTCTCCTCCGCACCACCTCCGCGCGCAACACTCCGCCATTGAACAGCACGTGCGTGGGCGCCGCCAGTCCGCTCGCGCCCCGGCGAACGGATCCATGTTCCGATTGCGCCGCCTGCTGCCGCAGGAATCGCGCCAGATGACGTGTAATGGCTGCGTCAGCCGCGTAGGGTAAACCGATCTCCGCGAGTCCCATTTTGCGCCGCTGCGGCAGATCGTGACTCGAAACCGCGGGCAAAAAACCCTCATCCAAAATGCGCTCGACCTCCTCGGCCGCGAGCTTGGTCTTGATGGTCCCGCCAACCAGGCCGGTACCGCGCCCCAGAATCGTCACTGGTTCTTCGCGCTTCTTGCCACCGTGCGCCAGCAGCCGCTCCTTGGCGATCCTGCATTGCTGCCACAGCGCGTGCAATTGCATGGAATCGAGCTTGGTTCCTTTGGCCCCCAATTGCTGTTCCAGATGCCGCGCCAGCGCCAGGTCGATGTTGTCGCCGCCGAGCAAAATGTGTTCGCCCACAGCGACACGTTCCAGCGCCAGTTCGCCGGATTGCTCCGTAACGGCGATCAAGGTGAAATCCGTGGTGCCGCCGCCGATGTCCACCACCAGAATCAGATCGCCCACCGCGACGCGCTCGCGCCAGTCGGGATGCCGCTCGATCCAGGCATAAAATGCGGCTTGCGGTTCTTCAAGCAACAACAGGTTTTCGTAGCCGACCTGCTCGGCAGCCTTCAGCGTAAGCTCGCGCGCTACCGCGTCGAATGACGCCGGCACCGTCACCAGCACTTGCTGCTCGATGAACGGAGCTTCCGGCATCTTTGAGTCCCACGCCTGGCGCAAATGTTCCAGGTAGCGGCGGGAAGCCTCCAACGGGGAAATCCGCGCCACACCCTCGGGCGCGTTGAATGGCAGAATCGGCGCGGTACGATCGACGCCGGCATGCGAGAGCCACGATTTCGCGGATGCCACCAGCCGGTTGGCTACTTCTGCGCCACGCTTCTGCGCCAGCGCACCAACGACGAACTGGGGCGACTCGTCCCACGGCAGAGCGATGGATCCAGCTGGAAAATCGGCCGGCCCAGGCAGATACAAAAACGACGGCAGCAGCGGCTGGTCGCGCACTTCGCCCGGGTTCACCAACTGCGGGACTTCAAAGAGCGTGACTTGCGGCTGCTCGCGCGCGTCGTCACCCCGCCGCGCGAATGCCAGCGCGCAGTTGGTTGTTCCCAGATCGATTCCGATAACGTATTGATTTGGCAAGGCAGGTAGCGCGCTCCCAGTGTAACGCGCGAGTCCACGGCTGGGCGGATGCTACAATGATTCTCTTTGTCACCGACCGACACCTTGATTCAAGCGGCCGGCCGCTGGTTCCTGCACTCGGGAATTCAAGAAGCAAGCGGCGGCGTGGCTCGCTACTACCGCTCGGACCTCGGCCAAAACGCCCGCGTTTCCACCGAAATCACGGGCTATGCCGTCAGCGCACTCCTGTTCATACACGAGAGAACCGGCGATTCCGGCTATCTTGACGCCGCACTTCGGGCAGCGCGATTTCTGACGCGAGTAGCATGGGACGCCCAGCTGGCGACGTTTCCATTTGAGCAGCCGGCGAATGCGCCGGGGTTCGCGTATTTCTTCGATTGCGGCATTATCGTCCGCGGACTTTTATGCGCCTGGCGTGTTACTGGGGAAATCGAATTCCGCGATATCGCCATCGCCGCAGGCCGCTCGATGCTGACGGACTTTCAATCCGCACAGGGCATCCACCCGATCATCGCGTTGCCGGATAAGCGTCCACTCGCGTGGGAACCACGCTGGTCGGCCAGCCCGGGATGCTACCAACTGAAATCGGCGCTGGCCTGGCACAACCTTTTCGAAGCCACGGGCGAGCGCGAGTTTCTATGCGGCTATGAATCGGCGCTCCAGGCCGCGCTCGAAAATGATCCAGCGTTCCTGCCGGGCGATTCAGACCCGCTGCGTGTCATGGACCGCCTGCACGCCTACGCGTATTTCCTGGAAGGTCTGATGCCGGTGCTTGATCGGCCTGAGTGCGCCGCGGCTTTTTGCAATGGCGTGGCACGCGCCGCCCGCCTGCTTCGCGAGATCGCGCCAATGTTCGCGCGCTCCGATGTTAACGCGCAGTTGCTGCGAGCCCGGTTGTTGGGCGAATCTCGCGGCATCCTGCCGCTGGATGAGACTGCGGCCGCGCACGAAGCCGAGCAGGCGCGTAGATTCCAAACAGCATCCGGCGGATTCCTGTTCGGCCGCAAGCAGGACGACGCCCTGCCCTTCGTGAATCCGGTTTCGACGGCGTTTTGCGTTCAGGCGCTGGTGCTGTGGGACGAGCACCTGGCCCGTGTATCAACCCAGCTTAATTCCAAATGCGGCGTAATCTAAGCTGCCAAAGAATTCCTTGCGGAACGCCTCGGGCAACTCAGCCAGCGCCGGCATACTTTCGATGGCCGGCGAAAGGCGCTCGATCTCAATCAGCCCAAAGCCCGCTTCTTCCAGATAAAAGCTGGTGAGCGCGGGCGGAATCGGATGCCGGTGCGTGGGATCGATGTAGAAGTGCGTGGCGAAAATCGCAAGGCACTCCGGATTGGGCGTTTCAATCGCCAGCAGCCCACCCACGCGCAACTTGGCGTGCGCCAGGCGGATCATCTCGGGCAATCGCGCCGGCGGCAAATGCTCCACCACCTGACAGCAAATCACTCCGCCCAGTGAGGCATCCGGCAAATCGCTCAAGTAAGTGAAAATATCCGCTTTCTCAGCGTCGAGCCCCTTGGCCGCGCACAGCCCGATCGAGTCATCATTGGAATCGACGCCCCGGGCCGCGATTCCAGCGTCCCGGAATATCTGGATGATTTCACCGCGCCCGCAGCCCAGGTCGAGCACCGGGGCGTGCTCGCGAAAGCGCTCGACGTACATCCGCTGGCGAGCGCGGATGTCCTCTTCGGACCCGCGAAATTTCTCCGCAAACTTAAGCCAATCGACATTCGCGAACTCCGCCGGAGCACTGTCGGAAACGCGCTCCACGGCGCGTGCCAGGGAGGCTTTTTGCCGCACCAACCGCAGCTCGGAATGAATGATCAACTCGTACTCAGCTCGCGCGCGGGCCAGCTCGGCCCAAAATCTCTGCTGCATGTCCTCGTTCAGGCGCAGCATCGAACGCTCCAAATCGGCATGCTGCGCTCGCGCCTGGTCGGCGAAGCGATGATGAAACGCCGCCTGCAGCTCGGCAACGCTCCGCAAGAACTGAATCTCTGTCGCAGCGAGCTTTTTTTCCCAGCCCGCGCGCCACTCCACCCAATGGGACCGGATGTCTTTCAGCTCGCGAGCCTCCTCGCGCAGCTCCCCTGCTTCGCCGCGCAGTAGGGAGGCCTCTTGACTTAGCTTGGCCGACAGCAGCGACAGCGCCCGCCGGCATTCGTTCAAATTTTCCAGGGTGGCTTGCACGCACTCCATTACGCCGCGGTTAAACTCCACCTGTTCGCGCACGTGCCAATCCAGCGCCCGCGCCACGGCGCGCTTCAGCTTCTGAATGACCGAATTTTTCAGCCCCCGAGACCGGGGATTCACGGTCCCAATGCTAGCCACCTTGGCTTCAGCGGCATCGCGAGCGTGCAGCAGCGGCGTCAGGTCGGGCAGCGGAATGGGCTCTTGAGCCGAGCCGTTGGGAACGCCTGTGCGCGCGCGCACGCGCTCCCGGATTTCGGCGATCACCGTCGCGAGTTCGTCACCCTTTGGATCGTCCATGCTTTTTCCTGTTCCAGCTCGCGGTGATCTTCGTGAAGACGCCGCCGCGCGGCGTGAACTCGCCGGTAAGTGTCGCCTCCATCGGCTGGCACGC